>Ga0315899_10003471_pt1 | contig 17180 bp, 13 predicted proteins | sample LakEriMetagenome_2_FD_203518 | JGI IMG/M metagenome (GOLD analysis project Ga0315899, IMG submission 203518) | Freshwater fungal communities from buoy surface, Lake Erie, Ohio, United States - Buoy 4 MA112 | ecosystem: Environmental > Aquatic > Freshwater > Lake | place: USA: Lake Erie, Ohio... | reverse complement strand
TATTAAGTATATTGAAGGTTAAGACATACAAAATAAAAGGCAAGAAACTGATGGACCACTTTCGTCCGTTACCTTTAATGAGTCATCGTGAGATGCAATATATTAAAAGTCTCTCTTTAGGAAAATCCCACATCCTTGAATTTGGTGCAGGGAACTCAACACTCTTTTGGTCTAAAACCTATTCTAAAGTAACTTCCGTTGAACACCATCTTGGATGGTTTAATAAAATTAAGACACAAATTGCTCGTAAAGCTACCAACACTCAATTACTTTTTGCCTCACCCGAATCAGTCGCTTTTTCGGAAAATGGCTTGCTGCTTGCACAATTACGTAATCCAACTGACTATGGAACAACAGCCGAGTTTTTAAGTTATTTACAAACATCGGAGAGGTTAATTATGAACCTAAAAACTCCATGCGTAATTTTAATTGATGGCCCCGTTCGTCATCAACTTTTACTGCTGGCACTTCAAAGCAACATTAATCACGAAATTCTGATGCACGACGTAGTTCCAGAAAGAGCATACTTGAATCCATGGCTGCCAGAATTAAATAAACATGTAGTTAACATTATTGATAGTTTAGTACACTTGCGCAGCCACAAAAATTGATGCAATGTTAATTGAGCTTTAGTTAAAATCGTTTTGACTATATCGCTTAATAACCGATTGTGATGTTTGCAAGAATTTTAAATAGCGCAACCTAATTCGTACGCCACATTACAAAGTGGAATGATAAAAGAAACTGAGACTTTCACTCATAAATCAAATCAATTAACGATGTTAAGATTTGGTGTAAACATCGGCACGTTTTGCATATATACTGAAAGTGCTTACACTCTGATTGTTTTCAGGATTAATGACAGTTGATTCGTATTCATTATAAATCACCGAGTATTTCTTACTGAGCGTTTGTAAATATCTAGTCCTTGTTTCACAAAAAACTCTCACTTTTAAAATAAAATCAGTTGTAGCTTCAGGTAGGTGTCCAGGCCCATTCTTAGACATCAATGAAATCTGCTCAAAACTTAAATAATACTGCTCACTCATCATTGTTCGATTGATAAAAATATTATTTGGCTCTGCAAGAGTAAACATCTTCAACATAGCAATTGGGTTGGAGCAGTATTGAAGCGCACTATCGGAATAGATTAAATCTATTTTGTGATGAAGCTTAATTGCCTGTTTGAACGAGCTGACAAAAACTAACTCCTTATTCTCCAAATTTTTGCTCTGCCTCACCATCTCTTTGGTTTCAACTACAATCCAGATTATGCTCAAGTTTGGGAAGCATTTTTTGAATGTTTTGTAGTGATGACCCGCACCACCACCAAAATCAACTACCACAGATCGATTTTTTAAATTTGCCAGATTGCATATTGCAAGCATTCTTAAGTCTTTTTCACCAAACGGTAAGTCTTCGTGTTTTTTATTAAAAAATTCTGATGTCTTTTTTACTATTAATGAAACTACTTCAGGATCTTCATAAGAATATTTCACTTCGGTCTTAGCATAAAATTTTTTAAATAATTTCAAAACACTCCTGTACAAGCTGGAAGATTTCAAAAATTTTATAATAATTATCGTCATTTTAAATTTAGAGAAAACAAAAGATTGCTTTTTAGAAAATTACTCAACCACCATTTGACATTTCTTCGATAGTTTGGAATTGGGATATCTGGGTATTTAGCTATAAGATATTGCATGCTGCGGATATACTCGACATAAATTGGCTTTATTTCATTTTTATTAAGTTTATACCCACTTGCTGGTACAAACAGTGCAAGTTTTTTACCCAAATAGCCTATCTGTAATGCATGAAAGTGAAAAAATTGTAATGGAACTGAGTCTACTTTAATCATTCGATTCACTCTCGAAATTTTATAACTATTTACATTCCAAGGCGCACAACCAATTCCCTTATCATGAAATATCACAGTGTGCTCATACAGATCTGGCCACTCATTTAGGTAGGTTTGATCGCCACATTTTCCTTTTTCAGGATCAACCGAACAATCATTTAATACCTGTTTTCGCCAGAGGTCAATGCAGTCGTCAAAATTTTTTCCAGTGATTCCAGAGATTAACCCAACATTGAAACGTCCAGATTTTTGTAGAAAGTCGAGCCTATCTTCCGAATATCTGTGTTCATGTATTCCAATGCTCCCCTTAATTTTTAATTGTGAAAGAGTTATCGCTATATCAGAGTAAAAAAAACAGTCAGCATCCACATAAGCAATAAGACCACCTGGTGGAGTTTTTAGTTTTAGATAATTTAAGAGGCAAGCAGCGCTAGTCCAACAAATCTCACGCCAAGGTCTTTGCCCAATTAAAGCATAGAGATCTTTATCTTGGATTGAATTTAAATTTACAATTTTCAAATTTGACTTCTTCAGCGAAGCTAAGAAATTTTCACTTTTACGGTCAAGCGCAAGCACTGTCCATTTTATACTCAAAGTAGAAGATTTCTCAATGCTTTCAATTAGTGCTAAGCCTTGCAATAAGAAATTCGAATCGAATAAAGTGCATAAACTGACAGTTTTAGGGGAGTCTAAATTGGTCCTCATGATAATTTAATTATACAATACTCAAATTAATCTGATGGTGTTCTACTACATATGATAAGAACTTAGATGAACAAGAAGTCGAGGCTCAAATGTTATCTCCCATCGTTATTTTTGCTTACAATAGACCAGAACACTTGAAACGATGTTTAGATTCTTTACAAAATAATTTTGAATTTGATAAAAGTCAAGTATACCTTTACCTAGATGGACCAAAGGACAAGAGCGACCATGCTAAGCAATTATTGATTAAAAAATATATTGAAGCGCTAAAGGTATCCTTGAACTTAGAGATAAAAACTTTTTACCGGCAGAAAAATCATGGGCTTAGTACTTCAATTATTAAAGGTTTAAGCGAAGTTTTTAGAGACCATGAAAGCGCAATTATTGTTGAAGATGACTTAGAAGTTTCACCCTATTTTTTAAATTTTTTAAACAACGGATTGTTAAAATATCGAGAACAATTAAAAGTTGGTAGTATTCATGGATTTAGCTATGACCTCAATATTACCTCAAGTACAAACTATTTTTTACGTGGGGGTGATTGCTGGGGCTGGGCAACCTGGAAAAATCGCTGGGAACTATTTGAGTCCGAGGGCAGTAAATTACTCAATGATTTTGAAAATAATCCAGATCTAAAACATAAATTTAATTTAAATGGTGCTTATCCATATTTTGAAATGCTAGAAAGGCAGAGTAAAGGGCAGGTTGATTCTTGGGCGATACGTTGGCATGCTTCCTTGTTTCTTGCTAATAAGCTTACACTTTATCCATCAAGTACTTTAGTAAAAAACTGTGGGTTTGATGGAAGTGGTACACATCTTAATAACAACTTGAATTTTCCTAAAAAGTTATCTTTAAAGTTGAACGCACTGGAAGATATAGAAATTATTGAGTCTAAAGAGGCACTTGATAAGTTGAAAAAATTCTTAAGGAATCAATATAAAATAGGAATTCACCATACATTCCTAAGATTTATTAGTAGCATTTTGGATCATTTTAAATTTAGGTGATCAAAACATATGACAATATCTTGAAGCTCATTGGTGGTGTATATTACTGTTATGAAGAAAAATTCGATTGTTATAACTGGGGGAGCTGGTTTTATTGGCTCTGAATTTGTTAGACAAGCTGTAGATAGCAAGAAGTACTCAAAAATATTTGTTTTGGATAAATTGACTTATGCGTCAGACTTGAACCGCATACGAAGTGAGCTTGAAACAAATCAAATTGAATTATTTGAAGTCGACGTGGTAGATAGTTCTAAGTACGCTAACATTTTAAAAGAAAGTGCGTGTGTTGTACATTTCGCCGCAGAATCTCATGTCGATAGGAGTATTTCAGATGGAAATCCTTTTATTCAATCTAACATAATAGGTACGTATAATCTTCTTGAAGCGGCACGGTTTAACTCTGTGAATAGAGTATTGGTAGTTTCTACTGACGAAGTTTATGGATCTATTAATTCAGGAAAATTTCTAGAAACAGATGCTCTAAATCCCTCTTCAACTTACTCGGCGAGTAAGTCTGCTGCGGATTTATTAGCTCTTGCGCAGTATAAGACATTTAGTCAAGACATAATTGTTACTCGATGTGTGAATAATTATGGGCCTTGGCAAAATAATGAAAAATTCATACCCAATGCAATTGATCGAGCATTGGAAGGTGAACATATATTGCTCTATGGAAACGGGTTAAATGTAAGAGAGTGGATTCATGTGTCAGACCATGTTGGCGCACTAAGTTTAATTTTAGAACATGGCACTTCTGGTGACATCTTCAACATAGGCTCTGGAGAGAGTTTTACAAACTTTGATATCGCGTTGGAGATTTTGCGAATCTTGGAAAAAAGTTCGGAACAAGTTAAATTCACAACTGATCGTCTGGGTCATGATTACAGGTATGCAGTAAATTCTGACAAAGTCAGAAAGAGATTTAACTGGTCACCAAAAGTAAATTTTAAGCAAGGACTGACCGACCTTATTAACTTATCAAAAGTTAGTCTAGATATAAAGGCTAGGCAAAATTGAAGGGTATCCTAATGGTTGGTGGGACGGGTTCCCGATTATGGCCTCTTACTGCAGCTACAAATAAGCACCTACTGCCAGTTCATGATAAGCCTATGATTTATTACTCTTTGACAACTTTGATGTTTACTGGCGTTAGGGATATAGCAATTATTAGTTCCCCGGGGCACATAGAAGATTTTAAGAGGCTGCTAGGGGACGGAACACAATGGGGCTTGAACTTCAGTTATGTTTTACAGACACATGCTGGTGGAATCGCAGAGTGCTTTTCTCTAGTTCCAGAGCTTTTTAAATCTGAATCGGTGTGTTTGGTTCTCGGCGATAATATTTTATATGGAATGGGTTTAGGTCGGTCTATAAATTTTAATTTCAATAATCTTGGCTCGCAAGTGTTTGCATATCCCGTGTCAAACCCATCGGATTTTGGCACAATCCAATTAGATAAGGTAGGCAAACCCATTTCGATTGAAGAAAAGCCCCTTGTGCCCAAAAGTAATTTAGCAATTCCCGGAATATATTTTTTTGATAATTCAGTGTGGCGGAAATCAAATGTTTTAAAGCCTAGCCCTCGTAATGAGCTCGAGATTACAGATTTATTAAATTTATATCTTATAGACAACAACTTGAAAGTTGTTCAGTTAGAGCGCGGTACTGTTTGGTTAGATGCAGGCACCAGCGATAACATAATTTCAGCCTCTGAATTTGTTAGAGTGGTTGAATCTCGTCAGGGGTTTAAACTAGGTTGCCCAGAAGAAGTCGCTTTACGCTTGGAGTACATTAGTAAACCTCATTTCGATGAACTTGTTTCGCAGATGCCGGAGAGTGATTATAAAAAATATTTACGTCAAATTAAGTTCTAGCAGGTTTGTCGTAAACATAATCATCTTGATTAAACACATCGCTACAAATCACTACCGCATGGGAATTTGTGCTTTCAAAGTAAACTTTACACCAATTCCAAGGTGGTATTAAAATTCCCAGGGACGGCACTATTTTTAGAGTTTTTAGCTCCCTTATATTTGCAAACTCAACTAAAATTTCACCCGCAACTGGGAAAATCAACTGCCAACAAGTTTTATGAGCGTGGCCACCTCTGGGTTCCAAATTTGACGAGGGTGATAACGTAAAAACTCTTTTGATTTGAAACGGTATTTTTTCACATGAAATAGATAACAACATTCCTCTTGAATCCGGGTAATGTTCGATGGAAATAATCTCTGGACTAGCAGTAGATTTGTAAATAAATTACTCCTGATCTGTGTAATTTTGTATAGCTGATGACACTAGGTTTATTTCTTCCACCGTCATTTCTGCATATAGTGGAAGAGAAAGAATTGACTCACAGTGGTTCTCGGTATGGACTAAATGCTTAGATTTAAAACTAGAGAAAGACGGTTGAAGGTAATCAGGGTAGGGATAGTGAACTGCCGTCTCTACCCCATTTAACTCTAGATATTCGCGCATGTTGTCTCTTCGCCCCAATTTTAATACAGCTAAATGTGCCGAGTTGCTTTTATCGCCATTGCCTAGCAACTTTACTCCTATTTTATTCGCAGACTTCTCATATTCAGCCCAAATTGATAATCTCTTAGAATTATCAGTAGCAATAGATTTAATTTTGTGATTAATAATCAACGCATGTAAATCATCCATTCTGAAATTTGAACCTCCAGGAATCGACGAAAAGTACTTTTCAGTCCAACCATATTGCCGTAGCGCTTCAATAGTATTAGATATAGATTCATCAGATGTAACTATCGCACCAGAATCACCAATAGAACTTACATTTTTGGTTGGGTAAAAACTGAATACGCCCACAGTGCCCTGAGTGCCCGTAATTTTAGAGGAGTTCGGATATGACGCACCAATTGAATGAGCACAATCTTCTATTATGAATACACCTTGATCTTTGCAAATGGACAAAAATGGCTGAATGTCAACTGCCTGACCGTACAGGTGGGTCAGAATTACAGCCTTAGAATTATGTGTCAGCGCATCTTGAAAACTTGAAAAACTTGGCAACCCATTTTCATCAATTTCGAAATATTTTGGTCGCATACCAGCTTTTACAGAAGCTACTGATCCATAAGCACCCGCATTTGCAGTCATAAGAATCTCTGAGTTTTTATTCAGATTCAGCGCAAGAATTGCAAGTTCAAGCGCAGATGTACCTGAACTAACTCCATAGCAAAATCTTGAACCAATAAATTCTGCAAAGTTTTTTTCAAACAATTTTATTTGATCGCCATTTAAGTACGGACCATTTTTAACAAATTCTACAATTTTAGATTGTAAATCAAAATCTGAGTTGAACTTACGATGAGGAGAGTTGAATTTTACAAGAGTTTCCATTCTAAGGTTATCCTTTTCCAGTCAAGTGGTGATCTTAATAAGTTCTAATATTGTCAAGTTTAGGTCTTCTGTTACAACTTTTATGGACATGGTTCATGATTTCATTTGTGATTATTGTTAATCCATTCACATGCAAATAAAGACGAAAAATTAATACCCATTCTGATATCTTACTAGAAGTTCCAATGAAATTCTCTGCCTCAATCAATCGGAAAAAAACTTCTAATATTTCTTCACTATGAGATTCAATTTGGAGGGCACCAACATAACGAGACAAATTTTCTAATGCTAACTCAGGAGAATCTGAAAAAATGTGCAGAGTTTCGATTTGTGTATGCGAATTTAAAATTTTGAGTGCCTGAAAGATCCGGCTTGGTTCATTAGGTTGTTTCTCAGCTAATGTAAGTAAATCACCGAGTCGATAGTGGATACATGACTCTTTAGATTGCCCACTAATCAAAAAACCATTCGCTTGAAACTTAGAATGAATTTGCATCAGAGCATTATCACTTATTGTTCGGCGATAGTAGTTTCCTCTAACTGATAACACCCAAGGCTTGAGTTTCATGAAGTCGTCACTAGTGTCACAATAACTCACCAAGCCAGTTGTTTTAAATAATTTTTTTATTAATCTTTTTAACCAGTTGAATCTCAAAGATGAGTGGTTTAGTGAATTATTTTTTACGATTCTTGGTTCGACAAAGTCATGAATTTGCCGTATTTCAGCAATGGGAAAGAACTTTGATATCTCTGACTTTCTTTTTGTAACACCATTTTCGTGCAACACAAGAACTATGCTACGTTTAGGAAGCTTAAATTTTAGATCTTCGAATAATGCCCATGCATAAAGTTGTGATCCTAAACCGCCCCAGCAGTGTATTCTAATTTCTAAAGAAAATTTCATTTGCATTTCCTTACTATACCTGCAAAAGTTATGTAACTTAATACTTACGGTTCGGTATAAAGTAAAAATCTGCAGAGATATATTCTCTGCTTCTGTTTCAATGTATTTTGCATATTTATTTCAGCAATATTAGATTTGTCAATTTTTTCTAGGTAGGTTGAGAATAAAATTGCAAGGCATATAAAAGTAAGTTTGGACTTTTCGTAGGACAGTGAGTGCAAATCTTGACTGGTTTAATCTTTTGATTCTGACTGGAAGAAAATTAGCACACACCAGAAATTTCCCACAGAATCTTCTGTAACTATCTAAAATCGTTCTGGAGCGCTTTTTTTAATTGATTTTTACGGTAATCACAAGCAATTTCATTATTTTGTGATGATTTATTTCCTGGGCGACCAAATATGCGAGGAGCACAGTTATGGTGTGATTTAGGTCACTAAATTTCTTGCTGGTTAGCCGTCTTGCCCCACTTTTGACAGGGGTTCATTGAACTCACAACTAGTTTAGCAACATTTACCCCCTTTTAGTGTCTTACTAGGTAGAGGGGTCAAGACGTTGGCTCATCGAAAGCGGGAAATCAAAGTGTCACTTCGTAAGAAGGCTCAGGCCCCAGCAACTGTTGCTGCGTGGTCTGTTTCTGATTTATCCGCCCTCTATACCCAAAACCGCTCATCACTAATCGCCCAAGCCCGCCGAATTCTTCGAAGCGATGCCGATGCGGCAGAGGTAGTCCAGGATGCTTTCTTGAAATTTATCTTGGCAGCCCCAGAGCTAGATACCGCAGATCGTGCCATGGCATATCTGCGCACCACAGTTAACAATCTGTGCCTAAACGTAATTCGTGCAACAGGATCTCGCCCTAACTTAGTTGCTCTTGATTCAGATACATCCCAAGAACGCCTTGCTGAGATCGCAGCAGAGAATCACATTCCAATGGATGCAACTTTTGCCGCGGCAGAGGATGCTTCAATAATCCGCGAAGCACTTTCACGTCTGTCTGAAACTCAACGCACAGCTCTTGTTATGTGGGAGGTTGAGGGCCGTACAACTAAAGAGATTGCAACAGCAATTGGAACAAGTGAAAAAAATGTTCGCCACGTTGTACAGCGTGCTCGTGCTTCATTTGTTCGAGTTCTTTCAGAGTGGATTGTCGATGAAAAAACTGGCTCTACCGCATTAGATGCACTTTCTGGAACATATAAGAAAGCAGCCGAGCTTGCACAGAAATCTTCAAAGGTTGCACTTTCATTACTGATTGTCATGGTTGCATTCCTTGGATTTAATTCTGTAACAGGTTCAGAGTTCAATACACCAGTCATTATTGCAAGTGCTAAGCAAGAGGTGCCATCCGCGGTTAACTCTGATACGAATAACGATTCATCACAATCTGCAACAGAAGATAACTTTTCAGCGCAAAAGATGATTCAGGATAATTCAGCTATTAACTTCCGCACATCTAAATCATTATTTGCTGGACTTTCAAAGGATGGCCTACCAACAGGATTTACAGTTTCAGATTTAACTGGAGATGTTGGCTCAGTTGGATTATCTACCCAATCGACAATAACAAATCCAGATGGTTATGTTTTAGTTTCTTATCTTCAAACATACGGCGACAGCGTTTTAAATCTTCTTATGTCACAATCGGTCACAGTTGATGGCTCAGGCACTTCATACTATGCAAGCCCATCCATCACCGTCGCTGGCTCCTGGTTCCCCTTGACCCAAACAGGCTCCGCCTCAGCAATTACCCGCCTTTCCAACGGAAATTACCTCTTAACAGCCACCCTGTATATAGACTCCATAATCGATTCACCCCTATTTGTGGCTGCTCCTGGTGGGTTAGATGTCGATGCGATTCCAAATGAGATAACTACCCGTATAATTTTAGACTCCAGCAAGAGCTCGATCCTTGCCCAGGCGGTCAATATCAGCGCCAAAGGGGTCAAATAAATGACACCGAAAAAACAGGTTTCTCCTGTGATCCGGATATCACGGGGGGAAAGAGATGCGTCAGCACGTGCGACTCATCTCGAAGCCGCTACTAGGAAATTCCTAGTAACGACTAACGAAAGGACACAAATGTCTACAACGACAAACTTCAAGCGCATTGCGCTTGTTGCTGTTGCGGCCTTAGGTCTGGGCGTACTTAGCTCAGTTCCTTCCCAGGCCGTAATTCCAGAAGCATCCATAGCGGTCACTACGACTACAGGAACCTCTGGACAAACAAAAGGTGCAGCTGGGATGGATTCATCTACAGCAGGCACTGTTTCACTTTCTTTTACAGCTACGGCAGCTGATTCAGTTTCCGTAACTATCATTCCTAAAGCAAAGCCATCTGATTCACTAACCTACCCAAGCTTGCTGCTTATGTTGGTGGATACTGCAACCTCTTCAGGACGAACAACAGTAGGTGTAACATCTCCAAATACGTATACTGCTTTGCCATCAGCATCTGAGTCCAACACCACTGCTGCTGTCGTTGCTGCTGCAAATACTATTGGCGCTGCTAAGTTCTATGCATTTATAGACACTGCAACTCTTTCCACATCAAGAACGGCAGGAACCTATACTTGGACTGTTGCGGTAACTCCGTACTCAGCTAACTTTGCAACTCAGATCGGTAACACAGGAGTTGTATACAAGGACATATCAATTACTGTTGCAGCAACAACTGCTCAGTCACTGGTTATTGACCCTACAAAATCAACAGCATTCTTAAATACCACAGCAGGTCAATCATCAGATGCAGCAATTTCTGCTGTTGCAACTGCAAGTGCGACTGAAGTCGGTGTTCTAACGGTGAAGACCTACAACTCTTCTTCCGAGGCTCGAGATGAGTCAGTCACAGTATCCATTGCTGGTGCTGGTGTACTAAATGTTGGCGCAGTATCTGGTACCTCTCTCGTGTTAGCTAGCACTGCAGGAGTAACTAACATCAATGTGCGTCCAGATGGTCGTGCTGGAGTTGCTACCATTTCGGTATCCACACCAACTAGAACCTTCTCAAATAAGTCGGTTACTTTCTACGCAGCCGCTGCGAAAACAATCACCGCAACAGTAGGAACACCATTGCTTGCAGTTGGTGCTAATGCTGGAGCAGTACGCGGAGTCGCTGTAGATGCTAATGGGGTAGCCTGGACTGGAACGGCATATATTGTTGCCTCTTCAGCTGCAGATGCTTTAGTTGCTGGATCAGCAACTACACCTGTTTCATGCGGTGCTTATGACACAGTTAACCTAAGACACAACTGTCCAGTAACTGCACTTACAGTTGGCACAGCTAAGTTCAAAATCATTGATGCAGCAACTGTTGCACTTGCAACTGCCACCTCAAATGAGGTAACAGTTACAGTAAGTGCTGCTTCTGTGGCATCTGTGAAAATTGAATTTGACAAGGCCACCTACGCACCAAATGAGCGAGCAAGAATTTATGTGACTCCTCTTGATGCCACAGGCAAGGCTATGCAATCTGCTTCATATACCAACTTGTTAACAAGTACCGGTATATCTGTAAACGGTGCACTGTCATACGCAGGAACTCTTACAACTGCGGATAGCTTTACAGCAGCAGGCGCGTTTACCTCAGCTGCGCAAACAAGCGCAACCACAGGTGCACGTGCTGGTTCAATGCAGTTCACGGTTTATATGCCATCATCTGGTGGAGTTGTAACTCTGAATGCAACTGGTGGAACATCTCTACCATTAGCAGCTCAGGTAGCACTTACCGCCACCGCAACAGTGACTGATTCAGGCGCTGCAGCACTTGCTGCCGTAAATGCATTAGCAACAACTGTTGCATCCTTAAGGACCTTGATCACAACGCTTACGAACTTGGTCCTAAAGATTCAGAAGAAGGTAAAGGCGTAATTAGCCTCTTTAACTGAACTAGTAGGTAGCCCGGCTTTTCGAAATGAGGAGCCGGGCTACTCTCGTTAGGTAGAGTGAGAATATGAAAAAAGAAATTAGCAAGCCAATACCGGGCAATCGAATCCCACTCAGGTGGATTTTTGGTGGGTTGATAGCTGTAACTCTTTTTTTTCAGACAACATTGGTAGATCCATTCAATTCTCCAAAATCGTGGATATTACTCATCACTGCCGCCGGATTATCTGGCCATCTTTTGAATATTCGAACGATATCTCAAGAGATTCCTTTGATAAAGAAATTAACTTATCTAGTTTTGTTGTTTTGTGCAGGCATACTAAGCGCCACAATTTTTTCTGACTCTTACTACATCTCAATCTTTGGCGATACATTACGTAAGAATGGCCTCTTGTCCTATTTTTCTTTAGCGGTAATAATGCTTGCATCAGCTATCTTTGTTCGAATGAATAATGTTCAAATGCTATTTAAAGTTACAGTAATCATTGCAATAGTCACAGTTTTCTACGCTTTTTTGCAAACTACGGGAAATGATTTTGTTGAATGGAATAATCCATACAACCCTGTCATCACTACTGTTGGAAATCCCAATTTTGCTGCAGCTCTTATGGCGGTGATGGGGGCACTAATTTTTTCTATTGTTTGGAATTCAGCATTTACACTTAAGCTTCGATTGGTTGGAGCAGTACTTTGTTTTTTAATTTTATTAGCAATCTACAGATCAAATGCTAAACAAGGGTTGCTCTCGTATGCAATAGGGATTGGTGCTTTTCTAATCATCTTGCTTTGGATTAAAAATCGATGGCTTGGGATTTTCTCCTTGCTAATTGGGTCAGTCACAGTATTTTTTTCAATATTAGGCATGCTGCAAATAGGTCCTCTTGAGAAATTTTTATACAAGGGCTCTGTCACAATTCGCGGCTATTATTGGAAAACCGGAATAGAAATGTTTCAAAGTAACCCATTAACTGGAGTGGGAATGGATAGATACGGATCATATTTTAAGCAGTATCGGGAGAGTAAATATTCACTTAATCATGGTTTTGAAATTACTAGCACAAATGCACACAATACTTTTATTCAGTTTTTTGCAACTGGTGGTCTCTTACTTGGATTAGCCTATTTAATTTTAAATCTTTTCATTTTAAAGCAAACTTATACAGCTTTGAAAGTTAGCAAAGGAGTGAATCGCCTTGTGATCGCTGGAGTTTTTTCAGGTTGGATCACATTTCATGCTCAATCACTTGTTTCAATCGATAATCTTGGAATCTCTATATGGGTTTGGGTACTTGGCGGATCACTAATCGGCTTATCGGCTTCGGCGCAGGAGCCAATTTCAAAGGCAGTTCTGTTAAAGAGGGTACGACACAATTCTGTTAGTCCCAAACGAGTCTTATTATCTGGAAGCTCAACTCTTTTTACCCTTGTGCTAGTCGCTTTGCTGTATCGCAGCGAAGTTGTCGCATACCAATCGATGGCGCCTTACGACTTACAGAATGAGCAAAGCCGTAAAAATTATAGAGAAATAAACCTAAAAGTAATAGAGAATAAGTTCTCTGATCCACAGTATAAATTGAGGTCTTCCATCAATCTTATACAAGCAGGATTTGGAACTGAAGGTCTAGATTCGATGAAAAATCTTTTATTAGCTGACCCAAGAAATTTGGACACCCTCAACTCTTTAGCTTCCCTCTACGAACAGCAAAACGAATTCGCTTCGGCAGTAAAAATAAGGGAACAAATCATTGTTTTGGACCCATGGAATGGTGCAAACTATTTAGCAATAGGTAAGGACTACAAGCAATTGGGAGATCTTGATAAGAGCAGGAAGATGCTTGATAAGATTTTGTCTTTTGCCTCTAATAATCCAATTGCTGAGCAAGCTAAAATCGAATTAGCTAATTGATACTATGCAAATTACTGTTGTAGGGCAGGGCTATGTAGGTCTTCCATTAGCAATTGCAGCCGCAGAGTCTGGTATGAAGGTTTTTGGAGTTGATTCAAATGAACAGTTAATTACTAATCTTCTGCTAGGTATAACTAATGTAAATGATGTTTCCAATACAAAAATTAGGGACTCTATAAGCACTGGAAATTACACTCCAACAAGTGATATAAAAGTAGTTTCTGACTCTGATGTTATTTTAGTATGTGTCCCAACGCCCATTACAGATGCTAGAACTCCAGATCTATCATTTTTAATTCAAGCAATTACGTCTGTTGGCAGAAACCTTAAAAAAGATTCGCTAGTCATAATTGAATCGACAATTGAACCAGGTACTTGCCGAGGTATTTTGCTACCCTTATTAGTGAATCAGTCTGGTTTAACCATAGATGAATTCGACTTCGCATATTCACCTGAGCGCATTGACCCGGCAAATCAATCCTGGAATATCAAAAATACTTCAAAACTTATTGCAGGACTGTCACTTAATGGAAGTGAGCGAGCCTATGAATTCTATGAAAAATTTGTTGATTCCATAATAATTTGTTCTTCGGTAGAAATTGCAGAAACAGCAAAATTACTCGAAAATAGTTTTAGATTTATTAACATTTCGTTTATAAACGAAATTTCAATCTTCTGTCAGAGATTAGAAATTGATGTCAATGAAGTGATCAAAGCAGCAGCAACAAAGCCTTATGGTTTCATGCCCTTTTATCCAAGTATTGGAGTGGGTGGGCACTGCATTCCAGTTGATCCGCTGTATCTATCTCATAAAGCCCATGCAATTGGAGCAAGCGCTGACTTTATAGAATTAGCGGATAAGATCAACCAAGAGATGCCGAGTTACTTTGTTGAAAGAGCTGAGGAGAAATTAGGTGGACTTAAAAATAAAAAAATTCTTGTATTAGGAGTTGCCTATAAACCAAACGTGGCAGACGTGAGAGAAACACCTGTAGCTGCACTAATTAGCGGATTAATGGAAAAAGGCGCACAAGTAATCTGGCACGATGATTTAGTTAAAGTCTGGAAAGGTGAGAAATCTGCAGCGATAAGTAGTGATTTTGATTTGGCAATTATTGCGACTCCGCACGATTATCTTGATTTATCTAAGCTCGAAAATGTTCCAATACTTAATACGCGAGGATCTATTTAGTGAAGTATTTAATTACAGGAGGAGCAGGTTTTATTGGCTCCCACCTTGTTGAAAAATTGATTGCTAGAGGTGACCAGGTAGTTGTATTTGATAATCTCTCAACCGGCTCAGCTATTAATTTATCTGGGATTGGAGAAAAGATAACTTTTCATGAGGGCAACATACTAGAGAGAGCAGCAATTGATAAATTAGTGTCCGAAAGTGATTACGTTGTTCACTTAGCGGCAGCCCTTGGTGTGTTAAATATTGTCAACAAGCCACTAGAGAGTTTGAAGACGAACCTTCAGGGTAGTGAGATCGTTCTAGAGGCGTGCGATAAGTATCGTAAGCCGGTCTTAATAGCTTCCACCAGTGAAGTCTATGGCAAAAATGACAAGGTGCCTTTAAATGAAGAGGATGATCGAATTATTGGGCATCCACTAAAGTCTCGATGGTCATATAGTGAAGCAAAAGCAGTGGATGAAAGCCTTGCATATTTTTATTACTTAGAGAATAAACTTCCAATTCGTATTGTTAGATTCTTTAATACTGTAGGGCCTCGTCAGGTTGGTCACTATGGAATGGTTGTCCCAAGATTTGTAAGCTCTGCCTTAAAAAATGAGCCACTATCTGTCTATGGCAGTGGTGATCAAATTAGATGTTTTTGCCATGTAGATGATGCTGTTAGAGTTCTGCTTTTAGTAATGGATTCGGAGAAAGCTGTTGGCGAAGTTTTCAATGTTGGAAACAACCAGCAGATCACAATTATGGAGCTAGCAAAAAAGGTAATTGAACTTACTGGGTCATCATCTTCTATTGAAAAGATTGCTTATGAGAAGGCATACCCAGAAGGGTTTGAAGATATGCAAAGGCGAGTACCGGATATCTCAAAGATTAAGCAGGTTTTAGGCTGGTCACCTGAAATCAACCTTGATCAAATTATCAAAGATATCGCTGCCTTTAACTCCAATTAATATCTATAATAGGTGAACGGGTATGACAACTGGCGGCTTTAGCAGCAGGCAATTATTAGAAGACGAGCAAGCATTACGATTACCCTCACTTACAAATTCTAATGCAGTAGAAATTGGCGAGATAGCAATTACTTTAGGTAGTCAAAGAAAACTTCCTTTAGCGATTCAAGTTCGAATTGGGGATCGGATTGTCTTCCATGCATCCCTACAGGGCTCAAAACCTGAAAATGACTGGTGGATAAATCGTAAGGTTGCCGTAGTTAAGTTAAAGCAGCATTCAACTATGTATGAAAGAGTTTCTTCTGAAGAGCGTGGGGTTGATTGGCATAAAGAAAACAATTTACAAGATGAAACACATGCAATTCACGGTGGTGCGCTTCCCTTGATTACAGATGATGGCTTTAAGGGGATTTTAATTATTAGTGGATTACCTCAAGTTGAAGACCACCTATTTGCAGTAGAAGTTCTAACTGAGTTCTTGGCTCGAAAAGGTGAAGAGCTTTAATGAGTCAAGTATGGGTGGCAGGAGAGGTATTAATAGATTTAATTCCAGATGGTTCAGAGCGAAAACCAAATGTTGGCGGTGGACCAGCAAATACCGCAAAAGCACTTTCAAAGCTTGGTATTGATGCTCAGTTTATTGAAGGGATTTCATCAGATAAGTATGGTCAGATGGCTAAGGATGAATTAGTTGTATCAGGTGTAAAACTAGATTACGTAAAGTATGCAGATAAGCCAACATGTTTAGCAATAGTTTCACTAAGTGATTCAGGGTCGGCTTCTTATGAGTTCGTGATTGAAAACACTGCAACCTTTGATTTTAACTCCACTTGGCTACCAAATCCTCAATCTGAAGGACCTTCACTTCTTCATATCGGCACCCTTGCCACAGCAATTGAGCCAGGAGCCTCTGTGTTATTTGAATGGGCGCAATCTGTAGCAAAGGTTGCACCAATTGTTTTTGATCCAAATATTAGACCCGCCGTAATAAGTGATCGTGATCTATATGTGAAGCAAGTTGAGCGGTGGGTTTCAATTTCATCAGCAGTAAAGGTAAGTGATGAAGATATGAGGTGGCTTTATCCATCCCTCGAAATTGATCAGGTAGTTAACAATTGGATTGTAAAAGGTCCATCACTAATTGTGGTTACATATGGTGATAAAGGTTTAGCAGGTTATCGAGTAGGTGAGAAGTTAATTGTTGATGCTGTAAAGGTTGTAGTTGCTGACACAGTAGGAGCTGGTGACACAGTAGGTGCTATTTTGGTTGAGGCAATTGTGAAAGATGGTCTAGATACTTTGAGTGGGGTTAAGTTAGAGATGATGCTTAAACGGGCTGCAAAGGCTGCTGCGATAACTGTTTCTAGAAGTGGTGCTAATCCACCAACACTTAAGGAG
>Ga0315899_10003470_pt1 | contig 17180 bp, 5 predicted proteins | sample LakEriMetagenome_2_FD_203518 | JGI IMG/M metagenome (GOLD analysis project Ga0315899, IMG submission 203518) | Freshwater fungal communities from buoy surface, Lake Erie, Ohio, United States - Buoy 4 MA112 | ecosystem: Environmental > Aquatic > Freshwater > Lake | place: USA: Lake Erie, Ohio... | reverse complement strand
GAGGGGACGGAGTGGGAGTCGGAGACGTCGGTGCGGTGCCTGGTGGGGCATGGTGCTCGGGGCACACGGCGTGTGACGATGACTGCGGGCGAGCGGGGGGGCAGCCTCTCTGCTGCATTCTCTGTTGATTTTGTCTTGGTTTCCAGTGCCCAGCCTGTCAAGCTTCCTGCGACTGGTTTTGACGACAATTCCACGTTTCTTGTTTTCGGAAGTGGCTTCGGAGCAGGTGATCTGTCATTGTCGGCAAGGCTGTCGCACAGTGCCTTTGAAAGCACAAAGTGGCTGGCAGAAACCTCCGTCCATGGTCGAGTCTCAGCTGGTCTGTCGTGGAAACCTATGTTCGCACTAACGGCTGGAGATCGTGTTGGCTCGCTTTCACAGTCACTGACGTACGTTGTGCCTGAAATTTCTAGTATTTACCCGGCCAACAGTCCAGCAGTAATCGGAATTTCGTTGAACTCGAGCTCAATTACTATCTTCGGGGAAGCATTTTACGTGCTCACTTTGAAGATCCAAATTGGCACCCTTACGAACCACACTTGCGCAGCTACGACCTGGCTTTCAAGTACCTCGGTTGTTTGCAAGACAGGAGCTAACAAGCTTGGAAGTACGCATTCGTTTTTGATGGAAACTGCTGCAGGAGACGCATCCATCAGTGAGGTACTGTCATTCGATGTCCCTTCACTTCGCTCATGGAACACATCAGATCTGAACGTGAAGTACAACAGTCCTGCGTTCAGCTTCCGGAATGCGACTGCATCACCTGCGTATTTCAGCATCACGGTTCAAGGTTTGAATTTTGTCGAAGTCGGTTACACCCAACATGCGCGTGTCGGTGCGACAGCTGTAGAAGCAACTCAATGGACGTCTGATACATTTGTGTTGTGCAAGACAGCTGCTTCCGGGGGAGGCACAAGGCGCGTTTCTGTCACTGCAGGTCTGCGCACGGGCAGTATGACCGCGGCGTACAGTGCTGACCACAACTCTATGAGCGTGTCTCGGCGACAGAACCAAGCAGCAACAGGAGGGGTATCTGTGACAATATTTGGAGCACAGCTGGGTGCAGCATGGCTTTCATCCGCCACAGGCGTCGGAGCCACTCCTTGTGAGGCAACGGAGTGGGTGGCTGAAACATCATTGCGAGCCCTGGCAAGTTCATCTATTCGCCACACTCGGCGTGTCACTGTGACAGCTGGTGTGATGGTAGCAACGCTTACAGAATCACTTTCTTTCGATACATTTATTGTCGCCGTGCTGGACAAACCTGTAAATGTTCCTGCTGAAGGAACGATGCTGACACTCTATGGTCGGGGGTTTGGCATGCAAGACTCCACAGCAGGGGGGCGTCTGGGATTCACGGCGTGCGAGACGACTTTGTGGGAGTCCGAGACCATGGTAAAATGCTCAGCTGCTCTTTCGGACAGATTCCGATCGCATAGAGTGACCTTGACCCTGGGAGGCCGGTCGGGCTCGTTGACTGACGCTGTTACGACGGATCTTGCGACTATTGCCGCGCTTGCTAGTCCGCTGGGCAACAGCCCCGCAGCAGGAGCAGTCAGTATGACTGTTCGCGGAGACAACTTTGGCGTCATTGCGTACTGTGCTTCGATCGCCATGGGACATACGCCATGCGAGGCTACCGGGTGGATATCAGATTCATCGCTGCAGTGCTATGCAATAGCATCTTCAACTACCACTGCCAGCGTAACGTTGACAATAGCAAGGTTCAGGTCTACAGCCACTAGGATGTTTACTACCGACATTCCGTCCATTATAATTGAAGTTCGAAATGTTTCAAGTCAGAATTCGCCTGCTTTTGTTCGATCTGCATTCAGCAGCACGGTTCAAGGTTTGAATTTTGTCGAAGTCGGTTACACCCAACATGCGCGTGTCGGTGCGACAGCTGTAGAAGCAACTCAATGGACGTCTGATACATTTGTGTTGTGCAAGACAGCTGCTTCCGGGGGAGGCACAAGGCGCGTTTCTGTCACTGCAGGTCTGCGCACGGGCAGTATGACCGCGGCGTACAGTGCTGACCACAACTCTATGAGCGTGTCTCGGCGACAGAACCAAGCAGCAACAGGAGGGGTATCTGTGACAATATTTGGAGCACAGCTGGGTGCAGCATGGCTTTCATCCGCCACAGGCGTCGGAGCCACTCCTTGTGAGGCAACGGAGTGGGTGGCTGAAACATCATTGCGAGCCCTGGCAAGTTCATCTATTCGCCACACTCGGCGTGTCACTGTGACAGCTGGTGTGATGGTAGCAACGCTTACAGAATCACTTTCTTTCGATACATTTATTGTCGCCGTGCTGGACAAACCTGTAAATGTTCCTGCTGAAGGAACGATGCTGACACTCTATGGTCGGGGGTTTGGCATGCAAGACTCCACAGCAGGGGGGCGTCTGGGATTCACGGCGTGCGAGACGACTTTGTGGGAGTCCGAGACCATGGTAAAATGCTCAGCTGCTCTTTCGGACAGATTCCGATCGCATAGAGTGACCTTGACCCTGGGAGGCCGGTCGGGCTCGTTGACTGACGCTGTTACGACGGATCTTGCGACTATTGCCGCGCTTGCTAGTCCGCTGGGCAACAGCCCCGCAGCAGGAGCAGTCAGTATGACTGTTCGCGGAGACAACTTTGGCGTCATTGCGTACTGTGCTTCGATCGCCATGGGACATACGCCATGCGAGGCTACCGGGTGGATATCAGATTCATCGCTGCAGTGCTATGCAATAGCATCTTCAACTACCACTGCCAGCGTAACGTTGACAATAGCAAGGTTCAGGTCTACAGCCACTAGGATGTTCACCACAGATACCCCTGCAATGTCGCTGTCAATGATCAGGTATCCGAACGTTCCCGCTATGGGATTAACTAGTATCACTCTTCATGGGTCTAATTTCAGGCGATTGATGTTCACTATCGCGTCATCGATCGGGCATACAGGATGCGAAGCGTCTGGTTGGACATCTAACACCGCTATCAGGTGCATGATAATGCGCGGAACTGGTAGGACACTTGGAGCAGCAATTACAGCCGGCGGCGGATCACATGTTGGAAGTACGAGCTCAGCGGTCTCGTACGCAGGCCCGTTTGTTAGCACTGGGCATATTCAAAACAGAGCAGTGTTCCCACAAAGCGTCGCCACCTCATTGTCAGTTGTCGGATCCGGATTCAGTTCCTTTTATCCCACGCTCCAGGGTCGTTTTGCATATTCAGCTTGCGAGTCGACGCAATGGACATCACACACATCGATTACGTGCCTGCTTTCTCTGGCGTATGGTCCGGCCAAATCTATGACGCTGACTGCAGGTGGAAATACAGGAAGTATCACCGGTCTCTTCACTGTTGATGCACCCAACTTTTCAGCATTTACGCCCGCCAACAGCCCAACCACTGGTTCAGTCAGCAGCGTGACTCTTTCTGGTGCTGGGATCGGTTACTACCATGCGACTCAAATCGTGCAGGTTGGAGGCACTAAATGCGAGTCAACTGAGTGGTATTCCGATACCCACATGCAAAGTCTGGCTTCTACCAGCACTTCAAGTTCGCAAGGTGTAGTTGTCACGATCGCGGCAGCTTTCTCCACATCGACTTCGCTCTTTTCTGCAGACATCCCTTCAATATCCGTCAAGAACGTCACAGGTCGTAGACTGGTGACAGCCGATGGTGCGGACTCCGGCCTTATGTTGGTAACAGCCAACGGTGCGGGGTTTGGTTCTGCAGATTATACTCAGTTCGGTCGAGTCGGCTTGACTGCCGCTGAGACTACACCTTGGGTTGCAGATACTTCAATTCAATGCAGAGTACAGCAGTATGTCAGGGGAACCAGGACCCTGTCAGTGACTGCAGGTGGGCGCTCTGGCACGCAAACCAGCGCATTTACATTCTACCGCCCGGAAACAGCAAAGGCGGTCAGTTCCAACTTTGCTAGTACGGGTTCTACAAGCATAACACTGATCGGGTCAGGTTTCGCCACAGAGTCATACACAGTCATGGGTATGCTGGGCAGCACACCGGGTGAAGCTAGCAGGTGGGTTTCAGATACTTCGTTGAGGTGCTTATCTCACGGATCCCTTGGTGGCACCATGCGAGTCATCGTGACAACCGGCGAACAAGCCGGAAGCACAACTGGCGTCTTCTCATCAGATTCGCCCCAGTTGCGTGGCTTGAATCAAACATTGTACGTGATTCAGAAAAATCGGGCTCAAACGGGATCAGCCAGCTTGACACTTTATGGCTTGGGTTTTGGACACCATTCCCTGAGCGCAATGGCTGGAGTTGGGTTGACGGCAGCTGAAGCTACGCAGTGGGCGTCAGCAACATCTCTGCACGGTATGTTGTCGCGTGGGGCTTCTGGCACCAGTCGCTTAGTCTTGACAATGGGCCAGAGTTTGGGCAGCATATCGGAATTCTACTCGATTGATAGCCCGATCATAAGCATCCGTATTCGCTCCAACAGTGCGTCGACAGGATCGACGAGTGTAACCGTTCTTGGTGAAGGCTTTGGGGCAGGATCTGGGTACTCACAAAATGTACGCCCGGGCGGTTCAGACTGTGAGGGTACGCGCTGGGAATCAGAGACATCCGTTCAAGCGCTGGCTCCGCTGGGCGCGCAGGGAACTCGGCGTGTGACGGTTTCTGTGGGCAGCTCGGCGGCAAGCTTGTCAACGGCTTTCTCGGTGGACACCACAACTTTGAGTTCTGCTCACAAGCGAAACACCGTAGGATCTGGTTCTACGTCTATAACTATACATGGGGCAGGGTTTGGACACATGACACTCACGTCGCACATGCGGGTAGGACAAACCAGCTGCGAGGTCACTGAGTGGATTTCAGATTCTACGGTGAGCGCTCTCTCGGCTCGCGTGGAAGGGAGAACGCGCAGGGTGATAGTGACTGCAGGCGAGCGTGTCAGCAGCGCGTCGGCTGCGTTTTCAGCAGATATGGCAACGGTCAGCACAATCTCTGGGTATAACAGGGGTATGACAGGGTCTGCATCTGTTACGGTGTTTGGCGCAGGTCTGGTCGATGGCGTTGTTTTTACTTCTGCGGGCAAAGCCGGGCAGACAGCATGTGAATCAACGGAGTGGCATTCTAGCACAGATTTGCGCTGCAGGATATCGGCAGGGGCTCGTGGCTCGAGGTCCGCAATTTTTACTTCGGGAATCATCGCTGGTAGCAGTTCCAGGATGTATTCCTTCGACAGCAGCGATGTGTCAACTTTTATGCAGACGAATCGGGCGTCCACAGGTTCGACAAGTGTGACAGTCTACGGTCAGTTTTTGTTCGTCGACAAGCTAAGTGCTGCTATGCGTCTGGGTCTCACCGCCTTAGAAACGACTGAATGGACGAGTTCATCATCTCTCAATTGTCGTGTCGCAGTCTCGTCCTCAGGATCCATGCTTGCTGTTATGACAGCAGGTGAGAACAGCAAATCAATAACCGAGGTCTTCACGTTTGACGTACCGGTGGCGAGCGCCTTGGCTGGAACGAACCTTGCCTCTACAGGTTCAACGCTGGTGACAATATATGGAGCTAGCCTTGGCCGCGTAGCGTTTACTGCATCGGGTCAGCAAGGTGAAACCAACTGCGAGGGGACAGAGTGGGAGTCAGCGACATCTGTGCGATGCATGGTTGCTGCGGGCACCTCTGCAACGCGTCGAGTAAGTATGACGGCGGGCAGCTCTGCAGCAAGTGGTAGTGCAGCACTATCGTATGACGTCCCTGTATATCTCGCACAATTGGTAGACGACATTGGAAACAGAACAACAGGGAACCTTTCACTTGTTATGTGCGACTTTCCAACGCGTAGCAGAACAGACAACACAACAGACGACTGTTTCGTGCGACTTTCTAATGCGCCGGGTACCTTTGCAGGGTCGGTAAGACTCCGAGGAAAGAATATTGGCATGTCTGACCTCACGAGCATTGCTCGAGTCGGCGTGTCGGCGTGTGAAGCCAGTGAGTGGCAATCGGATTCCACTCTGTCTTGTAAGATCGCCCCAGCTCCGAAAGGTACACGGCACGTGATTGTTACCGCGGGCAGTCGCATGGGCTCATCCTCGGAGGCTATGTCATTTGACGTGCCCACGATTTCGGGTTCTTACCAACTGAGCGCAGCCGAACGTGACGCCAGGCTTCTTGCAAATGATACCTCGGTTCTCAACAGAAGCAGCTTTGCGAATCGTCATGTGCGGGGAGGCCTTGAAATAATGCAAATAGGCTACAGTTTCACCGCTGCTGACTACAGCCACAGTGTAAGGACATCATTCTCTGCGTGTGACGCCAGCATTTGGCTGTCTGATAGCAGTTTGACATGTAGATTAAGTTCAGGACAGGCGTCCACTCGTCATGCAATCATCACAGCCGGAACCAACGCTGGTTCGGCAACAGAACTCATGACTTATGACAGGATTGTGATCTCGTCACCACGGACCCGTAACATTCCCTCGACTGGCTCTACCATTATAACTGTTGAAGGTCTAGGGTTTAGTCTGCTCACGTATACTGAAAACGCAAGGATTTCGCATTCAAGCTGTGAAGCTTCGTTATGGTCGTCAGCAACGAGTATGCTCTGCAGGAATTCCAGAGGCGTGCACTCAACGAGACAGGTCATAGTAACGGCAGGGTCTGCTCCAGGATCTGGAACTCAGATGGTCTCGTATAGCCAACTTGTGTTATCTACAGTAAGCTCGTTCTACAGCATTCCCGACTCGCCCGATACTCGGATCACCGCAGCAAACGCGCTGTCCACTGGTAGCTCAACTCTGATCGTCAATGGGTTGGGAATGGGAGGCTTCGATTACTCGTTAGTGAGTAGGATTGGAAGCACGGCTTTGGAGTTGACTTCGTGGGAGTCTGAAACATCTGTGATAGGCCTGATGACTGCATCACAAGATCGAGCAGGAACTCAGAGGATGACACTTACAGCTGGAAGCATTGCTGCAAGTCTATCGCAGGCCTTGTCGTTTGATGCTCCTTCTACGAGCACAAGCCGCCTGCAGAATTTTAGGGCTTTAGGAATCAGCGCCACGACGATATCCGGTGCAAATTTTGGTCTCCTCCTGGGTACCCAGGGAGGGAGGATTGGAGATAGTTCTTGCGAAATGTCGATTTGGGATTCAGAAACATCGATTCAATGCAAAAATTCACATGGAGTAAAGGGCTCGCGACGAATTGGCGTGACAGCAAGTGCAGTTTCAGGAAGTGCCACTGAAGTTCTATCCTACCAAGTTGCAACCATGCTCACGCCAGGTTATGCGTTCATGGGCCATGGCGCTGGGCATGGGATGCGCGTATACAGCAATCGTGGAGCTTCTGGGATGTCACAAGTCACACTTATGGGCTTGGATCTTGGGTTGTCAATGTACACATCGACTATTCGGTCAGGTGCCACAAGCTGCGAGTCTACACAGTGGGCTTCAGATTCTTCCGTGCACGGAAAGGTCTCACACGGCTTCCGTTCAACACTCCGAACATCAGTCACAAGTGGACAATTATCGGGCTCCAGCAGCCAGATCCGTTCTTACGACGTACCAGTCGTCTCTGTAATGCATCGTGGCAATACGCCTGGCGCGCTTCCCGGTGTGTCTTCGACAATTACTGTCGCAGGGACCGGAGTGAGTCGATCTTCGACTACTGAACGTGTCAGAATGGGATTGACCGAGTGTGAAGCGTCCAACTGGCAATCGGACACTTCTGTCGCAGCAAGAATGGCGCGTGGTGTACACGGAACTAGAAAAGTGTTGCTCACCGCTGGTAATCAAGTCGGCAGTGCAACGGAGATCTTGTCATACGATTTCCGAGCGGCTGCATCCTCCTGCGGTCCAAGGAATCAAGCTTCCACTGGAAGCGTCAGTGTCACTATCAGTGGAAGCTCGATGGGAGGTTTGCAAAATTTCGCAACGACTCTCACGACACGGCTAGCGTCAAGTTCTTGCGAGGCATCTGAGTGGGTGTCTGATACCGCAGTGCAATGCAGGGTATGCAGTGGCGTAAGTGGCACTCTAAGAGTCATGGCAACCCTGGGCGAACAAGTTGCCAGCAGCACTCAAGCCATGTCATATGATGCATCTGCAGCCTTGTATCTCATCAGTTCAACCATGAGTGTGAACAGAGCAAGCATGCAGGAGTCAACCTTCACAGTAAAGGGTGCTGGATTTGGCATCACTAGATACTCTGGCCACGTTACCTCAGGAATGACTGATTCCTTGTCAACCCGGTGGATATCCGAAACATCCATTGCAGGCAAGGTCGCGCGTGGCACAGGAGCTACAAGTCCCATCGTAATATCGGTTGCCGTTGTGGTTGGTACAGTAACGGACATCTTATCAATTGATATTCCCTTTGTTAAAGGCATCGATTTTTCACGCGGGAAATCGAATGCTGCAACGATGGGTGGGTCTGTCGTTGCACTCACCTTGAAGAACCTCGGTTATAATGGTGCGTCCCATACTGTCGAAGTCCGTAACCTCGACACAAAGTGCGAAAATACCGTATGGCGATCGGACGTCACGGTTGTGTGCAAATCTGCGGCCGGACTGTTCAGATCAATGCTGGCTGCCGTCACATCTGGTGTGCTGGTGGGCAGCCTGACAGAGTCAGTTTCCTACGATCTGCCATTGCCAAAGATCTCAAACAAGGCTAATGCACCATCTTACTCAAGAAACGTGGTCGATTCATTTGGTAGTGGCTTCGGGAAAGTTCTACATACTGCAACGGGGCGGACGGGTAACACGCAGTGCGAGACTACAATTTGGAGCTCGGACTCGACAATGATATGCCTTGTGGCTGCTGGTAGATCGAGAACGAGTACATTCGTAGTGACAGCTGGATTACAATCTGGGTCGTTATCTGACATGATGTCGTATGATATAGCTGTGTTGTCCAGCGCCGTGCCTCGCAACCTGGCAACCACGGGACGAACAGAAACAACCATCTTTGGCTCCACGTTCGGAACAATGGGAATACGCTTTGCTGCTACATCAACCGAATCGACTGTCTGGACCAGTGATACTTCAGTATCAGGGAAGAGCACAGTAGGACTCTCGTCGACACAAAATGTGATTGTCACCTCTGGTAACCAACTTGGCAGCTCCTCGGAGGCGTTGAGTTACGACGCGGTTGAAATATCGTGTGCGGCGCCAACGAATATTGTCCTGAGTGGGGGCATTAATACTATAACGCTCACGGGTGCTGCTATGGGTGTGTATCATAACTGTCCGGAGGCTCGCCTGTATACGACAAGCTGTGAGGCAACTACGTGGGATTCTGATACGGCCCTTTACGCGAGAACATCTCGCGGAGTAGGCCGCACCAAGCAGTTATTGATGACAGTGAGTTCGTCGGTGGGCTGCATGACAACGTCTCTTTCATATGATGCGCCGCGCGCTAGTGTCCTCGCGGGAAGCAATCACAGATCCATCGGAACGTCATCGATCACTGTCGTTGGGCGATCATTGGGTTCGCTGCACTACACACAGCAATCTTCAGTCCACGCAACCCATTGTGAAAATTCTGCATGGATTTCTGACACGATGGTACGCTGCAAAATTGCGGCAGGTACTCATGGGACCCAGCGTGTTGTTCTCACAGTGGGCCTCAATCCAGCCTCGGTATCTGAGGGCGTGTCATTCGACGTCCCTGCAGGAAGTAAACTGCCACCAGCGTCACAGAACTTCCCTGCACAAGGTTCATTGAACCAAGCTCTCCGGATAACCAAAGTGCACATGGACGGAATTGGGAAGTCATCGTATACAGCAAATGGCAGGATCCAGTCAACTTCGTGCGCCACCAGCGCATGGCTCTCGGACAGTGCGATTGTTTGCCGTGTTGCTGCGGGAACTGCAAAGAGCTTGCGCGCTTTACTGACGGCGGGGCTTCAATTGGGCTCACATTCGCTTGCTACTTCGTATGACGTACCAGGTGCAAGCACAATTTCGGCAAATGTGAGGCCCGCAGGGGGCTCGAGCATGGCAATGCACGGTCGAAATTTGGGAACCGTCGCGTATTCCAGTGTCACGCACGGGGTCACTGTGTCTGAAATGACAATGTGGGAATCTGACTCTAGAATTGTTTGCAAAGTAAGCGCGGGCCTCGGGCGAACCATTCGTGTATTGCTGACGTCGGGAATTTCAACTGGCACATTGACAGAGGCGGTCTCATACCAATCTCAGAGTTCAAGAGCGTCGACCAGACAGAATTTAGCGGCTACTGGTTCGATTGTGCTGAGGGTTTCAGCAAATAATCTTGGGATTATGGATCTTTCATTGAGAGTCAAGATTGGAGTGAGTGCTGGTGAATTCACGCGGTGGGTATCGCAAACGTCATTGCTATGTCAAGCCTCCAGCGGAACAAGAGGCAGTATCTCCCATGTAGTCACTTCTGGATTTTCAGGTGGAACGATCTCCAACATTCTGTCGTATGACGCACCCAGCGTTTCAATCGCCGGGCCAGCAAGCCTCGCGTGGAGCCAGTATTTAGGAATTTCGCTGCTGGGTACCAACTTCGGACAAGCGGCTACCACGTACCGGGCGAGACTTGGTTCGACCGCGATTGTTGGCATGCAACTTTGGAAAGATGACACAACTATATGGTGTATGGTCCCGAGGGGTATTGGCAGGACACAGCCTATTTCTTTGACTATCCACGGAGAGGTCGGTACTGTCACTGAAACTGTTTCATACCTTGCTCCCGCGGTCACTTCAGTTTGGCAGGGATTCACACCGGACTTCACGAAGCCGATGACGTTCACTGTTCGCGGGAAAGGCATGGGCTATACGTCGTACTCTTCCAGGATGAGGTTGGGACACACAGCGTGTGCTGTGAACGATTGGGTATCAGATTCGACGATGAAGTGCAGACCGGTCTGGACTGGAGGAGTTATTGGTGCTGCGGGCTTGAATCAGGTCGTGACAGCGGGTCAAGCGGTCGGAAGCTTACTTTCTATATTCACGTACTCGGCAGGCACAGTCACGCACGTATCCTATTTCAATGCCCCGACACTAGGTGGCACTGCGGTCACCGTCACAGGCTTTCATGGAGTGTCTGCAACGCAACAGGCAAGGGTTGGTGCGACCGCCTGTCTGACAACGCATTGGCAGTCTGCCAGCACAGTAGTATGCAAACTGCCCATGGGCATAGGTGGTTCACCTATGGATGCAATTGTAACGGCTGGCCGTCAGGTGTACACACTTCGTGGCGCTATCACATATGATAAATACTCCGCAACTGCATTCTGCTTCACGCAACCCGATGACAACTTTATTTTCATTGAAGGGCGGAACTTTGGTGCATATGATGCGACATATAATCGCAAAGTGGGCACTTTCGGCTGTGCCTCTTCTGAGTGGGTTTCAGACACTGCGGCCAAGTGTGCACTCTTTCCTGACTTCAAGGCCTCGCAGGTGACCATTGCATCTGTCCAGGAGCTTGCCATGTGCTCCATTTGCACGCCCCCGAAAGTTTTGGATGGGTGCATTAAGGGTATCAGCGCAGGAGATTGCGAAGAGTGTGCACCTTGCGCGCCCGGTTCAGCGCGACAGGGATGTTTCTTCGGTGGCTTTACTAGAGGATATTGCGAGCCCTGTAGGACCGGATCGCAGTTCGCGCCTGCAGAGCGAACGTACAAACCAGACATTGGCCCGGCTGACGCGGTATGTCTTCCGTGCACGGTGTGCGGGGGTACGGAGCAGGACGGTACAGAATATGAAAGTGTATCGTGCACGGCTACATCAGACACGCAGTGCGATGAATGCCCTGCTTGCGAAGAAGGTTTCTTAGTCGGATGCGCAGGTACTTCGCAGGGCAAGTGTGTTGTGTTGCAGGGAGTGAAGGAGATCAAGGCAACATCGCAGATTTCCTTGTCTGACAGTGTCGTGAGGCAAAAATCTGATGATGGTTCACTTCAACTCCTGACAACCAAATCTTTCCAAGCGAAAATGTCTGGAGCGTTTTCTGAAGTAAAATTGGATATTCCTGCTGCTGTCGTCATAAAAATGCCTCCAGGAGTAGAATCCGACGAATTCCAACTGTCTGCTGTTGATATTCCTGACGAACTGAAAGCCGCCTCGACAAAATTCAGACGTTCTGCGGGTGGAGTTGAGTATGGCATTATTGGTCCCGTTATCTTACTGACGCCCTCTGGAACTCAGTTTGCGCCCTCAGTTGCTCTCACGCTGACGTTCGATGCTTCTAAGGTGAATCGTACCTTGAACAATCAGCGTCTGGCGATTTACAAGTGGGCCGCCGAAGTCAAAGAATGGACAGAGGTGCCCGGAAGTATGGAAATAAAACCAGGCGTGCTTGCGACTCAGACCGCTTCGTTTTCTCTTTACACGGTAATCGCCACGCCAATGACAGCACCCAAGGTCCAAGTGGTCGCCACGCCTTTGCTTGACCTGGCAGATTATGCGAATGTGATCACTGCTACCGAATTTGTCACGAAAGTGGATGTGGTCGCAAACGCAAAGGGCCCATACAAGAAAACTGGCATCCGCATTCTCAAAGGCACCCTGGTGACGTTCCCACTTCCGGGTGAGTCTCGTATTTTTGTTGAATTCTCAGACATTTCACGAGAACAGGCGGATGCTCTGGCTCTTGCAAGGAACAGGGTCATGGTGTCGGAGTGGGTAACAGGTTTTACCCCGGCAGAAACCAAACTTGCTCCAGCTTTCAATATGACAATCCCGTACAAGGTGGACAAAGTAAAAGCTGCTGGAAGAAGGCAGAGCGAGGGCATTCGAATCGCTGTCCATCGATGGGACAACTTGAATAGGAAGTGGCTGGAAATAGAAGGAACATATGTCCTCGAGGACGGGGTTGTCACCTTCTACACGAACACATTCGGTGTATACGCTGTCATGACTGTGCCCGTGAAAGCCATCCTCCTAGAACCTGTCGAGGTCAAATCTCCTCTGAACTTGATGACTGTCGTTCCTGCTGCTATAGGAGGAACCTGTCTAATCTTACTGTGCGCGGTCTTGGCATTTGCTATCCATCGGCGCAACCGCAGCAAGAAAGAGATTGAGAAGCTCAAATCTGCCCTCGACCGCCGAGACGAGAAAACGACAGAAGTCGACCCGTCAGTCATTCAGCTTGCCCAGCAGTTGGCGGCACAAGAAAGGGAAGATGAAAAAGTATCAGACCAATTCCAGCCTGCTGACGACGTTTCGGCGCTTGAACTTTCGGAGCACATGGCAAAGAAAGTTGGGGACTCGCACGATCACGTGATTGATCCGTCGGTTCTGAGTCTCGCTCAACAGCTTGCTGAGTCAGAGAGTCCTCGGATCAGCCCGACTGGTGGCCAAGTCGACCCTGCTTCCCTGTATCCCATCTCCTCTTCGCAGCCAAGTGCGTTGAGTGATGCTGGTCTCTCTCAGGTCATTTTCTATCTTTATTTGACTTGCATTATGTCAAAAGTGCCTGTGTCTGTGTGTTTGCTGACCTTGCGTTTCGAACAGAACGAAATGGCATCATTGCTTGCCGGACTAGCCGCGGCAGAAAAAATCCAAACGGGGGTTCCAGCAGCCCCGGCTCCAAGCTCTGCGTCGTCTGCCTCTGGACCGGCCAAATCACGGCGCCCGTCGAAAACGTCGAAAAAGAAACGCAACGGATCGTCAAGCGAGGCAGGGGCCGAGCTGTCTGCGATTACCGAAGGTGCACCTTCATAAATTTGTCAATCCTGTGTTCTCTCAAGTATCAAACTGTTAACTGACAAAAGTGTTTGGTTGGTTTTTGTTTGTAAGGAGCCACATTGTCCTCAGCACAATGGGCGCGAGCGCCCACTGCCACCGGACAAGGCGTCAAAGAGGCAGCGGCGTCGCGGCTCACGCTTGATGCACTTGGGCTGTCTCTTGCGGACACAAGCGCGGCAATGGAGGCGGACTCGCAAAAGGGTGCTCTGACCTTGGAATCTCTGGGTTTGACGGTAGACGACTTGGAAGATGATCAAGTCGTGGATGCACCAGAGGACATCGCTGAGCGCATGAGACGGATCCTTGAGACTTTCGGAAACGACGTTGGTGCGACAGCCGACTTCGTCCTGGTGTCTCAGGCCATCGAGCCCGAAGTGTCGTACACCGAACAGCCTCCTCAAAACGTTGCTGTGTCATCCGCTCGCGGAGGGGCTGCGGTCTCGCGCAGGCGAGGGGATGAAGCCCAGCGCACATTGCAGCAATCAATCAGAGAGACTCTCGACACCCGCATGATGGCTCAAGGGGGTAGAGCGCATTCTCCAGCAGCTGTAGGCCTTGCGCACACACCGCGGGAGGCCCCTCCCAACGCGTCAGCGAATCTGGCAGGCGGCTCTGACATTACTCTCGACGCTCTCGGGCTGAATCTCGGAGACTTAGCAGGAGGCGCCGACGAAATCGATGATTCTGTCCTTAGTCTTGCGCAACAGCTTGCTGCGGAGGAGAACAGTCCTCGGATGTAGACAGTTAGGACCAAGACCCCGGTGCTGACGTTCATTTCCATTCACACACATACGAGTGCGCAAGAGTGTGCACAACTTACTTGGGTTCTATTTTTCAACGACAACACTTATTATGTTTAAATGAATGAAATAAATTAGAATAAATATAACCCAGCATTCCCACTGTGATGAGCGAAGACATTCTACTCGTCCCGTCTGTGTGTGTCCTGGCAAACTGCTTCAATTCATTTCAAGTTTGCGCGCGCTCTCTCGCAGAAACACGGCAGCAGGTGTGCATGCGTATGCGTGTGTGTTAGTACGTGCGTATGTATGTGCGTACACATGGTAGTTGCAAATAGCCCCCACGAACACTCACGCGCATTCGTATCTCTGTGACAAACTTGGGGATGACGCAGTGCGCAACAAATTGCCACTGGAGTGTACATATGTAGAGGAGGATACATTCATGTTATATGAGGAGGAGGATACATGCATGTCATATGATGCAGATTGCATCGCATTGCTCACCAACTGGTTGTGCTTGCACAGAGAGCTGTCAGAAGTCAGCAACGGAAGGTTTAGGGTTTAGGGTTTAGGGTTTAGGGTTTTGGGTTTAAGGTTTAGGGTTTTGGGTTTTGGGTTTAGGATTTAGGGTGACACCGAGAGCTGTCAGAAGTCCGCGGCATATGAGGAGGAGGATACATGCATGCCATATTCGGAGGAGGATATATGCATGTCATATTCGGAGGAGGATATATGCATGTCATGTGAGGAGGAGGATACATGCATGCCATATGAGGAGGAGGATACATGTCATATGAAGAGGAGGATACATGCATGTCATCGCACGCTGAGAGCTGCAGTATCATAAGTCCGCGGCAGTAAGTTTGACCCTTTTGAGAGATGTCGGTAGGTCTCTTTTGACGTCGGTAGGTCTCTTTTGAGAGCTGTCAGAAGAGAGGGAGAGAGAAGCACCCGAGAGACACCAAAAACAGCGGCAGTAGAAAGTATCGTGATGACACACACAGCATCCTCACTCGCCTTTCATCTTAGCTTGCCACTCCTCCATGACACGAGATTCTGCACAACAAGTGCATTTTCTTAAATAACTAATCTTATTCTTCCAAACATGTGATCCTTGGATTGCAGGTAGTGTTAATAAAAAATGACAAGAATTAACTTGACGTGCTGCCACCTCTCCGTATGCACGTGGTGCATAGGTAAGCCCTAAACCCTAGACCCTAAACCCCTAAACCTGGTAACGTTGTCATGGGCATAGGTAAATCTCATCACGTTACCAGCACACACCAGCATACACTACGTACTCTGGCATAGTAAATATCACAACAAACACACTCCGCTTATGCCGCATCCTTGCCGCCTGAATCCCCGCCACACAATACCCACACACTGCGTCCCACGCGTTGACACCCGCCAACCCCCATCTTAGTACTTCTCTCTCTCTCTCTCTCTCTCTCTCTCTCTCTCTCTCTCTCTCTCTCTCTCTCTCTTTCTCTGGCTGTCGAAGACCCTCCCACACACCCAATCCTCGAAAGAGTGAACGGTGGAGTGAGTCAAGACAGCGCCCGCCGCATCACCGCACACCCGATCCTCGAAAGAGTGAACGGTGGAGCGAGACAAGACAGCCCCTGCCGCATCACCGCCCACCCGATCCTCGAAAGAGTGAACGGTGGAGCGAGACAAGACAGCCCCCGCCGCATCACCGCACACCCGATCCTCGAGAGAGTGAACAGTGGAGCGAGACAAGACAGCCCCCGCCGCATCACCGCCCACCCGATCCTCGAGAGAGTGAACAGTGGAGTGAGACTAAAAGACCGCACCCGGCGCAGCACCGCGCACCTGAGCTTGAAAGAGCGCAAGGTGGAGCGAGGAATGATGTATGAGTGGTTAAACCAAGCATCATGAGGTTGATCATTGTCATAATCACCCGACTCACCCAGTACGCGGACCTACACCGAGAGGCTAACCCCCTCTCCGTCCGCCCGGTACACCGAGAGGCTGATTCCCTCTCCATCCGCCCGGAGGCTGGACTCCCCTGGCTCTGCCATGCCGCCACAGCCCCCCCACCTGGTGACGATGTGTCGGAGCTCTCGCCTCTTCCTCTTGCGGTTCCCCCGTCTATTCCTCCAGAACCCCTACCAGCAGTCCTCGTGTATGCGGATGACATCGCCGTGTTTCTCCCTCTGGCCTCCCCTCCCGCCCCTCCCTTGGGCCCGTGCCTTCAAGTTCCTTCGTGGTCGTCTGCGTGGTTGATCTTTTCTACACCGAATTCGCGGTGCCCTCACCTATTCCTCCAGAACCCCTACCCACAGTCCTCCTGTAGGCCGATGATATGGACGTGTTTTCTCCGCTGGCTTCCCCTCCCGTCCCCTCCCTCGGGCTAGTGCCTTCAAGTTTCCTCGCGGTCGGATGCGTGGTTGATCTTTTTTACGCCGAATGACGCCACAATTGGAGGAGCGCTAATGATGACAATGTCACCCCCGCCGCTTGTGCACCTTCATTCCGAGTCCTCTTCACTTGCATCTAGTTCCTCTTCACTCGCATTCTCGAAGGAGGTGTCGCCCTGGAACGGTGCTCCCTGTGAGAGGAGCTTATACGCATTGGGAGAGAGAGTGTTGTTTATTGGTACTCAATTTAGTATCCTCTACACTTCCATGTATTCGCCAGCCGAGGCCGCGACTCCGCGTGCTTGATGTTTGTGGTTTCGTGTAAGTATGCACACAGGCGTTCACAGGTTTT
>Ga0315899_10003469_pt1 | contig 17185 bp, 16 predicted proteins | sample LakEriMetagenome_2_FD_203518 | JGI IMG/M metagenome (GOLD analysis project Ga0315899, IMG submission 203518) | Freshwater fungal communities from buoy surface, Lake Erie, Ohio, United States - Buoy 4 MA112 | ecosystem: Environmental > Aquatic > Freshwater > Lake | place: USA: Lake Erie, Ohio... | reverse complement strand
CATCCGCATAGCCACTGAACTCAGTTCCGGGCGCTGCATATTGAAAATAATATTTGCCTTTGTGTTTGGTCATCCATGCCCCTTCGATGAATCCATCCAAAAAAGTATCATCCATGTTCTCACCAAAACGATGCCATCCATATCGCCAGCTTTCCAAGCCGAACATCTCCTTTCTGGTTCCGATTGGCTGAAATGTTTTTCGGTCCAATTCAATACCATACAGTGGCCAGCGATTGCTGCTGCCATTGTACATGTAAAATCGTCCATCATCATCTGTAAAGAATGCAGGATCCCATCCCCCAATGTCAACCGAATCCAGCAAGGGCTTCCAGCTATCAGTTTTGGGATCGGTACTCATCCAAAGCGTAAAGTTTTTGGAATAAGTAGAACCCATGACCAGCATGGTGTCTCCTATAATGCCCACTGCAGGTGCACAGAGCTCATCATATACATTGTGCCAAGGGCGGAGAAAACGGCGGGGAACAAAATTCCATTTGTTCATGTCTGAACTCCACCAATAGCCCCACTGGTTGGTACTGAAAAGAAAATAATCACCCTTATAATTGACGATCACCGGATCTGCCGTTGCACGATGCTTACCCCAGGTTGAAAAATTGGGGATGGGTGTGTACCCATAATCGATGTTGATGGGATTGCAATAGGTTTTGGGTTGTGCATATCCATTGAGAGTAAAAAGAAATAAGAGAGAGACAATGATAAGACCTTTCATGTGCAATTGTTTCCTGAACAAATGTATCATTTTATCCTTTTACAAAAGGAGCGTGGCTACCTCCCCTGGTTGCATGAGCATCTCGAGCCATTGATTTCCCAATTGAATATTGAACTGTTGCGGGGTTTTGCCATCATTCAACATGATCAGGACAATTTTACCATCCAATCTTTTGAATGCAACATGGGCAATTTCTTTGATGGCTGTTGATGCAATCCGAACAGAACCGGATGGGATGGCTTTTGAGGCATGGGCGATGATATAATAGGCAACATTCCTTTTTACATTGTTGCCATCGATGGTCAGTGCTCCTTTGCATTCGGAACATCCACCCGGAGTATGTGGACCAAAGTTGGGGTCATTGGCGAGGTTCCATTCCAATGCCATGCGGCTCCAATGGTTCATAGAGCCAATGATTACGTTGCGTACATGCCATAGCAGATCACCAGCAAACTCACCCTTGCTGCCGGTCCATTGTTCTGTGAAATACAATTGCTTGTCTGGGAAGGCCTCTTTGACCTTGGACAATGCTTTGATGTCTCCTCCATACAAATGGAAGGCTGTACCATCAATGAATGGATTGGCCTCCTTATCGTTCAGCACTGCGATGGGGTATTCAGGTTCATCACAATTGTGATCCCAAATGATGATCCTGGTTGACAGCTGATGGGTTTTGAAAAGCGGCCCCAGGTATTGCTTCACCAGCAAAGCCTGGTCTTCGGGTTGCATCACCATGCTTGGGTTGTTGCCTCCATGATGCGGTTCATTTTGTAAGGTGAGGGCATCAATTTCAATTCCTTGCTTTCTCATTTCCTGGATATACCGCAACATGTACCTCGCATATACATCATAATATTGGAGGTCGAGCTTTCCGCCTTTGCTGTTTTTATTTGTTTTCATCCAGGCTGGTGCTGACCAGGGACTGGCCATGATAAATAAATCAGGCTGGACCTGAAGGATCTCTTTCAAGAGGGGGATGAGATGCAGCGTGTCGTCAGACAATGAAAATCGGGCAAGCGCCATATCGATAGTATTGGCAGGAAGATCATCATAACTGAATACCCTGCTGCTCAAATCAGAGGCTCCTAAACTGATGCGCAGAGAACTGATGCCGATGCTGGAAGGTGAATTCCCGAACAATTCATTTAACAATGCTGATCTTTCCCGCAAGGGCAATTGATGGATCAACGCTGCGCTTCCACCTGTTAGCGTAAACCCAAATCCATCTATTGTTTGAAAGGTTTTTTTTGCGTCTACCACAACGACGGGGAAGTTATTTTGTGGTTGGTCCTTGGATGTTTTCAATGTCTTTTCCATCAGCAAAGCAGATTGATCCGCTTTGGTTAGCCAGAGCTTGGCTTGAGCAACCGTCGATGCAGGTAATGCCAGCAGCAGAATACAACTACAAATAAGGAAAGAAGAGAGAAATGTTTTATTCATGATGGGGCTTAAGCATCTAATCATCCTTAAATGTAACACAAATAAAAACGCCAACTGACCGAAGTCAATTGGCGTTAGCATATGGCAAGTTTAAAGATTAATTGGCGCTAAAAATGGAAACTCCAAAAAGGATCAAGGTGAATAAGGACATGCTCATTTTTTGAATAGCTCAAACCAACCTGCTCGCATGAATGGAACCTGAGGCAACGTATTCAACAACCTTAGTTCTTGCAAGAGGGAAGTCTCATTGTCGAGGAATGCAAAGATGGTAGAAATCCTGTTTCGACTGAACAGGAGGCTGAAAATTTTCTTCCCTGTCATTTTCTTCCTGGCTAGCATGTGCAACAAAACCTTGTCAAACCACTTGAAACGTTTTTCAATTGCTTTGATGGGTGCAGCAGGATGCAACCCCAACAGCAATCGGCCCACAATACTATCCGCTTTTTTCTGAATGAACCGAAAGGTATATCCACTGGAAGGCTTTGTTTGCCCCCCTGCCGTTCCCATATAAATGATGTTCCCTTCTCGTTCCGGAAATGAAAGATCTGTCATGGGAATCACGCCAAACTCCTTCTCTACAATGGTATAATCATCGGTTTGCAGAAATTGCTGGATATACGAGCGCAAACCTTCATCGTATTGATCATCCGACAACAACGTATGTGTGAAAAGCGTGTACTCAACCAATGCTCTTTGGGGAGAAAGCGGCATGACATAGACAAATGTGGTTCCCTCTTCCTGCGTGACCCGAAAATCCATGAGCGTTGCCTCATTCGAATGAAAAACAGGTTCAGGGGTTTCAATGACCCAACCTTTGAAATGCTGCAACAGGTCGTATTGATCTTTTCCCAAGACAGGCTGTGTCAGCAAGATGCTGCTAAAGGCATATTGAGCCTGATAGACATCATCCCCAACGATGGCCTCAACACCTTGTGAAGTATTGTGAATCGACTTCAGTTCTCCCAAGCAAATCTCTACATTGGGATGAGCACTGATCAGCGCTTGACAATGGCGGTAGAAATCGATCCCGCGGATCATCTTGTAGGCGTAAGGATCAAGCCCTTTGAGAGATGAATATCCTTCTCCATGAAACCAGGCTTTTTCCCATTTCCGGTAAACAATTTCATCAAAAAAGCCTTCTCCCTTTTCCCAGTAACACCAGGTACGGTCGTTCAGCTGCTTGCTGTCTTTGTCTATGATAAGTATCTTCTTGGTGGAAAGCTGGGGCTCTTTCAACATGCGCATGACCAGGCTCAACCCGGCACAGCCGCCTCCAGCGATGATATAGTCATACACCTTATTCAGGGGCATATGCTACCTTCTTCCCTTTCATCAATTCCCTGTCACGCCTGACCTTTTCCCAATATTTTTTGTGGACATACAACATGCCGAAGCTTTCACCATCATGTTTTCCCAAATGCTTGTGGTGCATCTTGTGGGCCCAGCGAATGGCCCTGATATAGGTATTGTTGCTCCTGCTGAACCATTTGAAGCGCTGGTGGATGATCACATCATGCACCAGAAAATAAGCGAAACCATAGGCCATGATCCCAAAACCGATGGCATGCAACCACCACATGCCCGGTGTCTGCATCCCATACATGATGCAAAGCATGCTGGGGATGGCGAAAATCACAAAGAAAGCGTCGTTCTTTTCAAAGAAACCTGGCTCAACCTGATGATGATCCTTGTGCAGGTACCAAAGAAATCCATGCATCACCCAACGGTGGGTACACCAGGTGATGGCCTCCATGAGTAAAAATACACCCACTACAACCAATACATACAATATCACTGTCATGACCATAAAGATAAACTTTGATGGGTATTTAACACCTAAAATGACTGCTAAGTTCAACCCTACATGAAATCGATTTGATCAAAATGGGGCAAATCGGTGATCGTGATCAGTGTTTTCGGGTAAGAGAAAATTTTACTTGCATGAAAACTAGATCATGAAAAAAATCCTGCTGGCATTCGATGGAAATCATTTTTCTGAAGGTTCTTTTCGCATGGCTGCCTTCCTCAACGAACATGAACCCATCCTGGCAACAGGAGTATTTCTTCAGTCGGTCGACTACCGAGACATCATCGGATACAGTGGCATCAGCGCAGGTGCCCCCATGACAGTTTCTCCCCCACAAACCGATGAAACCGCCATTCTCAAGAACATTGCCACGTTCGAAAACCGCTGTCTTCATGCCGGCATGGAATTCCGCGTACACCGCGACACCGATCTTTTTGCCCTGCAGGAACTGCAAAGGGAAACCCGCTTTGCCGATATGATGATCCTGAGTTCCGAACTGTTCTATAATAATATAGGAGCAGATCAACCCAATGACTACCTGAAACGGGTGCTGAGACAAACAGAATGCCCCATCCTACTGGTACCGGAGAACTATGAACTGCCCAGCAAACTGATGCTGGCATATGACGGAAAACCGGATTCCGTATTTGCCATCAAACAGTTCACCTACCTATTCCCCCAATTCTACCAATGGGAAACCCGCCTGATCACCCTCGAGGAAGAAGACGAGCCCATCCCCCACCAGGAACTGATCCAGGAACTGGCAGCCAAACATTTTTCCAACCTGACCATCGAAGCTGTAACCACCGCCAACGAAAAAAATTTCGCTACCTGGGCATCAGAGCAAACAGATCATATCATGGTTTCCGGTGCCTTTGGAAGAAGTGAACTGTCTACGCTGTTTCACAAAAGCTTTTTGAACAATATCATTGAAGAACACAGGATGCCCGTCTTCATCGCCCACCGATAGCTGATTCATCCATACCCGGACATTACCGGAATTGCCATATTTTTGCGGCCTAAATACATTTTATGTCAAAAGGCCCGGTATCGCAATTCATCCAACACCACTACCGCCATTTCAATGCAGCTGCCCTAGTGGATGCTGCCAAAGGATACGAACAACACCTGCTGGAAGGGGGCAAGATGATGGTTACCCTCGCCGGTGCCATGAGTACGGCAGAGCTGGGCGTTTCCCTCGCCGAAATGATCCGCCAGGGCAAAGTGGACATCATCTCCTGCACTGGTGCCAACCTGGAAGAAGATATCATGAACCTTGTAGCCCATTCACACTACAAGCGCGTACCCAACTACCGCGATCTCACCCCTCAACAGGAATGGGAATTGCTGGAACAGGGCCTCAACCGCGTGACCGATACCTGCATCCCTGAAGAAGAAGCGTTCCGTCGCATCCAGCACCATATCGTGAAACTTTGGAAAGATGCCGATGCCAAAGGAGAACGCTATTTCCCCCATGAATTCATGTACCAGCTCCTCAAGAGCGAGGTCATGAAGGCCGATTATGAGATCGATACCAAAGACAGCTGGATGATCGCAGCCATGGAACGCAACCTCCCGATCGTGGTAGGCGGTTGGGAAGACAGCACCATGGGCAACATCTTTGCCTCCTATATCATCAAAGGTGAAATGAAAGCCACTACCATGAAGAGTGGCATCGAATACATGGTATGGCTCTCCGACTGGTACCGCCAGAACAGTGGTGGAAAAGGCGTAGGCTTCTTCCAGATCGGAGGCGGAATTGCAGGCGATTTCCCCATCTGTGTGGTTCCCATGATGTACCAAGACCTTGAGTGGCATGATGTTCCTTTCTGGAGTTATTTCTGTCAGATCAGCGACTCTACCACTTCCTACGGATCCTATTCCGGTGCGGTTCCCAACGAAAAAATCACCTGGGGCAAACTGGACATCCACACACCCAAATACATCGTGGAAAGTGATGCCACCATTGTGGCTCCTTTGATCTTTGCCTATATACTCGGCTGGTAATGGAAGAACAGGAAAAACAGTCGGCACACACTTTCTTCTGCGACCGTCTTCAACAGAACGGTTGGGAAGAGATCATCCTCCGGGATGAAGCGACCGGTTGCAAGGCCACCATCATCCCCTCCGCCGGTGCCATCCTCAACAAACTGGAACTGCCGCATGAAGGAAAGATCATCAACCTGATCGACGGCTTCAAGGATGCAGATGACTGGAAAGCCAATGCCACCAATGGTTTCAAAGGCGCCAAGCTTTCTCCTTTTGTATGCCGACTCAACAACTCCACTTATCAGTGGCAAGACAAAACCTATACGGCTGATCGTTTCATCCTGAATGGTCATGCCATACATGGACTCCTCTATGATGTTCCGCACGAAGTGATGATCGCGGAAGCATCCGCCTTCATGTGCGAGTGCAAATTCCTCTACCGATACAAAGGCACACACCCCGGCTTCCCCTTTGCGTTTGACATGAATGTGCGTTACCGCTTGGAAGGGGGGTCCAGGCTCACCATCATCACCACTGTTCACAACCGAAGCGGACAAACCATTCCCATGTCAGACGGATGGCATCCCTATTTCCATATCGGAGAAACCATCGATACTGCCAACCTGCAGATCAATGCCACAAAAATGCTGGAGTTCAACGACGCACTCCTGCCCACCGGCAAGGTGATCCACAACAAACAATGGTTCAAAGGTGCTCCGCTGAAAGACGTGTTCCTCGACAATTCCTTTGTGCTCGACATGGATGAACCCATGCCGCATTGTACCTTGTCAGATCCTGCAGTGGGATTGGAACTCTACATCTATCCAGACCGCGCCTACCCGTATCTGCAGGTATACACACCTCCTCACCGCAAGAGCATTGCCATCGAAAACCTGAGCTCCGCGCCGGATGCCTTCAACAACAAGATCGGATTGATAGAACTCGGACCAGAAGATTCACAGGCTTTCCAAACGCGCTACCGCATTGCCAAGATCAAAAAAGAGGACGGCAAGAAGGAGACTCATGCAAGCTGGTGGAGATCCCTTTTCTCCGGAAAACCGAAGTCCTGATTCAAAACCCTTTCTCCTTAAGTTCATACAATTCCTCCCATCGCGTAGTGAACCTTCCACTCCGCATTTCCTGTCGCATTTTCCAATTGCGGGTAAGCCCCGATGCCACAAACTTGACCATGTCATCGCGCATGCTGAAGTTGATGTTGTCAAGCGCCTGCATCAGGGCGCGATTCCGTTGTTTGTCGACCGGCGCAAACAGGTCTCCCTGCAGGGCATCATCCGGCACAATGCCTCCCAGCATGACACCGGCCTTCACATAGCGGGTACCGGGACGATACAACGAACTGATGAGCGGAATAGCCGCGTGAATCAATTCAGCCGTGTCCGAAGTAGGCCGCAACAACGTGAAATAGCGGTGATGGCTCTGCGGATCATAAACATAGGGCTTCCCCACTGCTCCATTGGTCACCACAAAAACATCAATCGAAGAAGCCGCAGAATATTGTCGGCGTAACTTCTCAGCAGCACGGGAGGTAAAGGTGGCGATGGCTTCCTTCAGGGGTTGCAGGTCAAAAACGGGCTTGCCGAACATGCGGGTGGTAGCGATGACTTTCTTTTTCTCCAGCGGATCTTTCAGCTGTATGCAAGGTTCCCCATTCAATTCCTTGATCATGCGCACCCCCACAATGCCTCCGAGATTTTTTCTTGCCCATTCCTGCGGCATGTGCTTCAATTGCCAGGCGGTATTGATACCATAGAGTTCTTTCAGTTTGCGCGCATACTTCCTGCCAATACCCCAGAGATCCGCAACATCCGTGCGCTCCAGGGCTTCCTGCAAGAGATCTTCCTTGTTGAGTACCATCACGCAGCGGGTAGCCTGCTTGTTCTTTTTCGCAAGGCGGTTGGCCACTTTGCTCAATACTTTTGTCGGCGCAATACCGATGGATACCGGTATGCCCGTCCATTGCACAACCGTATCGCGAAGGGTCTCCGCAAATGCCTGCAGTGCATCCACAGGGAGATGAGAAAGATCCACAAAGGCCTCATCCACTGAATAGACCTCCACACAGCGATGGATGGCATGATCCGTCATGACCCGAAGCGTATCCATCACCCGCATACTCATGTCGCCATACAGGTGATAGTTGGATGAGAACACGGCTACATCATGCTGCTGCAGCAGTTGCCTGCTCTCGAAAAGCGGTGTACCCATGTCGATGCCCAGTCGCTTGGCCTCATCCGTACGCGAGATGATACAGCCGTCGTTGTTGCTGAGTACCACCACGGGGCGGCTGTTCAAATGTGGCTTGAACAGGCGTTCGCAGGAACAGTAGAAACTATTGCAGTCGACAATGGCAAACATGGTCAAACCGGATGGATCACATAGGTTACTACTCCCCATATCGAAAACTCAGCAAAAGGATCCACTTCGATGGGTGCCAGTCGATCTGTCTCTGGTATCAGTCGCATTTTATTGAACCGACTTTCCAATCGCCGTATCAACATATCGCCATTGAGTACGGCAATGACGATGCGGCCGCTGACGGGCTTGATGCTGCGGTCAACAATGACCGTATCGCCGTCAAAGATGCCTGCTCCGATCATGGCTTCGCCGCGGACCTTCATGAAGAAGGTGGCCGGCTTGTTGCGGATCAGTTGCTCGTTGAGGTCGATGCCCCTTTCGGCATGATCATCGGATGCTGCACCAAAGCCAGTGGCATTGGCGGTTTTGACCTCTTGCTGGGTGTAGGTTTTGGAGCCCGCATAGGCTGCTCCATAGAAGATTTCGCCATCCATATATAACTAATTTATTTAGCAATATTATACTAAATATATTAGTATTTGAAATTTTATATAGCCCTTCTCGTGCAGGGCATTTTTTATTAAATTTACCCATGTCCCAACGCGAAATAAGATTCCTGGAAGGTCCCCGCTCCCGATGGGCGGATTTTAAATTTGTCATCAACGTCTGTATTGAATTCATCAAAGGCTTCAGGGCCTTGCATTTCTCTGGCCCCTGTGTGACCATATTCGGCTCAGCCCGTTTTACGGAGGACCATCCCTATTACAAGCAGGCACAACAATTTGCAGCAAAAGCAGCCCAGCTGGGCTTTGCCATCCTCACCGGTGGCGGTCCGGGCATCATGGAAGCCGCCAACCGCGGTGCCAAGGATGTTGGCGGCCGTTCTGTCGGCTGCAACATTGTGCTGCCCTTTGAGCAGAACCCCAATCCCTACCTCGACAAATGGGTGAACATCCGTTACTTTTTTGTCCGCAAGACCCTCCTCATCAAATATTCCTACGCCTTTGTGATCATGCCCGGCGGGTTCGGAACAATGGATGAGCTGTTCGAAGCCATGACCCTTATCCAGACCCGCAAGATCAAGGACTTCCCTGTGATCATCTTCAACAGTGAGTACCACAAGGAGTTACTCGACTATATTGAAAAGATGCGGCAACTGAAAACCATTTCAGAAGAAGACCTGGAACTTTTTCTGGTGACCGACTCCATCGATGAAGGCATCGACCTCATCAAAAAATGCATTGAAAAGTTTGGCCTCACCCCGATAGCGAAGAAGCCAAAGTGGTACCTCGGCGAGAAATGGTAAAAAAGATCTGTAAGATGAGACCAAAGAGAAAAATATACCATTGCCTTGCCCTTTGTTTGATCAGCTTATCCCTCCATGCACAACAAACTGCAGATAGCACAACCAAGCAATGGATCCTTTCCGGCTATGCAGAAAGTTTTATCACACTATCCACCAGGGGAACAAAAAATGGAAAAATTTCTGACTTCCAATACAATCACAATCGATATGGCTCTCCAAAGCTGAACCATGGGTATGTTGACTTGGAATACAATGGTAACAGGATGCGGATGAAAACTGCCCTTCATACCGGCACCTATGTAAAGGATAACTACAGCGCAGAGCCTTCATCCGTAAGACCCATCTTGAATGCATCCCTGGGTATTCTCATCAGCAAGCCAAGGAATATCTGGATTGATGCTGGCATATTTCCTTCTTATATCGGTTTTGAAAGCCCCCATGCGTTTGACAACAATACCCTCTCACGATCATTGCTGGCAGAAAACTCTCCATACTACTTGAGTGGAATCCGCATGCATTATCCTGTATCCTCCGGTCATGAACTGAATTTTTTTCTCCTTACCGGGTGGCAAAAGATCATTCCTGTAAAGGGCAACTCGGTTCCTTCATTGGGCATACAATGGATCAGAAAATTCAATTCCGAAAGCAAGCTGAACTGGAGTTTTTTTGCGGGCTCGGACTTCCCTGATCATCTGAGAAGGATCCGGTATTTCAATAACTTTTTCTGGCAACGCCAAAACGGATCTTGGTCATATACGATTGGATTAGACATTGGGGCTGAACAAAAAAGCAAGCATGATACCCGCTACAGCCATTGGTGGTCTCCGGTATTGATCACGTCATATTCAATCAATGACAAGTTAAAGGCATCAGCCAGGATAGAACATTATAACGACCGAAATTCAGTGATCGTAAAAACAAGCAATGGCAATGAGCTTTCCGGTTCAGGATATTCCATGAACATCGATTACCAACCCGTTACAAACCTTCTTTTCAGGGCCGAATGGAAAAAGCTTTGGGCATCCAAGGAAGTATTTTATTTAGAAAAGGGATTTACAAAGCGCACAAGCTACATAACACTATCTGCTTCCTATCGATTTAGAAAAGAGCTCAAAAAATGATGCTAATAGCAGAAGAGAGGTAGTAAAACATGACGAAAATCATGTTTCCATTTTCCCTTGGTCATCTTCCTTGATTTTTTCAGATCGCAACTTTGCCGAAGAACCTTTAAATCAAACCGTATGGATGGGAAAATTCTTGAGCTCTTCATGAAAGAGAATGATGCATGGGACGACATGATCACCCGCCAAAGCAGGGAAATTCCTGATCTGGAAAGAATGTTGTCAGCCATTTTCGACAGCAAACCCAACCTTGATGATGAGATTGTTTCAGGAGTCAACCACCTCAAGAACCAAATGCACGAACAGGAATCCTCCATGGCAGATATCAAAAAGCAACTGGCGGAACAACAGTTTTTCCTGGTGAGTGAGAGCCGTGGCAATGCCTATCCTGTTCACACACTGCTGAGCCAGAACGCTCTGCGGGAACGCATCCGCAATGTGGAAAGGAGATTTCTTGACCTCAAATGCAACTACCTGAACTACCTTGCAACCGCAATCTGATCTTGTAAAGGGCAACCTACTATCTTCCATCCCCGCCTGTTTTCACTGTGGTGAGCCTTGTTGTGACCTGATCGTTGGGGAAGCAAAATCTTTCTGTTATCCCAACCCCGCACCCAATAAAGAGAATGCAAAAATCATTGACTTGCAAAAAGTGACATCAATCATTTTTTACATTGATGGGCATTATGGGAATGGGGGTTGGAAGAAAATAGATTTGTGGTGGCAAAAATATTCATCACAAAAAAAATTATGATTATGTCAGGAAACGGTAGATCCTTGTTACGGTCGTCTTTGTTGAGGCCCTCAGTATTTGAAGATATCATGAAGCCCTGGAACGAGTGGCTTGATGAAAAATGGCCATTCTCAGTGCATACTCCCGCAGTGAATGTAAAAGAAACGGAGAAGGGCTATGACATCTGTATGGCGGCACCAGGACTGGAAAAAAGTGATTTTAAAATTGATGTAAATGGTTCATTGATCACCATCAGCGCAGAAAAAGACGAAAAGAAGGAAGAAAAAGAGGAGGAATATACCAGAAGGGAGTATAGCTACCGATCTTTCTCTCGATCCTTTAACCTCCCGGAAGACACGATGGCTGATAAAATCGATGCAAATTATGTCAACGGTGAACTAAAGCTTCATCTTCCCAAAAAAGAAGAAGCAAGAAAAACAGTGCACCAAAAGATCAGTGTACACTGATTTGACACGCACCATCCCGACCTGCAGGTGCAGGCGGGATGGCTTTTTTTAAATGTTAGGCTTATGATGGTAAAGAACAAATGGGTAAGTAGCAATATCCAACAATGCTGGTTCGAAAATTCGGCCTGGCTCAGGCTCATTGAGTACCTGAAACAGGAAAATATTCACATGAAAAATCACCTCTCAGAGATGATGGACCATGTACATGGCCGTGAGCAAATCGCATTGGCAGAGCATTTTCAAAATCAATTCATCATCAAGGATGATGTCTATGATCACATGATCCATGAACTGAGAAGACAATCAGAAAAATGGAGGGAAAACAAATGGGATCTTTCATCACCCCAATCTGCTGAACTTCAGAAAAATCACCATCACATCAAGGAACAAATGGGCAAAATAAGACAGGAACATCTGGTGCTATCAGATGACTTCAACACTTATCTTTCTTCCCTGACTAATTAAACAGATTTTCAAGCTTTTTTTCATTGAGCAAGACAATATTCCCATCCTTGATATCGATCAATCGTTCTGCCTTGAAATCACTGAGTGTCCTGATAAGAGATTCTGTTGCTGTACCGGCAATATTCGCAAGGTCTTCACGGGATATATGAATGGAAAACGGCTTCTCTCCTCTGTTGAATTTATCCCGCAACAAAACCAATGCATCAGCAACCCGCTTTCGGAGGGAATTGTAGGCCAATCCCAACAATTGATTTTCTTTCTCGACTACATTGCTGGCAAGGATCTGAATGAATTTTTTCATGACGATCGGATTCTCCCGGATCAGTTCATCAAACTCTTCCCTGGGGATCATGGCAATCTCTGAATCCTCCAATGCCTCTGCGGTTTCCTGATAGGTGGTATTTTCCAACAAAGACATGTAGCCGAAATACTCCCCTTCGCCAAAAAGGGCAATGGTGAGATCCTTGCCATCATCATTGGTCTTGTACAACTTAACCTTTCCGCTTTTAACATAAAAAAGCCGGTTGGGGTGATTGCCCTCGTTGTAAATCACATGACGCTTGCGGTAATTGTTGATATTCCTTCCGGATGCCAACTCTTCCCAGGCATCCTTTTTCCCAATATCCTCCAACAACTGACGCATGCCATTTTGAGTACCTTCATATTTCTTTTTGAGGATTGCTGCTTTCAGGATGCGTTGTTCAATGGCATTGAGCAATTCAATTTCTGTAAAGGGTTTTGTGATATAATCATCTGCTCCCATTTCCATTCCCTTTCTGAAATCATTTCGCTCTGTTTTAGCTGTTAGAAAAATGAACGGAGTATCCCTGAGCTCTTCACTCTTGTTCAGCATATGCAATATACCATAACCATCCAGCACAGGCATCATGATGTCACAAATGATGACATCCGGCTTTATAGCATAAGCTTTTTCAATTCCTTCTTTTCCATTTTCCGCAACTGCTACACGATAATTGGCCAGTTCCAGGATCTCGGCGGTATTCTCCCGGATCTCGGAATTGTCTTCAATCAGCAAAATAGTTTTCATATGTTAAAATTTAAAGTGAATGCCGTTCCTTTTTCCAATTCGCTTTGTACTTGGATGCTTCCTCCCATGAGATCAATATACCGGGAAACAATATGAAGCCCCAAACCGGTTCCCTGTATGTTCACTACGTTCTTTCCCCGAAAGAATCTTTCAAACAGATGCTTCTTGTCATCCTCTGGTATTCCCAGTCCCTCATCCTTTACAGAGATGGTGATCTTGTTGTCTTTATTTTCACTCAATACCCATATGGTGGCTTTTTCGGGTGAGAATTTGATTGCATTGGAGATCAGGTTGATCATGATATTGCGAACCAACGAAACATCAAGGTTGGCTTGATCATGTCCATTGTGTTCATATTGGATCTTCTGGTTCACTTTCAAGATGGGCTGGATCTCACTGATGATCAAATTCATTTGTTCTTTCAGGTTGAATTCAGAAAGATGAACTTGGATCTTTCCTTCTTCAATTTTACCAAGGGAAAGAAATTCATTGAGGATATCGGTGAGGTTGCTGACGGCAGAACGAATCCGTAAAATATGCTTGTCGCGTTTGTCCTGCTCATCCGATCCCGTATACTTCCCAATAAGAGATATGGATGAAAGGATCGTACTCAACGGAGTTCGGAATTCATGGGAAGCCATGGAAACGAACCTTGATTTCAGATCACTCAGCTCTCTTTCTCTGCTCAACGCCTCCGTCAGTTCATGTGTACGTACTTCAACCTTGTGTTCCAGCTCTGCATTCAAATCTTCGATCTCACGGTTGGCTTTTTCTACCTCTTCCTTTTGTGACCTGAGCGTATTCTCCGTCTCTACCCGCTTGCTGATATCAATGATGAAGGCAATAACATAGGGCTCATGCTCAATTGTATAGTGACCCAAACTCACTTCAACCGGAAACTCAGTTCCGTCTTTTTTTACCGCCATCAATTGCATTCCTCTACCCATCGGACGGTTTTCAGGTCTTTTGTCATATCCGTTTCGGTGTGAAATATGTTTGTCTCTATACCTGGGAGGAATAAGATCTTCTACCCTTAGTGTTGTGATAACGGATGATCCATAATCAAACAGGTCCATGGCCTGTTGATTGGCCAAAATAATGGTACCGGATTTATCAACCAATAAGATCGGCAGCGTGGCATATTGAAAAAGGGCTTCAAATTTTTTGATCTCCCTGAATAGATTCTCAGAAAATATTCTTTGCGTATCGATGTTGATGACCCTTTGCACCAGGTATACAATGCCTGCTTCTTCAAATTTGGAAACATCAAGTCTCCCCAAAAAAAACTCATTGTGCTGACGCTTGAACAAAACTTCTTCTGACCAATGACCATTTTTATGGATCGTATCCATGATCAAAGCACCCAGCTCCTCATCAAGCGGATTTTTTCTACATGAAAAAAAACCAGCTCTTGCCCGAAATGAAGCCTCATCCTGAAAACCAAAAATATGCTTGTATGCCTCATTGAAATGAACCAACTCTTCCCCCTTTTCATCCCAGATAGCAATGAACTCTCCGGAAAATGGAGACAAGGCACGCAAAACAGATGGTGACAGTTTTGGGGGTTGTTGTGAAGGGTTCATAAACTGGGGACAAATTATCAAAGCATGTTCAATTGCAACAGCTTTCAATTACAAGTTCCCCCAAAAAATACCCTTCAGCAGAAAATGATCATCCAATGAGGATGCGCAGCACAAGAAAGAACAGAAACTGGATCATCAACAATGGAATGGCAAAGGCATTTTTTTGAAACAGACTGATCCGAAAATAAATCATGGACAGGAGAAGGGAGATGAAAAACCAACAAACATAATTATACAAAGGGATCACCCCTTTCTCCCATTGCCAATAACCCAAAACCATGGCAACTGGTTCCATCATCCAATCAAAAAGGGTGGCAAAAAAAGCAGCGAAAAGCGATGCCCCCATCCATTGTGCCTTCAAAGCAGGAATCCAGTTCAAAACCAACTGCAATGAACAGTAAACAATACAAAACCAATTGATGCCGATCAAAAAAGGTACACCCAACAATTTCGGACCCAGTAGACTTCCATAAGCGTAATGTCCAAATAGCCAACCTGTGTTTACGCCAATGATCTCCGTAACAAATCCCGTAAAAAATGAGACTGCTAAAAAAATCAACCACTGCCTGTTGACAGACATTTCATTCCAGGTCAATAAAAAAAACATCAACAGCAGGTTAACAGGAGTCATTGCCACAAAAAACGATCGATTGAAAAATGCGATGCCAATAACCCCGGCTATATGTACAAGCAAGGCAATGAAAAGAGAAATATTAAAATGATTTCGGGTGATCATGGCGCTTTTAGCTCTTTATTGGGGGGATCAGCTCACTTACAATTGCTGCACTTTTTAAACACAGGGGGATGCCTCCCCCCGGATGAACACTGCCTCCAGTAAAATACAATCCCTTGAGCGTGTCTTTCCAGTTGGGATGTCTTAGAAAAGCCGCCCACTTGGAATTAGAACTGGTACCATAGAGAGAACCCAGATAGGAGTCAGTTCTGGATTGGATACCGGCAGGAGTAAGTACTTCTTCCACTTCAATGGCAGCCGCAACATCTTTACCCAACATTCGGGAAAGTTTTTTCAGCACCTGCTCCTTCAATGATGCTACTTCTTTGTTCCAATCTGCACCTGACATGGCAGGAGCATTCACCATCACAAACCAGTTCTCCCCTCCTTCCGGTGCCTGTCCACCCTCCATCTTGGAAGTGATGTTGACATAAACAGTTGGATCTGCATAGAATTTTTTATGCCGAAAAAGATGATCAAACTCTTCCTGATAATTCTTGCTGAAAAAGATATTGTGCAGATGCAATTCCGGAAATTCCCTCTTCATTCCCCAATAAAAGATCAAAGCACTGCTGCTTCGTTCATTTTTCAAAATCTGCTTGGCAGCCTTTTCGTCTGACAGCAGTTGGAGATATGTGTAATAAGCATCCACATTGCTCACCACCACCTGTGCGGGCAGAAATCTTCCATTGGCTTCAATGCCCACTACCTTATTTCCTTCTTTGACGATTTTCTCAACTTTGCTGTTGAGCACAAACCTGACACCCTTTTTTTCTGCCAGCGCCATCATTGCCTTAGGGATGCTGATCATGCCTCCTTTGGGATAGAAGGTCCCTTGGTTTTGTTCAAGATGGGGTATCAAACTCAACATGCCAGGTGCGCTGTAGGGATTGCTTCCGTTATAGGTAGCAAAACGATTGAACAACTGCACCGCCTCTTCAGTCTGAAAAGCCTTTCGGTTGAATCCATCCAGCGTCTTGAAAAGGTATTGCCAACGGACAGCCTTCAAAGCATCTATCACCCTGGGGTGCAGCCAAGTGGCCGCTTTGTGCAGAGAGTGATTGAGAAAGATGGTACCCACCTTTTCATATACTTTTTCAGCATCCTTCAAATACGCTAATACATTTTGGGCTGGCTCCTGTAATACTGATTCCATTTCGCTTGCAAATGCATTTGGATCAGTATGGGCATTTACGATTTTGCCGTTCTCGTAAAAATAGCGACAGGCTATGTCTACGTTTTCATATTCAAAAAAGGGTTCTATGTCTTCCTCTGATAATTCAAACAGCTCTTCAAGATTAGCGGGTTGTGTAAACAGAGAGGGTCCTGCATCAAAGCGATATCCATTTTTTTCGATCAGATAAAGTTTACCTCCGCCCACTTCATTCTTCTCGTGCACCTCAACTGCATAACCCTTGTTAGCAAGCCGTATGGCTGTTGCAATGCC
>Ga0315899_10003467_pt1 | contig 17186 bp, 13 predicted proteins | sample LakEriMetagenome_2_FD_203518 | JGI IMG/M metagenome (GOLD analysis project Ga0315899, IMG submission 203518) | Freshwater fungal communities from buoy surface, Lake Erie, Ohio, United States - Buoy 4 MA112 | ecosystem: Environmental > Aquatic > Freshwater > Lake | place: USA: Lake Erie, Ohio... | reverse complement strand
GAGGCCAAATGAATAAAAAAAAAAATTTAAACCACAAAAAAGGGGGCACATGTGGCGGTAGTATCACTGATCCTTGGAGACCAAATAAGTAATAATAATAATTTAAAAAAAAGGGCAAAGGTGGCGGGAGTATCCTTGATCCTTGGAGACCAGGCCATTGAGGACGTGTCAGCGAGAACACAGGTGCTATTCAAGGAAACCATCCGCGACCTTGCCACCCCGCTACAAGGCGGATGGACGAGATGCGTCGAAGACTTACGCACGGGTTTGAAACTGGGTAAGGACCTACTATAGAGGCAAAAAAGACCTACTGTAGAGGCAAAAGAGACCTACTAATACTGGCATACCTGTCCACCCAGCCTTTCCCGCGCCAACGCCAGGGGCACGCGCAGGGAGCAGCAAGAGGCTGGGCTTTGCGGACTTGCTAGATGCACCATTGCTCGCTGCCGCTCCAGTTTCGCTTCTCCGCTACCCCGCCGCGTGGTTGCTACGCTCTCCTCTCCCTGTGCTGTCCTTCTGTCTCGCCGTTGCGGCAGTGTCGTGTGTTCCAGATGTGTTTGCTCAGGCCGCGCTGGCCTCCGCTGCCGAGTCCTCCCAGGGGGGTGGGCTCGGCATTCAGGATGGTATGAGCCTCGCGGAACGCCTCCACGCCCTCTCGCTCGTTGATGCAAAGGTTTTGCTTTCATCTGCGGCGTCGGCTGGCAGCGGCGCCCTCCTCATCTTCGGCGAGTGAGTATTATGTTCATGGTTCCCACTGGAATGCCTGCCTGCGGGCGTAGGCTTTAGCCTTTGGGCTTTAGGGCGTGGGACGCATCTGTCGCTGGTCGCGCTCGGTGTGTGCAAGCAGTGGTGCAAGCAGTGGACGCGTGTCTGGCCGCGTCGGTGCACACTTTGTGTGTTTGTGTTTGTGTGCGTGTGTAATAGTGTGTGCGTGTTGGTGTGGGTGCGTGGGTGTGTTGGCGCGCGTGCATCACAGAGTGGTGCTGTTTGGTCGTGTTTTTCTGGTAGCCCTCCTTCAGGAGCGCAATGAGATATTGGCCGCCAAGATCGGAGACGCTTGCGCGCAGGCCGAACCCGGCAAGGCCGTCGTCGCTGTCCTGGGTACTCTCTCTCTATTTGGGAAGGCGTCCTTTGTTGTGTCACAATTTTTTTATTTATTTTTATAATCATCCCCTTTCACATTGTGTGAATGGGAACTTGGCGAGTTTGTTGTGGGCGTTTGTGGCACCATCTGCAGCCAGAGAGAGGCGAAGAGAAGGCGTCGGGAGGCGGGGGGAATGTTGACGCTGGGGCGTGGTTCACGCAGGAATGGCGCACGTAAACGGCGTGGCAGGCATTCTGGTCGCGCAGGCAGATCGGTGAGGGCAGCAAAAGGTTGGTATAAAGACGTCTAAATTGACCGCCCTCAAACTTGGCGTCTCTTCTCGTGCTTCCGTCTCCACACTGATATACACAGTCCTCCTCCGCTATCCCTACTCTGCTATCCATGCATAAAGCAAACTTCAAAGCGGCCTTGTGCCGTGACCTTCAAAATAAACGACACACACACACTGGGCGAACCTGAGGTCTGGTTGCGCTGGAAGGTCACACCTGCGGTCGGGCAGTATTTGGTGCAACGAGTTGACCGTATATTCTGTCAGGCTGACGACACTGCCCTTGAAGTACGAGTACGGCTGTCTCATGGTGCGAGGATACAATACGGCTGAAACCAAGACGACAGCCCATCTCAAGAACATGCGCGGGCGATACATCGTGCTATATGTGACTGAGGGAAGGTTGCACGAACGGGACCACCGTGACCTGGTGGGTGAACTGAAACAAAATTGGCCCGAAGTAAGTGACGTGTCTACGATGTTGAATTCACCATGGCCAGAAGGGTGCGAACAAAGTGCTGGATGCTCATGGGCTTAGTGCTAGTGGGGGAGACCGTGACCAAAGAATGTCACCCGGGCGTGCCGTTGCGACTGTCCGGCGCATACTGCCGACAGTGACGTCTCTTCAAACACGTGGTGTACGCGCAAGAACTTGTGTGTACCCCGGAATTGGGCATTCCAGCATGCTACTCGTATACTAGATGTGATCATGTTTGAATACCCGCTGAAAGTGCGTCCGATGCCTGGCATTTGGGTGCAGTCAGTGCCAGTCACAGCCATTCCGTGGGGGGGCATGAACACTGAGCAACGCAATACATTGCAAAGAAGCATCCGACAGCAAGACTAGTTATCTCAGGTTGAGTTGTTAATAAAAACAAGTACGATGCGTTTTGTATGTAACAACATCAGTGTATGATCACACACCATATGGTATGAATTAGTATCTGAAAGGTATGAAACGGACTGCCGCAGGTATGAAATGACTTGTGGGGGTATGAAATTGTTACCATTTTTGGACAGGGTATGATCACATACCATATGGTATGAATTTTTCGCATGTTTTTTCCTGATGGCAGTTGCCACTCGGACGCCATGGCGATAGGATGTCTGGGCGTGGAGCGCTGTGGTGAACGATTTTTCGTGCGTAACCATTTTCGCCGATCTCAGGCTGCCAGGCTGTAGGTACTTTGGTACTTTGGTACCCGTGTGTGTTTATTACTGCAGGACCTATTACAAAGCTGTTCGCGGGGGGGGGAGGTGGAGAGCCGGGCGAGAGCCTGAGGAGGGTAACGAGCGGAGTTTCCAAGGTGTTTCCGAACTTGTCGAAAGATTAAAAAAACGAATTCCAGACGAGATTTTTCGAAAAGGATCAATTTGAAAAAAGTTGACCCAAGAGTTGGGTCAACTCTTGTCGTAAAGATTAAAAAAACGCAGGAATCCACTCCGAGCATTCCAGTAATGCCAACCGAGATAAGGAGAACATAATTTTACTACCGGTCGTTACCCTCCTCAGCTCACGGAAAACCGCCTCCCGGGCAAACGTGAAAGATAATGGTGTGTGTGTCCGTGGCCTCCCCCGGGCCTGCTAGGAATTTTACCATGAAATCCGTTAGCACAAAGTCGTAGTCCCTTGGAAGCTACCAAGCACACCCGCCTACGATGCTGCAATGAAGCTAATGAGCAGGGGAGGGGCGGGGCGCGGCCGCAGTCCCCAGCCGGCGTCGCTGCCGCCGCAGCTGCACTTTGACAGGCTCATGACAGCAGTGGGGCAGGCGGCCGAGTCCTCGTTGAGGCATGCAGAGTCTCCTCGCAGCGGCCCGGCGAGCGACTGGCAGGAGGCAGGTCTCGCTTTCCCGTCTTACTGCAGCGGAAAGGCATGCGCAGCCCCAAAAATATCGCGCACTGACCCTCCTCGCGCGTCGAAAACTCTGCTCCAGGAGGTCAGCCGTACGCGGCCAAGGCTAGTTCATATGCCAGTGCGCCCTCCAGCGGGAGAGCAAATCCGCTCGTTGGGGCTGGTGGTGGGGGGACGCCCAGAGAGATCATGGCAGCAGCCGTTCAGCAGCTGCCGTCGCTGGTAGATACGCTACAGGCTGGCAGCTGGCTGACATCGCAAGAGGCCGCGGGTAGGACTTCCCTGACTTGCCAAGGGCTTCCCTTTGCTCTTGATGCTTCTGATGGTCTCTCGATCCTGCTCTGACGATCTCAAACACGCGGCAGGGCTGCGTGTGCCTAGTGCGCCTACAGGTCAGCGTCCTCCGCGCGCCCCTTCTGGGCAACCGTCCGCCCGCCCCGTCTCTGCCAGGCCGGCAATCAGAGCCCAGCAGCAGCAAGTCGGTGGCACTCGCGCTCGCCCCAACTCGGCGCGTGAAGCCACATCAACTCGAGCAGGTTCGCTGCTGGAGAATGCACAAGATCTGCCTCTCGCAGCAGCCAACAGGGCAGTGCCCAATAGTGCCAGCGAAATGCGTGTCGTGGAAGTCAGCCGCGGCCTGAGCGCCCCCGAGGGCACGGCGTCAATATCCAAGGATTGGGCAGCATTGAGCAGCAGTGAGAGCTTCCTGACCATTGTGCAGAGACTGTGCTCCCTGGGGAAGAGCTCAAAAACAGACACAGCAATCGAGCAGACGCGCGCTGTCGTTCGAGAGGGCCTAGGATGCGAGGGATGCTCTGTTTTTCTTGTTATGGGCGAGAACCGACTTGTGCGCAACAAGCTTTCAGCTGCAGAGCTGCCAAAGACATTAGGCGTCGTGGGTCGGGTGGTGCAGCGCATGAACGATACTATCAACGTAAGCCGCGAAGATACGTGCGACTTTTTTGACCAGCGTGTCGATCGTGACCCCGATATCAAACTTCGAATGGGCCAGGGACTGCTGGCCCAGGGAGTAGTTTCATCATCTGGGGAGCTATTGGCAGTAATATTGGCTGTTGGAAAACTGCAAGGCTCGTGCTTTGGCCAATTGGATGAGATTATTCTCAAAGCCATAGCAGCACAACTCGCAATGATCCTGGGCTTGTGTAAGACGGTGCGGAAGATGGAAAACATCTTCAAGGAGGGTGAACGCGATATCAGATTCGCAAAGGCCCTCAACGAGTGCCGGACGTCTGATTCTGTCATTACGCTTGCCAAGCAATACTTCAAGGAAATAACTGGCGCAACAACAGTTCGCTTCTTTGACGCCGACCTGTTTGCTGCGTCGGAACGAGACGACGCTTTGCTCGACCCGTACAAGGAAGTGCCTGTGGAAACTGCAGCGCGCGCGTTCAAATCCGGGCACGTGTTTCTGATCGAAGACATGTCAGTGAGTGATCACTATAGCAGAATGCGCAAAGAACATGACAATGCCAAGAGTGTCATGAGTTTCCCCATGCGAGTGGGAGCCAATGGAAAAATACTTGGCATCATCCAGGGCATGCATCGCGACGCCTTCACATTTTCGCGGCACCAGGCTGAGCTGATGGAACCTATGCTTTTCATGATGACTAAAGTTCTTGAGCGCTCTCAGATGTCAGACAACACACTCAAGCTACAGACAAAACTGCCCAAAATGTTCACCACTCGAGAGGTGAGGGACGCAATTTTGTTTGCAGAAGGTGTAGCCCGGGAGGTACTTTGCTCAAAGGCAGCGTGCGTATTTGTTCTTAACAAGACCGACAACAAAATTTGGACGGTTCATCCAACGTCATCGTCTCGGGATGAATTCGAAGCAGGAATTGGCCTGGTAGGCGATTGCCTGAATCGCAATGAGCTTATCCAGGTCCCCAATGCGCTGAAGGATGCACGATATTTCGAGCCTATCGACGGAACAAAGTGCATGGATCTAGGAATCGACTATCGTCACATGATGCTTGCGCCCATTCGAGCCTTGCACGACAATAGCATAATCGGAGTGCTTATCGTCTCGCGAGACCAAAACCAATCCTTCTCTAATACTGACCAGAATTTTGCTCAGCTCATCGCAATAACGCTTTCTGCAGCCTTTGAGGTTTGCATGGAAAATGAAATCCATGAGGTGGCCCTGACAGACAACAGGACTATGATCCGCCTGGCCGCCAACATACACCACAAGCTGCACACTCCTGACTTGGTTCACGCCATAATCCTGGGCACTCTCCAGACAATGCACGCTTCAGAATGTTTCATCCTTCTCAAGCATGACGCAGACATGGAAAAGGGTAAGGAGTCGAAAAATTCATCCACCATGAAGTTGCGCAAGTTCTCTTTGCTTGAAGGCAAGCTGCAACATGATGTTGTGGAATGGGATGACGCAGTAGTCGAACAGGTAGAGCACCCTTCAATCTCTCGATCTAGGATGAACCCAAACCCCTAAACCCTCCATCTGATATCTTCTTCATTCCGTGCTGATATCTATATCAATCTGTCCATCCATAATAGATCAATTCGATTATACATGCTGATCTTTCATCTTTGTATGTCGGTGAGGCAGTGTGCATGAGTTTCGGCCGAGCCCTTGCAACATAAACAGGCAAATGTGTCGAAGATGTGCGTATGTAAGCGTATGCATGCATACAATTGCAGACCATTACGAAGGGCTTGATGGTGAACGTGACGTCACAGCGGATGCTCAATGCCATGGGGTACAAGCGTCTTCACAGGTTGCTCCACAACATTCGTATCCCGACATTTGCATCCGCCTCCGTCAATCCGGTTTGCTATCTGCGTGGTAATCAGTCTTGAATGCCAACCTTTAGGTTGTCGGCGATTTCGGGGAACAAGGCTTTGAATTCGCAGATCGATCGAGATCCAGATGAATTGTTGCTGGGTCCCATCATGTGCTGCCCTTTGTTTAGTGGACTAGATCGAGGTCAGGTATTTGGTGCAGTTCTCATCAAGCGCCTGAACAAGGCCCCAGGTCCCCTGTCTATTTCAACGTGATGTCATTGTTTCTGTTTCCAAATTTCTGTTTCCAGCACGTGACGAAACTGACGGACAATCCCTGGCAGTGTTTACGGAAAGCGAAGAGCAGAAGTTACGCTACTTCTGCCAACATGCCAGTTCTGCCCTTCGCCGTACCTTTGAGCGGGAGAAACTGGTGGCTACCATAGAAAAGCACGAAGACAATTTGGCTCGACACGTCGCTCTCGTTGACTTCCTCAACAAGATGAACGACTCGGCTGATTTACGTGACATGTCACGCTACATCGTGCGGGCAAGCAAAGCATTAGGCCAGTGTGCCGGCGCCAATTTTTACATAGTCGAAACAGACAAGAAGAGGGCTTCGGACTTTTCGTCTGGTGCGCACTTTGTCACACAGGTTCGAATGGGAACCGAAATACACGACAAGAAGCTCGGCATAGACAAGGGCATTCCAGGTGAAGTCCGCCGTCAGGGCATGTCTGTACTAGTCAATCATCCCACAGCCTCGCCGTTTTTCGACCATCTGGTGGATGAACCCCGAGATGGTGGCGTCTGTCGCAACGCGCTGGGTATTCCCATCTATAGCAAATCAGAACCCAGTGAGGTCATTGCTGTGCTAGTGCTCTTCAACGCTTTGGACAAAACGGACAATGGCTGGAGAAACCGTGATTTCGAATATGAGGAAGTTTATCGCTTTCAGTTCTTTTCATTGTGGATTGCAATTTTTTTAAATAAGTCTCATGAGATCCAAGTGCCCGTGGCAGCGATAGAGACGATTCTACCGGCGCTCGTTGATTCGCAATCACAGGAAGTTGCTGCATGGCATGCTGTCTCGGAGACAGTCAAAACGGCAACGCATTGCCAGGCCTTTGCTGCATTTCGTCTCGTGTCTGCTGAACGTCAGGAACTCGAGTGTCTTTACCCTGCGCAAATGGCTGGTCACAGGCTGTTCGCCAACGCAGGAATTCTCAAGGAGGTAATTGCATATGCAGACATTTTTGCGATTTTTTAGACGCCAAAAAAACCCTTGGACGAAATACCTTTTGTGAGGAGTCGCATGAATTTTATTTGCAGAAAAGCATTGATTTTCCCAGAATTTCGTCTCCACGTGGAGATCACAAGAGAAAGAATTTTACAAGGCACCAGTTTGCCTGATGCCTGAGGACTTTGTGTCTAGTACACGTCCAAGCAGCATGTTTTGTGTTGCTCATATTGTGCTTCACTTCTAATAGCGCCGTGATGTTTCTCTTGATGAGCAGGCACTCGACAAGCAGAGAATCGTGAACATACATGACAGCAAGGAGGATTTGCGTGTATCATTCGAGCATGACCACATGGACTTTTTAAACATGAGGTGGGATTCGGGAGAACAAGAAGTAATGAGCCCGAATGTATTGAGGTATGGGGACGGCAAGTTGTCCCTACGGCATGCAAGGGGCCCCCAAATTCTAGGGCAGGAAGTGCAGTGGTTGAACGCTTTGGTCGTGCCTATGCTAAATTCTGAGACCGGAATTACGGGCCTTGTCCTCGCCCTGAATAAGCCATCTGCGAAAGGTGTCTTCCACATTGACGAAATTCATCTGATTCAAACCCTTGTAACCTTGAAGACAGTGCAAGACACGTCAAACAATGTAAAACTGAACTTGGCTCAGGAAGTTGGCAAGCGTCGTACTCTCATAAAGGATGCTGGTGACATTATCCTCAAGGGCTCGCAAACTCTGACATCCACGGCAATGTACGCGCAGAATGCAGTGGCGAACATGTTAAAGATGACAAAAGCAAGCTACGGTGCAATCTATATGATCAACCCCCGTTCCGAAGGCGTTTGTACCAAGTATGATAGTCAAGGCTTAACAGCGAAGGAAAAACGGAACAAAAGCCTGCCATGGACTGTTATGGACACGCGGTCGCCCATAGCAATTCCACACGCTTCCGACCTGGAGGCAAGTCCCGTCCCAACAAGGCTTCTCGGGCAATCGCGCAGCATCATGGCCCTGCCCCTTGTTCTTGAGAATGAAGTGCAGGGAGCACTACTAGTGGCGTGTAAGTCAGACGGAGGGGTTTTTGACGAACATGATGAGCACGCCCTCCAAGACTTTGCAGTTCTTTTTGGCTCCACGCATAAGCTCCTCAAATCCGTCGAAGAGCTCGTTAATGCTGTGGAGCTGGAGATGGCAATCCCTTCAAACTCGCTCCCTCCTCGCGCTCCCATGTCACCAATCGAAAAATCGTCTGTGACAGCGTCACCAAAAACAAGCAGCAGAAGAAATTGAGAGGCAAAGAACCGCTAAACACTCTGTCGACCCCATCTCTTGCTGGATTTTCAAAAGCTTAAAAACAATTCCAGCAGCCGCCTGGCTCCGTGGGGCACCCAGCAGCTTGTTAATCGAAGATGCATCCTTCAACTCTGCGCAAATTCCTAATCTGTAAAAGGACAACTGCCTGCTGATTAATGATAAGTGTTGTTTATTGGTATTCGATCCAGTAACCTCTGCACCGCAGTGGATACTCCAGCCTAGGCCGCGTGTGTACCTTAAGGAAGGTACGTACCATAAGAGGCTGTTTAGAGGGCCTAGCACTAATGATTGAAAAAGTAGGATGGTCCTAGCCGCTCCTGGCCCACTCCTCACACCACCCCCTTCTTCCTCCCCCCCGAAGACCCCTGACCGGTCCTACTCCGCCCAAATTCGATCCCAGAATGAAGAGAAGACCAACCTACCTGGATGTCCAATCCGCATCTGTGCTATTTAGCACTCACTAGGCCCTATGACCTCCGCCCCGTGGACGCCGAAAACGGTCACGTGACGTGTGTGTAATGTGTTCGGGACGCATGTTGGGCTTCCGTTTGTCGCCTACCACAACAGCCCCGCCCCGAATGGGCTCCAGGTCCCCGATGGGCTGGTGGTTCGCACCCTGGTGTTTTGGGTTCGATTCCCACACGAGAGGATCCAGGGAAAACAGGTGCACCCTGTGTTAGAGTACCGGGTCCCACTGGCTGTGCTCCAGATCCCCGATGGGCTGGAGGTTCAGTCGTGCACCAGCCACCCTGGAGCCTGAGTTTCAAGTTGGGTTCGATTCCCAAACGATAAACCAGTGTTAGGTAACACCTTTGAGAAAGAAATTTCCTAAGTAGTTTGGAGCACTTTGCCTCGGGTTCAAATGAAAAAGTTGCGAATGAGCCAAAATGGATTCGCGCCCTCGGAACGCGCCAGCGCACGAAACAACTCCGAGTCGAACCACGAAACGCGCCAGCCTGAGCACACAAGGCAAATCGCACAACTGTGATGACAGCGTTTTTGCCCCAGGTACAAAATGAATGAACTTGGGAATGTTTTGTTAAAACCGACGCCGATGTCGGAAGGGCCGAAGGGGTTCCCAGGGGCACCGCATCTATCCTTCGCCTACTTCCGTCACTGGCTACTCCGGTCCTTCCCTCTTCCTTGCAGACAGCATCAGACGGATAATAGTACGGTACTACTATCCGTTATCCGACTGAGGGCGGGGTCCAGCAGCCCAGCAGGACTATCTACTCTAGTATATGCGTACGTAGTAGACTGCGCGCCCACCTTCCCCTTGCATACTGCCCCACGATCATCATCATCATACTCCTCGTCCAGGCTCACGCAGATCGGGAATTTCCCGATGAGCGCACACCTATCGAGGCTATGCCTCTTTCAGCGACATCTGCGGAGCTTGGCTTGGGTTTGGGTCTGGGTTTGGGATTGGATTCACTGGCACACTTCTCCTCGCACGCGCTCCCCTTCTTCTCGCCACCGTCCTTTCACACACTATCCCTTTCTCCCGCGTTAACTAGTGTGTGGTGGTGGTCAGACTAATTCACACAAGCCTCGGCTCGTCGTATCTCATAGCACGTCACAGTGTCCTCCACCATCCTCCTCCTCCCACGCGCACAGCTTTGTATTAGGTACTGCAGTAATAGAGAACAACAACGGTCCAGCATCTGCCTTATACAGGGGGCGCCGAGAAGGCAATGCCGGGATCCCAATATCCGAGTCTCCTGGTGGTTGAAAGATGTACCAGAGCACGAAACGTGGAGGTCACGGTCGCAGTTTTCTCCGGGCCGCGGAGCCCGGCCAGAGTCATCCATAGTTTAGCCTGCCTCTGACTCGGAGGCCGGGCCGTTGAGGTTCAAAGCCAGTGGGTTCGACCTCAGGACTAAAAGTTTTTTCGAAAGATGCACAAAAATTACAAACAAAACAAAAAAACGGTCAAAAATCAAGGCACGATCGTGCGTCAGTTTCTTGCGCTGGTAGGTTCGAATCATGTTTGAAAACATTCGCAGCGACCCTTTCATCCATTTCGGACCCGGAGCCAAAGCACTGTCACAAACGCATGTCATCACAGTGGAGCTCACAAAAGACTTGGATACCGCGGTGAATGAGTCAATTGTGCACCATCAGCTTCTATGTCGCATGGACGTCCTGGGTGTATTCGCTGAAATCCTTTGCCTTCCCAAAGGTCAGAACTATGTATCAGCCCTTGCTGTTTACACCTTCACTGCGAACGCTGCAGTCCCGTACTCAATCTAGGCTACCCTGTGCATCAGATGATATCACAGTGCAGTATTCTGGGGACACTGGGGCGAAAGACCACAGAGATGGCGTACAAGTGAGCTTCGAAAGCGCTATGGCTGGGACGCTGCGCGTGCAAATTTTGGTACTTCATATACTTAGCATTTTGCCGTGCTTTAGTGTTAAATTTAGAAGACAAAATGCTGTGATGTCTTGCTGCATGATAAATACACAAATCTCATTTCTATTCCGTGTCCTCGTGCCTTTTGGCTCACACTGATGATCTATCAAGTTAACACAGACTCTGTTTAACACAGACTAAATGGGCCTATACTGCATTGATCAACAAGTTTTTGGAAGCATTTGCCTATGGGCGGGCTCCCTACGTGCTGTCACAGGCATCCGACGCGAGCATGGCTTCATGGCGTATCGTAGGAGCCACACTTGCGACTGCCACGCCGAATGATCATTTTAATGTTGGAAGCGACATAGTGAGCCGCTACTACTATTAGTAGTAGATGTTGGCAGCGACTCACTACAACTATCGCAACGTTGGCAGCGACTCACTAGTTGTTCACGTCAATCGTACTTTGAACACGTCAATCGTACTTTGGATACATACCTATCACATACACGGCTACGATCACGGGACGTGGCAGCCACGTACGAAAATCTGGCTACTTTTTAACAGAGTCAGGGAAACCAAGTACAGCCAACAAAAATAGTAACTAAGGCATACCATATTTACCTTCAGGGGCTAAGACCTGATCATCCAAAGTGTGATTCCACACACACAGGACCTAAAACCTTTTTTAGATGAGTAGTAAAATGAAGTCGCATTTGAATCAAGAAAAGACAAAAAGAATGTCAACTGGTGTTATAGCAGTGTACGGCCAAATGCGACCTCAAAAACGCCCTTCTTCAATACAAAAAAGCGCAAGCGGTGCTCATGGCCGATGGCGCAAGGTAAATATGAAGATATAGAATATATAGAAACTTAACCCATGAAATAAAATCAGGCAATCGAAAGTGTTGTTCGAATCCACGTCCTTGACAAAAAAGTGCACCACTCACATAAGGTTTCGGAAATGGAAACTTCAACTATGCGCCTGGTTCTAGCTGGAGTTTCAATGTTTCTCGCGCAGGAGCGCTGCTGCTGATCCTTCTTTCATCTAAATAATTTATTATTTAATGCGAGGAAGCTTGCGTTCCTGTGCCCTACTGCCATTGGCGCGCACAAGTCTGTCGCTGACTAATATTGGCTCTGAATCGCGAGGAGCTTCTCCTGCTTGGTCAATGTTCTCTCTAGGGTTGACAGGTTCATGAGCAGCCGGAACCGTTGCTCATCCACGTACTCATTAAATCTGAGGCGGTAGTTGTGCTGGACGATATAGCGGAGGAGTAGTAGAGATGCGACCACCCATGCTATGATGGGCGCTCCAAGCACCTTGAGTACTGACAAAAGGCGCTCTGCAACCAGTGCCGCTGGCGACGCAGATGCGTACATGGACATCTGCGTGAAGCTTGCCGATTGGCCCCGACACGCTTGCGTAACGTAGTCTGCACACTTTGTACCTCCGACTTCATTTCCTGAAGTGGGATCGAAGGTGCAGAGAGCGCCCGAGGTAGCATTCGAAAACATTAGCGGCAATTTGCACACTGGCGCTTTCCACTTTTCGGTGGACCCATACACCCAGAAATAGAAATACACCAGCGTCGCAACGTGTAGCGATGCAAGCTGGCAGAGGCTCAAGTACAGACGCACACGGCGTGGTGCGTAGATGACTTTCTTGGGCGGCTCCCACAAATTCAAGATGGCCAAGCGTTGCAGCGTGAAACTGATTATGCCTGTCCCTACGCCGAGAAGTGGGGCTGCAGGGAAAAGTGGGATGGAGCACAGGTAGAACAGCTGGACGAAGACCAGATCAACCAGCCACAAGGCAATATCAAAGCTAGGGCGCCAGACACTCATCCATTTCCCCCCCTTGCGGATGCGGTGGGTTTGCGTGATATGTGCATATGCAAGGTGCAGAATGGGCACCATGAGCACTTTGACGAGCGATGCTGCCCAATCCGTCAACCAGAAATAGACCAGGTTGGCCCCCACCTCGTCCTCACAGAAACACGTGTCTCGCACCATACCGAGCTTCAAGACGCGGGACGAGTCGGAGAGCAGCAGAAACTGACTGCGGAGGATGACCGCGAAATTGAAGAAGCGTGCCATCAACGTGGTCATCAACATATACGACGCGTGACTGTCTCGCCGAAATTGGGCTGCCACCACGTAGAATCGGATAATGGTGGGAGCAATCCACTGATTGAAGACGGCGCAGACTGTGGGCGCTATGATCCGCTGCCACCCGACGGGGTAATACGCCAGTGTTGCGGGCTGTAGCACCTCGAGCAAGATCCAGGTCCCCATCATGACGAGCGCAACCAGAAAGCCGCCACCGTAGCGGACAACGCGGTAGTCGATGGTCTCTTCTTCCTCCTCTATCTCATCGTTATGGTGGGCATCGACGCCGTCGCTGCGATGCTCACCCGCCCCTTCCTCCGTTTGGGTGGCGTTGAGTAGCTTGAGTTCCGATATCACTTGATTCCCGATGATCCGGTGCTGGCGCTTATCAAAGATGCCGCAGTGCCACGAGTTGAACACCACTTGAGAAAACTTGTACGGGTTGGAATCCACCTGGAAGATTTCACCGCGGATGTGACCGTAGATGTCGTTGAAGAGGTTCCGCATCGTCAATCCGTACACGAGGACGTAGGCGCAGACAAACATGTAAATGTGCAGCATGCTCATATCCACTCCGCCGGGCCTCGCTGTGGCCGATTGATCTTGGACGACATAGCGCTGGAGCGACGAGTAGCGCATCACGCACGGCATAATCAGCCCGTCAGTGCTCTCGCTGCATCTCGCCTGCACCGTCCCTTCTATCCACTGCATGATCTGAGGCACGGGAACGAGCACAAAGATAAGGTTGACATAGTTGACCCGCCGCAGCATCCCGAAGTAGGCCACCGCACGCGGCATCTTGGTCCGGATGGCCTTGAAGGAGTAGCGGTAGGGGTCGAGCAAACTCAAGACGCCTTCCACGTTGATTGCCCACACTATCAGCATCATGTAGAACGAGTGCAGCGCTGTCTTCGAGCGCAATACATACAGCTCCCCCTTATCCCGCTCATTCTCCTCAACTTCGTGCAGTCCCGTGAGCATTATGCTTTGGCGCTTTTTCATACGCCGCCGCAGTCGCTCCGTTTGCCGTTTCTGCTCCCGAGCCTCCTCGGCATTGACAGCCCCCGGCGCCTTGTGCTGCGCTAGCACCTCTTCCTCCTCCCCTTGCTCCTTGTCTGCAGCGACAAACTTTTTCTTGAACTCGGGGTTGCGCATCAAGATTTTCTTCTCCTGATCTTGCAGGTCCTGCGCCTCGCGCTCGAGCTTTCGGCAGGTGAGGTGCAAACGGTCGTTGTCGACCTTGAGGTCCGGCAGGGCAACGCTCACTTGCGCGATCCTGTCGCTGGCATCTGCCAACTGCTGCACAATGCTATGCTTGCGCTGGTTGTAGTCAATGTCCTCCCACACGTCCTCTGTGAAGAAAAAGGGTGGCGCTGAGCCCTCTTCGTCCGGGTCATCGTCCTCAGTCGCATCCTGCGGTGGGAGAAACGACTGCGGCACGTTGTCTTCGAGCTCCCGCAGAAACTCCGCCTCGACCGCGTCGAAACCCCCCCCGCCCTTCTCCGACCCCCCGGCAGCGCCCTCCGCGATCGCGCCGCGCACCCCGCCGAAGCGCGCCTTGATCTCGCGCGTTTTCACCTTGGGCTTGCGGGCCTCCATCGCCGCTGCGGCCCTTTCAGCGAGGCGCTCCAGGATGGACCTGCTCTCGCCCAAGTCCATCGTCCCGTCGCCATCCATGTCTACTGACAAGAAGCCCACCAAGCCCCCGCCCCCACCCCCGCCCTCGTCTGCTTGGAGAGCGGCGCTGCCGAAATCGTACACGTCATCTGCTCCCCTGCCGTCATCTGCTCCCCTGCGGTCGCCCTTGGCTGCGCGCATCCTCGTTCAAACTTATGGGTAAAGGGACAGAGTGTCCCTAGTTGGTGTCCCCAGCTTCGCGACGCAGCACCGGGCGCCAGTCGGGTCCGCTCCCCTCTGCCTGGGTTTCGTCTCAGCTCTCGGCTGCGTCTGCGCGTGCCGGCGGGCTGCGAACACTGCCGCAGCGGCATGAGACCGGTGCTGCTGTGATTAGCATTTGATGCAATTTTCTGTGTACCAGGTATTTAAAAATTAGAAACTAAGGTCGGAAAAGTCGGAAACCTCGGAAAAATTGCCTGAAAGAAACTTTGAAAAGACCCACTTTTTTCCGTTTTTCTGTGCTTCTTCCTAGAATTTTTTTCATGACGATGGCCCGGCGATGCGATGCCGCCGGGGCGCGCTCCTGCCAGCGCCTGTGCCGTTGCGCCGCCGGGGTGCTCCTCGCACTTGCCGCGACCGTCGCGCCGGGGTGCGCTGTCGAGCACTCGCCGGCTTCGCCCTGCCCGCCGGGTCATAACCGTCGCACCTCCACTCTTTCGGGCGGGATGCCGCTGGACGAGAGCAGTGGCCTGCCGAGCGAGGGGATGCTCGACGGTGCGCGCGCCCTCTTCCGACAGCCCGCTGGCTTGGCTTTCTCCCCCGATGGTGCCCAGGTGGCGGTCGCAGACGCGGGCAACCACCAGATCCGGGTAGTCAGCGCTGCGACGGGCAACGTGACCACCGTGGCGGGCGCAGGGCCGGGATTTGCAGACGGGGGCGATGGCCTCTTCAACGGCCCGCTCGGGCTGGCCTTTTCGCGAGATGGCACGCTGCTTGCGGTGGCTGACGTGCACAACTTCCGCATCCGCTTTCTAGAGAATCCGCTGTGTACCCCGCGCGGGGTAAGTCGCACAGTGGCGGGGGGCAGCGCGGCAGGCACAGCGGACGGCACAGGCACGAACGCGCAGTTTCGCGAGCCCGCTGGCGTGGCCTTTTCGCCCGACGGGCGCTGGCTAGTCGTGGCCGACAAGGGCAGCAACGTCGTGCGCATGGTTTCGGTCTCGTCGGGTGTGACGACAACATTGGCCGGCGACCCTTCAGAGAGCGGGCTCGCCGACGGCGCAGCGGGGCAAGCTCGATTCAATCGCCCGTGCGGCGTTGCCTTTTCTCCCGACGGCCAAACGGTCGCGGTGGCCGATGCCGTCAACCATGCTGTGAGGGTCATCAGATTCCTTGCTGCGGCCGACGCGCCCGTGAACGTCACTGTGCAGACACTCGCTGGGGGCAGAAACGCTGGATTTGCAGATGGACTTTTGTCGTCGTTCTCCGATCCCCATGGCGTGAGCTTCTCTCCGGATGGGTCTCTGGTGGCTGTGGCTGACACGGGCAATCACGCCATCCGGATTGTGAACGTCACGTCAGGGACCACCACCACGATTGGAGACCGTGCGCCCTTTTCAGCGCAGACAGTCACTGACAGATTTGGTGATGGTGCAGTGCCTACATTTTACCGCCCGACGGGCGTCGCTTTTTCTCCAGACGGCAGGCGAATAGCGGTCGCCGACAAGGGAAATAATGCCATAAGGACGGTGAATTTGGGCTGCATCGAATGCGCTGCAGCAACGTACAAGGGCGCTCCAGGACCGGCTGACTGTGCGCAGTGCCCCAGCAACAGTACCTCACTTGCCGGTAGCCAGTCACTCGCAGACTGCCTGTGCAGGCAGGGCTTTGAGATGGTGAACGGCACGTGTCTTGCGTGCAGAGCTGGCTACTTCAATTCTGTTCAGGGTTCCACGGCGTGCACCAGCTGTCCGGCCAGCACATACTCGGATGCGACTGCTGCAGTCTCTCTTCAGGCATGCTCACCGTGTCCACAGCATGCATTCTCTGATGCAGGCAGCAACAGCAAAACAATGTGTCTGTGTGAAGCTGGATTTTCGGGGTCGCCCGGTCAGGACATTAATTGCTCAGCCTGCTCACAAGGTTTTTACAAAGGCGCCAATGGCACAGCATCGTGTGAACCGTGTGAGGCGGGAAAGTATTCAAACACCACGGGCGCGAGTTTCTGTGCCGATTGCAATGCTGGGTCCTATTCGGAGATCTTGGGTGCACTCAGTTGTTGGCCGTGCCCAGCCGGTTCGTTTGCAAACAGCTCGTCCAAAAACTGCACAGAGTGTGGGGTAGGAAAGTATTCAAACACCACGGGCGCAAGTATGTGCAGCGACTGCGCTCCTGGGTCCTACTCGGACATCCCAAGAGCACTGAGTTGTTGGCCGTGCCCAGCCGGTTCGTTTGCAAACAGCTCGTCCAAAAACTGCACAGAGTGTGGGGTAGGAAAGTATTCAAACATCACGGGCGCAAGTTTGTGCAGCGACTGCGCTCCTGGGTCC
>Ga0315899_10003465_pt1 | contig 17194 bp, 13 predicted proteins | sample LakEriMetagenome_2_FD_203518 | JGI IMG/M metagenome (GOLD analysis project Ga0315899, IMG submission 203518) | Freshwater fungal communities from buoy surface, Lake Erie, Ohio, United States - Buoy 4 MA112 | ecosystem: Environmental > Aquatic > Freshwater > Lake | place: USA: Lake Erie, Ohio... | reverse complement strand
CTGGAACTGGCGCAGCGTGTGGCTTCCGTTGCCGTGTTGTTCCGCCAGCACTTCCCTGATGCCCGCGCCAACCTCACCCCCTGGCGCGACGATCCGCAGACCCGTGCCCACGCGGAGCAGGAGAGCCTCGATCTCTCCTTTCATCTGCCGGGCTGGAGCCCCCGCAGCCAGTGCCGCTCCTTTTTGGTGCAGCTGCGGCTCGAGCAGTCACCCGCTGGCGGATCAGCCCGGCCGCGGCTGCTGGGCGTTACGATCCGCGGCCTCACCTATGAGTCGGAGCGGTGGCGGTTGGCCAGCTTGGGCGACTGGCAACCCACGGGCAGCCATCCACCTCAACCAACCGTGGTCGATGCCCTTCAAGCCTTTGTGCGCGGGGTGTTCGATCTGTTCGCGCCGGAGACCGGAGCCGTCGATGCGGCCTGAGCACCCCGAAAATCGCGCAAGCCTGCTGCTGAGGGGTCTTCCCGCGGACTGTGCAGGGTCGGATATCCAGCGATGGACGCCCACCCTTCCTATGTCCGGGCGCCTACTGCGTAACCCTTCGCAACCTTGGCGGCGGGTCTGCGTATACGCCCACTACGGTTACCGATCTGCCCGAGCGCTGACCGCGGACCGATCACCATGTCTGTCGCCCTTGCTGCCCAACTGCGTGAAGGGACGAAGAAGTCCCACACCATGGCCGAGAACACCGGCTTCGTGAGCTGCTTCCTCAAGGGTGTGGTGGACAAAGCCAGCTACCGCACCCTGGTGGCCGATCTCTTCTTTGTCTATTCGGCCATGGAGGAGGAGATCGGCCGGCTCCGTGCCGCTGGCCATCCAGTGGTGGGGCCGGTGGGGTTCCCCGAGCTCAACCGCCGCGAAACGCTCGAGCAGGACTTGGCCTTCTACTTCGGAGACGACTGGCGGAACAGTGTGAAGGCCACGCCAGCGGCCCAGGAGTATGTGGCGCGCATCCATCAGATTGCACAGGAAGCCCCAGAGTTGCTGGTGGGCCACCACTACACGCGCTATATCGGTGATCTTAGTGGTGGGCAGATCCTGAAGAATATTGCCCAGAAAGCCATGAGCCTTGGCGATCACCATGGGCTGCGCTTTTATGAGTTTGATTCCATTCCGGATGAGAAAGGTTTTAAGGCCAACTATCGAGCCACTCTCGACAGCCTGCCGATAGATCAGGCCGTTGCCGACCGCATTGTGGAGGAGGCCAACCATGCATTCCACCTCAACATGAAGATGTTCCAGGAGCTGGAGGGCAACCTGGTCGCAGCTATCGGCAAGGTGTTGTTTGGCTTCCTCACCCGGCGCCATCGCGCTGGCAGTACCGAAGCCGTTCCCGCCTGAAGCGGCGCCTGTGCCCTCCCTGCGCTTCTTGGTTCCTGGAACCACAGGTCGCTTTCGTTGTGGTGGATTGCTGGTTGAGCTCCAAACAGCACGTTTGGTGAGCACGATCGCCTCGGTCGACGTGGTCACATACCGGCAGCGAGAGCCCAACCATCCCTACCTCGACGACCTGCTCAGCCGTGAACCCCTGGCTACTGATGGAGCGTGCGCCATGGCCGACGCCCCACTCTGGATTGTGAGCTGGGGATTTGATGTACCCGAGTTGCTGAGACGTCTAAAGGGCCGCCCAGTGGCCTATCACGCCCACAGCAGTGGGTACGGTTTCGACTTGCCGGCATCAGTTCCAGTTCTGGCGGTGAGTCGCAACACACTGGGGTACTGGGGGGACCGAGCTCCCCGCAATCCGCTATTCCTGGTGCCGAATGCCCTGGATTCCCAATGGCTGGAACGCGGTGCGCGTCCAGGTACGGCGGCCGCGATGCTTCAGCAGGAACGGAGTGGTTCACACCGGCCGATCGATGTGCTGGTGCAGCAGCGCAAGTGCAGCAACTATGTGCTCAGGGAGCTGGTCCCAGAGCTTCGGGCCAGGGGCCTGCGTGTGGAGGTGCAGAGCGGTTGGGTAGACGACTTGGTGGAGTTGTTCAACGGCTCAACCGTGTATCTCTACGACTCGGCTGATTATTGGCGGGGTCGTGGAGTGAGCGAAGGCTTCGGGTTGCCGCCGATCGAGGCCCTGGCTTGCGGATGTGTGGTATTCAGCAGCCTCAACCATGCGCTCGCCGATCATCTTGGAGACGGCCGACTCGGATTTCAGATCGGCTGTGGCACTCTCCAGGCCGATGTGGACCGCATCACGCAAGCGGTCCGCACCCCAGAATTTTGGCAGCCAGAGCCCGAGGTGCTCAGCTCGCTGCTGAAGGCCCATGATCCTGCGAGGTTGCCTGAACGATGGCATGAGGCCTTGGATCAGATCCAACGGCACTGGTCGCGTCTTGGTGGGGGTGTGCGTCCATTGCAGGCTCCCTTGCGATATGCCTTGCATTGGGAAGCTCGGTTGCCCCGTTTGTTGACGGTCATGCATCGCCTGTTTGCTCGATCAGTTCCCTGACTGGCTTGTCTCTGGCATCGTCTGCCGAGGCTGTCGATAGGGTTGAATTGACTGAGACTGCAACGACGCACTGTGGTTCAACAGGCTGGCTTAGGCCTCCGCAGTGAAACAGCTGTACAGCTATGGCAACTGCTGAACTTCTTGCCGCGGCGGCGCTTAAGAGGCTTTGCGGTGCTGTTGCTTGTCGCCACCTTAGTCGGCCTGATCGACGTTGTTTTTCTCGGCTTGCTGGCACGCTTGGTAGGAACGCTGAGCGGAGCAAGGCTGCCCAATAGCCTTCCTCAGATTTGGGTATTTGGAGGTGGAAGGACCGATCAAGCCATCTGGGTCGCCTCGATTCTGATCGCTTTAGTGTGGATCTCGAACGGGCTGCGTTTTTTGTTGGCCTCGATGCAGGCTTTTCTCAGTGCCCAGATCTGGGCGGATTATGGTAATCGCATTTACTCCAATATTCTTTATCAGTCGCTGGAGTATTTTCAGGGTCAAAAGACGTCACACCTGCTGGGGCGGCTCAATCTGATTCTGAATCAGATTTCCGATCGAATCGTGCTGCCCTTGCTCACATTTCTTGCCAGCATTATTTCGGCCGGCGTGTTAACAGCTGGAATTGTTGTTGTTGTTGGCCCTTCCGCGCTCGTGGTTTTTGGTGCGCTGTTCGGCGCTTATGCTCTTTTATCTGTACTGGTGACTCCGCGCTTGAGGCTAGCTTCTAAGCAGAAGATCAGACTCTCCGTGAATATTAATAAAATTATTATGGAATCGGTGGCCTCGGCCCGCGATTTACAACTGTACGGAGCTGAGCCGTATTTCCTCGAGAGGTTTGCCAACGTTGGTTCGCGTGGCAAACGCTACGATCGTTTGGCAAGGCTGTTGCCGGAGATTCCTCGGTTTGTGATTGAACCGGCAGGAATCACGATTCTTCTTGGAATCTGCCTGTTTCCTGCACTTGCTGATGGCACTCGGGAAAGTCTAAAGCAGGCTATCCCAACGATTGCAGCCTTGGTATTTGCGGCGCTCAAGCTGTCCTCTCCCCTGCAAGCGATATTTCGCTCCGTGAATCGTTTTAGAGGCGGGTTGCCTGAGATCTCCGATGCATTGTTGTTATTGGCACTTCCTCCACAGAGAATGTTGTTGTCGCAGGCACGCGCACCCAGCCGTGGAGGTGTGATGCCACGAAACAGCATCAAGTTAGACAAGGTTTGGTATCGCTATCCATATGCTGAAGATTGGGTGATCCGCGGCGTAGACCTTGTTGTGCCTGTTGGCTCACGAGTTGCTTTGGTAGGTCGCACCGGAGGCGGGAAGACCACCGCGGCTCATTTGTTATTGGGATTATATCAGCCCCAGCAAGGCTGTATTAGCTTGGATGGGATTCCACTTGAAGATAGTGAATTGTCTGCTTGGCACGGATGTTGTGCCATGGTTCCGCAACAAATTATCCTTTTAGATGCCAGCATTCGCGAAAACGTCGCCTTCGGCGTTGATCCAAGCTCGATTGTTGACAATGCTGTTTGGGAAGCCCTGGAGTCGGCGCAGTTGTCTGAGTTCGTATCCGAACTTCCCTATGGTCTCTACACCGTGATTGGTGAAAACGGCCTCCGTTTATCGGGTGGCCAGCGACAGCGATTAGCGTTGGCTCGCGCCTTCTACAAGAAGGCTGACGTACTGGTACTTGATGAAGCAACCAGTGCATTAGATAATAAGACGGAAAGTGAGGTGATGGATGCGCTGGAGTTAATTGCGCGCCGCTGCACCACCATTGTGATTGCGCATCGCCTCAGCACGATTAAGAACTGTGATCGCATTTATGAGTTTGAAGATGGGGCCATAAAGGCCTTCGGTGATTATCAGCAATTGCAGGAGAGATCGGCTTCTTTCCGTGAGCTCGTGTCTCAGGGCAATGGCTGACATCACATTGTTAGCTACTGCCGATTGGGATCATCCGATCTGGACCAATAAGCAACATGTCGCCGTTTCGTTGGCGCGCCTGGGGCACAGGGTGTTGTACGTAGATTCACTTGGATTACGCGGTCTCCGCGCGCAGGCTTCGGATTGGCGTCGTGTAGTGCGTCGACTCCGCCGAGGAGTTTGTCCCCCTCGCCAGGTAGCTCAGGGCCTCTGGGTTCATACGCCCTTGGTGTGTCCGGGAGCACGTGGACGCGTGATGACCGCTTTAAATCGTGGGTTGCTGCAGGTGGGCCTGGCCTGGGCGCGCACCTGCATCCGCTTACGTTGCGAATGGCTCTGGACCTATAACCCGCGCACACTGGCCTGCCTTGATCTGTCGGCTTATCGCCAAGTGATTTATCACTCTGTTGATCGTATTCAGTCACAACCAGGGATGGATTCCCAAGATCTCGACCGTTGGGAGGTACAGCTATGTCGTCGAGCTTCGGTTGTTTTCGTTACCTCGCCAGCGTTGGCTGACCGATTGCGTCCTCTGAATTCTCAGGTTTATTATTTTCCTAATGTTGCTGATCATGCCCATTTCGCAGCAGCCTTGGATCCTCGCACGCAACTTCCCGAGTTGCTTATGGCAATTCCCAAGCCTCGCGTGGGCTTCATCGGCGCGATCAGTGCCTACAAGTTGGACCTTGACCTGCTTGAGCACATGGCAATAGCCAGACCCGATTGGTCATTCGTGCTGATCGGCCCCGTTGGTGAAGGTGATCCCAGCACGGATGTCAGGGCGCTGCAACGCCTCAGAAATATTTATTTCATCTCCTCTAAACCTTACGCAGAACTGCCTGCGTGGTTGGCAGGAATGGATGCGGCAGTGCTGCCGCTGCAGTGCAACAACTATACGGATGCGATGTTCCCGATGAAGTTTTTTGAGTATCTGGCCGCAGGGCGACCCGTTGTGGCAACTCACATCCGCTCGTTGCAGTCCTATGCCGATTGGGCCCACCTTGCGGCTCCGTGCCCTGATGCCTTTGTGGACCATTTGAGGTCGGCCATGGCTGAAGATTCGCCTGCCAGACGTCAGCAGCGTAGTGCATTCGCTGCTGGCTTCACCTACGACCGTCGCACAGAGCAAATGCTGGAGCATGTAAGGGCGCTTGAGGCTTGCCATGGCTGAATCATGGCAGCGTCCAATGTTTTCGGTGGTCATTCCTGTCCATAACAAGGGCCCCCTCTTAGCTGAAGCTCTGGCGAGTGTGTCGTGCCAGATTCACCAGGATTTTGAGGTGTTGGTCGTTGATGATGCATCGGAAGATGACGTTCTCACGGCCGTTCGTGCGTTTCCCAACCTCCCCATTCGTTGCTTTCACCGAAGCGCGCCGGGACCGGCGGGCTATGCCGCCCGAAATCTCGGAATCCGCGAAGCGCGGGGTTGCTGGATCGCCTTTCTTGATGCAGATGACCTCTGGTTCCCTGCACATCTATCCACGGCTGCCAACTGGATTGCACGCCACCCCGAGGCTGGTGTGTATTGCTCGGGCTTCGAAGAGCACATGGCCGGTGCGGTGAAAACCATCAGCATTGCGGAGAGTCGTTGCTTTACGGCTAGCGCGTTTCTGGCTCTTTACGCGCGTTCTGATCTCATCCATACCAACTCGCTGGTGATCCGGCGTGAGCTCTTGCAGGCCTCTGGTGGTTTTCCCGAGAGCGGGGTTCGCCGAGGTGGTGATCATGCACTTTGGTTCCGCTGTATTTTGCAGGGTGCTCCTGTGATCCTGGCCGCACCGGTCACCAGTCGGTATCGACGCGATCACAGCGATGTGGTGCGTGATCCAACGACGATGACAGGTGCTCATCCCGTCTGCCATGTGGCCGAGGAGGCTTTCGCAGGGCGGCTGACACTACCAGCCACCTGGGGAAAGCGCGAAGATCACTGGATACGGCAACTTGCGAACCGTAAGGCGCTGCATTGGATGCTGCAGCGCAAGCGGGTCGGCATGTTGAAGCAAGTAGAGCAGCGCCTGCCCTACCCAGCGGATCTGTCGCCGCGCAATCTGATCCGCTGGCTGCTCGTGGTCTGGATTCCAGGTGCCTGGCTTCGTGCTCTTTATGCTCTACAAACCTTGCGTCAAAGGGTGGGCTAAATGCTGATCGCTAGGACTGAGGGTACGCGCAGCATTGTTCCAATCTCCCCTAGCCAGTAGAGGCTGTAGTAGGTCAGACCAATCGTCCATGCTGCTGGAATCTGATACCAGTCAAGTTTCACCTGTTGATGCATCCAGGCGATCTTGATGAGGGTTCGTGCGCTGTTATGCAGCCAGCGCCAACAACTTCCCAAGACGGTACGACTGAGGCCGCGGCTTCTCAGATAGCGGTCGCGCCCCTGAGCAAGGGCCCGATGCACAAAATGTTCGCCGGGCTGCGGTGGTGGATGGGCCACCCAGGCTTGGTTGTTGAGCAGGATGGGGATGCCGGCCTGGTGCAGTTGGCGTGAGAGTTCGAGGCAAGAGCCTCGGGATGTGGCATCGCTGGCAGGGAAAGGAAAAGCCAGTGCCGTAGCTCGGCGAAAGGCCACGTTGTTGGCAAAGAAATGCTCTGTTGTGGGCCAGCGGCGTCTGCCCGAAGGCGCACTGCTTTGGGTTCTCGCCGCCTGCCGCACAGGGAAAAACCAGAAGAGTGCAAAGGCTTTGGTGTAGATGTTATATGCATCGATATAAGCGCGTCCACAGCAGACCTGGGTGGTGGGCTCTTGCATAGGTGCGAGAAGTTGCTCGAGCCACGTGGCCTCCGGGAGCACGTCGCTGTCCACGAAGGCGATCACATCACCGCTGGCTTGAAGGGCCCCAAGATTTTTCAGCTCGTAGTAATGCTGTTCCGGGTGTGTGAGCAGCTGCCAGTCGATGGAATCGCGAAGCGACTGGGGGCGCTGGGCGAGGGCTGGTTGGTCACTGGTGGCGCTGATCAGGATTTCATGGCAGTTCGACAACCGATTCGCCTGCTCGATCACATTCGAGAGCATTAGCTCTGCACGGCTATTACCAGCGAGTAAAACATTCTCCCACTCGATGACAATCGATACACGCCCGATTCGGCTCAGCTGCGACATGTTTTCAGGGGTCGTGCGCGGCTGGTCGTTCAACTTCGCACTCTTTGCCAACGTCATCACCTTACTGGAGATTCTGAGCGTGCCGGCGCTGGTGCCAGCGGTGTTGAATCCGCCCTTTGAGCATTCGGACAAGGGGCCAGATCCGGCGTTGCCAGAGGCTGGGCGGATGCTCGGTCGGTTCAGGTGGCTTCGCCTCGAATGAATACCCCATCAGAGCCATCAGTTCACCGACTCGACCCTCGATCTCTCGCTGCTGCCATGGCGCCAGTTGCTGTCGCCAGGCGCTGATGCGTTCAACCTGGGGGCGCTCCCCGATCAGTTGATGCTGATGGAGTGTGTAATGGGGCAAAAAATCACGGGTCGGCTCCAGGAGTGCTGCGTTAGCTGGCACCCTGAGCCCCAGCCAGGTGGCCACATGCTGCAGTGTGCCCTCTGGGTTCAGGCAGAGCTCCTCGTAGTGCACCCGCAGGATCCGGTCCGGAAGCCTGGTTTCGAGTGCCAGGCCATGAGCCAGGCGGTGACTCCAGAGACTGGCGATGCCAGCCGGCGATTGCGGGCCCCAGTTCAGCGGCAGCAGAGAGGCCGCCACAGCCCGAGGGTCGCGAACAAGGTGGATCAGCTTGGCTGTTGGGAAAAGGCTGCACAGCGCCAGGCCGAACTCAATGTTTTGGGGGGTGTGATCGATCCAGGTCAATGCTTCAAGGCTTTGCTGCTGGGGTCCCGCCATCCGAAACACCAGCGACAACAGCAGAGCACGAAACGCCTGGAGATCCAGGGTATGTTCGAGGTCTGCCTCGAGCAGTTCTACGCCCCAATGCCGAAAGCGCAGGTGGTTGCGCCAGTCGCGGCCTAGGCGCTGCCCCGAGAGTTGGGTTTCAGGATGGCGGTGCAGCCTCTGCAGCGGTAAGTGTTTGAACTGGGACTCCGGGGTGACCACGCACCCCGGTAGTGCCCCGAGCAGGCTGGCCAACAGTGTGGTGCCGCTGCGCGGGCAGCCACCGATGAACACGGCTTCTGGCACAGAGGTCATGCGGTTGGCTGACGGAAGGCCCTCCCTATGGTGAACTGTTGCCGCATGGGCTTGATGGCACGAGCGTTTCCCCGCTTCGGGGATGCCCTTGAAGTGGTTTCGGGAGATCCGGCTAGCGCAGCACCCGGCCTGGCGGTGTTCGCGGTGATCCGCGATGAAATGTTTTTCCTACCGGCCTTCTTGGCGTATCACCGCCGGCTGGGTGTGCGGCAGTTTTTGCTTCTCGACGACGCTTCAACCGATGGGTCAGCGGCTTACATTGCCGCCCAGCATGACTGTGTGTTGCTGCGCTCGCCCCTGACGTATGCAGAATCTGTTCGCAGTGTTGATATAGCCGGCCGCAGCCTCGAGCGACGAGCCTGTTTTTTCTTCAAGCAATACATCCCTGAGCTCTGGCTCAACAATCGTTTCGTTCTGGCGTTGGATGCCGATGAGTTTCTGTTGCTACCACCAGCACTGCGGGATGCCGATGAATTACTGGGAGCTCTGCAACGGCATCGGATTCATACCGTTGGGGCGGCTCTTGTGGAATTCTTCCCATCTCGGTTGTCCGACCTAGAACGAGAGGCTATGCCAGAGGATTTACCCGATCTCCTGGCAGCGGCTCCTTACTACGACCATGCACCGCTCACCCGTTTTCGCTGGCGTGGCGGGTTGCAGGGAATTCGCCCCTCCGCCTCTACCCGCATGTTTCGCAATGCGGGGCTGAAACAGCCATATGTCACAACACCGTTCAAGGTGCCGCTCTACCTGCACCACAACAACTGGATCGTGGGCAGTCATCGCACGCGACGCCATCCAGACAGGAGAATCCTGCTCACGCTCGCTCATTTCAAGTTCACCCATGATCTCTATCGGCGAACAGAGATGGCGATTACCCTCGGGTCTCATTCGCAGGGCAGCCGTAAATATGCCTGTTATGCGGAGCTATTTGAGCAGTCTCGGTGGCATGACGCGGCTCTCACCGATTCCTCCTCTAGGCGGTTTTCTAGTGCGGCGCAACTCATGGATGCCGGCTTGATGCGGTGGCAACTCACGTGATGCTCTGAACCTTAGAGTTGGAGCAACACCATGCCCGCCACAGTCTTCATTGAGCTTTCTATCTGGCCTCAACGATGCCCAACGCAAGGCAGTGGACCATCACACAGGTCCCTTGCTGGTGGTGGCTGGTGCGGGTAGCGGCAAGACACGGGCCCTCACCCATCGCATCGCTCATCTGATCGGGCATCACGGTGTTGACCCGGGCGAGTTGCTGGCCGTCACCTTCACCAACAAGGCCGCTCGGGAGATGAAGGAGCGGTTGGAGTTGCTCTTGGCTCAGAAGTTGGCCCAAAGCCAGTTTGGCCAGCCGTGGAGCACGCTGCCAGCATTGGAGCAACGCCAGCTGCGATCCAGGATTTACCGCGAGGTGATCAAAGATCTCTGGATAGGCACGTTCCACGCCTTGTTCGCACGGTTATTGCGCTTCGACATTGATAAGTTGCGAGATCGAGAAGGCTTAACTTGGACGCGTCAGTTCTCAATCTACGACGAAACTGATGCGCAAAGCCTGGTTAAGGAGATTGTAACACAGGACTTGGGTTTAGATCCCAAGCGATTCGAGCCCAAGAAAGTGCGTTGGGCGATCAGCGGGGCCAAGAACCAAGGCTGGATGCCCGAAGAGCTGGAGGCCGATGCAGGTGGCCAGCGCGGCAAGCTCATGGGTGAAACCTACCGGCGTTATCGGCGCGCCCTGGCTGCCAACAACGCACTCGACTTTGACGATCTACTGTTGTTGCCGGTGCTGCTGTTGCGCCAAAATGAGCAGGTTCGCCATTACTGGCATCGGCGCTTCCGGCATATGTTGGTGGATGAGTATCAAGACACCAATCGCACCCAGTATGAGCTGATCAAGTTACTTGCAACAGACGGTCGCGATCCTGAGGCATTCAATGATTGGAGTGGTCGCTCGGTGTTCGTTGTTGGCGATGCCGATCAGAGTATTTACAGCTTCCGCGCGGCTGATTTCACTATCTTGATGGGTTTTCAGGACGACTTTGGCGATGGAGCTCCTGATGATGTGACCCACACCATGGTCAAGCTGGAGGAAAACTATCGATCCACCGCAACCATTCTAGAGGCTGCGAATGCGTTGATTGCTCATAATTCGGAGCGGATTGATAAAGTTCTTCGACCCACGCGTGGTGAAGGAGAGTTGATACGCCTCACCCACTGCGATGATGAGATTGCCGAGGCAGAAGCTGTGGTCAATCGGATGCGCATGCTCGATGCAGCTCATCCAGATCTGAGTTGGGGCGATATGGCGGTGCTGTATCGCACCAATGCTCAGTCTCGAGCGATGGAGGAGTCGCTGGTGCGCTGGGGGATTCCTTATCTTGTTGTTGGTGGTTTGCGTTTTTATGATCGGCGTGAGATTAAGGATGTACTGGCTTATTTAAAGCTTGTGGTGAATCCTGCTGACAGCGTGAGCTTGCTCAGGGTGTTGAACGTTCCCAAGCGAGGCATTGGCAAGACTACGATCGAGCGCTTGACGGATGCTGCCAACCAACTAGGAATCCCCCTTTGGGATGTGGTGAGTGATCCTGAAGCTGTACGCTCTCTGGCAGGGCGTTCCAGCAAAGGCCTGCTGCAGTTCAGTGAGCTGCTTCATGGGTTGGCTACCCGTGCGGCTGAGGCTCCTCCCTCGGAACTCATTCAGCATGTGTTGGAGAAGAGTGGCTATTTAACTGAACTGATTGCCGCAGGAACCGACGAAGCTGAGGACCGGCGCAGGAATTTGAATGAACTGGTCAATGCAGCTCTTCAGTATCAGGAGGAGAACGATGAGGGCTCCTTGGATGACTTTCTCGCCTCCGCAGCCCTTGCCAGCGATGCCGATTCCAAAGACACGGAACAGAACCGTGTGACCCTGATGACCCTGCATGCCAGCAAGGGATTGGAGTTTCCGGTGGTTTTTCTCGTCGGAATGGAACAGGGGTTGTTCCCCAGCTACCGCTCGCTGGAGGACCCTGCCGCCATGGAGGAGGAGCGGCGCCTGTGCTACGTGGGCATCACCCGAGCAAAGGAGCGCCTCTTCCTCTCCCATGCCAGTGAGCGACGGCTCTGGGGCGGCATGCGTGAGCCGGCGGTGCCATCGGTTTTTCTGTCTGAGTTACCCGAGTCTCTTGTTCAGGGCGACCTTCCACGTAGTGGAGGTGCGGCGATTCGGCGCGATCAGCGGCTCGAACGGCTAACACGGGTGGATCGAGAAGATCCGGCCGACGCGGTACAGGCTGCTAATGCGGTGCGTCGGCGCTCCGCATCCCCGCATGCCGATCGCCCCTGGGCTGTGGGGGATCACCTGATCCATGCCAGTTTTGGCGAGGGAGTTGTCACCCACCTGTTTGGCAGTGGTGAGAAAGTTTCGATTGCTGTAAAATTTGCGGGAATGGGGCCAAAGATTCTCGATCCCCGCCTGGCACCGATTCAAGCTCTCAACGCCGACTGACAGGAGCCGAGCACGCTCTTCCCCAAACAGAATGCCGAAGAAGTATTTTACTTCCTTTGAATTAATTACCGTTTTGCACATGTATAGCTGACACCATAATGAGTGCAGTCACCGCTAGGGTGTCGTGGATTCCACGCAGCTGCAGCGTTATCTCTCCAATGCGTCCTGGGCGGTAGCTGATGGAGTGTCGAACAGCCTGGGAGTCCCAGAGGCACCCGACGTGGCTACAGAAACTCCCGGGCTTCGCGAGCCGCCTGAAGTTACCTAGTGAAGACGGCCAACGGCTTGAACGCTCTGCATAGTTCGGAGACTGAAGCACCACTCTGGAATCAGAAGTGGTTAGCGACGCAGAGCTCTGCTCCATCAGGCCCCCTTGGTGATCGAAATGGAGAGGGGTCAACTTTGCTTGCAGGAGTGGCACAGACCAATAGGTAGGCCTCAAGTCAGAGTGTAAGACTTGGTGAACGATCGAATTATGGACCCAGCATCCTTGGCCAGATGGTGAACTGGAATTACTATATTTCAAGATCGAGCAAGCATGCACGATTATGGTGCTGCAACTGAGAATCTAATTTGTGAAGAAGCATTCAGTCCTTCATCAGGACTTATACAGCTTTGATTGCCCCACAGAGGAGTTAGCACGCATACGCGAGTATGCAATCAACCTGCCCTGGGACGAAGTAGGAAAGCGCGGGGAAGGCGCACAGTCAGGTCGCTCATACATTCATCCAACCTCTAGCCTGCACACCATTGAGGAGCTTTTACCCTTGCATAACTGGATTGAGAACCAGATCAATGCCGTTAGGGTTGATGTTGGATGGCGACAGGAAACCGTTCGCGGCCTTCGCATTAGTCAAAGCTGGCTAAATCGCTCGGATATTGGCGAGATGCATCATCGTCATCACCACCCGCTGTCCATACTCTCTGCAATTCTCTATATCACAGAGCCAGCTTCAACCAGCTTCTATGTCCCATCTATCTACGCTCTGCCTCGAGTACTAGCACCCGACAAGAAAAGTGGGCAGCAAGAGATAAAGCTTGAATTTGAGGGCAATGCAGGGCAACTCATAGTATTTCCGTCAACACTCAAGCATGCCGTTGGTCCCAATCTAGAGCCATTTGCGCGCATAACACTATCAGCAAATACATGGTTTAACGGCCCTATTGGTCGTATTGAGGAGCTTGCTTACATTCCTGAAGCATAAGGGAGAGTTGTTGAGCCAAGAGGCTTTGACATGTAGACCAATCGGCCCAACGTGAGGAGCGCACAATGTGAAGGCTCTGGAACCATGGTGTGGAAGCGCCAGACCTTACAAACATGAAATGCGGATTGGGAGGAACAATTGCAAGTGTTGGCACACCGAGCATGCCGCCAAGGAACGCGTTGGTTTGATCAGATGTGATCAGTATGTCCAGATTCTGGATCAGCCCACAAAGTTGCTCAAGATCACGAGTAATTCCAGGGAAGCGAACAAGATCATCGTGGAGAGTCGCATTGAGCTCGCCACGGTGCTGCAAATCAACAACACTCACGTCTTGTCCGACCAAGAGTGATCCAACAAGAATCTCGGGTACATCACGCTTGACTTGCTGGTACTCTTGATGGGATGAGCCTGCTGTCAGCGATAGGCCAACCCGAACGTTCTGGGAACAGGAGTCGGCTAGTTTGATGGCCCATTGTTTACGAACGAAAGGATGAATACGTAGTTGCTCCTCCCCTTTTAACGACTCGATCGAGCTCTGAGTATTGCCATAGCGCAACGGCAGGCTGGCCAGAGGAATCCAGAGCGCATCGGTTCCGGCAAGATCACACGCTAACTCAGCTTGTTCCAAAACAACAAGGTCGGGATAAGTGTGGCGCAGGAGAGAAGCCAATCGTGAAGGGCAAAGCAAGAAAACACACGTAGCTTCCTCAGTCAACTTTCCTAGAAAACGAGCGAAGAACAAGATATCGCCAACGCCCTGCTCCGCAACCACAACAACATTTCTACCTTGTGGGCTCTCACCAATCCATTCTGTTGGACAAGCCGCATAAAGGTGTGGATTGGGAAGGCTAAGGCGTGATTGGTAAGCCTGCCAACCAGCCTCATAGTTCTGATCAAGCAATAGCTGACGGGCGTTTAGAAAAGCGGCTTCGGGGGAATCGGGGTGATGCAGCAATAGATCTGAGAGAATGCGCCAACCAGTACTGATATCGCTGTCTGCACTGCTTGAATCAAATACTGCTTGAGCGGCAAGGGTGGCCAGCCCGGTATCGCGGGGGTGCTCTTGAGAAGCCTTCAGTAGAAGGTGAACATAAGAATCGTTATCACGACAACGAAAATGGCAGTTGGCCAGCAATTTTGCTGAACTGACGCTGCGCTCAGATTGATCATGCTTCAGGGCGAAATCAAGGGCATCAACGCCGCGGTCAAGCTTGAGCGATAGTTCGGCCGCACGGCCAAAGAGATGAGAGTGGCGCGGCAAAAGAACCTCAAGCTCTTGCCAAGCGCGCTCCAATTGTGACTGCATCATCAATGAACGCACAAGACGCTCACGCGTCAACAGTTCCAAACCCGGAGAACTATCATGAAGATCCCCTTGGGACAGAATTTTCTGTAGACAAAGCTGTGCTTCCGCTGGACGATCGAGATTTAGGAGATGCTCGGCCACCAACAGCTCAAACGAAGGCTGAGCCTGAGCCAAAAAGGAAGCTTTTCTTAAAAGCTCAAGTGTTTCGAACGGCTTGGAGTAAAAATTGAAAGCTTCTGCTGACAACACAAGCGCCAAAGCATCATTGGGGTTGTCCTGCAAAACAGAGGCGGCAGATTTTAGCGCCTGCTCAGGTGCGCCAGCACAGAAAGCATCAAACCCCACAAGCAGATCTGGCGCAGCGCTCTCGATTAGGGCTTGGTCAGCCAAAGCTAACAGTCGCCAAAAAATAGACATCTATCTTGGTTGACCGCGGGCTTGTCGAAGCCTATGGTAGGGGATGGTCCATGCTTTTCACAATGGCTGCCCCATCAATTCTTAGAGACTCAGCTCTCGAAACCAGCGCTGACATTGCAGCGACTCTAATGGACGAGATTCAGGATCTCGTCAACGCACTCTGGGTCATCAATTACGAAATCCCAGGAGGCGGCGGGACCCTGACAGGGAGCCCCGACAATCTAAATTACAGCTACACACAAACCTACGCGGACTCAGGCACGATCGTGCCCGGTGTTCCCGCTTATACAATTACACCAGCTTATACTGTACCGGCGGTTGTTTCCCCAGCCGTGCCAGGATGGGGTACCACTAATATATGTGGTCCGTGGAGTAGTTGCACCTCTGAGGTTCCAGGAACTCCTGCCTACACTGTCACTCCTGCTTACGTGGTTCCGGCGGTTGTGTCTCCCGCCATCCCTGCTTTGACTGGTGGCTATTCGACAGAGCTCGACATTTCAGCCACAGTGCAGGGAATCAGTGATGCGTTGAATCCTCTCTTCTCCAGCGTCACGTTCACCAGTGGTGAGATGACGGGCCCTAACAGCAGTGGCCTTGCAACCGAAACGGTTACTTACAATCTTGACCAAATCATTAGCGGCAATGCCATCCGCATTTCTGGTCGGGCTGCTTTCGACGATTTGAGCGTTGATGTTGCTGGCATTACAACCAACTTTGGCAACGTCTCCACTGGGACTTTAAACCTTGACCCAGTGCCAAATGTTCCGATCTATTTTGACGCGATTATTGAGATTCCATCTTTCAGCAGCACCCCAGATCGCACTGCCAACGGAGTCGCCTATGAACTCTTCCCCCTCGCAAGCAGTGTCAGCACAGACGATGTTTATATTTCCTCGGGCATCACTGCGGTAGCAGATTTTATCAACGATGATCTGCTTAGCTACTTAACTGATTTCTGGAACTACAGCGTTGTTCCCCTGTTCACAGCAGTAGGTGCAACAGCTCCAGAAGCACCAAGTGAAACCCTTGCCAATATCATCACCAATTCAGCTGAAGAAGTTCAAGCAGACATCAATGCGGCGGGTGAATCGGCACTGAATTCACTGCTGAAGTCCCAGCTTTCTGTCATTCAGCCTTATGTCCAAGCACTGACTGCTGCAACCTGGGATTATTCAGATTATCCGATTGTTCCGAACGGCAATTACAGCGGTGCACTTTTGGCGTCGGGGATGTTCTCTGGCGTCGATGCATCCAACTCGTCATTCGACAATGCAAATCTAAGCAGCGCCGATTTCTCTAACGCCAATTTAACCGGTAGTTCTTTTACCAATGCAAATCTAACTAGCGCTAACTTCTCGGGCGCTACTGGGGCCCCTCAAAACTCCCTCAGCCTTGAAGCAGAGTCGGCCTCCAAGAAGAAGCTGCCATTCCATCAAGCAGTAATCTTCGGAACAAACTTTAAGAAGTCTAATCTCCGCCTTGATGGGGCTTTCTATGATGATTACACTAAGTTTGCCAAAGGATTCAAGCCACAGGAAAATGGTTTAACCAAGTTTAACGCCGCTCGCTTTGTTGCAAGCAATGACGATCTCGTCAGGGAATTTGGCTCTGACATCAATGGCGCCAAGGGAGCATTTGCTGCTAATCTTTCGCCCAATGGCGAACCTGGCCTCCCCGGACTTCGCACTGATGTGCTGACTGGTAAGTACGTCATCGACGGCTTTAGAGCGAAGGAATTCCTATCTTCGCTGCCCCAAGGCAAGCAAGACAAGCTCTCTGCCATGATCGACGGGTTGAGCAAGTCAGAATCTATCGATACCATTGCGATGTATAGAATCGCGAAGGCTCAGGACTGGACAACTTCGACCAGCGAGATGTATCTCACGAGCAATTCTGACCTGATCAAGCCTCTCGGCGGGCCTGAGAAAGCTGTTGATTCAGCACGTCGCCAGTATCTCAACAAGGGCTTCTTCCAAGGCCGTCCGATCAACAGCCCTGGAGTCTACGATTATTATGTTGAAACTTATCCTGACGTTCTCTTCCAAACAGGTGCAGTGTTTGACGAGGCAAGCCTTGCTCACCATTACGTGAACGTGGGCTATGCTGAAGGACAACAACTGCCGTTTCTAGTTAGGTGAATAACAAGGAGCTTGCCACAGCTGCTGACAAACTTTGGAGCAATGGAAACCGCACCGAAGCTCTAAAGTTTTACCAGCACCTCTGCCAGCAGGCTCCAAGTGATACTAGAGCGATAGCTGTTTATGCTAACGCTCTAGTTACCAATCGGCAAGC
>Ga0315899_10003464_pt1 | contig 17196 bp, 18 predicted proteins | sample LakEriMetagenome_2_FD_203518 | JGI IMG/M metagenome (GOLD analysis project Ga0315899, IMG submission 203518) | Freshwater fungal communities from buoy surface, Lake Erie, Ohio, United States - Buoy 4 MA112 | ecosystem: Environmental > Aquatic > Freshwater > Lake | place: USA: Lake Erie, Ohio... | reverse complement strand
CCACCCAGCGGGCGCTGTAGCCGTGCACCATGTCGTAGCGCCAGCCGCGATAGCCCAGGGCCTTGAGTTGCAGCAGATAGCGAAGGATGTCGTTGCGCACGGTGGGATCGCCGTGGTTGATGTCGCGGAAGCTCTCGTAGTTGAAGGTGGCCCCGCTGCGGTAGGGCACCGGCTCCTCACAGTTGCCGCGTTGGGCTTGGGGTGTGCCGCTCAGGCCTGAAGCGGCGTTGGAAAAGGCCTCATCGGTGCGGCAGATCGCCTTTGTACCCCAGGCCGGATTTTGAAAATCGGCCCAGCCGCCCATGCCATCACGATGGTTGATCACCACATCGGCGATCGGCTCCACCCCCCGCGCCAGCAGATCCCGCAGCAGCAGCTGCTGCTGCGCCTTCGTGCCATAGCTGTTGTCGAACTTGAAATACTGCTTGGGGTTGTAGCCCGCGCTCAACTCCCCCGCATAGATCGGCGGCGGCAACCAGATCAGATCAAAACGACCCGCCGCAATCGCTGGCACCTTGGCCCGCACCACCTCGTACCAGGGCTTTTGGCCAAATTGGGGGAAGCGCCCCTTGCCATGGCGATAGGACTCCCAATAGAAACCCTGCAACAGCACCCGGCTGTCGTTCCAGCCCTGCGGCGCAGCGCCCAGGGCAGCCGTGATCGGTTTCGCTGCAACGGAGTTGGGCGCCGTTGCGAAGCCCAAAGCTGAGATGGCAAGGGCCAGAAGCTGGCTGGCCCTGGTCCATCGATTGGGATTGGCCCAAACAACGCCTTTCATGAGATGGCATTCTGATCCAACACACCCACTTCCAGCCACGTGCTCGGGTGGGGCGCCAGATATTCCGCCTCAGCTCCGCCCTCGATCAGCTCCCCGCTGCGAGCCGGCGCCGTGAGGCAAAAATCCATGGCGATCGACACCCGCCGCTCCTCCACCGTCTCGTTCTCCAACACGCTGTGATCCACCGAGGCGGGAAAGAGCACCAACAGCCCGGCCCGTGGCGCCACATCCCACCAGGGCGCGTTCCAGAGCTGCGCGCCGGGATCGCCCTCGCTGATGGGCCCGCCGTGGCCCACTGCCAAGCCTGGCACCAGCTCATTGGCCTGCCGCGGCGGCCAAATCCGCAGGCAGCCGCTGGCTGGGTTGCCATCGCCCGTGAGGTAGTAAATGGCACTGAGATGGGCATTGGGGTGGTGATGGCGCCCGATGACCTGCCCCTCCTCACTCACCACCGGCCAGGCCCGCTGCAGATGCAGCGCCATCCGGCTGCGCGCAAAACCCAAGGCCGCCACATACGCCGCCGCCTCCTCTGCCAGACGCTGCAGCAGCGGGGCGAAGGCCGGGTGGTGATGGAGGCAGCTTTCCCCATGGAGATCGCCTGTCCAGGCGCAGCCCTCCTCGGAATTGCCAGTGGCCGCTCCCCGCAGGGCGAGAATCTCCTGCAACAACACAGCGGTGTCCAGGGGATCGGGCGCCAGTTGCACCTGGCCCAGGGCCAAGGGGAACAGGGGTTGAAGGGTGAGCCCACCCAGAGGGAGCTGGGCAGGAGGGATGGGGGTAAGGGAGGCCATGGAACGAAAGCGAGGGGATAGGTTGCAGGATGTACCAGCCGCATTTGGAGGCTTCGCGATGCCCATTCGGCCATTGCCATCGTTGGCCGCCGCCCTTGGCGCCACAGTCCTCATCGGCGTTGGCAGCGGTTCTGCCCAAGCCCTGTGCCGCTCATTGATGCCCATCGGCGGCGGCCAGCCGGTGGTGGAGAAGCGCATCAGTGCCGATCGCCTGGTGGGGCGCACGAATTGGAACACCGACTTCGCCGTTGACCGCTCCTTCAGCAGCTACCGCATCAACTTCCAGTCGGCCTCCACCGGCCGGGGCACCTTCCCAGTGGCGGTGTTTTTGCGCTTCACCGATGGCAGCAACCTGCAGGTGGTGAATGAGAACGTCACCCTGGATCCCGGCCAGCGCCGCCTCTTCGGCCCCTTCCCGGCCGTGCCCGGCAAGCGCACCAGCCAGGTGAACGTGCGGGTGGGCGCCAGCAGCATGCCGGGCTCCACGGGCTTCAGTTATCGGGTGTCTGTGGAGGGCTGCAACTAGCCGGGGCACCTCAGCCCGCCTGGCGAGCCAGACGCCGCCGCAGTTTGCGGCTCCAGGAGAACGCCCCCGCCACCCCCAGCGCTGGCAGGGGCACGGGCACCGGATCGATGCGGAATGTGCCTGGATGAGTGCTGGAGAAGGTGATCACCAGTGGGCCTGCCGATGAGGGGAAGGTGAAGGCCTCAAAGATCGAAGGCCCGGCAAAGCTGATCGGGCTTTTCAGATCGACGTACGACCCCTGCACCCCGAAGAGGCCAGCTGCTGTTTCAGGATTAAAGAAGGGCGTGGTGAACACAAAACCAATCTTTGGCGTGGGTCCCACGGGGAACTTGCCGGAGAGCACAAGCCAACGTCTCATGCTCGTCGGCAGGAGATCGGCCTCCAACAACGAGGCCATGGTGAGGATCTTCAGCTTGGGCGACACCGGCAGCGACCAAAGATCAAATTTGCCGGGGAGGGTGGGAACGCTGAAAATGTTGTTCTGAGCCAGAGCTTCATCCGCAGTGGCCGTCAACGACCAAGCGGCCTGGCTGAAGGGAATGCCGCCGAGGCTGCCGCTGATGTTGGGTCCCGAGGCGGAGTACACCAGCAGGGCCTGGCTGGCTGGGGGAGCTCCCCAGAGCAACGCCGTGCTGGCGGCGACACCAACGAAAGCCAAGCGAGAGAAGCGAAGCATCCAAGGGGAACGCGGGTTTCCACCCTCTAGCCCAGGAACGGCTGGACGTCAGGTGCTCTTGCCTAGCCTCACTCCCGATAGATCGCCAAGGCGGCCAACAGGCCGCCAGCAAAGCCAGCCACATGGCCGATCCAGCTCACCCCGGGAGGGCTGACAAAGGGGAGCAGGGCCGGCAACAACCCCCCGTAGGCCAGAAGACAGCCGAAGGAGAGAAGCACCGACAAGGGGCGCTTCTCCAGCCAGCCGATCAACAACAAATAGCCCAACAGTCCATACACCACCCCCGAGAGGCCATGGCTGGCGGCAGGCCAGAGCAGCCATACGGGCACCTGCAGCAGCAACACACCGATCCAAACCGCCCAGTAGTCGCGGCTCCCCTTGAGCAACACCAGCCAAGACAGCGGCAGAAACCAGATCGAGTTGCTGATCAAATGGCCAAAGCCGCTGTGGCTGAAGGGTGCCGTGAGCAACCCCCACCAGGGTCCGCCGTAAACCATGGGCAGATTCCAGTGGCCGCGAAACACCAATTGGTCGATCAGCTCCTGGGCCCAGGGGATCGCCAGGATCGCCAGAGGCAGCAAGGCCCGCCGTTTGAGGCGGGCCAGGGATTGGTCGAGACGGAGGGCCAGGCCCATGGTGGCGATGTCTTCAGAATCCGATCATCAACGTAGGAAGCATGCGGCCTCCCTTGGTGTCACACCAAGCAGCGGCCGCCTGTGCCGACAGTGGGGCAGGCAGGCGTGAACAAAAAAACCGGGGAGATTCAAAGAGAATTCCCCGGACGAAGCTTGATGAATGAGAGGGTGACTTGTCGCTTACCCCATTGCCGCTGCACCGCCCACCACTTCCAAGATCTCTTGTGTGATGGCCGCCTGACGGGCTTTGTTGTAATCCAGGGTCAACGTTTTGGCGAGGGCCTTGGCGTTGTCGCTGGCGTTGTTCATGGCCGTCATCCGGCTCGCCAACTCGCTGGCAGCCGCCTCCTGGAGTGAGCGCAGCAGCTGGTTGTCGAGATAGAGCGGCAGGAGGGCGTTCAACAGCTGATCCGGGCTTTGTTCGAACACAAAGTCGGGTGACAAGGGGGCTTGCGTGTTGTCGATCGCCACCTTCTCAACCCCCAGTTCCCCATCCTTGGTGACAAGCCGGAAAATCTCATCCTCCGCATCAGCAATGCCCTGGGGATCCAAGGGCAACAGGGTTTGCACCACCGGCGCTGAACTCACGAGGTTGATGAACTTCGTGTAAATGATCTCCACCCGATCAGTGCTGTCCGAGAGGAAATCGGCCAACACCTGCCGTGAGATGCGATTGGCATCGCTCGCTGTGGGCACCTGCTCCAGCCCCGTGAAGGTGGCCCGCACCTTATAAGTGGAAGCCCGATTTTGGAAGTAGGTGATGGCCTTGCGGCCCATCAACACCAGCTCCACATTCAGACCCTGGGCCTTGAGTTCGGCGAAGCGCTGCTCGGTTTTTTTGATCACCGAGGAGTTGTAGCCGCCGCACAAACCCCGATCACCGGTGACGGCCAACAGAGTCACGGTGTCCACAGAACGCTTCTGCAGCAGGGGCGAATCCGCAGTTTCAAACGCCATGCGGGTTTCCAGGTTTTGCAATACCCGCGCCAGCCGATCGGCGAAGGGACGGCTGCGCAACACCTGCTCCTGGGCTCGGCGCACCTTGGCTGCTGCCACCAGCCGCATCGCCTCGGTGATCTTGCGGGTGTTTTTGACCGAACTGATTCGGTCGCGAATCTCCTTGAGGTTTGCCATTGCTCTCGCCTCAGGCCGCAGCCAGCATGGACGCCTTCACTTCAGAGATGGCGGCTTTGAGCGTGGCTTCAGAGGCCTCGCTGAGCTGCTTTTCGCTCATCACCGCGTTGACGTAATCGGCCTTGTTGGTGCGCAGATAGTCCCTGAGCTCACGACAGAATTGCGGCACCTGATCCACCGGCACCTCGTCGATCAGGCCCTTCACCCCGGCGTAGACCACGGCCACCTGTTCAGCCAGGTTGAGGGGGCTGAACTGGGGTTGCTTGAGCAGCTCGCGGAGACGCTTGCCCCGGGCGAGCTGGGCCTGGGTGGCGGCATCCAGGTCGGAGGCAAACTGGGAGAAGGCCGCCAATTCATCGAACTGGGCAAGCTCCAGTTTCAGGGTGCCCGCAATTTTCTTGATGGCCTTGGTTTGGGCGGCTCCGCCCACCCGGCTCACGGAAATACCCACGTTGATCGCAGGGCGCAGACCGGAGTTGAACAGATCGGAACTGAGGAACACCTGGCCATCAGTGATCGAGATCACGTTGGTGGGGATGTACGCCGACACGTCGCCAGCTTGGGTTTCAATGATCGGCAGGGCCGTCATCGAGCCCTTACCCATCGCATCGGAGAGCTTGGCAGCCCGCTCGAGCAGACGGCTGTGGCAATAGAACACGTCGCCGGGATAAGCCTCACGGCCGGGGGGACGACGCAGCAGCAGTGACATCTGGCGGTAGGCCTGAGCCTGCTTGGTGAGGTCGTCATAGACCACCAGAGTGGCCTTGCCCTTGTACATGAAGGATTCGGCGATCGCCGCACCGGTGTAGGGCGCCAGGTATTGGAGGGCGGCGGGATCGGAGGCATTGGCCGCCACGATCACGGTGTAGTCGAGGGCGCCACGCTCCCGCAGCACCTCCACCACGTTGGCCACGGATGCAGCCTTCTGCCCCACCGCCACATACACGCAGACGACATCTTCACCCTTCTGGTTGATGATCGTGTCGAGCGCAATGGCGGTCTTTCCAGTCTGGCGGTCGCCAATGATCAGCTCCCGCTGGCCTCGACCGATGGGAATCATGGCGTCGATGGCGGTGATGCCCGTCTGCATGGGCTCATGCACCGATTTGCGCTGGATGATGCCAGGCGCCATCGATTCGATCAGTCGGGTTTCACTGCTTGGAATCTCCCCTTTGCCATCGATCGGCTGGCCGAGGGAATTCACCACCCGGCCGAGCATGCCATCGCCCACCGGAACGGCAGCGATTTTGCCAGTGGCCTTCACCGTGCTCCCCTCTTGGATGCCGAGGCCCTCGCCCATCAGCACCACACCGACGTTGTCCTCTTCGAGGTTCAGAGCGATGCCCTCGGTGCCGTCTTCAAATTGCACTAGTTCGCCGGCCATCACCTGTTCGAGGCCGTAGATGCGGGCGATGCCGTCACCCACCTGCAACACGGTGCCAACGTTGCTCACTGACACCGTGTTGTCGTAGTCGGCGATCTGCTGTTTGAGGATCGCGCTGATCTCGTCGGGGCGGATGGAAACCATGGCTGAAAAGTCCCTGGGGGAGCGGAAAGAGGGGAGAGAGCGGTTGGGGGATGGGGAAGTGGCTTAGCCGGCTGCCGCCAGCGCCAGGCCGAGGCGGCGCACCTGGCCTTGAAGACTGGCATCGATCACCTTGGAGCCCACCCGCAGGATGAAACCTCCGATCAGGGAGGGATCAACGGCGGTGGCAATTTCCACCTTGTCGGTTCCGGCCACGGCCTTTACCTTTTCGGCCAGCTGGGCCTGCTGGTCCTCGCTCAAGGGGGTGGCCGCCGTGATGGTGGCAAGGGCAATGCCGTTCTGCTCGCGATAGAGCTCCAACATCCGTTCCAACACCGCGTCGAGCACACCGACGCGACGGCGATCGGCAAGGAGCTTGAGCAGGTTGAGGAAGGTCGGTGAAAGCGATTGGCCGAAAAGAGCCTGCAGGGTCTTTTTCTTGGTCTCCGGATCCAGCACTGGAGACACCATGGCTTCCCGCAGTTCAGGGGAGGCCTGCCAAAGGGTGAGCAGCTCCCGAGCCTGGCCAATCAGGGCTTCCGTCTCACCGGAAGCATTGGCCAGCTGGAGGAAGGCGTCGGCGTAGGGAGTGGTGATGGCGTTGAGCAGGGGCATCAGCGGTTCCCCAGGGATTGGATGGATTGATCGATCAACTTGGCCTGGGCGGCTTCATCAAGCTTTCCGGGCAAGGACGCCAGGGCTTTCTCGATGGCCTTGAGCGCGGTTTCACGGCGGAGCTGGTCGCTCACGCGAGAAGCCTCATTGGCCAGATCGGAGCTGGCCGCCTGTTTCATGCGAGCAATTTCCTCAATGGTGCGTTGCTCACTGTCGAGGCGGATGGCTTCCGCGCGCGCTTTGCCATCGGCGCGAATTTGATCGGCTTTCTGTTGGGCTTCAGCCACACCCTTCTGGGCTTCAGCCAAAGCTGCGGTGGCTTTGGTCAGCCGATCCTCCGCATCGCGCAGATCCGTGAGGATGGCTGAGCGGCGGCGCTCAAGGATGCCACCGAGGAATCCCCGCAGAAACCACACCAACCCAGCGATCACGATCGCCAGATTGATGATGTTGGTTTCAAAGAGGTTGAGGTTCAGCCCGAAGCCGCCATGGCTGGCCAGGAGCTGGGGCAGGGAGGCAGTCATGGGGTGGGAAGCAAGCGGGAGACGATTTGATTGCCAAGGGCGACGGCCTGCTGCTCCAACTGAGCGGCGGCATTTTCCCGCTGGGAATCAATCTCACGGCGAGCCGCTTCGCGGGAGACATTGGCGGAGGCTGTGGCTTCGGCCAAGGCGGCTCGATAGAGCCGGTCCATCTCCTGCTCGGCACTCGATACAAGGGCTTGAGCCTCTTGGCGAGCACCTTTGAGCTGGTCCTTGAGATCGGCCTCAAGACGCTCAGCCTGGGCCAGCTTGCTCTTGGCTTCGGCGCGGCTGGTGTTGATGAAGCCCTCCCGTTCCTCTACGGCCTTGCCGACCGGGCGGAAAAAGAGCGCGTTGAGGATGAAGGTGAGGAGCACCACCTGAAGCGCCATCAAGGGCAAGGTGGCATCGAGGTCGAACAGACCTCCCTCTTGGGCACCGGCCTCGGCAAGCAATAGCCAGCTGGTCATGGAGCGGAGAGGGTGAAACGGCGGGTGCGAAGCAAAAAAGTTGGGCGGAGGGAGCGGAGCCGCGATGGGGCAAAGCCCGATCACAGCTCCTTCCACCCCGGATCAACCGGCGAAGGGGTTGGCAAAGAGCAGCACGAGAGCTACCACCAAGCCGTAGATGGTGAGCGCTTCCATGAAGGCCAAAGAGAGCAGCAGGGTGCCGCGAATCTTGCCTTCAGCTTCGGGCTGGCGGGCGATGCCTTCGACAGCGCCGCCTGCTGCGGTGCCCTGGCCAATGCCAGGACCGATGGCACCAAGACCGACGGCGAGACCGGCAGCCACAACGGAGGCGGCGGCAGTGAGGGAATCCATGGGGTAACGGGGGATGGGAGTCGCTGGAGGCCTGTTGGCCAGGGCCTGAAAAGGCCGGGGATGGAACCGGATGGAACCTTGCGCCTGGGACATCTCCTGGGCTGACCTTGGGAGATGGGCCCGGCATTGCCGGACCTGCGCGCTGAGAGTTTGCCAGACCGCCGCAGCGGCAGGCTTGGAATTAGTGATGCTCTTCGTGGACAGCCTCACCGATGTAGTAGGCGGCGAGGGTGGCGAAGATCAACGCTTGGATCGCGCTTGTGAACAGCCCGAGGAACATGGCCGGAAGGGGCACAATCAAGGGCACGAGGAATGCCAATACCGCCACCACGAGTTCATCCGCGAGGATGTTTCCGAAAAGACGGAAGGAGAGGGAGAGCGGCTTGGTGAAATCCTCCACGATCTTGAAGGGGAGCATGATCGGGGTTGGCTCCACATAATATTCAAAATATCGGAATCCTTTGCGGCTCAAGCCTGCATAGAAGTAGGCCAAAGAAACCAACAAGGCCAGTGCAATGGTGGTGTTGATGTCGGCCGTTGGAGCGCCCAACTCCCCACTGGGCAGATGGATCAACTTCCAAGGGATCAACGCCCCACCCCAGTTGCTCACAAAGATGAACAAGAAGAGAGTGCCGATGAAGGGCAACCAGTCTCGATAGGCCTTCTCACCGATCTGCTCACGGGAGAGATCACGGATGTAGTCCCAGAGAAATTCCAGCAGGTTTTGCACACCTGCAGGCTCCCGTTGCATGCGGCGGGTGCCAATCACCACAAGGGCAAGCAGGGCACCGATCACCACCCAGGAGCTGAGAAACACCTGGCCGTGAATCTTGAGCTTGCCCAAAATCCAGTAAAAGTGCTGGCCCACCTCGAGTGCGGCGAGAGGGGGCAGGGGCATCGCGAAGGGCATTGGAACCAACGGATTGGACAATTCCGGAAGAGATCCGGATCGGCGGGTTGCCCGTCAACAGCGCGTTGACAGGCTTGGGGGTTCAGGCGTCGAGCAGCGCCTGCACAAGAAGAGCCGGCTTGTAGAGCAGGAAACCCAGCAAGGCGGGCAGTAACTCGAGCTGGGGCAGCTTGGTGGCCGCGAGCACCAGCACAATGGGCACCAAAAGTTGAACCTTGCTCACTGATTTGCTGCCCGCACCCAGCCGCGAAACGCTTCGGGAGAGCAACACCAGATAGAGCAAACCACTCAAAGCACCCACCAGGGCACTCAAGGCGGCAGCCAACCCAAAAAACAGCCCCACGGCGGGAACGGCAATCGCCGCTGCCAGCGTGGTCGCCACCAGGAGGCGGCGCCGCAGGCGGTGATAGTGATCCATCCCCCCATCTCCAGCTGAAGAGGCCGGTGGAGGAGGGATGGTGGGATCGACAGGGGCGGCGGTTGCCAGCTTTTCCTCCGCCGCCGACGGTGCGTCGGCGTCAGGGGGAGTCGCAAGGGCAGTCGCCAAGCTGAAGACCTTTGGAGCGTCGGGAATTTATCACGCTGACCCTTACCTCTGCCGGCTTCAGGGCGCAACGGGCAGGAGCACCCGCTGCTGGATCAGGCGGCGAGCCCGCTCCACCCGTTCCGCCTCACCCATCGCCACAGGCAACTCCGCCAGGGGTGTGCCGGTGGGGGCTGCCTGCCAGGCTTCCATCAAGGCGAGATCGCCTGGCTCGATCTCCAAAGGCCGCAGGTCGGGATCCAAGAGGGCCGTGCCAGGCCAGCCCCACAGGCATCGGTTGGCTTCGCCAGCAGCGGCGAGCAACGCGCCATCGTCCTTCCAGCTGCGAACGGCGATGGGCTCGCGGCTCACAAAACACTCGAAGTGGCTGATGTCGGGATCCAGAGCCTCCACCAAGGCCCACTGCTGCCGCTGGCTCAAGGCGCGGGCCCTCTCTAGAAGCTCCCCGGAGAGCAGGCGGGCCGGATCCCACACCTCCGGATTGGAAAAGCCCGCAAAGTGAAGATTCGCTTCCTCCAAGAAGGCCAACAATCCCGCCACCGTGAAACTGGTTTCCTGCGGGTGCAAATACATGTCAGCGAAATTCGCGTCGGCGGCCGTGTCCAAAGCCCAACGCTCCTCGTGATGGCGGCGCAGGCGATTGCCTGGCGGCAGGTCCGCTAGGAGCTGGCGGCCCAACCGCAACCCCTGGGCGCCGTTGCCCACCTGCAGCAGGCTCAGGGCCCGCTGGGTGTGGTGGATCTCCCAGCGCCCAGCCTCCGCATAGAGGAACAGGTGGAGCAAGCCGCCGGGAGCGAGCCGTTGCGCCAAAGCCCGCAGGCCCGCCTCCGGCCGGGCCAAATGGTGCAACACCCCCACGGAATTGATGGCATCAAATGGGCCCTCGTCGCCCAAATCGAGCAGGCTGCGCTCTTCGATGCGCAACTCCCTCACCCGGCTCGCCCCGCCGGAGCGACGCAGACGCTCCCGGGCCACATCGAGGGCCCCAAGGCTGATGTCCACCGCCAAGACAGAGGCCTCCGGGTTGAGATGGCAGAGGTAGTCGGTGCTCACGCCGGTGCCACAGCCCGCATCAAGCACCCGCCAGGACCTGGATCCACCCCCCGCCGGGCGAGGAGGCAACACACCCCGCACCGCCGCCACCACGCTGTCGATGCACCAGCGCCAGTTGTATCCGGGCGGTGGCCCATCCTGGAGGGGGTCGCCGGGATAGGGGAAACGGTCGTAGAAGGCGCTCACCACCGGCGTGGCGGCGTCTGTGGCGGCTGGCGTGGCGGCGGCTGAGGCGGGCTCAGGGGTGGGAGCGGGCAACTCCTGCATCACCATCAGGACGGGCCCTCCAGATTCCTGCATCGGCACGCCAGGCCACCGGTCGGCTGCAAACATTTGTTCATGCTCCCCCGACGAGCCAGGGGGGGAGCCGTAACGTGCCGTAGCCCGGCACGCTCCCGTTCATGACTGTGACCGCCAGCAGCGGCAGCACGAGGGTCAATCCCCAGCTCTACGACACCCTGCCACTCTCCAGCGTCCGTCAGGCGGAGCAGCAGGATCGCTTCCCCGATGGAGGCGAACTGCAGACCCTGATCACCTTCTTCCAAAGCGGGCAGATCCGCGTGGAAGCGGCTCAGAGGATCTCGGCCAACGCCGCCGCCATCGTGGCCAGGGCCGCCAACCGCATTTTTGTGGGGGGCACACCCCTCTCCTATCTCGATGCGCCCCTGGGCTCGGTCGAAGGCAGCGAGGCCACTCCGCTGGCGGCCGACCAGGCCGCCTTCCAACGCTCGGTGCAAACCTTTGTTGGCACCACCGCCACCAAGAGCCGCGGCAATGTAATCAGCCGCCTTCTGGAAGGAGCCAGTGGGGACGCGGACGTGCGGGTGTTGTTGCCCAGCGGCTTCAACCCCATCTCCGTGGGGGTATATGGCACGGAGCGGATGAAGAAATCCATCCGCGACCTGGCCTGGTTCCTGCGTTACGTGGGTTATGCCCTCGTGGCGGGCGATCCAAGCATCCTCGCTGTCAACACCCGCGGCCTGAGGGATGTGCTGGAGAAGGCCTGCTCCTTGGCCGCCACCAACGTGGCGCTCCAGGAGATGCGCGCCGCCGCCGCCGATCTTTTCAAGGGGGAGCCCGAAGCCCGCTCCCTGGTGATCGAGTGCTTCAACGTGCTCCTCAAGGAGCTGGAGGTGCCCACACCCTCCACCCGGCAACGGCTGGGCAGCCCTGTCAACCAGGGACTGCAGCTGCCAGCGATCTATGCCCTGGCCGCGGAAGGTCGCCAGCGCTTCGTGATGAAGCCCGGCCTCTCCGGCAGGGAGAAGGCCGAGGTGATCCGGGCGGCCTATCGCCAGGTGTTTGAGCGCGACATCGTCAAGGGCTACTCCCAGCAGGTCTGCCCCGTGGAGGCCACCCAGTGCCGCCAAGGCCAAATCTCGATGCGCGAATTCATCCGCGCCCTCGGCCGGAGCAAGGAATACCGCCAACAGTTTTACGGCCGGTTCTCCAACAGCCGTGTCGTGGAACTGGCTTTCCGTCATTTCCTTGGACGGGGCCTGAGTTCGATCGAGGAGTTTCGCTACTACTTCGCCATCGTGAGCGCCCAGGGCCTCAACGGCCTGGTGGATGTGCTGGTGAACAGCATGGAATACGCCCGTGTGTTCGGCGAAGAAACCGTTCCCTATCTTCGGGATCTCGGGGAAGAGGCCCAGGAGAGTGCAGGCTGGGGATCCAATCGCAAGCTGTTCCGCTTCAGTGCGCCGTTTGAGGGGGCACCGCAATACATCACCCTCTACGCCTCCTATCGCCAGCCCCTGCCGGATCAACATGCCTATGGCGGGGGCAATGACCCGTTGGCCCTCACCTACGGCGCCATCTTCCCGTCAGGCACGGCATCCGTCGCCACCCGTGCGGTGCCTTATAGCTATGACAGTCGCCGCATCCTGATCAGCAACGGCCTCAGCCAACCCGGGCAGATGGCCAGTCCCCAATTCCGCAAGGCCACACCCCGACGTGTTGGTCCCAAGGTGGTGCGGCTGCAGCAGATCGCAACGGGGGGCAATTCCGTGCCCAGCCGAGGCGGCCAACCGAGCGTTCGCGGCAGTGAAGCCTCCACCCAGGGCGTCATCCGCGCCGTGTATGCCCAGGTGCTGGGAAACACCGGCTACGCCGGCGAACGCAACACGGTGGAGGAGATCAAGCTCGAAAACGGCGACATCAGCCTGCGCGAGTTTGTGCGGCAGGTTGCCCGCTCCGATGCCTTCCGCCGCCGTTACTGGAGTGGGCTTTACATCTGCAAAGCGATTGAGGTGATGCACCGGCGACTGTTGGGCCGCCCCACCTTCGGGCGCTGGGAAATCGATGCCTATTTCGATACTGCAGCCCGCAAGGGTTTCTATGGCGTCGTCGACGCCATGATCAACAGCTCCGAATACTCCACCACCTTTGGCGAGGACACCGTTCCCTACGAGCGGTTCATCACCCCCACCGATCTCAACACCCGCCGGGTGCCGGCCTTGCGGCGCCCCCTCGACCCCACGGCCATCCCCGATCTCAGCCGGGCGGCCCGGCCAGATGTGCCCCCCCCCCAGCAGATCCGCACCACCGGCGATCTCACCCCCCGCAACCTGCCACCCCGCCCCCAGGCAGCCCGCGGCGGCTGGTCAGCCCAAATCAGCGGCGGGGAAGTGATGGCTCCGCCCCCGGTGGCGGGTGGTCCCGGCAGCCTGCGACAAGCACCGCAGCCCAGCCGCACCTGGCGCCCCCAGCCCGGAGCTACACCTGGCTGGACCTCCTCCGTGGCCGCCGCGCCTTCCCCAGCCCTCTCCCCCTCGCCAACGAGCCCAGCCGCTCCTCGCACCATCGCCCCCGTTGGAGGCTGGAAAGCGTCGGTGTCGGCCGCTGGTCCGAGCATCGGGGCCGGAGCGGTGACAGCGCCGACCCAAGCCATGGAGAAGGCCCTGCGCAGCAGCAACCCGCAAGGGTTCCGTCGGCGCCAGAGCATCGGCCGACCCGTGCAACTGTTGAGCGCCCCCAGCGAGGCCCAGCTCAATGAAGTGGTGAAGGCCACCTATCGCCAGCTGCTCAATCGTGTTCCCTTTGCGGCCGAGCGGCTCCTGGATGCGGAGTCCCAACTGCGCGATGGCCAGATTTCCGTGGCGGAGTTTGTGGGGCTGATCGCCGGCAGCGAACTGTTCCTGCAACGCCTCAACCGACTGGCACCCCTGCGGGCCGCGGCAGCGGCGCACCTGGCTCTGCTCGGAAGGGCCGCCCAGCCATCGGAGACCAGTCGCTTTCTGGCCACCCGCACCAGTCAAGGACTGCCCGCCGCCCTCAACCAGATTCTTGCCAGCGAGGATTACGCGAGGGCGTTTGGGCAATCCACCGTGCCCTATTTGCGCGGCCTCCAGACCGTCGACGGCGTCCCCCTGCCCACGGTGAACCGCTCCGCAGAGCTCTATGGCGGCAACGGCGGCCTCACCCCGACCGGTCGTTCACCCATCTGAGGCCCAGCAGGGACACCGCGAATTGCCCCGAGCCTCCGGATCCCCGGGGGCTTTTTTGTCGAGGATCACGTGCAACAGATGATGAAAACAACCGATCATTCACCTCCGGTCATGCAGGGGAACACGAAGGGGAGAAATGAACAATTGCTGCAACTCTCCCCTCCTGCCGCCGTTTGCAAACTCATTGCAAGCCAAGGGATCTCAAGCAAAAGAGGCCATGAAGATCTGTTACCGAGGCTCCGGGCCGAGAGGGGCTTTGGCACAGAATGATTCGGCGATCGGCACCACCGATCACACCCTTACCCACCGGATACCGGTCTCCTTAACGGTGACCGCTTGTTTCGAGGCAGAACTGCATGAGCATCGTCTCCAACTCGATCATCAACGCGGACGCCGAAGCCCGCTACCTCAGCCCTGGCGAACTCGACCAGGTCAAGTCCTTTGTGGCCGGAGGTCAGCGCCGTCTGCGCGTTGCCCAGGCCCTCAGCGAGAGCCGTGAACGCATCGTCAAACAGGCTGCAGGCCAGCTCTTCCAGAAGCGGCCTGATGTCATCTCTCCTGGCGGCAACGCCTATGGCGAAGAGATGACCGCCTCTTGCCTGCGTGACATGGATTACTACCTGCGGCTTGTCACCTACGGCGTGGTTGCTGGCGATGTCACTCCCATTGAGGAGATCGGCATCATCGGTGCTCGCGAAATGTATCGCTCCCTTGGCACCCCTCTCGAAGCCATGGCAGAAGCCGTGCGGGAAATGAAGGCGGTGGCCACCAGCATCCTCACCGGCAGTGATGCAGAGGAAGCTGGCTTCTACTTCGACTACGTGGTCGGCGCCCTCTCCTGAGGCCCATCCATTCCCCTCACCGCCATCTCATCGGGATTCCATGCAAGACGCCATCACCAACGTCATCAACCAGGCAGACGTCCAAGGCCTCTATCTCGACGGCTCTGCTATGGGTCGCCTCGAGAAGTACTTCACCAGCGGCGAACTACGCGTGCGGGCTGCGGCCACCATCAGTGCCAATGCTTCCGCCATCATCAAGGAGGCCGTCGCCAAGTCCTTGCTGTATTCGGACATCACTCGTCTGGGCGGCAACATGTACACCTGCCGGCGGTATGCGGCTTGCATCCGGGATCTGGACTACTACCTCCGCTACGCCACCTATGCCATGTTGGCAGGCGACACCTCCATCCTCGATGAGCGCGTTCTCAACGGATTAAAGGAAACTTACAATTCCCTTGGTGTTCCCATTGGTGCCACCGTTCAATCCATTCAGGCCATGAAGGAAGCCACGGCTGCCTTGGTTGGTCCGGATGCTGGCCGGGAGATGGGCGTCTATTTTGATTACATCAGCTCTGGGCTGGGCAACTAATTCAGAATCCCTTTCGCCCTGAGGAATACCATGCGCCTGTTCAAAGTTACAGCTTGCATTCCCTGCCCCGAAAAAGCTCGCACCCAGAGGGAAATTCAAAACACCTACTTCACAAAGTGGGTTCCCTATGAGAGCTGGTTTGCTGAGCAGCAGCGAATTATGAAACAGGGCGGCAAGATCCTGAAGGTGGAGCTGGCCACAGGACGCCGACAACAAAATTGTGGCAATTAAGGATTCCTCCCTCCATCTCTTCAGCCCGGCCCTGGCCGGGCTTTTTTTGTGTCTGTGGCCAGTGGGACTCGACAAAGCGCCCGTTATCAAGGCTCAATAGGGAGCTGGCATTGCCGGGCCCTTTCTCCGTGCCATCCACGCCCCATGGATTCCCTCCCCCAGACCCGCAAGCCCCCCCAAAGCCTTCTGCCCCTGCCCTGGGACCAATGGCCAGCTGAGGCCAGGTTGACGGTGGGCCTGGTGATGATCTGGAGCCTGCTTGGACTGCTGGTGCTCACCTCCGCCAGCTGGTGGGTGGGTGATCGGGAAATGGGAGATGCGGCCTACTACATCAAGCGCCAGGGGCTTTGGCTGGTCGCCAGTTTGGCTCTCTTCTGGTTCGCCATCCGCACCAGCTTGCGTCGCTGGCTTCACTTGGCCCCCACCGCTCTGCTCATAGGCACGGTGCTAGTGGCGGCGACCCTGGTGGTGGGGAGCACCGTCAATGGTGCCAGCCGCTGGTTGGTGATCGGGCCCATCCAAATCCAGCCCACCGAACTGGTGAAACCCTTTGTGGTGCTGCAGGGGGCGGTGATCTTTTCCCACTGGCGCCGCATCGGCTCGGATCAAAAGCTGCTGTGGCTGGGGGTGTTTGGCCTGCTGCTCCTGCTGATTCTCAAGCAACCGAATTTGAGCACCGCTGCCCTCACGGGCCTATTGCTCTGGTTGATGGCGCTGGCAGGTGGCCTGCCCATGCTGCAACTGCTCGGTGCCGCTGGCGGCGGGGCCCTGCTTGGGGCGACCAGCATTTTGATCAATCAATACCAACGGGATCGGGTGACCTCCTTCCTCAATCCCTGGAAAGATGATCAGGGGGCTGGATACCAGCTGGTGCAAAGCTTGCTGGCGATCGGTTCAGGCGGTGTGCTGGGGCAGGGGTTTGGCCTCTCCACACAAAAACTGTCCTACCTGCCAATTCAAACAACCGACTTCATCTTTGCGGTATTTGCCGAAGAGTTCGGCTTGGTGGGCTGCCTCATGTTTCTGCTGTTTTTGGTGCTCTTTGGCTTTGTCGGCCTGCGCATTGCTCTCTCCAGCACAAGCAACCAACATCGCCTGGTGGCCATCGGCTGCACCACCCTGCTCGTGGGTCAGTCGATTCTCAACATCGCCGTAGCCACGGGTGCCATGCCCACCACCGGCCTGCCGTTGCCCATGGTGAGTTACGGCGGCAACTCCCTGTTGAGCAGCCTGCTGGTGGCAGGGTTGCTGGTGCGCTGCTCCCTGGAAAGTTCTGGGATGGAATCCGCCCGTCCCCGGCGCCGGCGACCACCGGCAGCCCCGATAGGCTGACCCTCCTGCGACTGCGTTTCAGCCCATGACCAGCCTCGGGCTTCAGCTCGCTGACTGGACCCGCTCCAGTGAAGCCCTGCTGACGGCGTCCCTGGGGCACCCCACACCCCTCACCGTGGCGCTGATGTTCATCGGCGGTCTGCTGACGAGCCTTGGCCCCTGCTCCCTCTCGTTGCTGCCTGTCACCCTGGCTTACTTGGCCGGCTTCGGCGGACCGGGCGCCCCACTGGCCCAATCCGGGATGACCCCGCCATCCTTGCCATGGCAACGCAGCCTCAGCTTCA
>Ga0315899_10003463_pt1 | contig 17199 bp, 15 predicted proteins | sample LakEriMetagenome_2_FD_203518 | JGI IMG/M metagenome (GOLD analysis project Ga0315899, IMG submission 203518) | Freshwater fungal communities from buoy surface, Lake Erie, Ohio, United States - Buoy 4 MA112 | ecosystem: Environmental > Aquatic > Freshwater > Lake | place: USA: Lake Erie, Ohio... | reverse complement strand
TGGTACATTTAGCAAATATTAATCTTCGTAAGAAAGAGTACGAGCGTGCAGCGACATACATTGAGAAGGCTAAAACCTTCAAGACCAGTTCCCGTGTAAAAAGTATTATTGATAAAATTGAAACAGAAATTAAAAAAGCATAGTGAGCGAGAAAAATATTCAAGATAGCCTGTTCCTTAGGGCAGCATTTTCAAAAAGTACAGAGCGTCCTCCGGTTTGGATGATGCGGCAAGCCGGACGTTTTATGCCGGAATACTGGGAGATAAAAAATAAGTACTCTTTTTTGGAGATGTGTAAAACACCGGAGATTGCAGCAGATGTTACCATGCTGCCTGTTGATCTTCTGGATATTGATGCGGCAATCCTTTTCTCTGATATTTTAGTAACAGGAGAGGCAATGGGAGGCGATCTTAGCTTTACTCAGGGTGTGGGTCCTAAATTTGCAAATCCTATCCGGACTAAAGCCGACGTAGATAATCTTTTAACGGATGTGGACGATAAGCTTCAGTATGTTGCTGATGCAATTAAGGTCATTCAACAAAGGCTAAATGGGAAAATACCCCTTATCGGGTTTGCCGGAGCACCCTTCACGGTAATGAGTTATTTGGTTGAGGGTGGATCATCAAAAGATTTTAAGCTAACCAAGCTGATGTTGCATAATCATCCGGAACTTGCTCATACCTTGCTTGCGAAGATTGCCAAAGTAACCATTGATTACCTGAATCTTCAGATTGCTGCTGGTGTGAATGCGGTTCAGTTGTTTGATAGCTGGGCTTTGGCATTATCCTGGGATGATTATAATGAATTCTCACACCGGTACAATAAACAAATTATCGAAGGACTGAATAGAAACGATGTTCCGGTGATATCTTTCTGTAAGGGAAGTTCTGTTTTTGCACCAATTATGGCTGAAGCAAAACCGGATGTGGTTTCAATCGACTGGAATGCCGATTTGTTGGATATCAAAAAGAAACTTCCTGCCGGAATGGCCGTTCAGGGCAATCTGGATCCGCATATTCTGTATGCTGAAAAGCATGTAATCAAAGAACGGATCCATCGTTTATTTGAGCGGATGCGGGGTGAAGATGGATTTATTTTTAACCTTGGTCATGGTATTATGCCGGATATTCCGTTTGATAATGTGAAATATGCGGTGGAGGTGATTAAGGAGTTTAGGTACAAGGACTGAGGTCAGAGGTCTGAGCTGCTGGTACTATAATACTACTATAGGGTTTTAAGGATTTTGGTTTTAAGTTTATGTATTATATAATTAACGAATTAGCTTTCAGCCTTCAGCTTTCAGCTTTTAGCCTTCAACTTTCAGCTTTCAGCTTTTAGCTTTCATCTTTATGGCATACCTGTATTTAAAAGCTATTCATATCATTTTTGTTGTCAGCTGGATGGCGGGGCTCTTTTACATTGTACGCCTGTTTATCTATCATGTTGAGGCGAATGAAAGGCCTGAGCAGGAACGCATCACACTTCAGAAACAGTTTGAAATTATGCAGCATAAGCTATGGTATATTATTACCACTCCTGCCATGGTACTTTCGGTATTGGCAGGAATCGGGATGATCTGGCTAAATCCTGCTTTATTGAGTATGAACTGGATGCTGGTTAAACTGGCATTTGTGCTTGGTCTTCTGATCTATCATTTTATCTGCCAGAATATTATCAATAAACTTAAACAAGGCGTTTTCAACTGGACTTCCACCCAACTAAGATTCTGGAATGAACTTGCAACAATTTTTCTTGTAGCGATTGTTTTTACAGTTATTTTGAAAAGTGCTGTGGATTGGATCTATGGCTTAAGCGGACTGATAGTATTTAGTGCGGTAATCATGTTGGCAGTAAAAGTCTATAAGTATTATCGGCTTAAAGAAAATAAAAAATAATTAACGATGGATCGTCATCTTTAGATACGGTTCCCCTCTGAATGAAAAGGATTCTCGCTTTAATACTTCTTCTAAATATCTGCCAGAAGGCTGATGCTCAGATATTAAATGATAGTCTGGAGTACCGTATACGCCCGGATAGTGCCCGGACTGGTGAACTTTACCTAAGTGTTCATAATTTCAATTACATGCGTAATTATGAATATTTCAATAAAATTCAGGATGGATACACCTTGTTTGGAGCCCAGTTGGAGCCACAACTCGTTTATTATGCCCACCCAAGATTAGCAGTAACTGCAGGTGTACATCTTCGCAAGGATTTTGGCGGAAGGGGTATTTATAAAACGTATCCTTTAATCAGTTTAAAATACCAGCATGGAAATACCACCCTGATAAATGGTGTCCTCGAAGGAAATATTCATCACCGGATGCTCGAACCAATTTATGATTTTGAAAAGAAAATCACCGATCCTGTTGAATATGGAACCCAGTTTATTCTCAAAAGCGAGAATTTATTTCTGGATGCATTTATTAACTGGAAAAAGATGATTTATAAACCTAGTTTGGTGCAGGAGCAGGTACTCGGCGGACTATCCGCGGAGCTTAATCTGATAAAAAATTCAAGTATGAGTTTATCTATGCCACTACAATTGACAGTTTTCCACCAGGGAGGTCAGATTGATGTAATTGATGAACCACTGCAAACGTTGGTGAATTCAGCCCTCGGGTTTAAATTAAAACTTCCTTTTTCAGGATGGATCAAAGATTTCAGGACAGAAAATTACCTGATTTCTTTCAATGATTTTTCATTCACAGATGTTCAGCCTTTTTCTAAAGGATATGGCTGGTATCTGAATGCAGGATTTGATACCCATAGGCTTGGTTCTTTAATGGGAACATTCTGGAAAGGGGATGCATTTATTTCAACCGATGGAATGCCATTGTATCAGAGTGTTTCCCAGCATATTGTTCATCAAGGATATAATGAAAAGAATAGAAAGTTGTTTATTCTCCGATATTCTTATCAACAGAAGTTAATTCAAAATCTTTACATGGACTTTCGCTTCGAACCCATGATGGACTTGGGTAGGCCTGCAGGATCAAGAAAGATTGAATTTTCTAATTCCTCTTTTCTGATGTATAAACAGGAGTTCAGGTTGCATAAAGCTAAAGGAAGATAACAGCTGCTAAAGCAATTATAGCAGCATTTTTTACCACTCAAGCTGGATCGAAGCGACAGCTTTTTGCCATTTTTTTTAAGTATATCTACCATAATTTTCTTGGTAAAAACTAAAATAAAGAGCCTGACTAAACTAAGCGATGGTAGAGGTTTTGCTTTCCTAAAATTTAAAGAAACATTCGTGACCTAAATAATTAATATCTTAATTCCTTAAGTTTAACTACCTAAGACTTAAAATTCTTCAATCGCTAATGTTAGATTAATGCCCCATTAGCTCGCCCTTCCTGTGTATTTTCTCTTAATTTAACCTGAGTTCGATATAAGGAAGATTAATATACCATGTAAACTAATCTCATGATGCTCTAGGTTCATTTTATTTGGTTTTTGAAACCAATACCTGTTTTTCATTTGCACAGACACTCCGGTAATAGAACCATAGGTATTATTAAATAAACCCGAGTGGCAGCTCTATCTTTTTTGCAATAAGAGTATCATGATAAAATTAAATTTCCCGCAAAAAAATAGGGCAGAACACGGGACTGGAATAAGCGAAGAGAAACAGACCCTGCTTTCTAAAAGGAGAGAAAAACTGCAGTCGAAGCTTAGCCCAGCAACATGTTATCCCGAACTCACGTTAATTTAATATAATTACATTTTTTTTCTTCCTCATGCAACTAATTGGTACTTCTAATCATCTTACCTTTAAAGCATATGAATTTGGACCGGACATTTACTGTAGATAGTTTGCTGGATGGGTGCAAAAGGGGGGATCGAAAAGCGCAGGAGAGCCTTTACAAAGCACTTGCTTCAAAAATGATGGCCGTTTGTATGCGATATGCGAAAGATACCTTTGAGGCTGAGGATATTCTGCAAATGGGTTTTGTAAAGGTATTTCGAAAGGTTTCTGAATTTAGGAGTGATGGTTCATTTGAGGGATGGATTAGAAGAATTATGGTTAATACAGCTATAGAAACGTATCGTAAGAATTTGAGAAGTTTAAATGTGGTGGATATTGATGAAGTGTATGATCAGCCACAATCTACTTTTGATATGGGTAAACTTGAATTGAATGATTTACTGAAGCTAGTTCAGCAGCTCTCCAACGGTTACCGTATTGTTTTCAACATGTATGTGATCGAAGGGTATTCACATAAGGAAATTGCAAAGGAATTAGGAATATCTGAGGGTGCCTCAAAATCACAATTATCGAGGGCCAGAGCAATATTAAAGGATAAAATAATTAAAATGGAGGGCTTAGATTATGCATCCAATATCGGATAAAGAACTGGATAAATTATTCCAACAGCGTTTTGTTGAGCTCGAGATGGGGCCTTCATCTGCTGTTTGGGGAAAAATTACTGTATCCTTGGATAAGAAGCAAAGAAAAGGGGCATTTTCTCCTTCATTCTGGATGGCAGCTGCCAGTATTATTGTGTTGATCTCTGCGGGCTTGTTGTATTTTAGTCCGCAGCATGTAATCAAATTACATGGTAATTCTGAATTTACTCAGAATGTAGAAGCATCATCTCCTCCTGTTGAGCAAAATACATTAACAGCTTCAATGACAGAACCACAGAAACCAGATCAAACAATAATTTCGAATTCTCCCGATTTTAGTCTTGAAAGCACTTCAGTCGTAAAATCCAGTGAGGATCCTCTGGTTCAAAACCCGCAGCTTGCAGAACCGGAAATTAAATTGCCGGTACAAACAGAGCCCTTAGTAATTTCATCCTCTGTGGTTAAAAAGGCAAATCCTGTTCAGCCAAAGAAGGCAGTGAAGGTTCCAAACAGATTTTCTGGAGATCAGTCTGCGCTGGATGTCACTCAACCAGACATGATGGCTAAAGCTGTTTTTATTGAAGAGGAATCGGATAGTGAGGAAAACGAACTTAGAGGTCAAAGGAAGATTAGAAGTATAGGAAGCCTGGTAAATTTTGTAATAGCAAAAGTTGATAAGCGAGAAGATAAACTGATTGAATTTAAGGATAGTGATGAAGGTTCAGAAGTTTCAGGCATCAATTTAGGATTAGTAAAAATTAAAAGTAAAAAATAGATTAACCCATATTAAATACTAAAAATGAAAAAATCATTGGTTTATTTCCTTTTGTCAATGTTTGTGGTAGGTGGATATGCACAGAGCAGCAAGGATACCTTATTGACAGTACAGAGCAGCAAGGATACCTTATTGACTGTCACCAGGGATACTCTGGAAAAGAAAAGTAAGTCTGTATACATCAAATTTGGTAATGGTGATAACGATGATGAAAAAGAGTCAAAACCTATCTCAAAAGTCACTTTCCGGTTTATAGTTGCCCGTTTTGATCTCGGTTTGAGCACTTATACAGATAAAGGCAGTTATACTCTTTCGGCTGCTAATGCTTTCCTGGAACGTGAGACCTGGAAAAGTAGCAATTTTGGCTTTGATTTCTTCCAGATGGGGTATCGTTTTACTGATCATTTTAAAATCTATGCCAGTGCAGGGCTCGACTGGAATCACATGCGTTTGAAGCAAAACATTACTTTTCAAAAAGATAAGTCTAGCTTAACATATATTACTGATGCCGTAGATTACAAGAAAAATCGATTCTCAAGTCGGTATTTGCGTATACCTCTTTCCTTTCAATTCCGCACCAATGATGATAAGAAAGGTGATAAATTGAATTTTGTGATCGGACCTGAAATAGGTTTCCTACTAAACGGTAAGGTTAAACAGGTGAGTAATGAAAATGGAAAAGACAAGTCCAAGGACGATTACAATTTTAATCCATTTAGATATGGAGCCTTTGCACGGATTGGATATGGTGGAATGGGAGTATATGCAAAGTATTACGGAAATGATGTTTTTGCTGATGGTCAGGGTCCTGCGGACTTTAGAAATCTTTCTTTCGGACTGATGTTCGGATTTTAAAAATAAGCAATGAATGTACAGCCCCGCCTTTGTTTTTTGAACAACAGGCGGGGTTTTTTCATATATTTGAATCCATGTCAACTATTCTTATTTCTCTTGAAAATGTAAGTCTTAACTATATTGAAAATAGTTTCGCAGGTGTAAGTGAAATAAATCTTTCGATAGAGAAAGGAGATTTTATTTCTGTTGTGGGCGAAAGTGGAAGTGGAAAAAGCACTTTGCTTAAAATTATCTACGGACTTTTGGCGCCGGATTCAGGTGAAGTATTGTTTAAGGGTCGTCATCTTGAAGGGCCACATGAAAAATTAATCCCCGGACACGATTCAATGAAAATGCTGAGCCAGGATTTTAATCTGAATATTTATGCCAGGGTTTATGAAAACATTGAAAGTTTGCTTTCGAATGAGGACCTAAAGGGGAAGAAGCAAAAAGCTGCTGATATGATGGCACTTCTGCGCATTGAACATCTTGCCAATAAAAAAATTGTGGAATTGAGCGGTGGAGAACAACAGCGTGTTGCTTTGGCCAGGGCTATCATTACTGAACCTGAGGTGCTTCTTTTGGATGAACCTTTCAGTCAATTGGATGCCTTGTTAAAAGCGCAGTTTCGCACTGATTTAAAAAATTTAAGTGATCAGTTGGGGATAACCATTATTTTGGTTTCTCATGATCCCTTAGACGGACTTACCCTAGCCAATAAGATGATCATTTTGAAAGAGGGTAAACTGATTGAATCGGGTAGTCCTGAATATATATATGCTAATCCTTCTCATATTTATACTGCGAAACTATTAGGAAATGCCTTTGTACTTTCGGCGGCAGAAGCGAAGGTTTTAGGAATGAAAACTAAAATGAATTCAGTGATGATTTATCCTGAATGGGTTCAACTCAAAAGCGGCTGGAGCAGTAAAACGTATGTTGTGAAGGAGATATTTTTTAAAGGGTTTTATGAAGACCTTTTGCTGGAGAGAAATGGGATTGAACTGATCGCGATTAATATGAAACCTGGGAGCTATAAAAAAGGGGATAGGGTGCAAGTAATACTAAATAATTACCTCGAATTTTAATAGGATTGTTAAGATTAGAGGATTGTAGGTTTTTTTTGTAACTATAATTTTAGTGAAAGGCTGACAGGGTTCCGAACCCTGTCAGCCTTCTATATTAAATATTCTTTGCCAACCAATCGCCGACTTCTGTAGTTTTGTAGGCTTTATTTTTACCCGCTATATCCTCAGTTACTATTCCTTCAGCAAGTGATTTATTGACAACATCCCTGATGAGTTCTGCTTCCTCTTTTAAGCCAAATGCATCTTCAAACATCATAGCAGCTGAAAGTACAGTTGCTAAAGGATTTGCTATATCTTTTCCAGCAGCCTGAGGGTAGGATCCGTGAATAGGCTCAAACAAGGACGTATGTAGTCCGATCGATGCTGATGGCATTAATCCCATTGATCCAGAAATAACCGATGCTTCATCCGTTAAAATATCACCGAAAAGATTTTCAGTGATGATCACATCATATGAACTTGGCCATTGTACAAGGCGCATAGCCACCGCGTCTACAAACTCATAGCTTACTGTCACTTCAGGATAATCTTTTTCCATATCCTGGACAGTTTCGCGCCATAAACGTGAACTTTCAAGTACATTGGCTTTATCTACACAGCACAATTTTTTGGACCGTTTCATGGCCATCTCAAATCCAAGTTTAGCCAGTCGGATGATCTCATCCCGTGTATAAGTACAGGTATCGAATGCAGTATTACCATTATCTTTTCTTCCACGCTCCCCAAAGTAAATACCACCTGTTAATTCACGCAGAATAATCAAATCAGTACCTTCTATTCGCTCCCTCTTTAATGGAGAGTTATCTATCAATGAAGGGAAGGTAAAAGTTGGACGAACGTTTGCGAACAAACCCAGTTTTTTACGCATTTTCAACAAACCTTGCTCAGGACGTACCGGGGCTTTCGGATCATTGTCATATTTCGGATCTCCGATTGCGCCAAATAGAACCGCATCAGCAGCCATACATACCTCATGGGTAGCATCAGGATATGGTTCGCCTACGGCATCAATTGCACATGCTCCTGTTAGGGCAGATGTCCAGCTGATCTCATGATTGAATTTCTTTGCAATGGCGTTACATACTTTTACAGCCTGGTCAATTACTTCGGGGCCTATTCCATCTCCGGCTAAAAGGGCGATATTTAATTTCATTTTTTGAGTTGTAAGTGATAAGTTGTAGGTTTTAAGTTATAGTTAGTAGATTTTAAGTATAGAAAAATTAATTATGATTATCCTTATTAACTTCAATTTAATAACAAGCAATCAACTAACCAACTAAATTATATTAAGCATTTTCTGAGTCGCTTTAATTGCACATACGGTTTGATCTGAATCAAGTCCGCGGGTAATGAATTTTTTAGTGGATGTTTCCCAGGTAATGATGGTTTCGCAAAGTGCATCAGAATTACTTCCGGGTGCAATTCTTACTGCATAGTCGATTAACTTGGGCAAAGAAGCTTTCTTTTTATCGTAGACTTTACCAAGCGCTTTCATGAAGGCATCAAATTGTCCATCACCCTGAGCATTTTCTTCAAATAATTCTCCGTCAAAGCGTACAGAAATCGTTGCCGAGGGTCTTAATCCTTTTGAATGAGTCAATACATAAGAATCAACAATCACCTTATCGGTGGTTGAAGGACTGTTCAATACATCAGAAATGATGTAGGGTAGGTCTTCCTTTGTTACTGTTTCTTTCATATCACCCAGTTCAATAACACGCTGGGTAACTTTTTTAAGATCTTCATCACTTAATTTGAGCCCAAGTTCCTGAAGATTTTTTTCAATATTTGCTTTACCAGAGGTTTTTCCTAAGGCATAGGTCCGTTTTCTTCCAAATCTTTCCGGAAGTAGGTCATTGAAATAAAGATTGTTTTTACTATCTCCATCTGCATGAATACCTGCGGTTTGTGTGAATACGTTATCACCAACAATTGGCTTGTTAGAAGGGATTCTGATACCTGAAAATGTTTCTACCAGCTTACTAACTGTATAAATTGCTTCTTCATTAATATTGATCTCAAATTTAGGCATAAAATCATTGATCGCTGCTACAGCGCTAGCCATAGAAGCATTGCCAGCCCGCTCTCCCATACCATTTACGGTTAAATGTAGTCCGTCGGCTCCAGCTTTTATCCCCTCGAGAATATTAGCATTTGCAAGGTCGTAATCGTTGTGAGCATGAAAATCGAAATGAATTTTGGGATACCTTATTTTGATTTGTTTAATGAATTCAAATGTTTCATTGGGAGTCAAAACGCCGAGGGTATCAGGTAACATAATCCTTTTTACCGGTTGGTTTGAGAGAAAATCAAGATATTGAAATACATATTCCGGAGAGTTGCGCATACCATTACTCCAGTCTTCAAGGTAAACATTGCTTGAAATGCCGTGTTTTGATGCTAATGTAAAGAGTTCAGCTATTTCAGCAAAATGCTGTTCAGGAGTCTTTTTTAGCTGATGCTTGAGGTGGTTTAAAGATCCTTTTGTTAAAAGGTTTTGAACTTTAACCCCTGCTTTAGACATCCATTCAATTGAAACTCCCTGATCTACAAATGAAAGTACTTCAATTTTTTCGGCATGACCATGTTTTAAGGCCCAATCCATTATGGCTTTTACTGATGTAAACTCGCCCTCCGACACCCTTGCAGAAGCTACTTCAACCCGATCTACCCTGAGTTCTTCGAGCAGGAGTTGAGTGATCGTGAGTTTTTCTGAAAGAGAAAACGACACTCCTGAGGTTTGTTCACCATCGCGGAGTGTTGTATCCATTATTTCTATTTTCTTCTTTCCCATTGGAATGGTTTTGTTTATATCGGCAGACTAGATGCGAACTGTTGTATTTCCGGCTTAATGTTTACCAGATAATCAATGTCATCAAAGCCATTGATCATATTGCTTTTTTTGTAAGAGCTAATATCAAACGATTCTCTTTCTCCGGAAGACAGTATGGTAATGGTTTGCTCTGGCAAATTGATTTCAATTTCTGTTTTAGGGTCTGCCTCAATAGCCTTGAAGATCTTATCAGCAAATTCTGGACTAACCTGTACCGGTAACACTCCGATATTAAGGCAGTTACCTTTAAAAATATCTGCAAAGAAGCTGGAAACCACACATCTGAACCCATAATCGTAAATTGCCCATGCAGCATGTTCCCTTGATGAACCAGAACCAAAGTTTTTCCCTCCAACTAGAATTTTACCACTATAAATAGGGTTATTAAGTACAAATTCTGATTTCGGACTATCGTCTGAGTTGTATCTCCAGTCGCGGAAAAGGTTATCTCCAAATCCTACACGTTCTGTAGCTTTCAAAAAGCGGGCAGGAATAATCTGATCGGTATCTACATTCTCAATTGACAATGGAACTGCAGAACTTCTTAATATGTTGAATTTATCGTATGCCATTTTTATGTCTTTATGCGAAATTTCGCTGATTATTGAATTAATGTTCTCGGATCAGTAACTACTCCGGTTACTGCGGCAGCAGCTGCGACCAATGGACTTGCAAGCATAGTTCGGGAACCAGGCCCCTGACGCCCTTCGAAGTTTCTGTTCGAAGTACTTACAGCATATTTACCTGCTGGGATTTTATCATCATTCATAGCAAGACATGCAGAACAACCTGGCTGTCTTAAAGTAAATCCAGCTTGCTGGAAGATATCTAATAATCCTTCTTCCTGAATTTGTTTTTCAACTATATGTGATCCTGGAACAAGCCATGCGGTTACATTATCTGCCTTCTTTCTTCCTTTTACTATCGAAGCAAAAGCCCTGAAATCTTCAATTCTACCGTTGGTACAACTACCAATGAATACATAGTCAACCGGTTTTCCCATCATTGCTTCACCTTCCTGGAAACCCATGTAATTTAATGATTTGGCAAATGTTGCAGCCCCTCCTTCAACTTCTCCTGCTTTAGGAATTGCATTCGAAATGCCCATACCCATTCCAGGATTGGTTCCGTAAGTAATCATTGGTTCAATGGTAGAACCATCAAAGGTGTATTCCTTATCAAATATTGCATCCGCATCTGTTTTCAGACTCTTGTAATAAGCGAGTGCTTTTTCCCATGCTTCGCCTTTCGGACTAAATTCACGGCCTTTCACGTAATTGATTGTTGTTTCATCTGGGGCAATCATACCGCCACGAGCACCCATTTCGATACTCAGGTTACACACAGTCATTCGGCCTTCCATACTCATGTTTTCGAAAACATCGCCTGCATATTCTACAAAATAACCAGTAGCTCCCGATGTACTCAATTGTGATATGATAAATAATGCTACGTCTTTTGGCGTTACACCTAATCCCAATTTGCCATTAATATTGATTCTCATTTTCATTGGTTTCGGCTGCATAATACACTGAGTAGTAAGTACCATCTCAACCTCTGATGTTCCGATTCCAAAAGCGATTGCACCGAAAGCGCCATGAGTTGAAGTATGAGAATCACCGCAAACGATAGTCGCCCCAGGTTGTGTGATTCCATACTCAGGACCCACAACATGTACAATGCCATTTTTCTGATGGCCTAAACCCCAGTAACTGATGCCATGTTCTTTTGAATTAGATTCAAGGGCTTTTAACTGATTGGCCGAAAGAGGATCTGCAACAGGTAAATGCTGATTGATAGTTGGGGTATTGTGATCTGCAGTAGCAAATGTACGTTCTGGATATAATACCTTGAGCCCTCTGCTTTTCAGGCCAAGAAAGGCTACCGGACTTGTAACTTCATGAACCATATGACGGTCAATAAATAACACATCAGGCCCACCTTCAATCTTACGGACTACGTGAGAATCCCAAACTTTGTCAAACAATGTATTGCTCATATTTTTTAGTATTTAGTACTTGTACTTAGTATTTAGTACTCAGTATTTAGTATTTAGATATTAACCGATTTAAAACTTAAAACTTAAAACTTAAAACTTATAACTTATAACTTATAACTTATAACTTATTACTCCTATACAAACTTATTCAGCGCATCCAGATAAGCATTCGCAGAAGCGCGGACAATATCTGTGCTGAAACCATAGCCCTTGTAGGATTTACCTTCATTGATAACCAGCATATCTACTTTACTTACATCATCGCTTCCACTATGTATTGCATGAATATTAAATTCTTTGATATTGAAGCTTTTGCCAATTATTTTTTCAATTGCTTTGATGGTGGCATCTACCGGTCCGTTTCCTGTTGAAGTTGCTTCATGAACTCCTCCTTTGAAGAATAATTTTATAGTTGCCTCCGGACTAGCCTGATCGCCGCAACTTACAATTAAGCTCTTAATAGAGAGACCATTTTTGTAATTGGATTCTGCTTTATCGCCCATGAGCAGTAAAATATCGTCATCCCTGATTTCTTTTTTACCATCAGCCATGGTGAGGAATTTATCATAAACCTGATCTAGATCTATACGCTCAATAGTGTAACCTAATCGTTCTAAATGATGGTTTAAAGCATGCCTTCCACTGCGTGCTGTTAGTATGATTTCAGATTGATCAATGCCCACATCTTCGGGATTGATAATTTCATAGGTTTCACGATGTTTTAGTACGCCATCCTGGTGAATTCCTGAACTATGAGCAAACGCGTTCTTCCCAACAATGGCTTTATTCGGTTGAACAGGCATGCGCATCATTCTGCTTACCATTCCACTAAGCTCATATAAATGTTTGCTATTTACCTGATGGGTAAAATGAAGATTTTTATGAGTCTTTAGAATCATTACAATTTCTTCCAATGCAGTATTTCCGGCACGTTCACCAATCCCATTTATTGTACATTCTACCTGCCTGGCTCCATTTTGAATACCTGCAATGCTATTGGCAGTAGCTAATCCAAGGTCATTATGACAATGAACTGAAATGATAGCCCGGTCAATGTTTGTTACGTTCTCTTTCAAAAAGCGGATTTTTTCACCGTATTGTTCCGGAAGGCAATACCCATTCGTATCTGGTATGTTTACTACTGTGGCTCCGGCGGCAATAACCGCTTCGATCATTTTAGCCAGAAATACATTGTCTGCTCTTCCAGCATCTTCTGCATAAAACTCAATATCTTCTACAAAGCTTTTGGCATATTTAACAGCTTCAATCGCACGCTCGAGCACTGCCTCTCTAGTGCTATTGAATTTATATTTTATGTGATTGTCTGATGCACCGATACCTGTATGAATCCTTGGTCGTTTAGCAAACTTTAAAGCTTCAGCCGCAACATCAATATCTCCTTTATTTGCACGGGTCAAGGCACAAATTACAGGTTCACGAACAGCCTTAGAGAGCTCAACCACACTTTGAAAATCACCCGGACTTGAGATAGGGAAGCCCGCTTCAATGATATCTACCCCGAGTTTTTCAAGGGCTTTACCTATTTCGATTTTTTCAACAGTTGATAACTGGCATCCTGGTACCTGTTCGCCATCCCTTAAGGTGGTGTCAAAAATATAGATGCGGTTTGGGTCGTGTAACATATTTTTATCTTTGACAGCGTATTTTCTCTATTTTTTGCCTGAATTCAGCGGCTCTGATTTTTAATTAGAAATATTAAGCTCAATCGAATAGTTTATAAATTTTTGAACTTTCATATTCTTTAATTCCTTGTGTATGGCTTAGTAAATAATCGGTATCGTTATAGCCTGAAATTATTGCTGCGCCATCATGGCTGATCATTTCTGATCTTTCGTTCAAGGGTTTAGAATGGATTATTCGTGAAAGACCAATCTCATAATTTCCAGGCCCAATATCTTCGGCATCAAATTCAAGAACCTCATCAAAAACGCAGGCTTCATCAGAATAAAGATTTCGCCAAAAGGAAAGAGTCTCTTCTTCATTTTCCACCATCATTCCATTTTTACGAAGGAATTCAAAAGTTTTATCATCTGGCGCGATAAATGCACCGATTGCTCCAATCTCCCTGCTCATATTGCAGATAGCCATACGCCCATCCATATCCAGATTCAGAATAGTATCTCCTGAATACTCTATAAAATGTCCTTTTGCTTCCTCAGCGGATATTTCAGACAACAGAAAATGATTTATATCCTTTACACCAATTCCTTTGCCTAATTTTCCATTTACTTCAACCTTCATCCGCTTAGGCTTTAACATTAGTAAGCATTGTGTTGCTAAAACTTGTTCTACCTGTAATTCATTGATATTGATGGATAACACTCCGAAAGCACCCAAATCGTCAGTATGATTTGCATCAAATACCAGGGTTTGTCCTGGATAAGCAATCAGAGTTTCCGACTGATCAACAAAATTTTGACTAAACTTTTCCAAGCCGAAATCACTACAATTTCTGTTGTATAGGTCGAGTTGAAATTGTGATAAATCTGATATTGGTAAATATTGGCTATAAGCTGGATCCTTCAGTAACAGTGTTTGTGCAGGTCTGAAAATAGAGATATTCCTTTTTCGTAAACCTTCAAAAGCCTGGGCACTTGTTATCTTATTGATGAGATGTACATCAATATACAGCGTGTCCGGAAATCCGGCATTTCTGCTGATAACATGTTTATTCCAGATTTTATCAAACAGGGTCTCTGCCATTGGAGTTGTAGGTTATAAGTTGTAGGTTTTAAGTTTTTGCTCGGGGGCTGTTTACTTATAACCTACAACTCAGTACTTATAACTTATTACTTCTCAGGTTGATTTTCAGGTCGTAAACTTCTTACTGCCTGTCCTGCTTGCCAAATTTCACTGTCATGTAAAGTTTTAAGCTCTGCTTCAAGTTTTACACGGTAGTCAGGCTGACTATTTAATTTAATAGTACGTTCAGCTTCCTTTCCTGATGCCACACTTTCGTACAACTCATCAAATACAGGTTGCGTTGCATCACGGAAACGTCCTTTCCAGTCTAATGCGCCACGTTGCGCCGTTGTAGAACAATTAGCATACATCCAGTCCATACCGTTTTCTGCTACCAGAGGCATCAAACTTTGTGTAAGTTCTTCAACAGTTTCATTGAAGGCTTCAGAAGGAGAGTGTCCATTTCTGCGTAAGGTATTGTATTGTGCTTCGAATATACCAGCGATTGCTCCCATCAAAGTGCCACGCTCACCGGTTAAATCTGAATAAACCTCTTTACGGAAATCGGTTTCGAAAAGATATCCTGATCCAACACCAATTCCTAATGCAATTGCACGTGTTCTGCCTTTTCCGGTAGAATCCTGATGGATAGCGAAAGATGAATTTAAACCTTTACCTGCCAAGAAAAGTCGGCGTAATGAGGTGCCCGATCCTTTGGGTGCCACTAGAATTACATCCACATCCGCAGGAGGGATAATCCCTGTTTGTTCTTTATAGGTTATTCCAAAACCATGGGAAAAATAAAGTGCTTTTCCGGGAGTCAGGTATTTTTTGATCGTTGGCCAAAGCGCAATCTGTCCGGCATCTGATAGCAGATATTGGATGATAGTGCCTTTTTCTGCGGCTTCTTCAATTTCAAACAAAGTTTCGCCGGGAACCCATCCATCAGCAATAGCTTTATCCCAAGTTTTGGAGTCTTTCCGCTGTCCAATAATCACTCTAATGCCATTGTCACGCAGATTTAATGCTTGTCCCGGACCTTGAACACCATAACCGATAATTGCTACAGTTTCATCCTTGAGAATTTCACGAGCCTTGTCTAAAGGGAATTCTTCGCGGGTTACTACCTCTTCTGTAACTCCACCGAAATTGATCTTTGCCATATTGTTTTGTTTTTACTTTTGTTTTTTATTTAATAACTTTTTTATAATTGTCGATTTTTTGAACTTACATAGTGAATATCCGCTGACCTTTGTTGAGGTATTCATTTTCAACAACCTCGTCGCCAGGTTCTGCTTTTTCAAACTCACGTAACTTGCGGTTAAAGCCATCACTATTTTTAATTATAGCTACACGTGCACTTCGAACAAATTCAATGAGTCCGAATGGCTGCAGGATCTTGATGAGTGCATCCGTTTCTTCCCGATGACCAGTAGTTTCAAATACTGTATAATCCTTACGTATGACAACTGCTCTGGCACCGTTTTCACGAAGTAAACGTTCCACACTTGCTTTCTCTGCAATAATATCCGTTGGCACTTTATATAGCGCCATTTCTTGCCAAATAATATCCTCGTTGGTATTGTAGTAAACTTTTAGTACTTCGACCTGTTTTTCAATCTGCCGGGAAAGTTTTCTAACTACATCTTCTGTTTCCTGAACTAAAATATTGAAGCGATGAATACTATCAATTTCAGAGGGCGAGGTATTCAAGCTATGAATATTTATTTTACGGCGTGTAAAGATGATTGCAATCCGGTTAAGGAGCCCAATCTGATTCTCAGTATAAACAGTAATGGTAAATTCCTGTTTACCTTCCGGTTTTTCTATATCGTTTTGATTGCTCATAATTTCTGTTTTTTTCAGATCAGTTCGTTTGCTGATTATTATTTCAATCTAATTTCACTAACACTGCATCCCTGAGGTACCATCGGGAATACGTTATTCTCTTTGGTGACCATCACTTCAAGTAGAAATGAGCCCTTATGTTCAAGCATTTCTTTTAATGAAGATGAAACATCTTCTCGCTCTGAAATACTTTTTCCTTTAATTCTATAAGCTGCAGCAAGGGCAACAAAATCAGGACTTTCTATATCAACAAACGAGTATCGATGTTGATTGAAAAGTTCCTGCCATTGACGTACCATCCCCAGGAATCTATTGTTAAGGATTAGAATTTTCACGTTGATATTACTCTGCATGATTGTACCCAATTCCTGAAGTGTCATTTGAAATCCTCCATCACCAATTACCGCAACAACTGTACGATCTGGGGCGCCAAATTTTGCACCGATTGCTGCGGGTAAGGCAAAACCCATAGTTCCGAGTCCGCCACTAGTTACATTACTTCTTGTTTTATTCAATTTGGCATATCTGCAGGCCACCATCTGATGCTGTCCTACATCAGTAACAATAATTGCCTCGCCATGAGTAAGTTCATTCAAATGATGGATCACTTCACCCATGGTCAGTTCACCGGATTTAGGGTGTAGCTCCTCATTTATTACTGCTTCGATTTCTTTCTGCTCAAAATCTCTAAATTTTTGAAGCCATTCTGGATAGGATTTCTGCTGAATTTTAGCGGTTAGTGCAGGTAAGGTCTCCTTGCAATCGC
>Ga0315899_10003462_pt1 | contig 17203 bp, 13 predicted proteins | sample LakEriMetagenome_2_FD_203518 | JGI IMG/M metagenome (GOLD analysis project Ga0315899, IMG submission 203518) | Freshwater fungal communities from buoy surface, Lake Erie, Ohio, United States - Buoy 4 MA112 | ecosystem: Environmental > Aquatic > Freshwater > Lake | place: USA: Lake Erie, Ohio... | reverse complement strand
GTCATGACTGTCACCGTCGGACGGTTCAAATCAGGAAAGACATCCAGCGGCACCTCGCGCAACTGCAGCAGTCCATAGCCAAACGCCAACCCGGCAAGCAACAGCACCAGCCCGCGATTGCGAAGCGAAAAGCCAATCACGCTGTCGAGCATCGCGTCACCTCACTCCCGCGTAGGTCGTCGCCAGTTCATTAACGCCCTGCACCGCCACCAACTCACCGATCGCGAGTCCTCCGCGAATCTCGACGTGCCGGTCATCTGCCTGCCCAATCACCACCAGGCGCCGCTCGAGCAACCCGTCCGGGCGCTGCACAAACACATAATGACGCATCCCCTCCCGAGCCAAGGCACTGCGGGGAACCGCCAAAGTCGCCTCTCGTCGCGAGAGCGTGGCCGTCAAGTCAACCAGCAGATTCCGCTCCAGCAGCACTCCGGGGCTAGGTTCGAATTCCACCCAAACCGACAGCGCCCTGGTCTCCGCCCCAATCTGACGGGCTGAGCGGACCACTTTCCCCTCAGCCACCAGTTCGGGTCGATTGACCACCCGCACCCGCACCCGCGCACCCGGAACGACCTGCTCTGCCTCCTGTTCCAACAGATATCCCTGAGCCCAGACCTGGCGGTAGTCACAGATCTCCAGCAGCGATTCGTCAGCCCGGACCCCTTGCCCGAGAACTTTGTTCACGCGGACGACCCGACCTGAAATAGGCGCCCGGATCGGGAGTGACTCGCGAGGCTCCTTGCCCTGACGAATCTCAGCCAATTCCTCCTCGCTCATTCCCAACGTTCGCAACAGGCGTTGACCAGCCGCTTGCCGATTTCGGGCTGCATTCAGTCGCGACTCCCACTCCCACAACAGTCGCGCTGCGACTACTTGCGACTGACCAGTTCCCTGCATCCGCCGCAACGTCTCCTCCAACCAGGCAACCTCGCGATCGGCTTGGAGCAAATCCAACTGAGGGTCTACCGCCTCCAAGCCGGAAATTTCAGCCAGAACTTGCCCAGCCTCGACCTGCTGCTCACGGTCGACGAGCAACCGCGACAGCGTCCCCGGGACTTGTGGAGATACCGTCGCCATTCTGCCCGGAGGGAGATCGATCATTCCGTTGAAGGTGAGCACCTCTTCTACGGACTCTCGTCCCACCGCCACCGTCTGCAAGCCCACATTCCGCATCCCCTCCGGACTGAGCCGCAACGAGCCAAGCACAAAGAACGACGAAAGGACATGGCCGCCCCGGGAAACGACGCGGTCACCGGGAACGAGATTGCCCACTTGGACTTGAGCCCGCAAGGCATCCTCCGCAACGACCACGACGTTCTGCCGACGATACTCAAACCCCTTCTTGGTAGAAGCCAGCTCGACCAGCACATAGCGTTCCGCTCCGGTCCCCAGGAGCGCGCTCGAGGGAACCGTCAACAGTTCCCTTTCGGGAGAGACCACAATCCGGGCCACGCCATGCATTCCCGGCAATGCCGCTCCCGCAAGCTCACCAATCGGCAGTGCCGCCCAAACCTTAGCCACATGCAATCGGGAATCAATCAGGCTGCCGACAACCTCCACCGAGGTCGTGATCCTCCGCCCAGGCATCGCAGTCAACTCCAATTCGACCACCTGACCGACGTGCACTCGCGGCAGGTCACTTTCGAGCACTTCGATTTCGACCCACAACTTCGAGAGATCACTCACCTCAAACAAGTGCTCATCCGCTACGACAACTTTGCCAACCGCCAAATCGGAGTGACTGACTGTTCCCGACTGAGGAGACCGAATCGGCAATGAAACGTTCAGTTCCGCACCCGCCTCCGCCGAAAGCCAACGCTCGACTTCCGTCGCTTCAATCCCCAAGCTGCGAAGTTTCAAAGCAAGGGTTTCCAAAGCCAAGCGCCGCTGTTCCAGTCGCGACGCCACCTCCAAAAACTCATTGCCATTGACGATCTGCTGACGATCGAGGCCGACCAGCAGGTCGTACTGCCGCTGCGTCAGTGCCAGATCGTTGGCAGCCCCCCGCAACTCCAGAACCAGTTGCTCCAAGTCCGGACTGGCAATCTCCGCAAGCAACTGCCCAGCCTCGACGGACTCACCACTGCGCACCAGCAAATTGGAAATCCGCCCCGAGAGACGAGAACTGACGAAATGCTGCTGTTGCCAGGGCACTACCAATCGCGCATAGGCCAAAGCCGTCTGTCGCAATCGCCCGGGCTCAGCCTGCGTCAACTGCAGCGCCAGCGCCGTTTGAGCCTCCGGACTGAGCGTCACCAATCCCTTGGCAACATCGACTTCGACTCCCTTGGTAGGGAGTGGGGCATGTCCCTCATGAGCCAGAGTCAACGCGCCTGTCCATGTGCACAAGTTCCATGTGCACAAGTTCCATGTGCACAAGGCTAGACAAAATGCAGTTAAGCGGCGGGGCCCGAGGCTCGAACCTCGCCCCGCCTTGCCACTTCCGCATTCCCGCCTCTGCATGGACGTTCCCAAATGGTTGCCCTTGTTCACTTCACATACTCTCCCGGTGCCTTCAGCTTTTCCGGCTCGGTCTTCGCCAGCTTCACGAACTCATCCACGCAGGGCGGACAGCAGAATTCGTAGGTTTGACCGTCAATCACCCAACTGCACTTTGGATTTGCCTTGGTCAAGGTGATTGGGCAAATCTTGTCGCCCGCCTGCGGGTTGAGGTCGTGAGTCGCCTTGAAACCGGCAAATTTCTGCGAGGCTGTTTGCCGACCGTTTGCCTCAATATCCGCAGCGGTGTACTTTCCACCCGCCGTCAGATACAACTCCCGCTCGGCAGCATCCGCGACCTTCTCAGGCATCTCGCCGTGCGACTCCTCCCGGGTCGTGAAACCGAGGCGAAACCGCTCGCCACCGATGGCGATGTTCGGAATCGTGACATCAACTTGTTTGCCAGCCAGCGCCTCCGGAAGTTGACCAACGAACAACGAAGTCTTGCCCGAGGAATCACCCGGCTGCGGTTGTGGCTTGACTGTCATCGAAATCGAGTCACCGCTCTCTCCAACCGCACGCACATAGGCCGTCAACTCCTGCTCGTCAGTGTAGTGCACCCTCGTCTCATCACTGCCGAGCATGTAGAGTCGCAAGTCGCCCTTGTCGGTCACAATCGCCTCCACGTGGTAGCTGTCGCGACCAAGCGAAACAATGATCCCTCCGTGCGCTCCCGGCTTGTGCTCATGATCCTCTTCCGACATCCCGCCTGCCGATGGCTTGTCGGCCGTGGGTTGGAGATTGACTGCGGAATCTTTCTTTCCCTCCGACTTGGGCGTTGGAGTTGCCGACGGTTGCTGGGCGCAACCTGACATCCAGACGGCCAAGCCACCAAGGAAACATCCAATCCTGACTAAACGACGCATCTTCTGCTCTCCTGAAAAATCCACTTCACTGAACCGAATAGTCCACAACCGCCGCAATCCGCGGCGATAACACGATTGACGTCAACGCAATCCGAAGAGCCTTCCCGAAATCGTCCCGGCGGCCGAGTTCGTAAAGCTCATCCGCCCAGCCAGGAACTGCCGCCAAGAACTGCCGCGCGCAGCTCGTCTTTCGGGAAAATCACCAGCCACTTTGCCGCCCCCGCACGCCTCATCCCAAAATAAACGCCAACTCTCATCAAACGGGCGGGCGGCGAAGACCAAGTCGCAAACTCACCCGCGTTAGTTGATTTCACAAGCAATCGGGCGACGAAGCGAAAAGGGAACGCTCCCTTCAGCGAATACGGTCTTCACAGAAACAGGCCAGCGGCAGAAAAACGCCGATGCCGATGCCGATGCCGATGCCGAGAGCCACCGGCTCCCGCAACGCCTCGCCTGTGCATGAGAAGCAAAATTCCGGCAGGCCTAGCAGTTGAGAGTCTGAAAAGCGCGCAGCAGCGCTCGACCAAAAAGTGAACATGGCGGATGCTCATGCAGGCGGTATTGAGCGGATTGCCGGCTCCGCAAACGACCGCCGGCCCCGTCTGTTGCCGTTGGCAAAAGCAAGCTGCTGTCGGCATGAGAAGCGGCCCGCACCAACTGCTGATCGGCGAAAGCAAACGACCAGAGTCCCCCGTTTCCCTCACCCCGATCGCGGCAAGGACAATTTCGTTCCGAATCAGATTGCTCACCTTCAGCCCCCCGGCAGCAAGCCCGCGGGGCGGTTTCCCGTCCGGCTTTCGCCCGGCAGCGAGGGCAGCTTTCGCCAGCCAGTCCAACTTCTCTCGGGCCCGCGGAGCCATTCAGGAACAGGGAGGCGGAGCCATTCAGGGACAGGGAGGCGGAGCCATTCAGGAACAGGGAGACTGTGATTCGTTCCCAGCCAGATTCCAGCAACTGGCTGAGCCTACAGCAACAGAAAGCCGGCCCCCAAGCCGCTCCGGTTGCAAAATAGGTCAGCAGTAATATTCGCCAAATCATCTTGGCCTCAAGTGGCTGTGGGCTCGCTTCACGACCAAGTTCCATCGGGTGATATTCCAGCAAAAACCGGGGAAGGTCTCGATCTGGACTTAACCGTATTCACCGGGCAATTCGGCATGGCTTTGCTGAGTCGTGCAAACGCAGGACTCCATTCCATGCTATTCTTGGGCGCCGCCGCCGCCAACCCCAATCCCGCCGCTGGGGTAGGGACGAGCAACGGGGACCGGCCGCCAACCACACTCCATTCAGAGCCCATTTTCCTGCTCGGGCTGGGCGGAAACAATGACTTGGCCCCCTTCCTCAAATTGGATCGAAATTAAATTGGCCCGACAACAAACGGGACAATCTTCGATGTATTCCTGAATCGATCCTTCACTCGGATCGAGGGGAATCACAATCTCCTCTCCACAGGCGTCACAGACATAAGCGCCCTCAATTGCTGTCTCTTCCCACGCCGCTGAAAACGCTGGAAACGCCTCTCGCACCGGAGGCTCATCCAGCCACGGTGGCCATTGGCCGGCCCCCAACAACTCGGCTGCCCAGTGCATCACGGACAATGAGGACTCGTCGGCCAGACGATGATCACTTCCCACCTCCAAGAGCGCGTCTTCCGGCAATCCACTGGCCGCGAGCAACTCCAAAGAATCTGAAAATGGGATCACCTCATCCGCCCGTGAATGCAAAATCACGGCGTTCGGCTTGACCCGCTTGGCCGCACCCCACCGCTTCCACGCCGGACAAAGTAAGACCAGTGGAGTTCCCCCTGACTCCAGATTCATCGCCACGGCTCCCCCTCGGGAGGAACCAACGATCACATCGGGGCGATGCCGGTCCAAATTCGCCTGAGCAACCGCCAGCGCCAACTCAAACTGCTCATCATCCAGTGCGGGATTCCAAACCTGATGGCCCCGCGCCGCCAAGTGCTTCGGCTTCACCCCGCCCGGCACCGATTGCCAGCCATGCAAAAACAGGATTTTGAGCCCCATCCCAGCCCCCTTCAGCCTCGACGGCCACCCCCAACTTGAAACCCAAATTCAATTGCTTGCATTGTTGGTGCTTTGGAAAAGACAAGCAAGCTGGGAGCGCTAGGACAAAACGGTGACCAGCAGTGGACTGAAGTCATTGGCGAATCCAACCTTTGCCGAAATCAAGAGAACGCAGCAATCTCGCGCTCAAGAGATTCAGCGCGGCTCGATCTGCACAGGCTGAAACAGTATGCAACGACTCCCGAACCTGCGAACACCCTCCGGAATCCTCAAACTTGCCGGCTTTGGGTTGCTCCTTCTCAGCCTCAGCGCCAATTGGAACCGGCTCTCCGCTCAAGCTGCTGCTAGCCAAGATCTTGCTAGCCAAGTTGCTGGTGGCCAAGTTGCTGGTGGCCAAGTTGCTGGTGGCCAAGTTGCTGGTGGCCAAGTTGCTGGTGGCAAGGCCAAGCCGGGGCGCGTTGCCAAGCAACTGATGTTTGGCGAAGCCGATCCGGTGGACGAAATCAGGCCCTCGCCGGCAAATCCCCCGGTCATGCGCGCTTCCGCTCGGGTCATTCAGGGGCCTGCCGTCACGCCCCCTATCACCACCCCGCCTGCCGCTCTCCCAGCACCCGCTCCACCGCTCCCTGCCATCGTCTCCGCTGCCGAGGCGGGCCTTGAACCGGTGGCCGAAGCGGGTGCTTCAGGCCCCGCCGCGACTGTCTGGGGCCTCGTCGATCTTGAGTCGATGGCGTTTGCCAACAACCCCTCGATTTCCCGAGCGTCAGCTCGTGTTGAGGCCGCGCGTGGGAATCAACTGCAAGTGGGACTCCGACCAAACCCACTCGTCGGCTACGAGGGCCAGCAATTGGGAAGCGGTGGACGGGCCGAGCAGCAAGGAATTGGAGTGAGTCAAGAAATCGTGCGCGGCGGCAAACTGCAGCTCAACCGGGCGGTCGCCAGTCAGGAAGTCATGCGGGCCGAACAGGAACTGGCGATGGAACAGCTCCGGGTTCAGACCGATGTGCGCATCGCCTTTTACAACGTCTTGCTCGCTCAAGAGCGGCTCGCTTTGGCCAACAAGCTGGTCGAACTCAGTCAGCAGGGCGCGACCGCAGTCGATACGCTGTTGCGAATCAAGGAAGCCAATCGAGCGGATGTGTTGCAAGCCCAACTCGAAGTCGAAAATGCTGCCATCGTCGTACAGGCCGCTGAAAATCGGCTCAACGCGGCCTGGAGTGAACTCGCTTCGGTCGTCGGAGATGCCAACTTGGCCCGGACTCTACTCAGCGGTGAGGCCTTCGCCGCTCCCCAGGATTTTCAATGGGATGAAATCCTCAGCACCCTCCGCGGTTCCAGTCCAGAGGTTGCCGCGGCGCTGGCAGAAGTCTGTCGCGCGCGATTTGCCCTCGAAAGGGCTCAAGTTGAACCCATTCCAAATGTCACCGTGCAAGGGTTGATCAATGTTGTGGACAACGGCATCGGCGGTGATCCCGATGGCGGACTCGCCGTCACGATTCCGCTGCCGGTCAACAACCGAAACCAAGGAGCGATTCGCCAGACGCGGAACGAGCTTCTCGCCGCTGAGAAAGCAGTGGAACAACTCGAACTGGGATTGCAAAACCGGCTTGCAACCGTCTTTGAACGGTTCGCCAACGCCCGCTTTCAAGTCGATCGCTACCGCTCCAACATTCTGCCAGCGGCTGAAGAAACCCTGGCCGTCGCCCGTAAGTTGTACGAAGCCGGTGAGTCCAACTACCTCGCTCTCCTCACCGCACAGCGAACCTATTTCCAAGTCAACCTGAGCTACCTCGAATCCGTCCTGGCGCTGCGGACCGCCGAGAGCGAGATCGATGGCTACCTGCTCAGCGGCAGCCTCAATTCCGGACGCTGACAGCGAGTCGAAGTCGAGGTGCAAAAAGCGGAAACTCCTGACTGAATCTCAGGGAACTTCCGCGATTACCGCAAATCCCCTCCTGATTGCTGTCTTCCGATCCCGAGTCGCGCCCTCCGCGAGCTTCTTCCTCGCCGCTCGCCGCTCGCCTCTCGCAACTGGCCAACTCGCTAATCACTCTCCTACGACCAAACGAGCCGAAAAGATCAATCGCGGATCGCCTCGCCGCGAGAGTGTCTCAGCCTGAACCATGGGGGTTCGCGGGACCTTCCCCTCGAAGACTTTCTTGCCCGACCAATAGACCTCGATGGGGAGGTCGAGGTCTATAAAATCGTCGCGCAGCAGCAAGCGAATTTCCCGCACGCCTGCGCATTCCAAATCAATCCGCTGCCCTTTCCTTGTAGCCCGAATCAAGGCTCCACCATCCATCTTGGCCGGGTCAATTTCAAGCCAGTAGAACTGATTCCGCACCACGTCATCCTGCTTCCAAACAATTTTTTCCGGCCAAGGATTGCGGCGAAACTTGGCCATCCACGGCAGGGCCTCGGCGTCCTCCAGATCCATCCAGTGCCCTTTGCCTTCGCGAATTCGCACGAAGTGCTCGTAGCCCTCGGGATCAGCCTCGCGCAATCCCTTGAGTTTCTCGCCCCACTCCCGGCCAATCTCATTGCGCCGGTAAGCCGCATCTTCTGCCCCGACCTGCAGGGCGAACGGGACGTTCCGCAGCCCCAGTGGCACCGTCTCGTTCGGATGCCCGGCCATCATTCCGGCCGCCGCCCAGCGATCGGCGAGTCGCGGCCCGATTTGATAGACGCCATCACCGCCCGCTGAGTAGCCCAGGACATAAACTTTGTCCGGGTCGACTTGCTCGAACACGATCAGGTTTTCAATCAGGCGATCGAAAAACGGATCGATCGTCCCCTGGTGCCAGAGATCCCAGGTATCCGTAGGCGCTCTTGGGGCGAGGTAGATCCCCTCCTCGACCTGATACAGCCGCTTCTGATTGTTCCACTGCTGGTCGTTGACGCGCGGCGGCGCCCCGCCCCCGCCATGCAGCGAAATGTAGAGACTCCGTCCGGCGTCCGGCTTCTCTCCGAAAACCTTGAAGGCGAACGGCATCTGCTGATCGCCCAACTTGATCACTTTGGCCTCCATTTCGCCCGCCCGCTCCGACTTGATCCGCATCGCATGGTCGGCCCAAAGCAACTCCCGCAATCGGCTCGCCTCTTCTTTGCTCAATTCGCGCCGCGCCCACGACTGATCGGCCAATGGCGGGCGATCGGCAGGCGGCAGGGCGAACCACTCGCGCCACGGATCGGGACTGACCGAAGCCTCGCCACCAGGGGCTGCACCGACCGCGGCCCCCCGCTGCCAAACCCAAGGCTTGCCGGTTGCTTCGGCGACCACTTCCGCCTGTTTCGGCTCATGGCCATCCAGAAACTCAACCCGATATTTTTTCCCGACTTCGACGGCCGCTGAGAGATAGTCGTTGGTGTCGTAGGCCTCGTCCCTTGTCCGTCCCTCGACAACCATTCGACCGGATTCATCCAGCACCCTCAGCGCGGTGGCGAGCCGCCGCCCCGTCGCCGCATCCCGCACCGAAAATCGCCCCATCACCCAGCCACTGGGCAACGGCGCGCCGAGTTTCAGATAGCGGGCCGTCACGTTCACTGCCGGGATCTCCCGATTGCGACGATCCCAAACCAGGGGGAAGTGAATCGGCGTCCGCTGAAAACAGGCGGCGTAAATCGCATACTGAGGCTCGTCGGCCTTGGCAGTCGCCGCCCGGTCGACAAACCAGCCCTGATTCAACGCATCACCGGTTGGCTCGGCAGCTCCAGTGAACTTCCAGTCGCCATCCCAAACTTCGATCCAGGAGTGATTGCCGCTGTCATCGGACCATCTGGGCGTACCGACAAATCTTGCCGGAATCCCCTGAGAGCGGCAGGCATCGATCAGCAGGACCGACAGACCGGTACACGACGCGAGCCCCGACTCGATTGACTCCAGCGGGCTCTGATCCGCCCGTTTGCGTTGCGTTGAGTACTTCACCTTGACCTGGGGAAAAACCTGCTGATTCAGCCTCACTGCCGCTTCCGAAATCGTCGTCACATTCTGGACGATGGGCTGAAACTTCTCGATGAACTCGGCGCGCCAGTTATCCCGCCGCTCATTGATGCTCGCGTAGGGGAGAACATAGTTCAGGTAAATCTCCCGAGGCACCTGCAGTCGCCAGGGACTGCGAATCCGGGCCAGTTCGGAGAGTCGAATATTCTCCAGCAGATACTCGGCGGTCAACTTCTCCAAGTCCCGATCAGGCATGTGCGTGATGAGGAACTCCAGCGACTCGCGCTCCGCGGGTGCGACTTGTCGCAGTGCAGCCTCCCACTTTGAGCGTTGTTCGCCGGCGCGAACGAGCGCGGCTTCCAGTCCAGTGCCAATCGACAACTCGCTAATCATCCCCTCCGCGCTGATGCGCCAGCGGTTTGCTCCCAGTTCGCCGCGGGGCGCCTCCAGCGTGATTGAACTCTCTCCCGGAGCAATCCAAAACCAGATCCGCTCGCGGTATTCAGCCGGCTCAGGCTGCCAGCCCAGTTCCTGCCAATCGGCAGCCCAGCGGCCAGTCCGCCGGGCAAACTGCTGCTGTTGCTCGTAGACCGTTTGCAAAACTGCTTTGGAGCGTTCCAGATCGGCTGCCGGAGAACTCGGCGCCGGCCCGCTCTTCACCTCCTGGGCCCATCCACCGCCACAGGTTCCCAACTCAGCAAAAAGCATCAGGAGCGTGAACCACCAAACTCCCCGGCAGAATGTTCTCGACCAAACCGTACTCATGCAGCCTCTCCCAGAATTGAAAGACCGCATTCTACTTTCCCGGCACTTCCAAAAAAACCAATCAATGGCCGAGGCCGCGCGAACCGTACAGGCTGAAAGCTGGTCCTTCGAAACATGAACTTCGAATCGATCAGTCGAAAATTCAGGCAACTCGGAGCGCGGGTGAAATTCCGCCCGCTGCTCTCCAAGCGGTGGGTAAACTTGGCGGGAAAAGTCCAAATTGATATCGCTCGCGACCAGCGCGGCGAGTTCTTCGACGTCCGGCTGGCTGGCGATGCCGACTTACTGGTGCTCGATGTGCAGCCGTCAGATCGCCACCTCTTGCTGATGTCGCGGGAGCCAGCACCGCGGCGCGGAATGCCCGACCTGAAAGACAAGTTTCTCTGCGGACACGACGAGCGTCACTGGTTCGTGGCGGGCGTTCCCGAATCGACCCCGGTCAGCAGCGTGGTGACGGCCAAAGAGGCGCTCAAACCCCGGCTGATTCGCGATCTGGAGGCAGGCTTGCGGGGAAAATTGAAAAACCGCCAAGGACGCAAGACCGAAACCTTCCTGAGGCAGGGCGAATGGTTTTTTATTCCCGCCCCGGCAATCGTCTTCCCGGACCATCATGTGCTCCGCGACGAGCCGCTGCGTCGCGGGCGAGGCAAACCACACCATTGCCAATTCCTCTACCGCCTCGGTGGCACGGCAGTCTACTTCAACCACCAGTTCCCCAATGGCTTGACCGAGGCAGAGCGCGCGACTCTTTTCGCAACCAACCCGGCGGCTGTTCGCTGGCAGTGGCGGTCAATGCGCCGCGACCCCCAGGTCTTCGTCCGAGGACAAGTCCGTCACGCCGATCACGCTACCATTACCCTCGACCTCTGGCACCGAGTTCTGCTGAACTCAGAGGCCGAATCGCGTGCCCAGGCCTCGGTCGCATTCCTGGATTAACTCCAACTCGGGTTGTTCCACTCCATGTTATCGGCCCTGGGTCATCGGCCCGGGGTTATCAGTCCTGAGTCATCGGCCCTGAGAGCCATGCGCGGGGCGCTGAGAGCGGCTGGACTGGTCACGTGGACAGGAACAACCCGATACACTTCCCTCCTGTCATTTGGCAAACACGGCGCGCCAATCCTGTTTCATGTTGATCAGGATCCAGCCTTTGCCGGGAGCGTCATTGAGGCCTCGGTCGAGTCGGCCAAAAACAGACGCCCGATCGTAAGCCACTTCGCGCTCCGCATCGGTGTGATGCACAATCACGCCGAGACGAGGTCCGCTGCCTGCAGTAGTGTACTCCAGCATTTCGTAGTCACCGTCCGAGTTGCCCGCAGCGAAGATCGGCCGCCGGCCAATCAGGCGGTGGATACCGACCGGCTTGCCCGCTTTGTCGTCGATGAAGTCGACCTCGGGCAAACGCACTAACACAGGCCGACCTTCCCGGACCTCGTATTTCAGCTTGATGCTGCTGCCGATGACCTGCTCGGGCGGGATCCCATAAACCGCCTCCGCCCAAGGACGCATGAACTCAATTCCGCCTCCGGAAACAATGTACGTTTTGAACTGGTGTGCCCGAAGATACTCCAGTAGCTCGCGCATCGGCTGGTAGACGCACTCTGTGTAAGGCCGCTGGTAAACCGGATGGCGGGCGGTGGACAACCATTCCTTGACAATCCGCTCAAACTCTTCCGTCGTCATCCCGGCGTGGGTCGCCATCACCAGCTCCATCAATCCGCGCTCACCTGTCGCAGCCACCCCTTTAAGATCACCCGCCAGTACCGCCTTGAAGGGAGCCTGCTCCTTCCACTCGGGATGCTCGGCAGCCAGCGCTTTGACCCGGTCGAGCGCAAAGGCCAACTGCACGTACATCGGCTGCTCGGACCAGAGCGTGCCATCATTGTCGAAGACTGCAATCCGCTCTGCGGGAGCGACGAAGTCGGCCGACCCGGGCGTCGTGACCCGCTCGACAAAGGACTCAATCGCCTGCCGCGCCGCTCCGTCATTCCACGATGGCAGGGATTGCTGGGCAAAGCCAAGGCTCGCAAGGCCAAGGACAGCCAAGCAAGCGATCAGGAATCTGATTTTCAAGAAACTGCAGATGCTCTTCATGGTTCGCTCCAAAAAAAGGCCGTGCCCCGCACTGGCAGGACACGGCCGAATCATCTTTCAATTCAATCAAAAACTATCGGCTGCCCGTCGACGAACGAAGCTGCTCTTCAATCCGGCTGAGATTCCAGGAACCGGGCTTCTGGCTCGGCGGGAATTCTTCCATCGTCTTGAGGAACTGCATCGCCAACCCCTGAATCGGAATCACGACAAAGGCCCGGTCAATGTACCAGTCTTCGTAGGTGTTCGAGCCAATCTTGGCCTTTTCAAACGGGTCGCGGCGGAGGTTATAGAGGTCCGGAGCGCGGAGTTCGACAAACGGCTCTTTCCAAATTTGCAGGCGATCCGCCCGACTTTCCAGGAACACGACTTTCCAGTCCTGATAACGGGCGGCCATTACCTGGCCTTCATCGCCGACATACCAGAATTCATTCCGCGGCGAGGCCTCGCTCTTGCCGCTGAAGTAGTCGAGCATGTTGTAACCGTCGATATAGTTCCGGTACTTGCGTCCATTGAGCTCAATGCCGCTCTTCAACTGGTCTTTCACACCCGCATTTCCAGCAACGGCGGCCAGCGTCGGCAACCAGTCTTCGTGCGAAACAATCCCGTTGAGAGTCACACCAGCTGGGAAACGGCCCGGCCAGCGGACAAAGCAGGGAACGCGGAATCCACCTTCCCAGTTTGAGTTCTTCTCGCCGTGGAAAGGAGTCGTTCCGGCATCCGGCCAGGTGTTGTAGTGCGGTCCGTTGTCGGTCGAGTAAATCACCAGCGTGTCCTCGGCCAATCCGAGTTCATCGAGCAGACCGAGCATGTCACCCACGTGACGATCGTGTTCGACCATCCCATCGCTGTACTCGTCCTGGCCGGAGATGCCGCGGTTGGCTTCCTTGACGTGAGTCCGGAAATGCATCCGGGTGGCGTTCCACCAGCAGAAGAACGGCTTGCCAGCCGAATTCTGCCGCTTGATGAAGTCCTTGGCCATTGCCAGGGTCTCTTCGTCAACGGTCTCCATCCGCTTCTTGGTCAGCGGGCCGGTGTCCTTGATAGTCTGACCGCCCTTGCCGTCGGCGAAGCAGTGCAGCACGCCGCGAGGTCCAAACTTCTTGCGGAACTCGGGATTCTTCGGATAGTCGAAGTTTTCCGGTTCTTCCTCAGCGTTGAGGTGATAGAGGTTGCCGAAAAACTCATCAAAGCCGTGCATCGTCGGAAGGTGTGCATCGCGGTCACCTTGATGGTTCTTGCCAAACTGGCCGGTGGTGTAGCCTTGCGACTTGAGCACCGTGGCGATCGTCACATCGCTCATCTGCCAGCCCTGTTCGGCGCCGGGCATGCCGACTTTGGTCATCCCGGTGCGAACCGGAACGTTGCCACCGAGGAAAGCGGCGCGACCGGCCGTGCAACTCTGCTGGCCGTAGTAATCGGTGAACGACAAGCCTTCGCGGGCGATCCGATCAATGTTCGGGGTCCGATACCCCATCATGCCGCGATTGTTGTGACTGACATTCCAAGTGCCGATGTCATCGCCCCAAATGACGACAATGTTCGGCTTCTTTTGCGGTTGCTGGGCCGAGACACCCTCGACCAAACAGGCCAGCAGACCTGTGCACAGCAGCGCGACGACCGACAGCCGTCGCCAGTTTGCGTTCCTCATAGATTCATTCCTTTCGATTGAAGTGTTTCGAGCCCCGCACCCGGGGATCGGCGAACCCAAGAGTTTCGCCCCAATCCGGGGAGAGACAAATTGAACCGCAGGGCACAAACACCGCCCTTTGGTGCAGACAACATTTGAGCAGCTTTTCGAATTCGCACAAATCACCCTGCCGAGGAGACCGGCCCAAACCGCCCCGCCCCCACATTTCACCGCTTTCCCCGAAGCGGTGAGCCGTGGGGGGAGGCGAATGGGGATAGCCCAAGGTAGATTCGAATGTCTTCCGCACCGGCGGTTGATTAAACTGCAGGGGGTCAGAGTGCCCGGCAGAGGCCTCTGGCCGCAATTGTGAAATCGGATGAGGTCAGTCTTGGCAGATGAGAAGACAGTCAAGCCGGAAGGCTCGCATGGTCACCAGCGACTTGGTCACCAGCGACTTGGTCACCAGCGACTTCATCAGGCGTTTCGGGCAGCCCTCGCGATTGCCGGCTTTGCCCTTGCCTTCTTCCTCCTGCAGCGACTCACATTTCTCCTCCGGTTTCCCCCCTACGAGCGAACCACATTCTGGGTTCCCGGGGCATTGACGTTCAGTATCCTGCTCATCGCGCCGCTCAAAAACTGGTGGTGGTATTATGTGGGGTTATGCCTGGCCGGGTACGCCGCATACTACGGAGACCAGCAAATCCCCGCTTCTATCGCACTCCTTTCGGCTCAATTTCATTTCCTGGCGGTTGCAGCGGGAGTTTTTTTTATCCGTCGTTTTGCCGATGGCATCCCCTTTGCCACGGTTGGCTCGATGCTCGCTTTTGTCCTCGCTGCCGTGTTCATCGTGCCGTTCGCCACCTCCGTCCCCGCCGACCTGATTCGGCTCTATCAAGGCAACCCCCACGTCTGGCCGACGGCAATCCGCTCCTTTCTGAGCATCGCTCTGGGAATGCTGATTGCAACACCCGCCTTGACCACGCTGCTGGTGCAGTTTCGAAACGGGTGGCAATCGACCAATCGCACAAAGGTGCTTGAGGCTCTGGCATTGTCTGCCGCTCTGCTCGTCATCAGCTTCTGGGTGTTTACAAAACCTGCTGAAGGCAATGCCCCCTCTTTGATTTACGCACCGATGCCTTTTCTGCTTTGGGCTGCCCTCCGCTTCGAGGTTTCCGGCGCCAGTTGGGCGCTGTTGGTGATCGCCTACCTTTCGACATGGAACGCGATCAATGGCCGCGGTCCGTTTTCCGCCGAAACACCCGATGAACATGTGCTGCAATTGCAGGTATTTCTGCTCGCGGTCTCCCTGCCGCTGCTGCTGGTAGCCGCAGGCGCTGGCGAGCGGCGGCGGGCCTACTCGCGCCTGCTCGAAGAAATGCAGGAGCGGAGACGGACTGAGGAACGCTTTCGACTGGTCGTGGAGTCGACGCCCAATGCGATGCTGATGATCAATCGATCCGGCGAAATCGTCCTCGCCAACCAGCAGACCGAGCGATTGTTCGGGTATCGCCAGGAAGAATTGCTCGGCCAGCCCTTCGAACGGATCTTTCCCGAGCGATTGCGACCGGAACCAGCCAAATCGCTGCGTGAATTCTTCGCGGCCCCAGCCCTCCGCGGAATCGGCAACGAAGAGGAATTGTGCGGCCTGAGAAAAAATGGCAGCGAGTTCCCCCTGGAAATTGGCCTGACTCCGATCGAATCCCCCGGCGGTTTGCTGGCGTTTGCGGTCGTGACCGACAATACGGAGAAGCGCCGTGCGGAGGAGGCCCGCCGCGAACTGGTTCATGCCTCGAGACTGGCCGTCTTGAGTGAGTTCACCGCTTCGATCGCTCATGAAATTAACCAACCCCTCGGTGCGATCCTCAGCAACGCGGATGCAGCTGAGCTGCTGCTCGAAAATGCCTCGCCTCCCTTGGACGAAGTCCGTCGGATTCTTGCCGACATTCGCAGTGATGATTTGCGGGCCAGCGAAGTGATTAGGAAACTGCGAGGTTTGCTCCGCCGCGGCGAAGTGGAACGCCAGCCACTCGATCTCAACGGGGTGGTCCGCGATGTGAGCATCATTCTGCGGGCAGAAGCGCAGCGCCGGGGGGTCGAAATTATTCTCAAACTCTCGGCAAACCCTTGTATCGTCTGGGGCGATCGAGTCCATTTGCAACAAGTACTGCTCAACCTGATCGTCAACGGATTTGAAGCGATGGCCGAAACCCGGGGCGACCGCCGCGTCACGCTCAGCACGGAGTTGTCTGGAGGCGAGGTCATCGTCCGCGTATCCGATTCCGGTGCGGGAATCCCGGCCGAGCGACTGCCTAAACTTTTCGACCGGTTTTTCTCCACAAAGCGCGAAGGAATGGGCATGGGGCTGGCCATTTCGCGCTCACTGGTCGAAGAGCACGGCGGCCGGATTTGGGCCGAGAGTCCAAGCGGTTCGGGTGCTCATTTTTGTTTCGCATTGCCGCTGGAGCCCCCCGCGGCTGAAACCCAATCGGATTTGCTCAACTCAGTGGAGAGTCTTCGATGACCGAAACCATCCCGGTCGTGCATGTCATTGACGATGATGACTCGGTGAGAAAGGCGGTGACTCGCCTGCTCAAGGCAGCCGGATATGAAGCCCAGGATTACGCCAATGCCGGCGATTTTTTACTCGCCGCGCCAACCGCCGCCTCCGGCTGTCTCGTGCTCGATGTGCGAATGCCCGGCCCCAGTGGCTTGGAACTTCAGGCGGCACTGAAGCGCCAAGGCAACTGCCTCCCGATCATCTTTCTCTCAGGGCACGGCGATATCCCCATGAGCGTCCAAGCCATCAAGGCTGGAGCGGTTGACTTCCTCACCAAGCCTGTTCAGCGACAAGCGCTTCTGGCCGCCGTCAGTCATGCCCTCGAAATCAACCGAGCCACCAGCGCCGAGCGGGCTCGGTCCGAGTTTCTTCAGTCCTGCTATCAGGCACTCACCGAGCGCGAACGGGAAATTTTTCGCATGGTTGTCCAAGGAAGGTTGAACAAGCAGATCGCCTCCGCCCTCGGAATCGCCGAGCGGACAGTCAAGGCACACCGCGCTCAAGTCATGGAAAAGATGCAAGTCACCACCCTTGCCGATTTGGTACGTGTCGCCGGCGAACTGGGACTCGAAGCAGCCTGAGTGGATAACGTCCCCGAGTCTGGACCAGCGTTCATCGTTGCCGACCCGGCGCGATCGAATTCAGACCCTCTGAACTTCGGCTGCAGGACGCTGCGAGAACCAGCCTGCCACAACGTGGAAGCCTGCCACAACGTGGAAGCCTGCCTTGACTAGAAGAAGGCGTCAGCTGGTCGAAACATGTACTCGATTTCTCCAGTCGAGAGGTCGCCGGAGCGCCGACGAATCTCCTTACCCTGATGGAAAAAGATGAAGG
>Ga0315899_10003461_pt1 | contig 17204 bp, 15 predicted proteins | sample LakEriMetagenome_2_FD_203518 | JGI IMG/M metagenome (GOLD analysis project Ga0315899, IMG submission 203518) | Freshwater fungal communities from buoy surface, Lake Erie, Ohio, United States - Buoy 4 MA112 | ecosystem: Environmental > Aquatic > Freshwater > Lake | place: USA: Lake Erie, Ohio... | reverse complement strand
AGATCCACGTGCGCGACCACAGCCGCTCCATCTCCAGCTCGAACACCTCCTCGCTCACGTACACGTCGCGGTGCACCGCGTCGTCCCTCACCAGCGCCCGCAGCGCATCCGGGTCGTCGCGGTAGCGTGCGAGGGGGCGGGACGGGGCGTTCATGCGGCGGCTTTCGAGGGAGGCTCAGCAGGCGGACCAGCGGGCCTCGAACTCGCAGCGCGGCGCGCCGCAGGCCGCGCAGCGCAGCTCGCGCACCTCGCAGTCGATGCCGGTCGATACCGTCGCCACCGCCTGCAGCATGCCCGCGATCGGCGCGCACGCGGGCGTGTCGGCCGCACCGAAACCCTCGGCGAACGGGCTCGCGTCGACCGCGAGGCCGAGCCGATCGCGGCCCGGCTCGAAGCGCCACGCGCCCCAGCCGAGGTCCGCGGCCGCGCCGACCGTCGCCGCGAGCAGCGCCGACGGGTCCTCGCCGACCTGCCGGAAGTAGGCGCGGATGCTGTCGGCGCCCTGGGCGGCCACCGCGTCGGCGAACGCGGCCATCGCCTGCGCGCGCGCCTCGGGCGGCAGCCGGCGCAGCATCCCCATCAGCACGTCGGGCCGCATCATCAGGTAGCGGCGCGGGCCGTCGCGGATCGCGCCGTCGTCGGCGCTCCACTGCAGCCGCGCCCGCAGCGCGCGGGCGTCGCCGCCCGCCGTGACCGGGTCCTCGGGGTCCATCTCGGGTCCGCTCGCGTTCGGTTCCCGCCGATGTTACTTGAACCTTCAAGCTTCGCTGCCTAGACTGCCTCGCAACGGAGGAGGGTCGGCATGCGCATCGCGGTGCTCGGCGGCGGTCACGGCAGCCATGCCGCGGCGGCCGACCTGTCGGAGCAGGGTCACGAGGTCCGCCTGTGGCGGCGCGACGCGGCCGCGCTCGAGCCGGTCCGCGCGAGCGGCTCGATCGGGCTGATCGACCACGCCGGACGCCGACGCGTGCCGATCGCGCTCGCGACCGCGGACCTCGGCGAGGCGGTGCGCGGCGCCGAACTGCTGCTGATGCCCTCGCCCGCGCTCGCGCAGGACGACATCGCCGACGCGCTCGCCCCGCACCTCGCCGACGGCATGGTCGCGTTCCTGCCGCCGGGCACCTTCGGCACGGTGAGCAGCGCACGGCGCGCGGCCGCCGCGGGCTCCCGGGCCGACGTGCTGTGGGCCGAGACCGGCACCCTGCCCTACCTCGCCCGCAAGCGCGCGCCCGACGAGGTCGCGATCACGATCCGCGCGGTGCGCCTGCCGACCGGCGTGTACCCGGCGCGGCGCGCCGACGAGGCGATCGCCGCGATCCGCCGCGCGTACCCGTCGGTGCAGCCCTGCGGCGACGCGCTGTCGGGCGCGCTGATGAACGCAGGCCCGGTGATCCACCCACCGCTGATCCTGATGAACGCGGCGCCGCTCGAGTTCAACGCGCGCTACGACATCCACCTCGAGGGCACGCAGCCCTCGGTGCGCTCGGTGACCGACGCGCTCGACGCCGAGCGGATCGCGGTCCGCGAAGCGCTCGGCTACGGCGGGCCGCACTTCCCGCTGCGCGACCACTACACCTCGGAGCGCTGGATGTACGGCGACGCGCACCGCAAGCTGACCGACTCGGGCGACTGGCGCGAGCACATCGACCTGCACGCGCACCGCTACATGACCGAGGACACGGTGCTCGGCCTCGCGTTCCTCGCGTCGTGCGCGCGCTTCGCCGGCGTCGAGGCGCCGGTTGCGCACGGGCTGCTCGCGGTCGCCGGCGCGATCCTCGGACGCGACCTGCGCGCCGGACCGCGCACGCTCCAGGCGCTCGGGCTCGCGTCGCTCACGCGCGCCGAGCTTCAGGCACGGCTGCGCGAGGGCACGCTGTGAGCGGCGCAGGCGAGCTACCGCGCGCCCGGATCGCCGCAGCCGGCGCGGGCCGCATGGGGCGCGGCATCGCGATCGCGTTCGCCTGGGGCGGCCACGAGGTCGACCTCGTCGACCTGAAGCCGCGCGACGCGGCCGCCTCGACGCGGCTCGCCGACGAGGCGCGCACGGAGATCGCTTCGAGCCTCGCGACGCTCGCGGAGCTCGGCGCGATGCCCGCCGACGCGACCGACCGGCTGCTCGCGCGGATCCGCTTCGTCGCCGAGCCCGGGGCGTCCGCGGCGCTCGCCGCGGCCGACGTGGTGTTCGAGGCGGTGCCCGAGACGCTCGACGCGAAGCGCGACGCGTTCGCGCGGCTCTCGCGCGACTGCCGGGCCGACGCGATCCTCGCGTCGACCACCTCGACGATCCTGGTCACCGACCTCGTCCCGATGGTCGACGACGCGCGCCGGCTGCTGAACGCGCACTGGCTGAACCCGGCCTACGTGATCCCGCTGGTGGAGCTCAGCACGCACCCCGGCTGCGACCCGGCGGTCGTCGCGCGGCTGCGCGCGCTGCTCGAGGACGTCGGCAAGGTGCCGGTCGTCTGCGGGCCGGCGCCGGGCTACATCGTGCCGCGGCTGCAGGCGCTGATGATGAACGAGGCGGCGCGGATGGTCGACGAGGGCGTCGCGACCGCCGAGGAGATCGACCGCGCGACGCGCTACGGGCTCGGCCTGCGCTTCGCCGCCATCGGCGTCGTCGAATTCATCGACTTCGGCGGCAACGACATCCTCTACCACGCGAGCCGCTACCTCGCCGCGACGCTGAGCCCCGAGCGCTACACCGCCCCGGCGGTCGTCGACCGGATGATGCGCGAGGGCCGCAACGGCCTGCGCGACGGCCGGGGCTTCCACGACTACCGCGACGTCGACGTGGCGGCGTACCGCAAGGACGTGCTTTCGCGTACGCTCGCGATGCTCCGCCACGCCGGGCTGCAGCGCCCGCCGCGATGAGCCGCACCGACCACAGATCCCCGATCCCCATCCGACCGAGGAGTCCTCGCATGACCCGCACGTCCCGTCCGTTCCTCGCCCTCGCCGCGCGCGCCGCGCTCGGCCTCGCGCTGCTGGTGCCCGGCGCCGCCGCCATCGCGCAGGAGATCACGCTGCGCGCGGTCAGCGGCTTCAACGAGGGCACCTACTTCAACCGGATGTTCGATCGCTGGGTGCAGAAGGTGAACGCCGAGGGCAAGGGCCTGGTGCAGATCAACTTCATCGGCGGCCCGAAGGCGATCCCGACCTTCGAGCAGGGCAACGCGCTGCGCACCGGCGTCGTCGACCTCGCGAACACCACCACCTCGTTCACCGCCAGCGTGATCCCCGAGGGGCTGTCGCTGAACTACACCGACTTCACGATGGCCGAGCTGCGCAAGAACGGCACGATGGAGTACCTGAACACGCTGTTCCTCGACAAGGGCCTGTACTACTACGCGCGCACCGGCGAGGGCATCCAGTACTACATCTACAGCTCCAAGCGCATCGACAAGGCCGACCTGTCGGGCTTCAAGCTGCGGATCGCGCCGATCTACCGCGACTTCTTCGCCAAGCAGGGCGCGAGCGTCGTGCAGATGGCACCGGGCGAGGTCTACACCGGCCTCGAGCGCGGCGTCGTCGACGGCTACGGCTGGCCGCTGATCGGCATCTTCGACCTCGGCTGGCACGAGAAGACCAAGTTCCGCCTGGAGCCCGGCTTCTACGCGATCGAGCTCGGCATCCAGTTCAGCGCCGCGACCTGGCGCAAGCTCAACCCGCAGCAGCGCGCGTTCCTCGAGAAGCAGGCCGAGTGGCTCGAGGCCCAGCTCGCGCAGCAGGCGCGCGAGGACTCGGTCGCCGAGATCAAGCGCCAGCAGGACGCGGGCATCCAGGTCGTCAAGCTCCCCGACGCCGACGCGAAGGTGTTCCTGAAGAACGCCTACGACGCGGCCTGGGACGGCATCGTGAAGGCGAGCCCGACGCACGGCGCGAAGCTGCGCGGGCTGATGGCGCCCAAGTGAGCGCCGCGGCCGCGCGCGCTCAGCGCATCGCGCGGCCGCCGTTCACCTCGATCGTCTCGCCGGTCACGTAGCCGGCCGCGTCCGACGCGAGCCACAGCACCGCGGCCGCGACCTCGTCGGCGCGGCCGAAGCGTCCCACCGGCACCTCGGCGAGCAGCGCGTCGCGGCGCGCCGCGTCGATCGCATCTAGCTGCGCACCCTCGATCGCCGACGGCGCGACCGCGTTCACCGTGACGCCGTGCGGCGCGAGCTCCATCGCGAAGCCGCGCGTGACCGCCAGGATCCCGGCCTTGGACGCCGCGTAGTGCAGGCCGCTCGCGCGGCTCGGGTGCAGCCCGGCGAACGACGACAGGTTGACGATGCGCCCGCGCCCACGCGCGCGCAGGTGCGCGCCGGCGATCCGGCAGCCGACGAAGGTGCCGCGCAGGTTGACCGCCATCACCGCGTCCCACTCGTCGAGCGGCAGCGTCCAGGGCGAGCCGCCCGCGGTGATCGCCGCGTCGTTGACCATCACGTCGACCGCGCCGAAGCGCGCGACCGCGTCGTCGAACGCGGCCGCGAACGCCTGCTCGTCGCGGACGTCGAGCCGCAGCGCGAGCGTGTGCGTGCCGCGCGGGTCGATCCGCGCCGCGGTGTCGCCGACCGACGGGTCGACGTCGGCGAGCGCGACGCACGCGCCCGCCTCGACGAAGGCCGCGGCGATCGCCTCGCCGAGCCCGCGCGCCGCGCCGGTGACGAACGCGACGCGCCCGTCGAAGGGCCGCGTGCTCACCGGCGCCGCGCGACCACGACGCCCGCCGCCTCGCGGTCCCAGGTCGCGGGCCCGACGCCGCGCTCGCGCAGCACCACCTTGCGCACCTTGCCGTTCTCGGTGCGCGGCAGGTCGTCGACGCGCTCGACGTAGCGCGGCACCGCGAAGTGCGGCATCCGCGTCTCGCAGAAGCGCACCAGCTCGACCGGGTCGAGCGTCGCGCCGGCCTCGGGCACGATCGCGGCCATCACCTCGTCCTCGGCGAGCTCGGAGCGCACCGGGAACACCGCGGCCGCGGCGACCGACGGGTGCGACAGCAGCACCTGCTCGACCTCCCACGACGACACGTTCTCGCCGCGGCGGCGGATCGCGTCCTTCAGCCGATCCACGAAGCGGAAGCGTCCCTCGGCGTCACGCACCACGCGGTCGCCGGTGTGGAACCAGAGGTTGCGCCACGCCTCGACGGTCTTCTCCGGCATGCCCCAGTACCCGGTCGCGAACGCGAAGGGCGCGTCGGCGCGCAGCAGCAGCTCGCCCGCCTCGCCCGGCGGCAGCTCGGCGTCGTCCGCGTCGGCGACGCGTGCCGAGAAACCCGGGCGCAATCGGCCCATCGTGCCCTCGGCGCCCTCGCCCGGCACCGCCGCGATCACGAAGTTGGTCTCGGTCGAGCCGTAGCCCTCGAGCAGCGCGACGCCGGTGCGCTCGAGGAAGCGCGCATGCAGCGACGCGGGGACGCCGGGCGCGAGCGCGATCCGCATCCGGTGCGCGCGCTCGGCCTCGCAGGCGGGACGCGCGAGCAGCATCGGCACCATCGCGCCCAGCAGGTAACCGACCGTCGCGCCGCGCGCGGCCATCGTGTCCCAGAAGCCCGAGGCGGAGAAGCGCGCCTCGACGACCTGCGACGCACCGGTCACCAGGGCCTGGAAGAAGCCGTTCAGCGCGTTGACGTGGAACAGCGGCAGCGTCGTGCACAGCACGTCGTCGCGTGTCACGCCGAGCAGCCGTGCGGTGTGCTCGCCCCAGGCGATCAGCTGCGCGTGCGGGCAGCACACGCCCTTGGACGGGCCGGTCGTGCCCGAGGTGTAGAGGATCGCGACGGTGTCGCCCGGCGACAGCGCCGCGGCCGGCGCGGGCGCGCCGGGACCGGGCATCGCCACGGTGCGCGACGCCCAGCCGGCGGGCGCGCACGCGCCGTCGCCGTCGACGATCCAGACGCGCTCGAGCGCCACCGCCGCCGCCTCGACGCCGGCGAGCTCGGGCAGCAGCGCGGACTCGATCGCGAGCAGGCGCGCACCGGAGTTCGCGAGGTAGTACTGCAGCTGCGGCCCACGGCACGCGACGTTGACCGGCACCGCGATCGCACCGAGCCACGCGCACCCGAGCACCACGCGCATGAATTCAGGCCGGTTCGAGCTGAAGAGCGCGACGCGCTCGCCGCGCGCGACGCCCGCGGCCGCGAGCGCCGACGCATGCCCCGCGGCGATCGACGCCGCCTCGCCGACGGTCCACGACTCGCCGCCGCACGTGAACAGCACGCGGTCCGGATCGACTGCGGCGCGCGCAGCGAGCAGCCCCGGCACGGTGCGTGGATGCGGTGGCATGGCGGATGCTCCGGTATCGTTCGCGCTCGCGGCACCCGGTGCGGGCCCGGGTCCGATTGCTTGACGCTTGAAATATTCAACCATAAAGTTCCCGCAGCCGGGAGGGCACGCATGAAGACCATCGACACGTTCCGCCGCAGCACCGTACGCGCCGCATTCGCCGCGACGCTCGCCGCCGGCCTCGCCGCACCCGCGCCGGTGCTCGCGCAGGAGATCACGCTGCGCGCGGTGAGCGGCTTCCAGGAAGGCACCTACTTCTCGCGCAACTTCGAGCGCTTCGTTCAGCGCGTGAACGCCGAGGGCAAGGGGCTGGTGCAGATCAACTACCTCGGCGGCCCGAAGGCGATCCCGACCTTCGAGCAGGGCAACGCGCTGCGCACCGGCGTCATCGACCTCGCGAACACCACCGCCGCGTACACCGCGAGCCTGGTGCCCGAGGGGCTCGCGCTGAACTACACGGACAAGAAGATGGCCGAGCTGCGCAAGGACGGCACGCTCGAGTACCTGAACACGCTGTACCTCGAGAAGGGCCTGTACTACTTCGCGAAGACCGGCGAGGGCATCCAGTACCACATCTTCTCGAACAAGCCGATCGAGAAGGCCGACCTCACCGGCCTGAAGATCCGCATCGCGCCGATCTTCCGCGACTTCTTCTCGAAGCTCGGCGCGAGCGTCGTGCAGATGCCGCCGGGCGAGGTCTACACCGCGCTCGAGCGCGGCGTCGTCGACGGCTACGGCTGGCCGCTGCTCGGCATCTTCGACAACGGCTGGCACGAGCGGACCAAATTCCGGATCGACCCGGGCTTCTACTCGCTCGAGCTCGGCATCGTCTTCAGCGCCGCGACCTGGAGGAAGCTCACGCCCGCGCAGCGCACGTTCCTCGAGAAGCAGGGCGCCGCGCTCGAGGCCGAGCTGAACGACATCTCCGCGAAGGACGCGGCCGCCGACACGAAGCGCCAGCAGGAGGCGGGCATCCAGGTGATCCGGCTCGATCCGGTCCAGTCGAAGGCCTACCTGGCCGCGGCCTATGGCGCCGCGTGGGACGGCCTCGTGAAGACCAGCCCGACGCACGGCGCGAAGCTGCGCCAGACGATGGAGCCGAAGTGACGGCCGGGGCGCCCACGCCCGGAATCGTCGCGTGAAGGCCTGGGCGCGGCTGATGCAGGCCTGCGGCGGCGCCGCCGCCGCGATCCTCGGCGCGGTGGTGCTGGCGGTCTGCTGGGACGTCTTCGCGCGCAACCTCGGCGCGAAGAGCCTGCCCTGGATCGTCGAGGTCACCGAGTACGCGCTGCCGCTCGCGACCTTCCTCGCCGCGCCCTGGCTGATGTTCCGCTACGAGCACGTGCGGCTCGACCTGCTGTCGGCCACGCTGTCGCCCGCGAACATGGCGCGCATCGAGCGCATCGCCGCCGCGGTCTGCCTGCTCGTGAGCCTGGTGATCGTCTGGTACTCGTTCGCGGTGATCCTCGACACCCGCAAGGTCGGCTCGCTGGTGATCAAGAGCCTGGTGTTCCCCGAGTGGTGGCTCTTCGTCCCGGTGCCGATCTGCTTCCTGCTGCTCGCCGGCGAGTGCGCGCGACGCCTGGTGTTCCCGCCGCCGCCGACGCCGGCCGCGGTCGACGGCGGCATCGCGCTGCCGGGCGAGGATGGGAGCGCGGCACGATGATGCCGTGGTGGGAGACGCTCGCGCTGCTGTTCGGCATCCTCACGGTGCTGCTGCTGGTCGGCCTGCCGGCCGGCTTCGCGTTCCTCGCGATCAATCTCGTCGGCGCGCTGATCTACCTCGGCGGCGAGGCCGGCCTGATGCAGGTGGTGCGCAACGGCGTCGCGTCGATCACCAACTTCTCGCTGACGCCGATCCCGTTCTTCGTGCTGATGGGCGAGGTGCTGTTCCACACCGGCGTCGCGATGAAGGCGATCGACGCGTTCGACAACCTGATCTGGCGCATGCCCGGCCGGCTCGCGGTGATCGCGGTCGTCGCGGGCACGGTGTTCTCCGCGATCTCCGGCTCGACCGTCGCGACCACCGCGCTCCTCGGCGGCCTGCTGCTGCCGCAGATGCTCAAGCGCGGCTACCAGCCGCGCATGGCGATGGGCCCGATCATGGCGATCGGCGGCGTCGACATGCTGGTGCCGCCGTCGGCGCTGACGGTGCTGCTCGGCAGCCTCGCCGGCATCTCGATCTCAGGGCTGCTGGTCGCCGGCGTCGTGCCCGGCATCCTGCTCGCGATGATCTTCGTCGGCTGGATCGTCGTGCGCTGCGTGCTCGATCCCACGCTCGCGCCGACCTTCGAGCACGAGCGCGTCACCGGCTGGGCGCGCTGGCGGCCGCTGGTGGTCTACGTGACCCCGCTGGTGTTCATCTTCGTCGTCGTGATCCTGTCGATGACCGCCGGCTGGGCGACGCCGACCGAGTCGGCCGCGGTCGGGGCGGCGGCGACGATCGCGGTCGCCGTCCTCTACCGCGCGATGACCGTGCGTGCGCTGGTGCGCTCGCTGACCGGCACCGCGGCGATCTCGGGCGTGATCCTGTTCATCATCATCGGCGCGACGACGTTCTCGCAGATCCTGTCGTTCTCCGGCGCGACCAACGGGCTGGTCGGGCTGGTGCAGGGCGCGTCGCTGTCGCCGTGGGTCGTGCTGATCGGGATGATGGCGATCCTGCTGGTGCTGGGCTGCTTCGTCGACCAGGTCAGCATGATGCTGATCACGCTGCCGTTCTTCATGCCGCTGGTGCAGCACTACGGCTGGGACCCGCTGTGGTTCGGCGTGATGTTCCTGATCTGCATGCAGCTCGGGCTGCTGACGCCGCCGTTCGGCATGCTGCTCTTCACGATGCGCAGCGTCGCGCCGAAGGAGATCCCGACCTCCGAGATCTTCGCGGCGGTGATGCCCTACGTGCTGTTCGGCCTGCTGATGCTGGTGCTGGTGATGCTGTTCCCGCCGCTGGCGACCTGGCTGCCGTCGGTGCTGCTGGGCAAGTAGGCGCTCAGCGCGACGCGCGTCGCCCGACCGCGCCCGCGCCCGCCGCGGCCTTCGCGCGCTCGAACTCCCGGCCCCACGACGGATGCCCCGCCTCGGCCGGCGTCAGCGCGAACGACGGGTCGAGCGCGAGCAGCGCGTCGAAGCTGCGGCGGCACGCGGCCTGCCGGCCGGTCACGCACTGGCCGAAGGCCTGGTACTTCAGCGACTGCGCGCGGACCTCGACGCCGTCGGCGGCGATCTCGGGCGACTCCTGCAGCAGACGCACCGCCTCGGCGAACTTGCCCTGCTCGAAGAGCGCGATGCCGCGATCGAGCCAGCGCCGGCCTTCCGACGGCTCGGGCGGGCGGGGCGCGGTCGCGGCCGTCGCGGCAGGCACGGCGCCGCCGGGTGCGACGGCGCCCCCGCCCCCGCCCCCGGGCGCGGTCGCGCAGCCGGCCACCAGCAGGCCCGCGGCGATCGCGGCGAGCGCCCTCACCGTCCGCCCTCCCGCGCGCCGAACCGATGCGCGAACTCGACCGTCTGGCCCGCCTTCGCGTCGATGCGGCGCACCACCGGCTCCGACGCCGGGTTGCGCAATTCGACGACGCGCTCGCCGGGGGCGAGCGTCAGCGAGGTCATCGGCGGCGTCACGCCGCGCCGGGTGCCGTCGACCCAGACCTCGGCCCAGGGCGCGACCGCGAGCCGCAGCGTCGCGTTGCGCGGCATCGGCACGGCGCGCGTGGACGGCTCGGCGGGCACGATCGTGCCGGTGGCGGCGTCGATCGTCGCGTCGCGCAGCCAGGCGTCCACGCGGATCGAGTCGCCCGAGCGCTGGCCGCCGTCGTGGCCGCCGACCGACACGTCGACGATCGCGCCGCGCGGCGAGGCGCCGAGCCACACGACGACCGACGCGACGAAGAGCGCGGTGGTCGCGAACGCGAGGAACACCGGGCGCTGCGCGAGCGGCGCGCGCCCGCGCGGTGCGGGCGCCGCGGCTGCGGCGGCGGCCGTGGCGGCCGCGACCAGCTCGGGCGCGACGTGCCTCGCGCCCGGTGGCTCGTCCGGCAGGCCCAGCCGCGCACGGAATGCCTGCGCGGACACCGGCCGATCCTCGGGGCGCAGCGCCATCGCCGCGTCGACCGCCGCGAGGAATGCCGGCGGATACCCGGGCGCACCACGCGCGGCGAGCGGCTCGCGGGTGTCGCGCATCACGCGCAGCGGCGAGGCCGCCGGCGCCTCGCCGGAGATCGCGTGGTGCATCACCGCGCCGAGCGCGTAGACGTCCGACCACGGCCCGATCGGACAGTCCGGGTCGTCGCCGTACTGCTCGATCGGCGCGTAGCCGGCCTTCAGCATCACCGTCGTCGCGCGGACGCGGTCGCCGATCGTGCGGCGCGCGGCGCCCAGGTCCAGCAGCACCGCGCCCGCGTCGGGACGCACGATGACGTTGTCCGGCGCGACGTCGCGGTGCACGCAGCCGGCCGCGTGGATCGTCCCGAGCGCGCCGAGCAGCGGCCCGACGATCGCGCGCAGCAGGTCGGCGTCGACGCCGTCCGGATGGTCGGCGATCACGCGCTCGAGCGTCGGCCCCTCGTAGAGCGGCATCGCCATGTACGCGGTGCCGTTCTCCTCCCAGCAGCCGATCACCTCGACCAGGCCCGGGTGGCGGATCCGCTCGAGCAGCCGCGCCTCGTCGAGGAAGCCCCGCAGCCCGGCCGCGTAGGTCTCGGCGTGCACCGGATGCGCGGGCTCGAGCCGGCCGTCGGGGCCGCGCGTGGCGAGCTGCGCGGGCAGGAACTCCTTGACCGCGATCGGGCGGCGCTCGACCGCGTCCTCGGCGCGGTAGACGATGCCGAAGCCGCCCTGCCCGATCACGCCGGTGACGACGCAGTCGCGCAGCGCGGTGCCGGCCGGCAGCGGCGCGGCGAACGCGGCGCGCGACGGCTCGAAGGCGGGCGCCTCGAAGCGCGCGTTCATCCCGCCACCCCCAGGCGGGCGTCGCGCGCCTCGCGGGCGTCGCGAAGCGCCCCGAGCGCCACCGGCCGGTCGAGCCAGCTCTCGATCGCACGCGGTCGCTCGAAGAGGAAGCCCTGCGCGTAGTCGACGTCGAGGTCGAGCAGCGCGCGCAGCGTCGCCGGCGACTCGATCCACTCGGCGAGGCAGGTCATGTCGAGCTCGTGCGCGAGCCGCGCGATCGCCTGCACGATGCCGCGCTGGCGCGCGTCGTGCTCGAGCCCGACGACGAACTGGCCGTCGATCTTGATCATCGACGCCGGCAGGTGCTTCAGGTAGGCGAACGAGGTGTAGCCCGCGCCGAAGTCGTCGAGCGCGATCGACGCGCCGACGTCGACGAACGCGTCGATGCAGCGCCGCGCGCCGCGCAGGTCGTAGACCGCGACCGCCTCGGTGATCTCGAGGCACAGCTTCGAGGCGATCGCGCGGTGCGAGCGCAGCAGCGCGACCACGTCGCGCACGAAGCGCTCGTCGTTCAGCGACGGGCCGCTCAGGTTGACCGCGAAGAACCCCGCCGACGCCGCGTGCCCGGGGTTCGAAGCGAGGTGCTCGACGGTGCGCTCGAGCACGAACCGGTCGATCGCCGGCATGCCGCCGTGGCGCTCGGCGGCCTCGAGCAGCGGGCCCGGCGATTCGATGCGGCCGTCCTCCCCGCAGGTGCGCAGCAGCACCTCGTACGAGCACGGCGCGCCGCCGCGCGCGAGCGGCACGATCGGCTGCGCGTAGAGCCTCAGCCGCTCGACCGGCAGGCGGGTCTTCAGCATCGAGCCGAGGCGCACCGACGCGCGCAGCGCGTCGAGCGCGTCGCCGTCGGGACGCAGCGCGGTGATCCGGCCGCGGCCGCCGCGCTTCGAGCGCGAGCAGGCTTCGTCGGCGAGCGCGATCGCCTCGCGCGTCGCCATCGGCGCCGCGACCTCGACGACGCCGAGGCTCGCCTCGACGTCCAGGCGCAGCCCGTCGGCGAGGCACGGCTCGCTCGTCAGCGCGTTGAGCAGCTCCACCGCGACCGGCTGCGCGCCGTCGAGGTCGCGTCCCGGCAGCAGCGCGACGAACTCGTCGCCGCCCAGCCGCGCGAGCGCCGCGTCCTCGGGCAGCGCGACGCGCAGCCGCTGCGCGACCTCGATGACCACCTGGTCGCCGACCGCATGGCCGAACACGTCGTTGATCGCCTTGAACCGGTCGAGATCGATGTAGACCATCGCGGTCGGACCCGCCGACGGGTCGGCGAGCCGCGCGTCGAGCGCGCGCTCCAGGCCACGGCGGTTCAGCTGCTCGGTCAGCACGTCGTGGTGCGCCATGTGCTCGAGCGCGTCGGCGAGCCGGCTGCGCTCGGACACGTCGACCAGCGAGAGCTCGACCGCGTCGCCGACCCGCGAGGCTTCGGCCGCGCAGACGCGCTCGGGCTCGCCCGGCGCACCCTGCACGCGCAGCTCGCAGCGATGGCGGCCGTCGTGCTCGACCGCGGCGAGCAGCGCCGCGGCGCCCCGCGGCCCGAGCAGCGCGTCCAGCGTGTTGACGCGACCCTTCTTCAGGCGCTCGGCGAACCAGGCGTCGGCCCTGTCGTTCCAGCGCAGCACCGTGCCGGCGGCGTCGGACGACACCAGCGCGACCGGCGCGCTGTAGTAGAGGTGCCGATAGTGCCGGGCCGACTCGAGCGCGCGGCGGTGCCCTTCCTCGGCCGCGGACGGCGCGGCGGACGCGCGAGCGCCGGCGCCGAGCGTCGCGACGCTCGCGAAGGCGGACGCCCAGGCCCGCAGCGGCGACGCGGGCCGTCCGGCCGGATCGTGATCCGTTGCGCTCTCCAAGCTGGCTCCAGCGGAACTCGTCGGCCCCGCCCGGTGATCCGGACGAACGGCCTACAGGACGAGTCTCGCGTGCCGTTGGGGGTCGCGACAGGCGGACCGGACGGTCGGCGGCTCGGCCGGAACGCGCGGTCGGGCGCGGTGTCGGCCGCGCGTCGGCCGGCCGGCGGCGCACGCACCGCACCGGGGCGCCGCGCCCGGCCGGCGCGCTCAGTAGGTGATGCTGCCGACGCTCGTGCCGCCGCAGACGTACAGCGACTGGCCGGTCACGAAGCCGTTCTCGGGCGCGACGAAGAACATCACCGCCCGCGCGACGTCGTCGGGCACCCCGACGCGCCCGACCGGGATCTTCGCGGCGGTCGCCTCGATCGCGGCCTGCTCGCGCGGGATCACCTCGTGGAACATGTCGGTGACCACCGGCCCCGGCGCGACCACGTTCGAGGTGATGCCGTCACGGCCGAGCTCGAGCGCCCAGGTCCGCGCCATGCCGAACATGCCCGACTTGGTCGCCGAGTACGCGGTCCGCGTCGCCAGGCCGAGCGCCGCGCGCGAGGAGACCAGCACGATCCGCCCGAAGCGCTGGCGCCGCATCTCCGGCAACGCCGCCTGCACCAGCAGCAGCGGCGCCGACAGGTGCAGCGCGGTCAGCGCCTCGAGGTCCTCGAGCGCCACGTCCGGCAGCAGCGCCGGCCGCATCGCGCCCGCGTTGTGCACGACCGCGGTGACCGGGAAGCGCGCGCACGCGTCGAGCGCGGCCGCGCGGGTCGCCTCGACGTCGCCGAGGTCGACCTCGATCGCGTGCAGCCGCGGATGCGCCCGCGTGCCGGCGCGGCGCGCCATCGACACCACCGTCCAGCCGGCGTCGAGCAGGTGGGTGCAGATCGAGGCGCCGATGCCGGCGCTGCCGCCGGTGACGATCGCGACGCGTCCGGACATGACGGGGCTCCTCGGGACGGGGTTCAGTGCGGCCGCTTCTTCAGCGGCCGGGTATCGACGCAGGCCGGCGTGCCGGGCAGCGTCGCGGCGAGCGCCTTCAGCTCGCCGCGCTGCACCTTCTGCGTCGGCGTGAGCGGCAGCGCGTCGACGAACGCGACCCAGCCAGGCGCCTTGAAGTAGGCGAGGTGCTCGAGACACAGCGCGACCAGCTCGTGCGCGACACGCGCGCGTCCCGCCCCGTCGAGCGGCGCGGCCGGCACGACGCAGGCGAGCACCTCGTCGCCGCGCACCGCGTCGGGCGTCGCCGCGCAGGCGACCTCGCGCACGCCGGGGTGCCGGCGCAGCACCGACTCGACCTCGACCGCCGCGATGTTCTCGCCGCTGCGCCGGATCACGTTCTTGCGCCGGTCGACGAAGTACAGGTGGCCGTCGGCGTCGCGGCGCACGACGTCGCCGGTGTGGAACCAGCCGTCGCCCCAAGCCTCGGCGGTCGCCGCCGGATCCTTCAGGTACTCGCGGAAGAAGCCGCGCCGCGGGTCGGCGCCCACCGCGCGCACCAGCAGCTCGCCAGGCGTGCCGCCGGGCACGTCGGCGCCCTGCTCGTCGACGATCCGCAGCTCGAGCTCCGGCCCCGCGCGGCCGAAGCACGACTGCCCGACCTGCCGCGGCTCGCGGTTCGCGATGACGACCGCACCGGCGCCGGTCTCGGTCATCGCCCAGGCCTCGAGCAACGGAAAGCCGAAGCGCGACTCGAAGCTCGCCTGGTGACGCCGGTCGACGCCCGCGCCGAAGCCGAAGCGCACCCGGTGCTCGCGATCCTCGGGCGAGGCCGGCGCGCCGAGCAGCATCGCCGGCATCACGCCGAGGTAGTGCACGATCGTCGCGCGCGAGTCGCGCACCGCGCGCCACCAGCCCGCAGGGTGGAAGCGGTCGAGCGGCACCACGCAGCCGCCCGACAGCAGCATCGCCATCGTCGAGTACGCCATCGCGTTCATGTGCGTCATCGGCAGCGGCGTCAGCAGCCGGTCCTCGCCGGGTCGGATCGCGCAGAGCCCGCCCGCGGCGAGGTACCACTCGCCGGCGATCAGGTAGTACGCGTTCGGCAGCACGCAGCCCTTCGGGCGGCCGGTCGTGCCCGAGGTGTACAGCAGCCCGCACTCGGTGTCCGCGGTCGGCTCGCCGCGCAGCGGCGGCGCGGACGGTGCGCGCGCCAGCGACGCGAGCCCGCGCGGCGCGCTGCCCGGCCCGCGGACCGCGAGGCCGGCGTCGACCTCGTCGTCGTGGCTCGCCACCACGCAGACCTCGCAGCCGGTCCGCGCGGCCGCGGCGCGCAGGGCCTCGACGCGCGAGGGCAGCCCGATCGCGAGGCACAGGCCGCTGTGCTCGACGAGGTAGTCGAGCTCGGAGGCCCGCAGCTCGCCGTTGACCGGCACGACCGACACGCCGATCGCGTTCAGAGCGAGCCAGTTGAGGAAGAACGACGGCCGGTTCTCGAGCAGCAGCCCGGCGCGGTGCCCGTGCCCGTAGCCCGCGGCCTGGATCCGCGTAGCGATCGCCTCGACCGCGTCGAGCGCGCGGCCGTAGGAGAGCTCGATCGGCGCGATGCCGTAGCGTTCGGCGACCTCGGGCAGGATCGACAGGAAGGGCGCGTCGGGACGGGCGGTCGCGACGCGGCGGAACGCGGCGAAGACGCAGGCGTCGGCGGGCTCGGCGAGGGGCATCGGCGGACGGATCAGGGGAAGAGCTGGATCGAGGGCAGCGGCGCGTCGCAGTCGAGCAGGTCGATGCGCTTCAGGCGGATCCGCAGGGCACCCTCGACCACCGACAGCGTGTGCCGCACGACCGCCGCGTAGACCTGCTTGGTCGCGCCCTGCGTCTCGACGTAGAGCTCGTTCGTGCGCATCGTCCAGCGGTTCGCCGCCGGGTCGGCCTCCTCGAGCTCGGGCCGCTGCAGCACGTGCAGGCAGCGCACCTGCGGGTGCAGCGAGTACGAGCGCGGGTTGCCGAAGCGCTCGATGCGCAGCTTGAGCAGCAGCTTGTCCTCGTACATCAGCGAGGTGTGGTTCTCGCCGTCGGCCTGGCCCGGCACCAGCGGCACCCAGTAGAACGCGTCGTCCGCGTAGAGCGCGTACCACTCGTCGAAGCGACGCTCGTCGACCAGCCGCGCCTCGAGGTAGACGAGGCGGACGAGGTCATCCTCCGTCGGCACGAATGCGCTCATGCTGCGTCCCCTTCGCTCATGTACCGCGCCCACGCGCGGAACTGGTTGCGCATCGACACCTCGCTGGTGCCCTTGACCGTCCGGTCGCCGCCGGCGAGTTCCACCGGATCGAAGTCGCGGTGCAGGCTGACCCACGGATTGCCCGACGCCGCGAGCCCCTCCTGGATCGCGCGGTAGCAGTGCAGGTCGTCGTGGCCGACGACCGACATCGGCGAGTTGATCAGCCGCGAGTACATCATCGTCCGGCGCAGCAGCGCCTCCGGCGCGCCGACCAGCCGGAAGGTCCACGACTCGACGATCGTGCGGTCGGGCGCGATCGGGCGCGCGATGCGGATCGCCTGGATCGCACCCTTGATCGTCAGGCTCGGGTAGTAGACGGTGTTGTGCCGCACCTCGCCGAGGATCGCGTGCGCACGCGCGTCGCCGTACGCCCCGACCATCGCGGCCTCGTACTCGGGGATCTGCGAATACTTCGAATGGATCGAGCCGTGCACGCCGGTGTAGCTGTGGCCGTTGTCGAAGACGCGCACGCCCATCCGGTCGAAGAACTCGTAGCTCGACGCGAACGGCACGAACTGCTCGATCGCCATCGGCTTCGGCGCGTCCTCCGGCTTGTCCGCCCAGAGCTTCTTCGCGGTGCCCGCCGACGACTCGTGCGCGACCATCGGATGCATCGTGTCGTTCAGGTTCTCGACGAACATCTTCCAGTTGCACGCGTGGTCGTAGCGCAGCACGCCGCCGGCGACCTCGAGCCGGCCCTCGGGCGAGCGATCGACCATGTTGTCGATCGAAGTGAGCGACGCGCCGAAGTAGGCCTCGAAGTCGGGACCGGTGTCGGACAGCCGGCAGAACACGAAGCCGCGGTAGTTCACGGCGTGCTTCACCACCGACAGGCCGCCGGCGGCCTCGGACGTCGCGAGACCGGTCTGCTCGTAGCCCGACCTGAGCGGCACCGCCCTCACCTTCCCGTCCAGGTCGTACGCCCACGCGTGGTACGGGCACCGG
>Ga0315899_10003460_pt1 | contig 17205 bp, 10 predicted proteins | sample LakEriMetagenome_2_FD_203518 | JGI IMG/M metagenome (GOLD analysis project Ga0315899, IMG submission 203518) | Freshwater fungal communities from buoy surface, Lake Erie, Ohio, United States - Buoy 4 MA112 | ecosystem: Environmental > Aquatic > Freshwater > Lake | place: USA: Lake Erie, Ohio... | reverse complement strand
AGGGGTCTTTTCACTCGGCTTGAAAACGACTGTATTCCCGGCCAAAAGACTCGGAACAATATGCGCACCAGGCAAATGTAGAGGCAGATTATAGGGCCCCAACACCAACACTGTTCCGAGAGGATAATATCGAATCACATTTGTTGAGGTCGATGTCGAACAGGATGATTCGGATCGCCTTTTTAGCAACGCGTCAATCGAGTTATCGACCTTACTCCTAGCTGCCATAACTTCCTGCTTGCTCTCCCAAAGCGGCTTGCCGCTTTCCAGCGTGATGCAAAGAGCTATGGCATCTATATTCTTTTCGAGCGATCGCGAATACTTTTGAATACAGTCGATTCGTTCCTCAACCGAACTCCGAGACCAATCCACAGATGCGTGAAGAGCTCTTTGGTATGCTGCATCAATTTCTAAAGGGGTTGCCCAGGAACCCTGCCATGTTATTCGATTATCGATAGGACTCAATCTTTGGATGCAACTCATTTGTTAACCACTCCGTTTTACCATACTCGCCAAGCAGGTTCCCCCAACACCAACATCTTGATTTATGTTATAGTCCAATCATCTGTTTCTGTCGTGGATGCTCCTTCCCTACCAACTTGCGATTCGTAGTTTACCAATGTTTCTATCAACCTTGTCTCGACTAAAGACTTCTAAATTTTGGGCCGCTTTGAGCTTTATCCTAGCGACTTTACTACCTACTGTTGCAGCTACTGGTGCTGATCGCCCGGATAACAAATCAGCGAGTGTCTTTCGCCAAGAAAACTTGATGGCATGGTGCATCGTCCCCTTCGATAGTTTCAATCGCCCTCCAATGGAGCGGGCCAAGATGCTGTCAGAGCTGGGGTTCACGAAATTCGCTTACGACTACCGTGCAGAGCACGTTCCCACATTCGAGGATGAAATACTTGCGCTAAAAAAATACAATGTTGAACTTACTGCTTGGTGGTTTCCCGGAAGCCTCAACGACGAAGCCAAGATGACATTATCTCTCTTCGAGAAACATAACGTTCATCCGCAACTTTGGGTTATGGGTGGCGGCGATGTCAAGATGTCGAAAGAAGACGAAGATCGATTTATAGCATCCGAAGTCAATCGTTTGCGTCCAATCGCTGAGGCAGGACATCGAATCGGATGTTCGCTCGCACTCTACAATCACGGTGGTTGGTTCGGCGTTCCCGAGAACATGGTGCGTCTGGTGAAAGCGATTGATCGCCCCAATGTCGGCATTGTCTACAACCTACATCATGCTCATGATCAAGTCGATCGATTACCAGATGTTCTACGCATCCTAAAGCCACATCTGATTGCTCTAAACGTAAACGGAATGGAAACTAACGGGGATCAAATCGGGAAAAAAATTCTCGTTATTGGTGAGGGTAATCGAGACGCTCAAGTATTTCGCCAAATCTCCGAATGCGGCTATACAGGCCCTATCGGGATCCTTAACCATACCCAGGAAGACGCCAAAGATCGACTAGACAAAAACATCAAAGGTCTGCGAAGCCTACTGTCTAAACCAAATTGAGCCTTACAGATTTGCTATGGTTTGGGGAGTTTACCATGATTTTCGATAACCCATGCCACGGCGGCTCCCATTTTATAGGGCAGAGTTCCTCCAGCTGACGTCAAAACAGTAGGGTCGTCCATCGCCCCTAGCCTTGCCATAGTGATCGCACAGGCATAGCGAACATTTTCCAGTTCCGCATCCGGAGGGCCTTGATCAAAGAATCGCTCCTGGAGCTGGGCCGAAAGAGCAGCATCTTTGGAGCCTTGTAATATTTTACCGAGCGACCAAATTGCAGAGGCACGAGCATGGGGCGTCATTTTCTGAGCTAGCTCAGGCACATATTCGCGAAGCAAGGACTCGGCAGGGCGATAGTTATTCGCACCAAAAACATGCAAAAGATAGGCGAGTTGCAAACGCTCCGAGGAGCTGACCCCATTTCCTGCTTTCAATTGTTCGGTCAGTCGCGTCACCACCTCAAGAACTTGTACGATAACATTTTCGTCAGTCGCAATCTCTTGCAGCCCCCATGCGGCCCGAATTCGAACGACTTCCTTTTCATGGTTGAGCAACGCCAAGAACCGCGCACACAAATCCTTGCGATCCAGCTGAACAGCTAAAATCAATGCCTGCTCGATGGCAAAATCATTGTTACCCGTGATTCTTTCGTCAACAATAGAATCGACAAACGATCTCAGCTCCGGTGCACCAGCATGCTTAAACAGAGACTCCCGAGCTTTGTCACGCAACCCAACATTTGAGTCACTGAGCACGTCACCCAAACGACGAAGATTCGCTTCAACCGGATTTTTGTCCAGATTCCCGATCGCTTGTTCACGGATCGTAAATTCCTTATGGTTCAAAAGCGTTACAACTAACTGATCGGCTTGCTGCGGGTGAAACTTGCTAATCGAGGCATATGCTATGCTTGCTGCGGTCGGTTGATCGGATTTGATTAGCTCCTGTTGTAATACTAACGCTTCGGAACTGTTATGTTCTGCTAGCAACTGCGCAGCGATAAGATCTTTGGAGGCAAATCGAGACGCGAAAAAACCGCGAGCCAGAGTTTCTAAGCCACTGGTCTTCAAACCTCCCAATACACGAGCCCCTACGATTTTGATTGGCAGCGGCAAATTTGGTTTAGCCAGTAGTTCAGACAGGAGTGGTATCGATTCAGAATCCTTGAGTGTTTCAACACCGTGAATAGCCAAACTGATCGCTTGCCAATCACCATTGAGGCTTGCAATTCGGTCTCGCCATGATTTTAACGGCAATGAATTCTTCCAGCCGATCAAGATCTCTTCCACCTGAAGTGCTAAATCAGGGTGAGTTTGTGCTATGCTCCATAAGAGATCCGCTTGGGCTGGCTCACCTAATTTACCGGTAGCTGTAATCAAAGCTTGACTGAACAGGCGAGTGCTGGGGCGATCAGGTGTTTTGGCACCAGACTGCACAGCTTTAAGTTTGCTTACAACCCAATCCAACACACGAGCTTTTTCATCAGGCTGGACTAATGGGGCAAATTTGTTCAGACGTCTGAGTTCATCAAGCTGGACCTCTAAGTCCCTGGACTCGAGTTTGCTAAAGGAAACGCGAATGGGGTTTTGAGGCTCGGACACAACCCACAAGCCATCAAGTGGCGGATCCAATTCAAATCGGTTGGTGGTCCGAAAATTGCTTTGGCACAAACCCGTTGATATCCATCCACCGCTTAGAAAAACCGCTAAGCCTGTGGCGTTTGCCAAAAACAATACTCTAGCTCGATTCAGATACATCCGGTTCATTTCTCTGCCGTGTTTTAATCAGGACGGGTCATTTTCCAAACGCGAATCGACATCAGTATCGCACAAGCAGCTGATATACCGAGCCCTATCCACCAGCACATAGGTGCTAAACGATACGCTTCAAATCCAGGTGCTTTCATTTCGCTAAGTGCGGCAGCGGCCGGATTAAACATCAATACTCGTTCTACAAACAACGCTCCGAAAGGCCGCCCTTGGGCCAGCCAAACCAATAGTGTGCCCGCGAAAAGTGTTAGCAGAACTCCATAACTCATTGCAGTCGCCGCTGCTGTAGATTTGGCGAAGGTGCTAACGCATGCACTGATACAAACCACCAGCGATATTGCGACTAGCATCGAAATCATGACATTACTGACCTGGCCACTCAAATCTGGCTGGATGTAACTCATAACAGCGTAACCGGGCAAGCTCGCTAACAGCACCAAAAGCAATGTCCAAACCACGCTCATCAATTTGCCGGAAACAATTCGAAGCGGCGAAATGGGACTGGTTCGAAGGATCGGCCAACCACCACTCTCCAGCTCGGACGCGAACAGGTTAGCTCCTAAACTAGGTCCCACCAACAGCAATAAACCGAGTTGCATCAAGACCATGGAGCTGGCAATTCTCGCAACCCCCCAGCTAACCGTGCCGGTCGCCGCGACGACCGTCAAACCGAGCGAGACAATGGCGCATATAAAGATCAAGCGTATTAGCCAATGGAGTCTTCCAAATTTTCTCGTCCGAAACTCCTTGACCATGATCGGGTTCAGCCATCGTGGAATTCCCGACTTTCGCTTGTTAGGGTCAACGATGTAATTGACGCTACGCAGGACGCCAGCTTTGTTAGCATCCCGCGCAATGATCTTACCTGTCGGTCTAGCGCGGTCTAGTTTAACGGGATCCAATGACCGCAACGTCAAAACGGCCAACACGACCGTGATGAGAACACTAGCCACCAAGAACGCTCCCCAGCCAGTCTGGATACCCAGCACCGCCGCGGCACCTTGCGAGCTGGTTATTTGTTGTAACGCCGAAGCAGGGGACACAGCAGTTAGCGCTTGAGCGATAAAGGCCTTGGGCCCAGCTAGCTTTCCTACGAAGACCATCGGTGCTATCGAAAACAGAACTAAGAATAACACTGCGATGTAAGTCCACCTCAAGCTCGCATCGGTGGATTGAGATCGCTGACTGATCCACAATCCGACAGCGGTGTATTGCAACGACATAGCTAAGAAGACCAAAATCATCGGTCCTAAATGATCACGAATGGAAATCCCTCCCATAGCCACGCATGCCGCAAACGCGGGCAAGCTTGCCGACATCAGTATCGCCCCCAAAGTCACGTTACTAGCGAGCTTCCCAAGATAGATTTGAACGGGAGTCATCGGGGAATTGAGCAAAATGGCGAGAGTCCCTTTTTTGCGTTCGCTAACGAGCGACGTCGCAGGAAAGGCTGGAACGAGCATCATTACGGCCAGTGTGACCGCAAAAGCTAGAGGCCGAAAAATCAAAACCGCCCCTTGGCTGACTATATCCACTGTCGAATCGGTTGGCCAACGAAGCATGACTAGCCCACAGCTAACGACTGCAACGCTCGTAATGGCAGCTAAAGTCTTCCATGACCTTAACCGATCGAGGAGTTCACGTCGAAAGATTGGATTTAACCAAAATAGAATCGCGTCTTTCATAGTCTGATCCTACTTTGCATCGCTCGCGGGACCTGCTGCAACGGAGAGGAATGCATCCTCGAGATCTCCCACAACTTCTCTAAATTGCGAAACCATAACCCCTTGTTGCAAGAGGTTCTTTAGCAACGCCGAGAGTGCCTGCTCCGACTCCGACGTCGGAAAGCGGATCACCCGCTCCTGCTTGCTGAGCTGCAGCTCGACTTTGGCGCCAAGATGCTGTCGCAGAATCGCATCCGCTTTGGAGACGTCAGCTTCGGTGAGCAATTGGACTTCGTAGCTTCGTGTGGGGCATAAGTCTCGCATCACATCGTCTAGAGCGCCAAACGCACGAAGCTTTCCCCCCGTAATGATCGCTACCGTATCGCAGATGCGAGCCAATTCCGGGAGAATGTGACTGGTAACGATAAGAGTCTTGCCTTCCGAGGCTAAGCGTAAAAGGATCTCTCGCATTTCAATTCTTGCTTTTGGATCCAACCCATTCGCAGGCTCGTCAAGAATGAGAACTTGAGGATTATGAAGCAGCGTTCGAGCAATCCCGACGCGTTGTTGCATGCCGTGGCTCAAACTCTCGACAAATTTATCCTGCATGTAACGCGAATTCGTTACCTCAAGAACTTCGTCGATTCGCTTATTTCTTTCGCTCCCTTGCAAACCAAAAACTGCACCGAAAAAGTCTAGATACTCGCGAACACGCATATTGTCATACGAGCCGAATTTGTCAGGCATATATCCGACGAGATGCTTGATCCTGCCCGCATTTTCCGAGCAATTCACTCCAGCAATAAACGCGGATCCTGATGTGGGGCTAGATAGACCCACCAATATTTTAATGGTGGTCGTCTTTCCTGCACCATTCGGACCTATAAACCCTAAGATTTGTCCTTTTTTTACGTAGATCGACAGATCGTCCAACGCGACAAAATCCCCATATCGCTTGGTCAGGTTTCTCGTTTCGACTACATACGACTCTGATTGATTCATGGGGCTCCCACAACTTCTGCCGCCATGTCGGAATCTGTCTCGACGTGGCCTCGGAAACTTAAATGAAAATGACTTACTTGCCAACTCATAAGCGACACCGACCCTGCATCGGCCGTTTTGTCATTTCGCTCGCTTACCACTAGCTTGATACGAACTACGCCATCTGCACAGTCCTTAAGAACACTCGTATCTGACACACTGAATCGCCATGGTACCGACGGACTATCGACCTTTCCTAATTCGATCGACTGGCCTTGGGAAACATGGAAAAGAGTTGCGGTCCGTCGTGGCGCTCGTATGTCTAGTTCGATATCGATTTTGTCGGCTGAGAACGGCAATACTTCTTTGGGCAGAAGGAACTCCAAATCGACCTCAACCGCATAAGTCGAATCGGCAATCCATTCACCTCGCAGTTGATCAAAAGCAGTCGACGAAGAAACCGAATCTCGTGAATTCTGAATGGAGACCAAACCGTGTGGAATCAGAATGGTTTGATTCGGAACGGGAGGGACTAATTGAACGGGAATACTTACCAAAGCGGATCCTGTGCGTTTTAAGTCGTCCCTATCCCAACGAGGTAATTCCTCCCATCGATTACTCCAACCAAGCAACCGGCGAGGCATTCGAGTCTCCCGTTCTTTCACCTTGAAATAGTTCCGAAATACCTCAGCCCTCCTTGTTTGCTCGTTGGTAACCAAGGTATCGACAAACCAACGATCCCCTGATGCATTGAGCGATCCATCGGCAAAAAAACTCGAGCCATCGCTAGAGGCAATCATTCGATTACCTGGCACAAAATTAACGATGACATCGCTTAGCTTTAAGTCAACAGGTGGCTCAATCTCAAGCCCCTTTTCGGTCAACCTCCCCGTCGCTCGCATGGAATCTGTTTCGACAATTCCAGAAGTCGAGAATTTCCAGATGCCAGGTGGCCATGCCGAGTTTTGCATAGACCAACTCATAATGTCATCGGAAGCTAGAGTCTTGATGCCTGATGTGACCGACGAGTCAGTTGTTCCGCTGCCATCGATGCGACCAACCAACTTCATATTCGATGAATCGGTCTGATAGATGGCACCATGCTCTCGCACATAGGCGTTATTGCCATCGTCGCTAACCTCTACCATCTGCAATCTGGAATCGGTCTGCTCGATCTCCCTTCTTACCCAGGCGGATCCAACAACAATCCCCATAGCGCAAAGTCCCGAAATGACTGGAACGATATAGCCCATTTGCTTTAAATCTCCAGCGCTGTATCGCCACAACCCTACAACAAGAATCAGAAGGCAAAAGCCTGACAGGAGAGCTGCAATCAACGACCGAGGCGGAACAGGAGACCCGATAAGCTCAACCGCATAATTGGTTTCATCTTTGGAAAAAGGCTGGTAACTGCGGATATTAGAAACCTCGCGAGCCCAGTCAATGGCCCACAGTTGATTTTGAAAATCAGACGTCATACTCAAATCGTATGGCCTAGTTCCTGTCCTACCCTTTATCCATGCTTGACTGCCAACGGTGGAAAAGTAAATGTATCCATAACCAGAACGCATCCGAAATGCCGCTGGCCAATCCCCCACTTTGTGCGTTACCTCTGCTCCCTCAACAGCAACACGTTTCATCTTGACCGGTGTACTCACACTGATGACTCGATCCTCTTCTGCAATAGTTGATGTACTGGAGACAACATCGATCACAAAATCCGTTAACTCTGTCTCATCTACCGTCTCGCACAACTGCCGGCCACTTAGCAACGGACGCAATTGCTCCGTGGGTACCTGATCTAGCATGACCCACAAGACCCCTCCCGTTTGAACAAATCGCTTTATTGTCTCCACGGTCGAAGCATCCCGTAACGTTTCAGACTCTCCGATTACCAACCAATCAATGGCATCCCACCCCAAGTAACTGACTGGCAAAGGGTAAACATCGAAATTAGCCGTGCGAATCGAGAGTCCAGAATCAACACAGGTAGCCTTAACATGCTCGTAGGGATAAAACGGCTCTGCAATTGGCCAATGCCAAAAAGGCTTATTAGGTGGAAATGGATCAATTACCATCGCAGGAAATACAGGACTTTTATCCAGACTAAGAGGCAAACTTTGGCTCATCGGTTTGCCATCAATCTCAAGCTGGTAAAATTTCCCATCACGCTCTTGCAGGGCATCCACGACGATCTCTATTCGCTCGCTTCCCTTTGTCTCTATGGGCACTCGAATAAGCAAATCAAAATGACATTCTGATTTAGGAGCAATTTCAATATCTCGAACTTGCTCTTGATCCGTGAATCCGTCAACTCGACCGCTAAGTCGCATCTGTACCTTGTCCCCAGAACGGTTTAGAACCATCGCTCTAACAGAAACCAAACCGCCGGATACCGCACGCGTTAAAGGCGTTCGCGTTACGGATCGCAGCTCCAGCAAAGGATCTGCGGCAAATGTAAAGCCATGCAGATCCCAGCTGATTAACAAGCATAAGATGGATGTGATGATTGAGCTGGGAGAGGCTGCTGCGTTCATAAAACTGCTGTGGTAGGACACACGTCTTTGGTTCGGTTCCAAGCAAGTATAACGACTCCTTCACCAAATACATCCACAGGTACTAGGCAGCCACATCAAATTTAGTCGCTGAGTAGCCCTAAAACGAGCTTCACCCCAAAGTTCACGAAAACGTAGCTCCTATCACACCGTTACTTCTCAGCAACTTGCCCAGCGCTTTGCGAATTCCCACAAGCGTGGAAAGGAGGAAAACGATGCAGGTGCTGCTCCACCCGTTGAACCGGATGCCTGCAACTCTCTCATAGAGATCTGAGTTCGCCGATCAAATAACTGATCTATGGGAATTTTTATCTTGTGATCTAACGCCTTGCACAAATCCTCTAAGACTTGGTCTGGCTGCTTTCCACGTATCAATGCAATTTCACCTAGTCGATAACCATGCTGAGCGAGCCTGGCACTCCAATGCCAGTCTTCTGTCGTTGGCGACATGGGATCGCGAATCGCATTAGCATCAGATTTGTGTGGAATCGTCAATTGATCAGTCGATCGAATTTCAGCCCATTCTTGTTGAGGGCTCTCGTCCGGAGTAGAACTCGCCGCTTTTGGATTTTGCGGCATCGGCTTTGCTACCGAACTCGAGGCCAGCCCCCCCTCCAAACGATAAAATTCAGGTCGATCATGACTATCGGCAGGACTGGCTGGATTTGGCGCATCAATTTGCTCGTCCTGATTCTTACGTGCAATATCGTGTGTCTTCGGCTCTGCATCATCTTCAACTTCTGTGCAATCCGACGTGATGCGATCCGATATAAGCGGTTTCGATTTCGAAGCAATTTCCTTCGACTTTTTAGCCGCCGAATCACCGGCCTTTTTCGTAGCTAATGTTTGATCTTCAGTGATGCCTGACGTCGCAATACTCGACTTGTGAATAAATCCTATCACTTGATCTGGATAGACCTGGCTTCCACTCATACAAGCCAAACCAATTGGCCCAACAGACACTGTCACTTTCCCTTGCCTGAGTTCAGTTAACAGCAGGAGCGTCGTATCGAGCATCAAATCCAGAAGTGTTGAAACGTGTGTACGTTTCCAGCTTTGAAGCAATCCAAACTCATTCAATCTGGAGAGCCTTAAACCCTGTATGGCTTTATTGTCCGTACCAGCAAAAAACTGTGACAGAAGCGTTTTACTCAAATAACCATGCGTACGTTCGATGGCTGATAAGACTTGATTGGCGATGGCGCGGGCTTGCTCTTGTTCTGCTGGCAAGAGCACAACAGAATCTCCTTTGCCTACGGATGATTTCACTTTGGGTGTTGCAATCGAAGACTTTTTGTCTGCCCCCGATTTAGCCTCAGTGACTGGAACCGGAGAACTTGACCCTACCGGTATCGAACTATCCGAATCCAGCATCTCTTTCGATGTGAGTTCCTTGGCAGCTTTCTGTTTGGATTGCAACTTTAGTTGCACGTCCAATGGCAATTCGGGTAGAGGTACCCAGCCGGTTTTACCATGGCAACGATCACAAAGCTTGCAATCACTGGCTGAACCATCTCCAAAGTATTCGAGAATATTCTTTTGTCGACAGGATCGAGTTTGGCTGTAAGCCACCATCCGGTCCAGCTTTTCGTAGTCGGCCTTTTTTCGCTCTGCCAAATTCTTGTGATCAATTCCGAGATTATCGAACGGCACGTCCCGCTTCCGGACATGTATTGCGCGTCCACGAAAGGGCGGCACATAGTCAAAACCAGGGAGATTGCACAACTCTCGCAAATGCCTAGATAAAGTATCCCGCTCCATTTGCAATTGCTGCATTAACCAACGCGGATTGACGTATACAGCCTCTTCTCGTCGATCACCGACAGCCTTTTCGACGATCCTCAAAACGGACCGCTTAACGGTGGCTTCTTTGGGCAGCAAATCAACCAGGGTAGGCAACTTTGAATCGATCCGGACCATCGCTAAACCACCAGCGACTTCGAGTCTCTCAACGACCTCGGTCCGTCCCAATAACTGAAGACAAGAGTTAATCGCCTCGGAAGAAACCGGAGCATTGATCCTTTCCTTGATCTCTTCGGCAGTGAGTTCAATGGGATCTGTTGGATGACTAACAATGAACTTGTAGACGCTTTCGATGACATCCTTGGATGGATTAGCGTTCTCAATAAAGAACTCTTGAATATATCGATCCTGCGGCGAGTACAAAAGCACGCATTGGGATGGCAAACCGTCTCGTCCGGCACGCCCGGCCTCTTGGTAGTAAGCTTCAATTGTACCAGGGGTGTTAAAGTGCACGACGTACCGCAGATCCGATTTGTCGATCCCCATGCCAAAAGCGTTCGTAGCCACGATCGCTTCTAACTCACCCCGCATAAATTGCTCCTGGATGAATTTACGCTGATCGGGGGCAAGCCCAGCGTGATAGACACCGACAGAGATTCTCGCCTCTTTGGCCAACAACTCCACCAAGGCCTCGCAACGCTTACGAGTTGCGGCGTATATGATTCCACTACCTGGTTTCGTTTGAAGAAACTCAACCAGCTTCTGTTCTTTTTCCCTGTCACTGCGACATTGCACGACACCAAAGTACAAATTGTCGCGAGCAAAGCCGGTGATAAAGTGCTTGGCAACTCTCAACTGAAGCGAATCAACGATATCTTGCCTAACTCGAGGCGTCGCTGTAGCCGTCAGCGCAACAGTCTGAACACCGCCGAGAGCCTCACGAAAACGACCAACTCGCTGATAGTCAGGACGAAAATCGTGCCCCCACTCACTGATACAATGGGCTTCGTCGATGGCAAGCAACTGAATGGGAGTCGATCGGATCGCATCGACAAAGTTTTGATTTCTTAATCGCTCTGGAGCGACATATAGCAGCGAGTACTTGCCCCGCGCGACCCGATCCAATCGCTGATTTTGCTCAGCCGGTGACAGAGTACTATTAATCAATGTGGCAGATATGCCGCGTCTGGTTAACGCGTCAACTTGGTCTTTCATCAGCGCGATCAGTGGAGAAACCACGATCGTCAATCCATTACGGACGACGCTAGGTAACTGATAGCAAAGACTTTTTCCGCCCCCAGTTGGCATCACGCATAAACAATCGTTACCCGCCAGAATGTGATCTATAACCTCACGCTGCCCACGACGAAACTCGGCAAGGCCGAATTTCGCGAGAGCATTTTGAAGATCTGGTGTAGAGGTCGTTGACATGCGAGAGAACAGGGATTTCGGCATGGGGATGAATGACACCCCACAGTTTACCGACTTTTTCTCAGGCTGACAGCCAAGACCGAATTTGGATCACAATGGCCAACCGTTAGACCTGTTTCAAGCCTTATCGTGCGGCTGGCACGGATCGAACCGTTTCTGCGCTTGGTGGATTTCGATAGGTTTGCGGTGCACTTACAGGATTTCCTATTTCGTAGGAACTAGGATAGCTGCTCATTACCTCGCCATCGATGCCACCATAATTGCTCGTGTAGCCATCGCCACATGTTGGACATGCTGGCGGAGCAGCGCATCCTGCGTCACATGGAGCACCAACATTCGATGGACCATGAAAACGATTGAAAAGGCCACCAAATGGCTTCCATCCTTGGCCACACGAACATCCTGAGAACGCCAAAACTAATGTGGCGCAAAAGATCGCAAGTCTATTGTTGATTGTCTTCTTCATCTTGTTTCCCCCGTATTTGATTTTGCGACCTTGATCGGTACACAAATTAACGGGAAACTCTACGTCATCGTTAAGGCTTTGCAAATCAACTTTAGCCTTTTTCGAAAAATCTTACAAAACCTACAAACCTCACACCTTGCGATCTTCAACAGGCTAATTCCAGGAACCTTGGAAATGCTCGCAATCTTTGGCGTGTCCTTGTACGACACACTTCCGATGACATCCCCTCGCATTTAGTAGTAGTTATGTACCGTGTCCCTCTCAACAATTCCAATACCGACTCTAGCCAACGGGCTTGTCGATCGCGATTGCAGATTGTTTTGAAGCACACCGCTTTCGTTGTTATGTTGCTGGCTTCGAAGATCGCTTCAACTGAACCACCCCCAACTATTCAATTGAGCATTTCCGAAGAAAATGATTCTGCCCAAATCGTCTCAAAAGAACAAACGCTTGGAGCTATCGAAACTCGCCTAAGCACTGAAAAAAACAACGATATCGTATTGCTAAATTGCAAATTCGAATCAGAAATCTACGAACTCTCCACTCGACATCTAAGCGATCGATTCTGCGCTATCAATGAAGAAGCACCGAATCTTCAAGTGTGCCGCTGGGAAAATTGTCGTTGGAATACATCAAGCGTAGATCATGCACTCCAGGGGGAAGATAAACTCACAATCGTCTACGTGCACGGGAACTTCATGGAGCGTGAGAACACGCGGGAACGCGTACGGATCGTCGATGCATATTTGAAGCGGCAAGCGAAGGAGAATTATCGGCTTCTACTTTTTTCTTGGCCAAGTGAAAAACAACGGCCCGTCTTGCGGGATGCGGCCGATAATGCCAAAGTTGCCGAAATGGAGTCTCTCTATCTGGCCTGGATTCTCAAGCAACTAGGGGCACAATCACGTGTATCGCTGCTCGGCTTTTCTTATGGAGCACGAACGGTGACTGGGGCATTGCATTTGGACGCCGGCGGAGCGATTCCTGGACTCAACTTCATGCCCCCCACCTCCCCTAGACAAACGCCTTACCGACTAGGATTGATCGCACCAGCGGTCGACAAAAAGTGGCTTACTTCTAGTGGTCGTTATTGCTGTGCATTAACTCAAGTTGATGGCTTTGTGAACTTGTACAATTCACGAGATCCTGTTCTCAGAAGATTTCGATTCGTTGATAATGTGAGTCGCCCTATTGCAGGTGGACTAAATGGCTTTGATGGCCTCTATGACCCTCGAAGCATTTCACCGCTGGTAGGAGGGGATGCAGCAAACGTAAGACAATTCGATTGCGGTGCGATTATTGGCACAACTCACTCTGAGAAAAGCTACTTAGGCAAATGTCCCTATTTCCGCGCAGTGCTGGATAACATTCTCTGGAACCCATCAACTGACGAGCCGATTTGTTCCTCGTGCATCGAAAAGTAATGCTGTGAACGTACAATCGCCATCTGTCTTGCCAAGTAGCAAAGCGATCCAATTCCTTGAGAATCAGCAACAACCAACCATTGCAGACTGGCAACAAATTGGTTGGAGCCTCGACGACACAGGGCCGATTTACGGTGTCGTCCTGGTTGAACGCGCTCGCACTTTCGGATCCAAACTCATCAACTTGCGTTGGAATATCGAGCGACTAAGGAAAGGGGCAAAAACGATTGGACTGAACGATGACGCTGTAGTGGCCTGGTACCAAAACGTATGCGAGTTGATTCTAGAATCCAACTCTGCCCTTATCAAACAACAAGACGTCTCGGTCGTCGTCCTCTTTTCCCCGATAGAATTCGAGCGTGCTCTTACCTGGAAGTCGATTGCTTACCTCTCACCTATACCCTTTGCACGTTTAAATCGTTGGTATCAAAATGGTTGCCAGTTAAAAACTTCAACGATTGGAATTATTCCAAACAGCGTTTTCCCAACGTCTTTAAAACACCGAAGCCGCATTCACTATTGGCTGGCTGACCGTGGCGTGCGCGAAATGAATGCGCAGAATATCGCAGTGTTGATGGACGCGGACAGGAGACTTGGAGATTGTTCAGTGGCGAATTTGATTTTTATTGATCATCATCAGAACTGGTTTACGCCGGACGAAGAGTACTCGCATCATGGTACAACGCTTAAACAATCAATGGAATTGCTCGAAACAGCTGGCACAATAGTCCAAGCACGCCCAGTCGAGCATCACGAAGCGATCTCTTGCCAAGAAATGCTCCTCGTGGGATCCACGGGAGTCGCATGGTCCGCCTCATCAATCGACGACACCATTTTGCCAAACAGTCGGATCCATTGCCATCGATTGCAATCGCTCTGGGTTAACCATCTCCAATACAGTTTCACGTCAGTTTAGAAGCCTTAGAAGCCAAAGTATCTTTACACTTCGCGCACAAGATTGCCAACTTGATTGCAGATTAGCTCTCCAGGCCGACTTTGACACCACTACGAGTTGGGCTTGATAGCTCACGAATCAAATAGCCTGTAGATGGTGCCAGTGCGTCAGGCCTCCTCGCGTCGGCCACCACAAAACCAGGTTGAGATATCTTACGGGAGTTTATGGCCCATCTTGTCGCGTTTGGTGGTGAGGTAGGTGAGATTGTGATCGTTTACTTCTGGAATAATAGGCACTTGATCAACAACATTCAAATCGAAACCTCTGAGGTTGAAAGCTTCTGTCTTTTTTGGATTATTCGTCAGCAAACGAATCTCTCTTAACCCGAGATCCTTTAAGATTTGAATCCCAACGCCATAATCTCGCATGTCAGCTTTAAAGCCAAGCTTTAAATTCGCTTCGACGGTATCCAGCCCGTCATCTTGGAGCGCGTAGGCTTTAATCTTCTGTGCCAAGCCGATGCCTCTTCCTTCTTGAGGTAGATAGACCAAGACACCGCATCCCTCTCGACCGATCCGTTCGAGAGCTTGTTGCAATTGATCTCCGCAATCACAACGCAGCGAATGAATCAGATCGCCAGTAAAGCAACTGCTGTGCATTCGAACCAAAGGAGGATTTGATGCCTTGGTCACATCCCCCATTACAAGAGCAACGGGCTCTTGGGATTCAAATTGAACTCCGTAGACCAGGATCTCAAACATTCCATATTTGGTCGGTAATTTAGACCGAGCAGCTCTCGTCACAAGTTTTTCGTTAATGCGTCGATGAGAAATGATCTGTTCTACGGTGATCATTTCCAAGGAATGCTTTTGAGCCAAGTCAAAGAGTTCATCCCGAGTCGCGCGGTCTCCTGACGAATTAAGAATCTCGCACAATACACCTGCCGGAGTCAATCCGGCCATGCGAGCCAAATCGACCGCTGCTTCGGTATGTCCTGCTCGACGTAGTACACCACCCTCCATTGCAACAAGCGGGTAGACGTGACCAGGACGAACGAAATCATCGAGCTTGCTATCTGACTTGGCTAATCTTCGAATGGTCTCGGCTCTTTCACCAGCCGTGATACCAGTTTTGCAACCAGCATGATCTACGGGGGTCATAAAGGCCGTTGTTAGCGGAGATGTGTTATGATCGACAAGAGGCCTAAGATCTAATCTTTGACATACCGAAGGCAAGATCGGCGCACAGAGTTGTCCGTGTCCACTCAACATAAAGTTAATGGTCTCAGTCGTTACGGATTCCGCCGCACAAATGAAATCTCCTTCGTTCTCACGATCCTCATCATCAACAACGATCACTACCTCGCCACGAGCGATCGCAGAAACGGCCTTTTCAACGGTACTGAAACGGAGACTTTGGTCCACTGACATGATAAACTCAAATTGGTAATTGCCAGGCATAGCCCGGCATGAAATAGGTATTGGGCTACTCGATTGGCTCTTCAGAACCTTCCAAGTTGTAATCTTTGATTTTCTTGTGGAGCGTATTTCGATTGATGCCAAGCTTGGTCGCAGCTTTTGTTTGAACATAATTGCAACCCGCGAGCACTTGCGCAATCAACTCCTTCTCCACTCGATCAACAATCGCGCTATGCAAATTCGTTGCATCATTTGGATTGCTTCGAATCCCCAATTGGACGACTTCCGTGGCTAAAGATTCAAAATCAGTCGCTTTGGAAATAGACGCCTCCACGACTGGTTCTTCCTCTAACTTGCCCGTCACAACTGCCGGGAGCAATTCGAGCGTCAACTCATCCGACTCCGCCATGACCACTGCCCGCTCAATATAGTTCTGCAATTCCCTAACATTTCCAGGCCATGAATAATCTTGAAGCGACGCCATCGCCTGTCGATCAATATGCACCACGTAGCAACTGTTTAGCGAACTGTAGTACTGGAGGAAGTGAGCCACAAGCGAAGGTATATCATCACGACGCTTACGAAGTGGTGGGAGTTCGATAGGCACCACGTTGAGTCGCCAGTACAAGTCTTCACGAAAACGCTCGTTTTTGATTTCATCGCTCAAGTCCCGGTTACTTGCAGCAATAACACGCGTATCAACCGTTACCGTTTCGGTATCCCCGACTCGCTCGAACTGCTTCTGTTGTAAGACACGAAGTAACTTGACTTGCAGGTGAAGACTCGTGCTATTAATCTCATCCAGAAAAATCGTACCAGTATGTGCCGTTTCAAACCTACCGGCCCGGTTCGAAATGGCGCCCGTAAACGCACCTCGAACATGACCAAACAATTCGCTCTCCAGAAGACTTTCACTCAATGCGCCGCAGTTGACCTTTACAAACGGGCCACCATTTCGACCACTCAACTGGTGTATTGCGTTGGCGATAACCTCCTTGCCTGTGCCCGTTTCACCAAGAAGCAAAACTGATGCATTGCTGGGTGCAACGCGTTTTGTGACACGGGCGACCTCAACCATGGCAGGTGATGCACCGATCACGCCAGGCAATAGTGTACCTGAAGGAAGATTGTGAGAAAAATTCTCTTGCCTAATGCCGGCCATGAATTTCCTGATTTGGCGAGCCGCTCGCAGAAACGCCTACTCCGCGTTCCAGACAACTAACCCAATGGTAACCATTGCTTAAAAAATTAGCTAGTTGCCCGTTGTTTGCGCAGTCACTATAAGTTTACAACATTTGCCAAAGGTGCTTAGATCCTTTACCTTCGACAGTAGG
>Ga0315899_10003457_pt1 | contig 17212 bp, 15 predicted proteins | sample LakEriMetagenome_2_FD_203518 | JGI IMG/M metagenome (GOLD analysis project Ga0315899, IMG submission 203518) | Freshwater fungal communities from buoy surface, Lake Erie, Ohio, United States - Buoy 4 MA112 | ecosystem: Environmental > Aquatic > Freshwater > Lake | place: USA: Lake Erie, Ohio... | reverse complement strand
GCGCCCTCGCGGACCGCGTGCTCGAGCAGGTAGGTCGAGTAGACGTACTCGAGGTCGAACGGCGGATCCTTGCGCATCAGCACCGCGTCGAACGCGGCGAGCTTCTCGGCGCGCGTCGCGCCGAGGCGCCACCAGCCGTGCGGATCGTGGCCCGTTTCGCCCAGCTGCGGGCCCGCGAGCTCGAGCGGCTGCGCATCCGCCCACGCCGAGCCGCCCTCGAGCCACAGCTGCGCCTGCCCGCAGAACACGAGCGCGTGCCCGCGCGCGACCGCCGCCTGCATGATCGCGTAGGTCGAGTCCTTGTAGGTCTTGAACGACTCGATCGGGTCGGCGACGATCAGGATGCGCATCGGGAACCTCGGCGCGGTGCGCTCGGTCGGGGGGCCGCGACCGCGGCGTCAGCCGAAGCGCGAGGGATCGGGGTCGGTCCGCTCGAGCTCGAGCGACGCGGCCAGCAGCGCGAGCCGCGCGACGACGCCGTACGCGTAGAAGCGGTTCGGCGCGCACTCGGGCGTGCCGGCGGCGTCGGGCAGGTTGCAGCTCGACGCGAACGGCAGCGGCACGAAGCGCGAGCCCGGTGCGTTGAGGTTCTCGTCGCGGCCGCGCTCGGCGTGCACGCGGTAGAAGCCGCCCACCACGTACTTGTCGACCATGTAGACCACCGGCTCCGCGACGCCGTTCTCGACGGTCTCGATCGTCGGCACGCCCTCCTGGATGATCACCTCGGAGACCTCGAGCCCTTCCTTCACCACCGCCATCTTGTTGCGCTGGCGGCGGTTCAGGTTCTGGACCTCGGCGGCGTCCTTGACCGACATGATGCCCATGCCGTACGTCCCGGCGTCGGCCTTGACGATCACGAACGGCGTCGCGTCAATCTTGTATTCCTTGTACTTCGCGCGGATCAGCTTCAACGTCGACTCGACGTTGTTCGCGAGGCACGCCTCGCCCTCGCGCGCCTGGAAGTCGACCTTGCCGCAGGTGCTGAAGTACGGGTTCAGCAGCCACGGGTCGACGTCGATCAGCTTCGCGAAGCGCTTGGCGACGTCGTTGAACGCGTCGAAGTGGTTCGACTTGCGCCGCACCGCCCAGCCGGCGTGCAGCGGCGGCAGCAGGATCTGGCCCTGCAGGTCCTTCAGGATCTCGGGGATGCCGGCCGACAGGTCGTTGTTCAGCAGGATCGCGCAGGGGTCGAAGCCGTCGAGTCCGACGCGGCCGTTCGCGCGCACCAGCGGCTCGACGGTCAGCGACTGGCCGTCACCGAGCTCGACCGGCGTCGGCGCGGTGATCTCGGGGTTCAGCGTCCCGAGCCGCACGGTGAGGCCCGTCTGCCGCAGCATCGCGGCGATGCGCACCACGTTCTGCAGGTAGTACGTGTTGCGCGTGTGGTTCTCGGGGATCAGCAGCAGGTTCTTCGCGTCGGGGCAGTACTTCTCGATCGCGACGGTCGCGGCCTGCACCGCGAGCGGCATCGCCTCGGCGGACAGGTTGTTGAAGCCGCCCGGATACAGGTTCGTGTCGACCGGCGACAGCTTGAAGCCCGCATTGCGCAGGTCGACCGAGCAGTAGAACGGCGGCGTGTGCTCCTGCCACTCCAGGCGGAACCAGCGCTCGATGCGCGGGGTCGCGTCGAGGAGCTGGCGCTCGAGCTCGAGCAGCGGGCCGGTCAGGGCGGTGACGAAATGGGGGACCATGGGCGGTCGGACGTCCGGGGCCGGCCATTGTAGCGGCGTAGCCGGGAATTCGGCGAGCAGCGCTCGCCGCCGGCGGATGCTCACCGGAACACGACCGTCCTGTGACCGTTCAGCAGCACCCGGTCCTCGAGGTGGTAGCGCAGCGCGCGCGCAAGCACCGACTTCTCGACGTCCTTGCCGTAGCGGACCAGGTCGTCGACGGTGTCGTCGTGCTCCACGCGCACGACGTCCTGCTCGATGATCGGACCTTCGTCGAGGTCCTCGGTGACGTAGTGGCTGGTCGCGCCGATCAGCTTCACGCCGCGCTCGAACGCGCGGTGGTACGGCTTCGCGCCGATGAACGACGGCAGGAAGCTGTGGTGGATGTTGATGATCCGCCCCGGATAGCGCCGGCACAGCTCGGGCGGCAGGATCTGCATGTAGCGCGCGAGCACGATCGTGTCGACCTGATGCTCGAGCAGCAGCCGCTCGATCTCGGCGAACGCGGCCGGCTTGGTGTCCGGGGTGACCGGCACGTGGACGAAGGGGATGCCGTGCACCTCGACGTCGCCGCGCAGGTCCTCGTGGTTGGCGATCACGCACGGGATCTCGCAGCGCAGCTCGCCCGCGCGGCGGCGGTAGAGCAGGTCGACGAGGCAGTGGTCGAGCTTGCTCGCCAGCAGTGCGACGCGGCGCGGCTTCGCGGAATCGGACAGCCGCCAGGTCATCTCCCAGCGCTGCGCGATCGGGCCGAAGTCGGCGACGAAGCGGTCGGCGCCGTCCTGCAGCGAGGACGCGAGGATCGCGTTGCGCATGAAGAAGCGGCCGCGGTCGCGATCGGCGTGGTGGTTGGCTTCCAGGATCCAGCCGCCGCGCTCGGCGATGAACCGGGAGACCTCGGCGACGATGCCCACGCGGTCGGGGCAGTCGATCGTCAGCGTGAAGTGATGTTCGGACAGCATCGGCCGATTATGGCCGAGCCGTCGCAACCCTGCAGGCGATCCCGGGGCGCGGCCGCGGCGCGCGCCGGTGGGGCGGCGCGCCCGCGGTCCGGCCGGTCAGCGCAGTCCCGGTCCGGGCTGCAGCGCCGAGCGCTGCAGCACCGCGCCGCCCCACGACTCGGGCGACGCGCCCGATGACGCCCGAGCGGGGCGCGGCGCCTCGGGCACGCGCACCGGCTCGCTCGCGCCCGCCGGCGCTTGCGGCAGCATCGAGATGCCGGCGCACAGCACCGCGGCGAGGTACGGGAACGCCTGCAGCGCCAGCACGCCGATCCAGAGCGCCGACTCCAGGTGGTTGACCTGGCGGGTCAGGCAGACCGAGACGGCGCAGATCGCGAGCCCGAGCAGCAGCAGCGCCTCCTCGCGCGCGCCGCCGAGCGCGCGGCCCGGGGCACCCGCGTTCGTCTTGCCGGCGCCCTTGCGCGTGATCTCGAACACGCCCTCGCGCTGCACGAATCCTGCGAACACGCCGAGCCCGATCGCGTGCGACAGGCCCATGCCCGCGAACGCGGCGCCGAGGATCTCGACCGCCGAGCAGCGCACGCGCCGCCAGTAGAGCAGCGGCCCGAGCACCGCGCGCACCGTGAAGAACACGATCAGCGGCAGCAGGTACAGCGTGATCGGGTAGTGCACGCGCGTCGGCGCGACCAGCAGGCCGATCGTCCAGGCCATCGCGCCGAACGTGAACACCAGGTGCAGCGCGTCGCCGATCCAGGGCAGCCAGCCGGCCACGAAGTGGTAGCGCTGCGCCGGCGTCAGCGGGCCGCCGCGCGCGAACAGCGTGCGCGCATGCCCCTTCAGGATCTGCATCGCGCCCTGCGCCCAGCGACGGCGCTGCTTCTTGAACTGCGCGAAGTCGTCGGGGGTCAGGCCCTCGCCCATCACGCGATCGACGTAGACGGTCCGCAGGCCGGCCTTCATCAGTCGCAGGCCGAGTTCGGCGTCCTCGCAGATCGTCCACTCGGACCACTTCCCATGCTCGCGCAGCGCGTCCGAGCGGATCAGCGTCATCGTGCCGTGCTGGATGATCGCGTCGCGCTCGTTGCGGTGGTGCATCCCGATCCGGAAGAAGCCGTCGTACTCGAAGTTCATCATCCGGCGGAACGGCTGGGGCTCCCAGCCGCGGTGCGCCTGCGGCGACTGGACCACCGCGACCCGCTCGTCCTCGACGAAGTGGCCGACGTTCGAACGCAGCCACTCGGGGTGCACGATGTAGTCCGCGTCGACGACGCCGACGACCTCGGCGTCCGCCGCGGTCCGCTCGAGCGCGAAGTTCAGCGCCCCGGCCTTGAAGCCCGGCCAGCTCGGCAGGTGGAAGAAGCGAAAGCGCGCGTCGCCGCGACGCTCGACCCAGTCGCGCACCGGCTCCCAGAGCGCCGGATCCTTCGTGTTGTTGTCGACGACCAGCACCTCGTAGTTCGTCCAGCGCAGCCGGCCGAGGCTCTCGAGCGTGGCGATCACCATCTCGGGCGGCTCGTTGCAGCACGCGAGGTGCAGCGAGACCTTGGGCTCGCGCGCGTCGGCCGGCATCGGGCGCGGCCGGAACTCGCGCCGCAGGTTGCCGCGCCAGAACATCTCGACGAACTCGAAGCCGTTCGCGAGGATCACCGCGACCATCAGCATCAGCACCGGCGCGATCACCGCGAGCGCCACCCAGTCGACCGGGCGCATGTAGTGGTCGAACGGCACCGCGAGCAGCCAGACGACGAACGAGGCGATCGCCTGCAGCGCGAGCGCGAAGCTCACGCGGCTCGCGAGACGCAGCCGCGCGAAGCGCATCGCGAACCAGGCGATCGCGACGAATCCGAGCACCGAGGCCGCGGCCGCCTTGATCTCCCAGTTCGCGTCGGGGGACACCGGACCGGCGAGGTCGAACTTCGGCGTGCGGTCGGCGTTGTACAGGCCCCAGTAGGCGCCCACCCGGCCCTCGTTGTTCGCCTTCCAGGGCTGGTCGATCGCCTCCATCACGAAGTAGTCGATCGGCTTGCCCTTCGCGCGGGCGAGGAACTCGCGCATGAAGCGCGCCTGCTCGACCGGCGACGCGGTCGCGGTGCCGCCGCGGTAGGTGTGGCGGTCGCCGCGGCTCGGCCAGCCGATCTCGCCGATCACCACGTGCTTGTTCGGGAAGCGCGCCTTGACCTGCTCGAAGCGCTCGAACGCGTAGTCGATCGCCTGCTCCGAGGGGATGCCCTCCCAGTACGGCAGCAGGTGGACCGCCACGTAGTCGACGTTGCGCGCGAGCTCGGGGAAGCGCATCCAGATGTGCCACGGCTCGGCGGTCGACACCGGCACGGGCACGCTGCGGCGCAGGTCCTTCAGGTGGCCGATCAGCTGCTCGACGGTGAGGTTGCCGGTCAGCAGCGACTCGTTGCCGACGACGATCCGCTCGATGTTCGGGTTCAGCCGGACCGCCTCCTTGACCGCCTCGATCTCCTTGCGGTCGTTGAGCGCGCGCCCGTCGAGCCACACGCCCGCGGTGACCTTCAGGCCGTGCTGCGCGGCGATCGAGGGCAGGTCGGGGAACTCGCTCGAGCTGTAGGTCCGGATGCGGCGGGTGTGCTGCGCGAGCAGCGCGAGGTCGGCCGAGATCGACTCGTTGCCCGGGTACTTCCCCTCGATGGGCGAGTCCCATCGCCCGAACGCGTTGTAGGCGAAGCCGGCGATCGGACCCGGCGCGTCGGGCGCCGACACCGGCCGGTGCCAGGCGTCCCACGCGACGAGGTTGGCGACCGCGAGGATCGCGGCGAGCAGCAGGCCGACGAGACGGCCGATCGAGGTCTGTCGTTCCATGTCCATCCGGGCATCGCCCCGCTCGCCGGGCGAGCGGTGAGGTCGTGTCCGCGGCCGTTCCGCGGCCGCGTCGGGTCTCCTGCGGATGCCGCCGCGTCGGCGGTGCCGCGCGGCCCTCCGAGGGGCGATCGGGCGGCGCCGGCAGGCGGCCCGGTCTCGGCGGCGGTCGGCCCGCGCTACGATGCTGCGCGGCGAACCGGGCCGGTCTTCATTGAACGCGCGGCACCGGCACTCCGTGCACCCGACCTGTCCGTGCGGACGCAAAGTCTACCGTGATCGAATCCGAGCGTTCCGCAGGACCCCATCCGCCGCGTGGACGGCCGCATGGCCGCTGAGCGTCGGCCGGCGACCTCGCCAGGCCCGGCCGCGCCCGATCGCGCCGCCGCCGCGCCCGGCCCCGGCCCGGTCCGACGGGCGGTCGTGCTCGCGCTGCTCGCGCTGGCCGTGCTCGCGGCGCTGCTGCACGGCTGGCGGATGTCGGTGCCGGTGTCGGTCGGGGAGCCCGGCGCCGAGCGGGTCGAGTGCGTGTCCTATGCGCCGTTCCGGCGCCCCGGCGAGACGCCGTTCGATCCGCGCGCGTTCGTCAGCGAGGCGCGCATCGAGGCCGACCTGAGGCTGCTCGCGTCGCGGACCGCGTGCGTGCGCACCTACTCGGTGTCGCAGGGCCTGCACGCGGTGCCGGCGGTCGCCCAGCGGCTCGGCATGACGGTGCTGCTCGGCGCCTGGCTCGGCCGCGACCGGCGCGACAACGACGCCGAGGTGCAGGCCGCGATCGGGATCGCGCGCGAGCACGCGGGCACGGTCCGCGCGGTGGTCGTCGGCAACGAGGTGATGCTGCGGCGAGAGCTGCCCGAGGCCGAGCTGGTCGGCTACATCGAGCGGGTGCGGCGCGGCACGAGCGTCCCGGTCACCTACGCCGACGTCTGGGAGTTCTGGCTGCAGCACCCGTCGATCGCGCCGGCCGTCTCGTTCGTGACGATCCACATCCTGCCCTACTGGGAGGACGAGCCGGTCGGCATCGACGCGGCGATCGTGCACGTGGTCGAGGTCTGGCGCGACATGCAGCGGCGCTTGCCGGGGCGCGAGATCCTGGTCGGCGAGACCGGCTGGCCGAGCGAGGGCCGCGCGCGGCGCGATGCCGAGCCGGGGCGCGTCGAGCAGGCGCGCTTCGTGCGGCAGTTCACGCGGGCCGCGGCCGAGCACGGCATCCGCTACAACCTGATCGAGGCGTTCGACCAGCCTTGGAAGCGGGCGCTCGAGGGCGCGATGGGCGGGGCCTGGGGCCTGCTCGACAGCGACGGCCGCCCGAAGTTCGACTGGCACGGCCCGGTGGCCCCGCGCGAGGGCTGGACCGCGTGGCGTACGGCCGCGCTCGCCGGTGCGCTGCTCGGCGCGATCGCGTTCGCGCTCGCCGGGCGGCGCCGCGGCGTGGCGCTGCATGCCGCGGTCGGCGCGATCGCCGGCGCCGGGCTGGGCGCGACGCTCGCCGAGCAGGCGCGCTACCTCGTCGTCTGGAACCGCTGGCCGGCCGAATGGAGCGCGAGCGTCGCCGCGACCGCGATCGTGCTCGCGGCATGCGTCGTGTCGGCGCTGTGGCTCGCGCGGCGGCTCGACGGCGACGCCGCAGCGCCGCTGCCGTCCGCGTCCGCCGCGATACGGGGCTGGCTGCGCAGCGAGCGCCATCCGGGCCTCGACGGCTGGGTGTCGATGCTGCACGCGGCGGTGCTGTTCTGCGCGGCCACGACCGTGGTGCTGCACGCCTTCGACGGGCGCTACCGGGGCTTCGACTGGCCGCTCTTCGCGCCGGCCGCGGTGGCCGCGGCGCTCGCGTGGATCGCGGGCGCGTCGCGCGCACCGGGCGCGCTCGAGGAGCGCTGGCTCGGGGGGGTACTGCTCGCCGGCGCCGCGCTGATGGCGGTGAAGGAGGGCCCCGCGAACGCGCAGGCGCTCGGCTACGCCGCGCTGATGGCCGTGCTCGGGGCGTGTGCGCTCGCCCGCACGAGCACCAGCAGCCCGAGCATCGCGCCGACCGCGGCCGGCTCGCAGCTGTAGAGCACGAGGCCGGCGGCGCCGAGCGCGAGCGCGGCGGTCGCCGTCCGCGGCCCCCGCAGCACGGTCGCCATCACCCCGGCCGCGAACGCGGCCCAGCCGATCTCCTGGTGGACGAAGCTGCTCAGCAGCGCGGTGCGTACCGCGCACGCGCCGTGCCACGGCGCCGGGTCGCACGCGTGCGCGATCGAGGCGGGCTCGATCGCGAACGTGCGCAGCCCGAGCGCGATCGCGCCGATCACCACGGCGAGCACGAGGCCATGCAGCACCGGGCGACGGGCGAGGAGGCCGGCGGACGTCATCGCGCGAGTGTAGCCGCGGCGCGCGGCCAGGGGCATCGGCGCGCGCGCCGTGCCGCGTCCGCGCGGAGAAAAAAAACGCGCCGGGCAGCGCCCGGCGCGAACTGAGTCCGGAAACGAGAGGAGAAAGTGTTCAGGAGTGGTAGGCGGACTCGCCGTGCGAGGTGATGTCCAGGCCTTCGCGCTCCTCGTCCTCGGGCACCCGCAGGCCGACGATCATGTCGACCAGCTTGAAGGCGACGAACGACACGACACCCGACCACACGATGGTGAGCAGCACGCCCTTCAGCTGCGTCCACACCTGGCCGGCGATCGAGTAGTCGGCGCTCGCCGCGTTGGCGACGTAGTCGAAGATGCCCATGCCGCCGAGCGCCGGAGCCGCGAACACGCCGGTCAGCAGCGCGCCCAGGATGCCGCCCACGCCGTGCACGCCGAACACGTCGAGCGAGTCGTCGGCGCCGAGCATGCGCTTCAGGCCGTTGACGCCCCACAGGCAGACGACGCCGGACACGAGGCCGATGACGATCGCGCCCATCGGGCCGACGAAGCCGCAGGCCGGCGTGATCGCGACGAGGCCGGCGACCGCACCCGAGGCCGCACCGAGCATCGAGGGCTTGCCCTTGCCCATCCACTCGGCGAAGGTCCAGCTCAGCACCGCGGCGGCGGTGGCGATCGTCGTGTTGATCATCACCAGCGCGGTCAGGCCGTTCGCCTCGAGGTTGGAGCCCGCGTTGAAGCCGAACCAGCCCACCCACAGCAGCGACGCACCGACCATCGTGAACGCCAGCGAGTGCGGCGCCATCGATTCGCGGCCGTAGCCGACCCGCTTGCCGAGCATGTACGCGCCGACCAGGCCCGCGATGCCCGCGTTGATGTGGACCACGGTGCCGCCGGCGAAGTCGAGCGCGCCCTGCGCCCACAGCCAGCCCGCGTTCGCGGTGACCGCCTCGAGCGTCTTCGCGTCGGTGATCGCGTCGGGGCCGTCCCAGTACCAGACCATGTGCGCGATCGGCAGGTACGAGAAGGTGAACCACAGCACGCAGAACAGCAGCACGGCCGAGAACTTGATCCGCTCTGCGAACGCGCCGATGATCAGCGCCGGCGTGATCGCGGCGAACGTGCCCTGGAACGCGATGAACACGTACTCGGGGATGTAGACGCCCTTGCTGAACGTCGCGGCCACCGACTCGGGCGTGACCCCCTTCAGGAACAGCTTGTCGAAGCTGCCGAAGAAGCTGCCCGCGCCGCCGAATGCGAGCGTGTAGCCGTAGATCACCCAGAGCAGCGAGATGAGGGAGAAGACCATCGTCACCTGCATCAGCACCGACAGCATGTTCTTGCTGCGGACCAGGCCGCCGTAGAACAGCGCGAGGCCGGGGATCGTCATCAGGATGACCAGCGCCGTGGCGACCAGCATCCAGGTGGTGTCGCCCTTGTTGGGCACCGGCGGCGCGGCGGCCGCGGCTTCTTCCTTCTTCTCCTCGGCCGCTGCGGCCTCGGCCTTGGCGGCGGGGGCCTCGTCCTTCTTGGCGTCGGCCTGCGCGAGCAGGATCGGAGCGGCCTTCGCCGCGGGCGTGCCGGTGTCGGCGGCGATGGCGCCGCCCACCGGCGCGAGGCACAGCGCTGCGACCAGCGCGAGCGTTCGTGCGATGCGATTCATCGTGGGTCCTCTAGTCGTGGATTCGGTCAGAGCGCGTCGCCGCCGGTCTCGCCGGTGCGGATCCGGATGACCTGCTCGAGGTCGTAGACGAAGATCTTTCCGTCGCCGATCTTGCCGGTGCGCGCCGCGCCTTCGATGGCCTCGATCGCGCGTTCGACGAGCTCCGAGGCGACCGCCGCCTCGATCTTCACCTTCGGCAGGAAGTCGACGACATACTCCGCGCCGCGGTACAGCTCGGTGTGGCCCTTCTGACGACCGAAGCCCTTGACCTCGGTGACGGTGATCCCCTGCACGCCGATGCCGGACAGGGCTTCCCTGACTTCGTCGAGCTTGAAGGGCTTGATGATGGCGGTGATCAGTTTCATGGATGGACTCCTGCGCTTCAGGCCGCGCGCGGGGCTCGCGGCCCCGCGCCCGAATGATCAGAAGGTCTTGCCGATCGACAGCACGACGCCGGTCTTGCCGACCTGCTTCACCGAGCCGGACGAGTCGCTCGCGAAGTACAGCGCCTTGTCGGCGTTGGTGCCGACGACCGCGGCGCCGAGCAGCCAGCCGGTCCAGTCGTAGGTGACGCCGAGCTTGTAGTCGACGTAGCTCAAGTCCGAGTAGTTCCGGACGTTCTGGTAGCCGACGTGCGCGCCCAGCGTGAGCTTCGGTGCGATCTCGGTCGAGTAGTTCAGGTCGATGTAGTACGAGCCGGAGGACGACTTGCCGCCGGTGGTCTCGTCGAGGCCGAAGAAGTCGGTGAGCGCGAAGAAGACCTTCGCGCTGAACGGCCCCATCACGCCGCCGAAGTACAGCTCGAAGTTGTCGTACTTGGGCTTGCTGGTGAAGCCGTTGTAGAAGGCGCCGGGGTAGTAGTAGTAGAGCGCGCCGACGTCGAGGGTGATGTCCTTGCCGACCGGGAACTTGTAGCCGCCGTAGAAGTCCATCTCGAGGCTGGCGCCGTTCGGGTACTGGTTGCCCGAGACGCTCGAGTTCCAGTTGCCGAGGTAGAAGCCGCTCGCGTGCGCCCAGTCGATGCCGCCCTGGACCGCGGGCAGCTTGAAGCTCTGCGAGATGCCGCGGAACCGGTAGTCCGAGGTGATCGTCAGGTTGCCGGTCAGCGCGCTCGCAGGGGCGGGCGCCTGTGCGCTGGCGAGGGACGGGACGACCACCGAGGCGACGGTGGCGAGGGCGATCAGCGTTTTCTTCATCGATGGCTCCGGAGGTACGTTCTTTGGTGTGACGAATCGAGGACGCGTGGGACGTCGGGACGCCTCACCTGAGCATTTCCTGTGCCACTTCGTGGCGCACCAGGATGGCGCGTCGGGGGTGGGGCCGGCGCCGCCGGCGTCGATCCGACGCACCGGAGTGACGCACCTCCATGGTGCGCTCTTGCTCGCTGACGGTGCCGCACGGCCCCTGCGGTCAGTCGTCCGCCCCGGTGCGTAGGCCGTTCGGCATCGGCCGCCGGGCCGAGCCGGCGAGGGCGTCGCCCGGACCCCGCGTGCTAGACTGCCTCGGCATCTGGAGGCACCCGGACCATGGAAAGGCAGGCGTTTCTGCAGGACGTCCAGCAGCGGATCGCCGAGCTGATCCGCTCGAGTCCGGCGGCCGACCTCGAGCGCAACGTCAAGGCGATGCTCGCCCAGACTTTCCAGCGGATGGACCTGGTGACCCGCGAAGAGTTCGAGGTCCAGCTCGAGACGATCACCCGGCTGCGCCGGCGCGTCGAGGCGCTGGAGGCCCGGCTCGCCGGCGAGGCAGAACGCCCCGGCTGACCGGTCGGCAGTACGCTCCGGGCGCGGTAGCGAGCGCTCGCTCACATCATTGCATTCGTCTTCGGATCCCGCGCGGGAGGGCCCGTGTCGCTCGCTGTCGTCCACAGTCGGGGCCTGGTCGGCGTCGAGGCGCCGCCGGTGTCGGTCGAGGTCCACCTCGCCAACGGCCTGCCGGCGTTCCACGTCGTCGGACTCCCCGACGCCGAGGTCCGCGAGAGCCGCGAACGGGTCCGGGCAGCGCTGCTGCACGGCGGCTTCGACTTCCCCGCGCGGCGGATCACGGTGAACCTCGCGCCCGCCGACCTGCCGAAGGGCTCCGGCCGCTTCGACCTGCCGATCGCGATCGGCATCCTCGCGGCCGCCGCCGGCACGCCGTCGAAGGTGCTGGACGGCTTCGAGCTGATGGGTGAGCTGTCGCTGACCGGCGCACTGCGGCCGGTCCGCGGCGCGCTGGTGCTGGCCCTCGCCGTCCGCCGGCAGGCGCCGCAGCGGCTGCTGGTGCTGCCGGCCCCGAGCGCGGCCGACGCCGCGCCGGCCGCCTTCGACGGCACCCGTGCGGCCGCGACGCTGCGAGAGGTGTGGGCGGCGGTCGCCGAGGGCGGCTCGCTCGCGCGCGTGGGCGACGGGCCCGCGGCCTGCGCGCCCCTCGCGCCGCCGGTTCGCGCCGACGGCATCGCACCGGATCTCTCCGAGGTGCGCGGCCAGGCGGCCGCGCGACGGGCGCTGGAGATCGCGGCCGCCGGCGGCCACGGGCTGCTGCTGATCGGCCCGCCAGGCAGCGGCAAGTCGATGCTCGCGCAGCGGCTGCCCGGGCTGCTGCCGCCGATGACCGACGACGAGGCGCTCGAGTCCGCGGCGGTGCTGTCGCTCGCCGGGGGCGCGGGCGCCTCGACCGCGTGGGGCCGGCGGCCGTTCCGCGCGCCGCACCACTCGGCCTCGGGCGCGGCGCTGGTCGGCGGCGGCAGTGCGCCGCGCCCCGGCGAGATCTCGCTCGCGCACCGCGGCGTGCTGTTCCTCGACGAGCTCGCCGAGTTCCAGCGCGGCGTGCTCGACACGCTGCGCGAGCCGCTCGAGACCGGCCGCGTGTCGATCTCGCGCGCCGGCCGGCAGGCCGAGTTCCCGGCGGCGTTCCAGCTGGTCGCGGCGACCAACCCGTGCCCCTGCGGCTGGCACGGCCACGCGAGCGGGCGCTGCCGCTGCGCGCCGGCCGACGTCGCGCGCTACCGGGGCCGGCTGTCCGGCCCGCTGCTCGACCGCATCGACATGCACGTCGAGGTGCCGTCGGTGCCTCGAGGCGACCTGCTCGCGCAGCCGCGCGGCGAGGCGAGCGCGACGGTGCGCGCGCGCGTCGTCGCCGCGCGCGCGGTGGCGATCGCGCGCCAGGGCGCCCCGAACGCCGCGCTCGCCGGCGCCGCGCTCGAGGCGCACTGCGCGATCGACGACGCCGGCCGCGCGCTGCTCGGCGCGGCGATCGAGAAGCTCGACCTGTCGGCGCGCGCGCTGCCGCGGCTGCTGCGGCTCGCGCGCACGATCGCCGACCTGGCCGGCGCGGCCGCGCTCGCGCCGGTCCACGTGGCCGAGGCGATCGGCTACCGGCGCTCCGGATAGCCGGGCGCAGGAGCCCCCGCGAGCGGGTACAGTCGCGGGGATGGACACGCCCACCCCGCCCCCCCGTACCGTCGACGTCGTCTCGGACGTCGTCTGCCCGTGGTGCTACATCGGCAAGCGACAGCTCGAGGCGGCGATCGCGCGGCTGCCCGAGGACGAGCGCCCGATCGTGCGCTGGCACCCGTTCCAGCTCAATCCCGACCTGCCGCCCGAAGGCGTCGACCGGCGCGCCTACCTCGAGGCGAAGTTCGGGGGCGCCGAGCGCGCCACGCAGATCTACGAGCGCGTGCGCGCGGCCGGGCGCACCGCCGGGCTCGAGCTCGCGATCGACCGCATCGAGCGGCAGCCGAACACGCTCGACGCGCACCGGCTGATCGCCTGGGCGCAGTCCGACCCGTCGCGCGACGCGACCGCGATGGTCGAGGCGCTGTTCCGCGCCTACTTCGTCGAGGGCCGGCCGGTCGGCGAGCGCGACGCGCTCGCGCGGCTCGCCGGCGAGGCCGGCTACGACCCGCAGGCCGCGCGCGAGATGCTCGACTCGGACACCGGCCTGGCCGAGATCCAGGCGATGGACCGGCACGCGCGCGAGATGGGCATCACCGGCGTGCCGTTCTTCGTGTTCGACAGCAAGGTCGGCATCTCGGGCGCGGCCGGCACCGACACGCTGCTCGATGCCATGGCGCAGGCGCGCGACCCGGCCTGACGGGGACGGCGCGCCGCGGCGATTCCGCACCCGAGCCGTCGCCGGCGCCCCGCACGGTCGCCGCGGCTAGAATCGTCGGCTCACCCCGCTTCCGGACCGCCGCCCGCACGGCGCCCCGCCATGACCGACACCGCCGCCCTGCCGCTCGCCGGCCTGAAGATCATCGAGCTCCACGCGATCGGCCCGGTGCCGTTCGCCGGGCAGCTGCTGCGCGGCCTGGGCGCCGACGTCACGCGGATCTCGCCGCCCGCGGACCCGGGCCTCGGCGTGTCGTCGGACCCGAAGTTCGACGTCTCGAACGTCGGCAAGCGCCCGGTCGCGATCGACATGAAGTCGGCCGACGGGCTCGCGCAGGCGCGCTCGCTGATCGACGCGGCCGACGTGCTGCTCGAGGGCTTCCGGCCCGGCGTGCTGGAGCGCCTCGGCCTCGCGCCGGCCGAGCTTCTGGCGAGCAACCCGCGCCTCGTGGTCGGCCGGCTGTCGGGCTGGGGCTCGCGCGGCCCGCTCGCCGAGCGCGCCGGCCACGACATCAACTACCTCGGCCTGACCGGGCTGCTGAACGGCATCGGCGCGAAGGACGCGCCGGTGCCGCCGCTCAACGTCGTCGGCGACTACGGCGGCGGTGCGATGCTCCTCGCGGTCGGCGTGCTCGCCGCGCTCGTGCGCCGCGGCATCGACGGGCGCGGCGGCGTGGTCGAGTCGAGCATCCTCGCCGGCTCGGTCGGCCTGTCGCCGATCTTCTACGGCCTGCTCGCGGCGGGCGCCTGGAAGATCGGCCGCGGCGTGAACCTGCTCGACGGCGGCGCGCCGTACTACCGCGTGTACCGGACCTCGGACGATCGCTTCGTCGCGGTCGGCGCGATCGAGCCGAAGTTCTACGCGCAGCTGCTGAAGGTCACCGGGCTCGAGGGCACGCTCGATGCGCGCCGCCAGAACGACCGCTCGACCTGGGACGAGACCGCACGCGTGCTGGCCGAGCGCTTCGCGACCCGCACCCGCGACGACTGGGCCGCGGCGGCCGCGTCGAGCGACGCGTGCCTGACGCCGGTGCTCGACTTCCTCGAGGCGGCCGCGCATCCGCACAACCTCGCCAACGGCCTGTACCGCGCCGAGCCGTTCCCGCAGCCGGACCGGACGATCGCGTTCGCGCGATGACCGGGGGCGCCGGGCGCGCCCGCCCGCCCGGCCCGTCGTCGACCGCGGTGCCGCGCGCCGCCGGGCTCGGCGCCGGCCTCGCCTGCGCGCTCGCGGCCGGCCTCGCCTGGGGCCTGGTGTTCGTCGCGCCGGTGATGCTGCCCGACTACCCGGCCGCGGTGCTGTCGGTCGGCCGCTACGTGGCCTTCGGGCTGATCGCCCTCGCGCTCGCGTGGCCGGCGCGCGAGGCGCTCGCGCGGCTCACGCGCGCCGACTGGATCGAGGCGACCAAGCTGTCGCTGGTCGGCAACCTGCTCTACTACGCGTGCCTCGCGGCCGCGATCCAGACCGCCGGCGTGCCGCTGCCGACGATGCTGATCGGCACGCTGCCGGTGGTCATCGCGGTCGTCTCGAACCTCTCGGAGCGCGCGCTGCCGTGGCGCCGTCTCGCACCCTCGCTCGCGACGATCGCCGCCGGCATCGTGCTGGTCAACCAGGCCGAGCTCGCACGGCTGCGCGAGACCGCACCCGACGCCGGGCCGCGGCTCGCGCTCGGCGCGCTGCTCGCGCTCGGCGCGGTCGCGTGCTGGACCTGGTACCCGATCCGCAATGCGCGCTGGATGCAGCGCAACCCGCACTCCACCTCGGCGACCTGGGCGACCGCGCAGGGACTGACCACGCTGCCGCTCGCGATCGCGGGCGCGGCGCTGCTGGCGGCCTGGCACGCGGTGCGCCCGCTCGCCGACGCGTCGGGCACGCCGTTCGCGATGCCGCTCGGGCCGCGGCCGCTCGAGTTCGTCGGGCTGATGGTCGCGATCGGGCTGTCCGCATCGTGGCTGGGCACGCTGCTGTGGAACCGCGCCTCGCGGCTGCTGCCGACCTCGCTGGTGGGGCAGCTGATCGTGTTCGAGACGCTGGCGGCGCTCGCCTACGGGTTCCTGTGGCGCGGCGAGGGGCCGTCGGCCGGCGCGATCGCGGGCATCGTGCTGCTGGTGGCTGGCGTCGCGGTCGGCGTGCGGACCTTCCAGCACACGCCGGTCGAGCCCGCGCACTGACGCGGCTGGCGCGCGCACGCCTCGACCTCACCCCGCGCGGTGCGCTGCACCGAGCACTCGCATCGAGAGCGACACTGCACACGCCGCGGTCAGTCGGTGGTTGGCCACGACGAACCACCAGCGCGGATGGTCCGTGCGGCGCCAGCGCGCGTCGCCGACGTCCGCGCTGCGCTCGAACAGACGGTGGCCGATCAGCCCGGGGGCCGCGTGCACGACCGGGAACAGCATGAGCCCGAGGGCCCCGGGCCAGAGCGGAAGAGCCGCGAGCGCACCCAACCAGGCGAGGCCGGCGAGCGTACCGGCCACGTGCAGCGCGCGGTTGACCGGATGGCGGTGCTCCGGCAGGAACACCTCGCGGTAGAAGCGATCGAAGGACAGCGGTTCGGTGGGCGAAGGGATCATCGGGAGCTCCATCGGGGCGCGGACGGCGGTTGCGTGCGTTCGGACCCGTCCGCGGGGACGGCACGGGCATCGCGAGGCGACACGGGCATGATGCGAGTCCCTGCTCGCTTTCACCACTCGCGTTCCCGCACGTGCTGCGAATCGACCTGAAAGCACGGAAAACCCCGCTACAGACGCGCGCGCAGGTCACCGTCGAGGCGATCCTCGCTGCGGCGGCTCGCGTTCTCGAGCGCGAGTCCCCCGCTGGTTTCAATACCAATCGGGTCGCCGAGGTCGCCGGCGTCAGCATTGGATCGCTGTACCAGTACTTCCCGAACAAGTCGGCGCTGGTCACCGCACTGATCGACCGCCACCAGCACGCGCTGGCCGGGGAGGTGGAGGCGTGCGTGGCCGCCCGAGCCGACGGTCCGCTGCGCGAGGCGCTCGCTGCGCTGGCGCGCATCGGCATCGCGCAGCAGTACGGTCGGCCGCTGCTCTCGGCCGCGCTCGGCCACGAGGAGCGGCGCCTGCCGATGCGCAGCCGCATCCGCGGCGCCGAGGAACGGATCGTCGCCGGGATCGTCGGGCTCCTGCGTCGGCACGGGCACCTTCTGTCGACCGCCCCGAGCCACGAATCGGCACGGGACTTGCTCGTGATCGCCAAGGCCCTGGTCGAAGCCGACGCCCAGGATCGCCGCACGCCACCGCCCGATCTGGAGGGGCGGATCGTGCGGGCGCCGTGGGGCTACCTGAGCGCGACGTCCTGAGGCGCGGCGCTCACCGGCCGCCCCAGCGCCTCGGCCATGCGACGAACAGCACGAGGCAGGACGCGTGCAGCGTCGCGAACGCGAGCATCGCCGCGCGGAACGCCGCGACCTCGTCGATCCCGTGCGCGCGGAACGCATCGATCGCGAGGCCGAAGCCCCACTGGCTCGCGAACATCCACGAGAAGATCGTCAGGTTGAAGCCGGCCAGCGCCCGGCCCGCGAGGTGCGGCGGGAAGGCGAGCCCCACGCGCGGCTGCACCATCGTGTAGATCGTCGCGGTCGCCCCGAACGCGAGCCACAGCCACCACGCCGACGGCCCGCTCGCCCAGGCG
>Ga0315899_10003454_pt1 | contig 17222 bp, 21 predicted proteins | sample LakEriMetagenome_2_FD_203518 | JGI IMG/M metagenome (GOLD analysis project Ga0315899, IMG submission 203518) | Freshwater fungal communities from buoy surface, Lake Erie, Ohio, United States - Buoy 4 MA112 | ecosystem: Environmental > Aquatic > Freshwater > Lake | place: USA: Lake Erie, Ohio... | reverse complement strand
GGACCTATTACAAAGCTGTTCGCGGGGGGGGGAGGAGGAGAGTGGACGACATGTGCTATGATAGACGACGAGCCGAGGCCTGTGTGGATGAGTCCGCTCATCACGCACTTATGGGTGTCTCTGGATTTCCAGAATCTGATTAATATGTGTGTTTTTATTACTGCAGGACCTATTACAAAGCTGTTCGCGGGGGGAGGAGGAGAATATGCCCAATTTTTAGCGACGTTTCGGATCTGATTTTCTTCAAATCGGTTGTGATAACGGTTGTGATAAACAAAGAAACACACACAGTATTGTCGACAATACCTTAAAATGCATTTTAATCTGTTCGCGCTAGTACTATAGCGCTTCCGAGTGTTCTTTGTTCCTGTAGGTGCCACGGCCGTGGCGTGTTCTCATTAATAAACGAAACCTTCTCTCGGCTCATCGCCGGTTACTGTCCCAGCAGTCTCGACCCTGGAGCTCTGGCCGCGGTGACGGTGTGCGCCCACACAGCTGTCCGATGGCCACCGACCAGGGGGGGGGGCACGCGGCGCCCGGGGCACAGCCCAACTCTGGTTTCTGCAGCAAGCCAGGACATGGTAGCTTCGAAGAGACCATGTGGTGCGCGGACTGCAACATTAAGTTCTGCATCCGCTGCACATCCCAGCACATCGGGCACCAGACGATGGACGCGGCCTCGGCCAAGTTCTTCAGGCGCACGTCAAGCGAGCCCGCCGAACCGCCCTCGGCCGCCTCGATCACGCGGTCAGAATTCAACGACCGCATGGCCACCTTCAGGCGCACGAGCTCGTCCTCATCGGAGGCCGCTTCGGTTCTGATCCGCCCTTCCCCCCAGCTTTGCAGCAGGCCTGTGCTCTGGGGCCCGACTGACGCCTTGCCCCGACCCGTAAACAGAGGGCGATTGCACTCGTGAACAGACTGCAGCGGCGTCTCTCTGTGTCGCTAGACTCGACCGCCGCTACGCTAGAATCCGCTCAGACGTAAGATACTCGTGCCACGGAGCGTGCTTGCAACTGCCGGGCAGGATGCTGCTGCTGCGCTGGTGCCCTGCAAAAAACTTCTGCTCTTGGCAGAAGCTAAACGTGATGTGAACATGGGCGCGCCGGTGCAGGATGCTGGAAGAGGCGGGCGCAGCGATCGCCAAGTGGTTCGCTGGGCTCTCTGGAGCTGCCCTGCACGCTGCTATTCTAAAGGCCTTTCAGCAGTTTGACACCGACGACTCCGGCTTACTCAACAGGTGCTCTGCCCCGCCCAGCGCACCGGACCGGCAAGAGCGTGCGCGGCCCGGGGAAAGGTCCAAAGCGCGATGATGACATTGTGTGCGTGCAGGGAGGAATTTGGAGGCGCCATGCGCGCCATGGGCCTGAGGCTTACAGAAGAGGAGCTGACGCTGCTGTTCAATGAGTACGACAAGGATGGCAGTGGGACCATCGATTTGGCAGAGTTTACGTCCATGGTGAAGCGGTAATTATACATAATATATGATATACAAAAAATAAATCATAATGTTTTCATAACTTTTTGCACTTCAGGTGGATGTGCAAAAACACAGATGGTGGCAGTATCCCAGAAGAGAGGGAGAGGGAGGCACGGGAAAAGGAAAGGGAGCACGCAGAGAAGGAGGAGGAAACAGACAAAGAGGCGCGGGAAAAGGAAAGGGAGAGGGAGCGGGAGCGGGAGCGGGAAAGAGAACGCGCAGAGAAGGAGGAGGAAACTGACAAGCAGGCACTAATTCTGAAAAGTAATCCCTATCGTGGAAATAGTAAATAGTAAGTGGGCTGGGTCACTGACTTTTGAGAATTGGATGTCCAGGGGCGCTACACGGAGCTGAATCTGACGGTGGAAGAAATGCTAGGCGCGATCCCCTTTCTCTGCAATGCTCCCGCCCACGTGCGTCATCTCTTGAGCGCGAACGTGGTGTGGAAGAATTACATCGAGGGGGATTTCGTGGTCAAAGAAGGCGCTCCCGCCGAATCTATGTTTATCTTTGTTCACGGTACAGCCAAAGTTGTGCGTGGGCCCGAAAGCAAGCAAGTTATGGAATTCAAACCTGGCAGTTTTTTTGGCGAAAATTCTCTGTGGCAGGAGGGACAGGTGCGGCATGCTTCCGTTATTGCCACGAGCCACTGCACTTGCATCGAAATACCTCGTGCCATTTATCACCAGTGTGACCCAGCTGCTGCCGTGAAGTTTCAGCAACAGCAGACTTGTCTGCAGGAGCACCAACTGGCAGACAGGAGTGAAGCAGGCTCGGGCCGGTGCGTGCGTCAAGACGGCGAGATGCAAGAAGCAGGCGACTTCGAGCGCGTTGGCAGCGCCGGACAGCTCATCAGCACCTCCATGCACCAAGCAGCTCGACAACCAGAAGGCCCCCGGGTGCCCAATTACATGAGAGCCCATACGAGAACTACAGCATCTGCGCCGAGGACGGAGAGCGCCAAAACACAGCGAAACTTGGAAGCCATTCGCGCCCCACAATCCGCCAACAATCGACCAAGCACGTCGGGCCCTTCAAGAACAACATCCAACAGCAACATCCCGTCAACATCGGCGAGTCAGGATCACCTGACCGACACAAACTTCAAGGTGACCTGGGGCGAGAGCAAGGGTGGCGAGGGAGCGGATATCGAGCGGCACTCGAGTCATGTGTTCGAGCGGGCAATGTCACACCCTGCCCGGGCCGAAACAGCGCCGGCCCCTCCACGACAATTGCGCCGGCCCCTCCAGAACAGTCCGCGGCTGCAAAATGTGCAAATGCACTTTCCAGCAGCAGCAAATGACGACCAATCGCACATACCAGCAGCAGCAAATGATGCAACGATGTGGGGCTGGGTGAATGCTGCGCTTGACCAGCGCGAAAACCACGAAAACGGTTCAACTATACAAGGTTCGGTAGGCATTACTGATCCTTCTCCCAATGCCTATGCCGCCGCCATGCCGACCCTTCGCACCCCACACAAGACTGCTTCGGAGCGGATTGCGGCAACGCGTGCGATGCACTATTTCGGGAACAGAAACAAGGGCACGGGAGATGGAGAGATGGGATTCAGGAGAGCCTCTTCCGCTGGCGTAGAATTCATGCGAGTCTCTTCCGCTGGCAGCACGCGCAAGCTGCCTGCTTTGCGTAAGTCTTATGCCATAGAGCAAATCAACTTGCGAGGTTGAAGAGACCGTGCTGCCAGCGCAAGCTGCCTGCTTTGCGTAGGTCTTATGCCATAGAGCACATCAACTTGCGAGGTTGAAGAGACCAAAAAAAATTGACCTTGTATTGTATTTTTCAATGAAAAATACAATGTATACCATAATAACACTCTGAATAACCACAGTACAGGAGAATGGAATGTCTTATACTGAATTGAGTATAATTTGCTTAATTGTTTTTGTAAAGAAAATTTTGGGTCTTTCAAAGCATTTTCAACGGGCACATTAAATCGCTTTCATCTACTATGGTTGTTATATTAACAAGCATTTTATTATGATAAATGTATTCGTTAATTTAACGAATACATTTATCATAATAAAATGATTAAGTTTTTCAAGCTGAGAACTTGTTAAGTTTTTCAAGCTGAGGATTATTCATTAAACAACACATAATTTATTTTTTCCTAGACTTTTATAATCTTTTTGAAATTCTCAAATATTTTTCAATATGTACTCGTTTTTAAGGTCAAGATTTTTCTGTTTTTTCCCTACTGGAATTCTACCTCATGAATTGGTTGGAAATTATTTAAATAGACCTGGCTAGATTTGAAGATAAAATTGAGAGGCTCGCTCTAGCTCGCATGCATCCATTCCAATGTGCCCTGAGCCCCTCCTCTGCCTTGATTCTCGCTGTCATCAATTGCCTGCGCAAGGGTTGGGTGCGGTGTGATGCAGCAAACGCGCCACCGCACTTCCCTACCCTCAACACCAAGGCGTTGATCCGACGCACGGCGCTCTCTGTTCCTTGATGTCGAGTGAAGTAATTTCTATTAAAACAAAAGTGAAGCCATTTCTATTTGAATAAGAGGAGTATCATCGGTGTTTGGTACGTGTTACATAGGAAATTATTATGTACGTAGGAAATGCATTGACGTAGGAAATGTATTGATCCCATGTCTGAAAGTGCCACGACGCAGGCACCTACCAACGGCGTCTTTTGACCACGACACAACTCGATCGCAATGTTGAGTAGCATGCCTCTGTCGATGCACGTCTTGGTCGAGTACGCAGCCTCTGTCGACGCAGGTCCTGGTCGAATACGCAGCCTCTTGCGACACGCTTTTCGCCACGACTGCTCTGTCGACACGACTGCCAAGCTCCTCGCAGCTTATACTGAGTAGCGTGCGCGCGTGGGAGGTGGCCACGAGGCTGGTGGGGCGGCTGGCGGCCTTGGAGCGTCGGCAGTCGCGAGCGCTTCCTTGACGAGCTGCACGTGTATCTCCTCTTCTTGATCCACCCAGAGGCGATTGTGATTATCAAAGCCCTCAAGGCGAAGGAGCCGCATGCACTTGAACCCTGCCACCTCGCCCAGGCCCTCGCTAATATCCTCAAGCTCCACGCCCAGATCCTCGCCTCCTTGGCTGCCGGGACACGAGCGCAACTGCTCTAGTTGGCAGGCGCGCAGCGCAGCAGGCAGTGACAAGGCTACCGGTATGATCTCGTCCGCCAAAGAAAATTCGACCCACTTGTTGCCTTTGACCTTTCGGAAGTTTGCGGCACTCCGGTGTTGCCAGCCACAAACAATCACCAGCCCATTGGTCACCTTCATGAGCACCCTGGCCTTCCAAGAAGCGGGCTCCACACCCAGGAAGAGCGGGGCCAGCTCCGCAGCGATGCAGCTCATGTAGGCAAAGGTGCGCGAACAGCAAAGCGCCGAATGCAGGGACGTGTGCTGCGCCAAGAGCTGAGCAGCGACGGCGCCGCCCATGGAATGGCCGACTATGCACACCTTGTCCGCCGGCACCTTCAGCCCATCCAGCAAAAACTGAAAAGCTGTCCATGCGTCGAGCTGCAGCCCGGCAGCCACTGGCATGCTCCACAAGCGCATCAAGTGTCCCAGGCCTGATGATCCGCAGACGCGGCCCCAGCTGCTGTCACCAACCCCGCGGTAATTGAAGAGCAGTACGTTGATACCCCGCGTCGCGTACATCAGGGGCAGGATGTCATCCTGGAGCTCAAAGGCCTCTGCATTGCCATTCAGCCGGAGCACCGTTGGTCCGTCTACGGTCGCACCGCGCCCCGCCCAGTAGACCGAGTCAAGCTCCACACCATCCGGCGTCGTCAGACGCACGGGCGTCCCGCGCGTCACCGCCAGCAATTCCTCGCGCCGCTTGGAGCGCGCGGTGTTATTATCATTTACCGTTTCCTGCAGGGCCTTGGGGAGCAGCTTCAGCGCGGGGCCCTGCATGTAGAGGATGGAGCCAGGCATGATGACCAACGACAGCACCCAGTGCAGGAAGCCCGTGAAGAAGCGGTACGCAAACGGGATCCAGATCAGGGCCCAGCTGTATGCCTTGACCACGCGCCACGGCTCAGGGCTGTCTGGCCCTGCAGACGGCGTAGCGTAGAGTACAAAGAGCGCCACCACGAACCAGACATCCCACAGCGGTCGACACCAGCGCGCAACGCACGCCCACAGCGACGGCCAGCGCGCCCTGTAGCTTCTCGGCACGATCGCATCGGCCGGCGCGTCGCGGCCGTCTCCCGTCGCTGCGGCCCGCAAGGCGGCGCGGCAGCCATTGCGACTTGTGCCAATCTTGTCGGTGGCCGGCGCGTCGTCGCGTCCACCGGACAGGCGCTGCCCAATGGTCTGCATGCGCGCCCATATCGACCACGGCCAAGCGTCCCCGTTATTTGCGCCCGGCCCGCCGCCATCCTGAACCCTGCCGTCGGTTCCAATCTCAAACTGCACCTCTGGTGTGCAGGTGGCCCTGCCGCTCGGCCCCTCGGCACCTGTGCTCGCCGAGCGGTGTGCATTCCCATTAACGAGCAGTGGCGAGCGCTCGAGCGCGGGCTGGGCACTGGAGTGGGTCGGCTCCACTAGTTCGTTCATTCCACTTTTCCCACCCGCCCCCACCATGGATACAGGCACATGGACATTCATGGGTCCCGTCAAACGTTGGTTTTTAGTTCGTGGGTGTGTGATTTAAGCCCCTTGCATGCAACGGGTGCTAGGCTGGTTGCTGCTCGTGTCGAGCTCCGGGTCGCTGGCACTGTTCCTGTACGCGGCTGTCCTCGTGCGACTCCTCCCTGCGCCCTCAAAGGCGGCAAGCCCGGTGCTGTGGTCCATCCGCGAGGACGACTACTACCACCTGCTCGTGCCCGTGACTGTCCCGGTCGCCGTCGTCGCTGTTTACCTGAACTGGTTTTCGATAAACCTCTTCAAGAGCTCGTGAGGCGCGTGGCCGTCGCCGCAGCGGGCGCAGCAGCGCGCGGACGCTCCGCCGGCCCTTGGACTTTTTGCTCATCGCCCCCCAGTCATGCGGGGCGCATGCAGGTGCTTGCCGCTGGTCAGAGGCATGCGCGCGTGTCCCGTGGTGCAGTACCTTCCAGCCCGCGCTGTGATTCCTGTCAGCGCGGTGTGGAGAAGCGCTGCCGCGCAACGCGAGCGCCGAGGCGAGGGTCCTCGCCTTGAGGACCCGCAAGAGGCGCGAGCGTCAAGGCGATGGACGCCCGCAGCTTGGCGCGAGCGCCAAGGCGAGGGACGCCCGCAGCTGCCCTCCTTGGACTCCCCACACGTTGGCGCGCACTCACAACGGATCCGCAGCGCTGCCTTGGAGCAGAGGCGCTTCATGTCCATCGACAAGTACTCGCTATTTGGTGGCGAAGAGGCGGGCGAGCAGCGAACGTCAGTGGATTCGTACAACAAGCACGGCTTCATGGTAAACGGTGTGCTCATCCAGGGGGCTGTCATTCTGCTGCCCGAAACCACGCTGCTGTGGGACGTGACCAAGATGGAGGACATCAACTCCGACAGCCTCGTCGCGCTCCGCCTCCTCCGTACCAAGCCAGGTTTCCCCCGAGAAAGGGCGAACGCGTTCCCCTGCTATGCAACGCGCGCGCGCTTGATGTTGAGACTTGAGATGGAGGCTTAAAGCGAGCTTGGTATGGCAGAGCTGTGCATCGTAGGGACGGGGCGGCGAATGCAACGAACGCCCAAGTCGCTGCACGACGACCTCAAAGCCATGGGCATTGCATATGACGTAATGGACACGGTCAACGCCCTAGCGACGTTTAATGTGCTCAACGAGGAGGGCCGCAACGTCGTCGGAGCGTTCCTGCCCCTCGACCCGGTTGACGTGCAGCAAAGCTTTGGCGAATCGCTGTCAATCGCTGCGTCGTCCGACCCGCGCGATTCCACGCAGCAAGGCAAAGAATAAAGAAAGGTCTGGCTGTTGGCAAAACTCATTTGTGAGGCACCAGAGGCCGATGACGGCAGAGGGGAGATGTGCAGAGCCCCCTGACGAGGCGGCGCACTGGACACAAACTGCGCGGCTGCGTAGTGTTGGATTCTTCCCCACGCAGCCGCGCCCAGTGAGCAACTTGCTATTGTTCTTCGACAATTTGCGAGTAACCTCCGGGTGCGAAAACGAGCAGCGGAGTGATACTGGGACAATCACTGTGCTGGTAAGTAGAAAAAAGTTGAAGCGGGGGCGAGGCGCACAGAGGCCGTGCACGGTGAAGCGCGTGACCCCGGCGACGCGCGCGAGGGGAGGGGACAGGTAGCAGTCACAATCTGTACCTCCAACTCACTTTTCCCCGGCGGCCGCCGTTAATAAGTTTCGGTGAAATGGTCGCCGCCGTTAAATAGGTTCGGTGAAATGGTCCCCGGTTACGTAACGCCCCCCGTTTTTTCTGGGGGGAAATTGTTTTTTCCCCGGAAAAAGGGGGGAAAGGGGGGGGGGAAAGCGGAAACACCATTGACTGCTCGATTAGAGGCCTGCACCACGCAGAAAACGGCTAAGAATGCGACAGATTTCACACTGCATTCAACTTACACTTCAACGTCTATCTCCGGGATTTTTCCCGTGGCGTGTCATTGATGGGAGGCGACGACTTCTCCTCCTCCTCCTCTAACTTATCCTCCTCCTCCTCCTTCTCCTCCTCTTCCCCCTCGCTGTCCAATGGACAGTCAGGATCAGGAACCATCGATGACCGTGGCGTGGAAGCTTTTTGGTCTCCCTTGATCGGCATAAGTGCTCCCTGCCCCTGCGCCACTGCCCTTGCCATTGCCCTGGCCCGTGCCCTTGCCCTTGCCCTCGGGCTTGCCCCTGCCCGACTTGCCCTGGCTCTTCCCACCAACCGCCTTCATCGTCTTTTGACGACGCTTCGACGTCGTCCACATGGAAAAAACAAAAATACGTGACCGTGACGCTGGAGAAAAAGTTTCCTCCTTCCTGGTTGGAGGCGCACGAACACAGGCAGGACCCAGGCGAAAACGGAAGGAAAATTGAACATTTCATTGGCGAGAACGAGCATTTCTCTTAAATTATCGGTGGGCAACCCGTTTATTGTCAAAAACTAATTAATAGCGGCCGCCGGGGAAAAGTGAGTTGGAGAGTTTTCAGGCAGGGGCTGCTCGACGTGTAGCCACGTGGTGCCTTTGCGGCAATTCCGCCTCCAGAGAGCTAGTGAGGTGGACTCTCGACCAGACCACTTACCTTGGCAGCGAAGAGCAGCGACTGGGCAAGACCTCCACGCACCGCCTCTGACAGGGCTATCTCTTTCAGTTGACCCTGAATCGAGTTGCAGCAAGTAGGCGACCGCACGACGGGGCGAGGAGGGCTCCTGAAGCCGTGGGGCACCTGCGGGTGGCGCGCACGCGCACTCAAGGCGCTGGTCTTGGCGACCTTTTGTTGGGCGTCTGACCACGTGCGGACAGCCTGGCCGGTCTTCACAAAGTTGAGTGCGTTGCCGGCCTCGTGCGTTGATAAGCGGCGATACAACAACCGCGTCGTCGGTTGCTCTCCTTGCTTATTCAACGAGCAGGACAGGCAGCAGCAGCTCACGGGGTGCGGGGTAGGGCCCGGCGTTGACGTTGGTTCCCATGATCGAGCGCTCTGCGTTTGTGTCCACAACTGGCTGTTGAGCGTGGAGGAGTGGCAGCTCGAGCCGATGCTGGTGTGCGCAAGCTTCATCGAAGCGTTGATCAATCTGCCTGTGCTTGGATCGAGGCGCGACTTCTCATGCATCAAGGGCTGCGCAGCCGGCCATGAGCTCTGCGCGATGCGCTCCTTCTCCTCCGTCGGCACGCACGACATGACATTGTACATGTGCGGAGCAACACGTCGCGACATGGTCTGGGGCATGGGCGGTACCAGGCCCTTGAGGGCGCTGTCATTGCGCAGGAGGTCAGAAAGTTCCAGGCGCAAGAGTGCCTGCCGTGCCAGCTCCTTGGTGTTGCCCTCATGCACCGGCGCCCTCGGCGGCTCTGGGTAGTGGGGTTTGAAGGGATAGTTGGGCGGCGTGCGTTCCCGCGCCTGCCACGAATCCTCGTCATCATGCATGGTGCGCGCACGTACACCAGTGGCCCCGCTCCAGCTGAGGCGCAACGCATCATGCTCGCCTTTGAATTTCTCTGAACGCGCTTGAAACGTTGCCGTTTCATACAAATTCTGCTGCGTTTTCCGCAAGTCCTTTACTTTGGAAGTAGCAGCTCGGCGCTGCTCCTCTAGCTCCTCTCGCTGACGCTGCATGTCAGCCAGCACTGGCATGTATTCCACAAGTGTCGAAGAATAGTCAGATAGTCCTGACAAGACTTGTTCCTTTTTCAGGAGTGATTCCTTCAACCACGTATCCACGTCGCCGGTATAAAATTCCAGAGATGTGTCACCACCAGCCACTTCTCCCCATTTCGTACCTACGCTAAAGGAAGGGACTGGATCCAGGCGAGCTTCCTGCTGATATTTCTCGCGGCGCTCCTGTTCGTCTTGATCCAATTGCTGCACGACACGGTGCCGTTGTCCCCGCAATGCAGCCAACGTTGCAAGGATTTCGCTCCTCTCCACACCCACGGCTTGCTTGTTTACCAGTCGCTGCTCCAACGGGTCCGACCTCTTTGTCACTTTGCTTATGCTACTCCTGAAGCTCAATTTCATTCGGGCGCTCAGGTCTGCCATCAGCGTGGCAGCTTCTTGTTTCGCCTGCCCCTTTTCCATGCTGTGTTCGATGCATACTGCGTCTGCGGGGGATGCTGCAGCAGGTGCCAGCCTGCTGTATGTGTCCGCCACAGGTCCACCTGTCAATGCATTTGCAAGCTGTTGCTGCTGCAGGTCAGCCTCCGCCTCCCCTTGTCCGCTCACGGCACTGTGCGAGGCGTACTCTCGCTCAGCGAGCTGCCTGGCAGCTCGTTCCCGCGCCTCCTCTTCAAAGGCCACACGGTCCTTTTCAGCCAGCAGGCGACGCTCTTCCCGGGCGTGCTCCTTTTCGACGTCCCGCTTGTGCTTTTGCATGAGCAGTGCCAGGTCGTCTTTGATCTGGAAGTGCCTCATCGTCGCTGGACTCACCGTGCGCCGCCTCAGATACTTGAAAGACTCCGGCGTCTTGGCAGGCGTCGCAATCCCGCCGGCCGTACGAAGCCCAGATCGCGAGCCTGTCGAGCTCTTCTTTTGTCTCGGCTCTCTCGCCGGCATGGGCCCCGAGACAGATACCCGTTTGCGGGTGGAATGCGTGGTGCCCGGCCGCGAGCCTGCGTCCGCGCGGAAGGAGGAGAGGGGAGAATTCGTGCCACGTGGCGACCCCGTTCGAGAGATGTTCACGAAGTGCGTGCTCTCCTGCGAGCCTGGCCGCGATGCGTCGTCGTACAACATACCAAGTGCGTGCAAGTGCGTCTCCAGTTGGTCTTTACTACATTGAACATGCAGCGGTTAGCTGAGTTTTTCCGGGGCCGCCAGGATGCCCGATCTGCCAGACTTTCGGGCCGTAGTTGGGGAGCAAGCGCGGGACCGCTGCATGGACGAAACGATTCGCGCGATCCTGGTGCCGGCCTTGCGGGGAAACCCGTGGGACCGCACGCGACCGCCGGCCCAAAGTCTGCGCGTACAGGGGAACAGTAAGTATGTGGCCCTGCGCTCGGTGTCGACGGACCCGATGATCGGCATGCGTGTGCAGCTTCCCGCGCTGCAGCCGAGAATATCGTGGGGCGGTCCCGGCACCCCAGGCGATATCACCCCGCGCATGACGCTCATGGCCAACAAGATTGAACAGATCCGGGGAGGGCTGGCGCCGGCGCCGGCCGCCGAGGAGCTGCAGCATTTCCACCGCTTCAACAAGTCTGTCAGTAGCATGCAGCTAAGGCCCCTCGAAAAGGGGCCCACAGTGCAGATGCAGCACATCATGGGCAAGAAGCCTGCGCCGAGCGCAGAGGCCAACAAAGCACAGGCCAGGGATCACGTTGCCTTTGCTGTCGCAGCGTTGAAAGACCTCAAAAAGAAGCCCCGGGATAGTGCGTCGCGGGAACCTTCGGATGGCAGTGGTCCGAGATCAGCAGGTCTGGGCGCAGCATATCGTTGGTTGCGGGTGTTTCCGCAAGCAGCGACTGGATGAAATCTAGGACATGGCGAAGGTTGGCTGACATTCCGTGCCGGTGCTTTGCAGGCAATATTCCACAGCGCTTCCCCTCCTCTGGTGGCAGTATGGCTCAGCGCATCCCCTCGTCTGCAGCGGCCCCTTCTGAATCGTTTTTTCGACGGGTTTCGTCACAGTTTAAAAGAGTACCGTCGAATGGAATCAGCAGGTCTCATGATGTCGTGGCTTTGTGCTGGCAGTAACTTCAAACTGCACTCTGCGCTGCATTTGCTGATTTTGTTTGTCTTGCCGCGCGTCCTTTGCAGACGCCGGAGTTCGATGTTAGTGCACCAAACGCCAACTCTGCAAGGCAGAGAGTATGTCAAGGTCCTAGTTAGTCAGCAAGCGGCCGCCCCGGCGAAGAGGTATCCAGTCCGCCGTTGCAAGCATAAAGTCGCAACACTTGTTGAATTCTGCGATCCACATGAGGGTTGCGGGTGGGAAATCAAGCACACTGATCCTATGCTCTCTATCAGGAGTGAAATCCTGGACATGCCGAGGCAAAAGGGCGAGAACAGGATCCAGGCTTTCTGCGACAACATCACTGGCTCCGGCGACCAAAAGTTTGTAAAGAAGTGCCAAAACCTCCTGACTCTCATGTATGTCCACGCGTCTGTCGCCTGCGACAACTCTGAGCAGCGAATCTTAAAAAACAAGCAACTCCCCTTTACCTTTGCATCTCTTGTCGAAAATCTTGCAAAACGACATTACCGTGACCCTCGCTGAATCTTAACACACTCACAGAGATAATGTAGTGGTAATGTCAAATTTGCATACATATATACATACACACTCACTCGCGCACTCGCTCACACACACACACACATAGTTAATGTTGAACCTGCGGTTTTGCATCAAACTGCACCCGCTCCGTGCCAGTTCATGGCGGGCCAGCAGCCCGGACTAACTGCTAGAGTCGCTTGCCCGGCATTGCTCCTAGAGTTGATTGCCCACACTATGCGCAGGGTGCAAGGGATTCAGGGCCCACTGACTTGGACAATTACAGGCCGGATGATAGGTCATTTTCGGATTTGAGGACGTTACTCGAAATGGTGGCGCGGATTCCGATGTTAGATGCCTGCACGCCAGTGGAAAAGTTCGCGATTGTTCGTACTGGTCGACTCCAGCGCTTCAAGGCCGGCCAAACAGGTCTTCACCTATGCTGTATGCTGCCCAGATTCTTTCGCCCTGCGTCTTCGTGAAGCGTTTGGGAGTTGCGCCGTGCGGCTGCTAAATGCTCGCTGACAAATTAGCCTGATGGATCGTGCTCTTGGCAGTATCCAACGGGGGTGATACAACACGACTAATCGTCGTTTTGCAGTCTGACTCCCTGCGAGAACAAAACTTCGATGACAAAACTGTGCGTGATTTGAGCATTTTTGAGCCTCTCGGTACTTCATTGATTTGCAGTTTAAATCTCAAAAGAGTCATATTTGCTCGTCGCTTTCGTGTGCCTGCGGACACTCACGCTTGACTTTGATCTTTCAGATCCCGAAGGCGTGCTTCCATTTTTATGCAAAGAGCATAAAAATCTGGACATGCTGGGCCAAGAAAAGAAAGGCTGGTCGAGCCCTCGAAATTTTCGGCTCGGTTCTATGCCAGCGATGTCCAAGATCGAGTCGCGCCCGTGTACAACAGTGGATATGCCACTAATGCTCATGGGCGGCAGGTTTGTGGCTAAGACAGATGTAGACTGCTTTGAGGTCGATGTAACTGAATTCGACTTGTGTCTGGAGAACTTTGCGATGGTGGACAAGGAGCGTCAAATTAACAGTGGGTACGTGGCCTCTTTTCTGGCCGCGCTGGAGATCTTCAGCTCCTGGCCGTGGCTCGAGGTCGTTGAGCTCTCCTCCCAGGTCAAGAGCATCCAAGTTGACAAGGGTGTCAGTCTGCTTTCTCAAGGCGACCGGGTTGATGGCATACAAATCATCCATCGTGGAGAAGCGCAAGTAGAGTTTGAAGACGTCGCTGCCCACAGACCTGCAGGTACTTGCGACCAACTGTTTGGGAGAGGGGGGCAATTTTTCAGCATCTCCAAACTCCCACAGAACCTCCAGTCGGACAAGGAGGGCGGGCATCCAAGAGTGCGTTGTCCTCTGCTCTAGGGAACGCTGACAGCACAATAATGTTGCAATGGCGGCGTCCGCGTGTGAAGGAGCTGCAAATGCTGTATGTATCATCCACCGCCCCTGACAAATAGATGGCAACGCGCAGGAAGTTCAATTAAGGGCGCAACTGAGGAAAGGGCCCAACGTGGCCGGGTGGCATTAGGTCAAGGTGTGGATGGCGGTGGCTCGGGGTACGGGGTATCGGTGCATATCACCGCCGATGCTCAGGGCCTGCCTGCTATCAGCCTCTCGAAAAAGCGGCACTCAAAATCGGTTGGACTTACGGTCTCACTTCAGTCTGACTCTGTGTCCGTGAATTTGGCGTCTATGTGCATGTGGATCATGAGTGCGGGGGCACGTTTGCACGGGGGGGAGAAAAAAGGAACGCGGGTGTTGCATGCAGTGTAAGAGAGAGCCTGCCGTGCGTGCCCTGTGCTGGATGCTGCTCTGCGAGTGCATCGAAGCATTCAAGCCTTCGTTACTGCGTCCTTGGCCATTGCGCAACAACTGGCGGCCGACTGGTCCTTTCTAATCGTGTTTTTGATCCTGCAGATCTGTGGCCCGAGGTCTGTCTTTGGAGAAGAAATTGCACTGAGCGGACAGCAGCTGCCTCAGGGTAGCAGCAAAGGAGCTGCAGACCCAAAAAAACTTGACGAACCCGTGCCATGGCACACATACAGCGTGCGCATGAACGTCGCGAGCGAGCTTTTCCTGATCCCACGACAGGTGCTGCTGGATTTCTTTGCCTCTGGCGCGCGCAGACGGCAGGATATGAAGAAGGAACTTTTCAATCGGCTTTCCTGCCTAGCCGCAGGCCGAGCATCCTGGATCACCCCTATGGTGCCTTCTCCCCCCCTCCCCCGCTATGGGTCCCGCTATGTCAGCTTGCATAATTCGAATAGTTTGCGGATGCTTTACTTATTACTGCTTGCTGCCAGGGAAGCATCTCACACTGGTCTGTCAGGGAAGCATCTGACACTTGCAACACTGGGCTTGTGGCGTTGCAGGCTCAGAAAATAAACCACACGCGACATGAAATGAATCGCGTGATTTCGCCGACCAAAGGAGTGTCGTGAATAGGCGACGGCGGCTGTTCAATTCCACTCTCACCACTCGCACCACCCTCTGTGCACATCATCCCTCCGCCAAATGGCCCGAGCACGCCACCGGAACGTAGCTCGGCGCGCGCCTGTAGGCGCGGTGCGAGCTTGCTGGGCGCTGCGCGAGTTTGCGGCTACAAGATGATGAGCCAAATTTGACCAAAAAAGCCATCTTAGTGGGCATAACATGGCCATATCATTGGGCATGACATCCATGTCATCTTGGTGCGCATCACATGGATGGGGCAGGGTTTGGAAATTAAAGGCATGGATTTGCTTTCGTGTCTTGCGTCCTCACTGTCTGTGTACCGGGGGAGAAGGGGAGGAATGCATACAGGAGGAGGTGCCTCGTTCAAGCCTGGTGTAGAGCTTTGAAGGGGGATGCTGGCGCGGGGTGAGGGCGCGTGTGCGTGCGTCTCCGTGTGCGCCTTGGTGCGTGGCTCATCATCTTGTAGCCGCAAAGATCCTTATTTTTCTGACGCGCACAGTTGACCCTGGGGACACTCCAAAGCGGATGGTTTACTTCTTCTCCTAAACAAGCAAGGAGAGTTAAAGGTCCACTGACGCGCTGAGTTGACCCCATGACACACCACCCAAGACCTCTCGTTTTGAGATGCCGAAAATAATCAATAAGACGACAACAAGACCATTCCCCAGAGATTCCGGAGGACACAAAGCTACACTGTCACAAAGGTAGATTGTATGTGTGTGGTACAGTCTAGACTGAACCCCACACACAAAACAAGGCTCGCCCGCCTCCTTCTCATCCTACACCGCACTGCCAGCTTCCCCCCTCCCCTTACGGGGACGCAGCGGCCAGTGCAGCACGACCGCGCGCCAGACGGGCAGTCTCATGATTGGCGGAAGGGCCTGAAGAAATCCTCGAAAGTCAGTGCCCTAGCATATTTACTATGTAAAGTCACCATACAGAGGACTTTCGAGAGAACTATATACCGACGAGAGACGCCTCAATGGCGTTAGAACGCGCCATTTCATCCCGCCGCCAGTCGTCTTTCGCGTCTTTGACCGTGTGATCTGCGTCCTCAATCGCGCTTTTCGCCCACCCATGGCCCACCTTGTATGTCTCCTTGCGGCCGGTGCGATATTTGGCGGCAAGCTTTACCACCGTCTTAATCTTCTTCTGTGACTCCTGCACGGCTTTTTCGGCCTTTGCCTCTTTCCTCTCCTTGTCCACGTTCTCTACACCGTGCGGCAAGATGATGGTCCGTGGCTTCGAGCCCCCCGCGGAGTCGAGGAAAGCGACGAGCTGCTTCTCCTGCGCAACGGTGTCCAGGCCTTGCGCCGCTTTTTTCTTCATGGAAGCGTGCGCCTTTGCCCTCTTGTGGTGGCTGTGATGGACAGACTTGGGCTTGTGGCCCTCGCGCGCCAACGCGTCCTTGTATAGCTTCGAATCCGTCGGGAGCTTCGCGTGTGGCAGCTCGGCATGCGTGTGGGGCTTCTCCGCCCCCGGTCCGAGCTGGTGTTGGCGACCACCCTGTTTAGGGGCGTGCTTGTGCGCCTCCTTGAGCGCCGTCGCGGCCTTGTGGCGCTTGTGCTGCTCCACGGCCGCCAGTGACTGTGTGCGCGCCTGCTTCACTTTGAGCACGGGCTTTCTCGCCTTCTTGTCGCTCAAACTTGTGTCGTCGCCGTCCGCTTTCAGGATGTACTTGAGCTCGGCCTTCATCTTGGTGCGCTGCGCCTTGAGCGAATCATACGAGTGCGCGGCCTTGCGCTTCAGCTCCGCTTTGACATCCTGCTCCAGCGCGGTCTTATCTTTGTTGCGTTCGTCATTCTGCTCCTTAAGCGCAGCCTCAAACAGCTTGGCGTCGGACAGCCGGGCGGCCTTGGACGTGGGCAGGCCCGGGATTGACGTCTTCGTCTTGGTCGCGGCCTGTTTGAGCGCGGCCACCGCGGCGTCCTTCTTCTTCAGGTCTTCCTGTTGGCTCTTGTACGCTATCTTGAACAGGGCGGAGTCTGACAGCGGCTTGGCGTTTTCCTCCGTGAGGCCGTCCTCGTGCGCGATGCTACTCTCGACCTGCGCCTTGAGCTTCTGCTCCGCCGCCGTGTGCTTGGCGCGGTCCGACTGCTGCGACTTGAGCGCATTCTCAAACAGCGCCGACGCCGAGTCGCTCTTGAGCGCCGCCCGCTCCTCCAGCGGGTGAACCGTGACGAGCACAGCGGCAATCACACCCAGTGTGAGAGCCGCCGTCGCCAGCACCGCGGCCGCGCCGCGCGCCCGCTGGGAACGCCCCGGCCCGGCAGCCGCGGACGGCTGCGGCCGCGCCGCCGCCGATGGCATTGCGCTGATCAGCATCGTCGGGTGCGGTGCCATTCCCCGCGGGCGTGTCCCCCAAGCCGGCAAGCCGTGCACACCCACAGGACTTTGGCCCTTCAGAATACGAAAAAAAAAGATATTTTTGTTATTTTTCCGAAATTTTCGGCCTTGCGAAATGCCGGGGAGGTG
>Ga0315899_10003453_pt1 | contig 17225 bp, 8 predicted proteins | sample LakEriMetagenome_2_FD_203518 | JGI IMG/M metagenome (GOLD analysis project Ga0315899, IMG submission 203518) | Freshwater fungal communities from buoy surface, Lake Erie, Ohio, United States - Buoy 4 MA112 | ecosystem: Environmental > Aquatic > Freshwater > Lake | place: USA: Lake Erie, Ohio... | reverse complement strand
CCGCCCTTTTTGGGAGCATGAAAATTACTAAATTCTTCCCCAACGGCTCAGCAGCAAACTAGTCTGAGTAGAACGCGACCTTCTTCATCAAATCTTTATTCTCTTGATTCAATGTAAACTTGTGTACATCACGGCAAAGGGTGCGCCTTGTAAAGTGCTGATATTTGCAAGTGTAACTTCAAGCGGTTACGAGCACGCTTAGCCGTAAACATAAAACGCCTTCTCCATCTTAAATACATGTCAATCGTCGTCTGTGATGCTGTCATCTACGCAATTAGGCGCTGTTATTACCAGCTAGTTGGAATTATATTATGCGTTATTTTTTATCTCAACGGCATGCCAGCTCTGTGGACGATAGAGTTTCTGTCGTCGACACAATACAGCGCACAGGCACTCAGCACGAGCACATGCTGCGGCAAGTCCTGCGACGGGGAAAACACAGGCAGCAAACGTCAAAACAATCGTAAACAGTAACCCGCATCGACAGCAGTCCTCCCCACGCGCATGTATCATGGACATGCTCTCATTGCAGGGATACGGACAAATGTGTATCGATGTGGGTACATGTCTTACCGTCATCAGAGCCGCTTCGAGAATGGCCTCACCACCGCGGTGAGATTTACTTGGGTACAGCGGAACCTTGCATGCGACTACTGAATCGCCAACAACCGTTTGGGTCCCGCCATGACCTTGTTCTACAATGAGGCGGGCGGGGGGCAACGGCATCAACGTGCGTTTGCCTGCAGTGGCAGGTGTTATCACAAGCTTCGAGTGTCGCGAGTCCCAGCCTGCACCTTCGAGCAGGATGCCCGTCAACACAAGCTCCTTCGCAGTTTCGCCTGCACCACCATCTGCGCCGCTGATTTTCAGTGTCAGCTTTGCCGATTCGTGTGGCCACCTGTGTTTGGAGCACACATACAGCAGGTGATGACGAATGACGGAAGCAGGGCTGAAGCAGTGCCCAATTGCAACTGGGCCCTGCACTCCCCTCATTCGTGCTGACACTTGAGAGTGAGACTCTCTCAAGTGCGAGGACCAGGTCGCCAAAGATTGAATTCCAAACGACAAGCTCATCCATCTTTTCGGAGTCTGGCCAAGAAGCATGGCCTTTGCAATACTGTCGTTCTTGCTGGTAAACTGCAATCCATTCTTCAGATTCTCGACCACGTTGCGCAAGTCATTGCGTGCAATGCCGAGGACACGGTTTAGCTGATAGCATTCCGAAGAAGCTAACAGATTGTACGGCGGTTTGAGAGCATCAAGCTCCGGCTCAAGGGATTGCGGCATCTCACCAAGCATGCGAGTTGCCGACTCCAGGATGAAATGCTCGTTGCCCTGGATCGTTGTTGGGAAGGTTGGTTCTGAATTACTGGACAGAGCCAATCTCAAGCAAGTCAGGGTATTATCAGACCGAATCTCTTCGGTCTCCCAGCCGACCCAGGCGTCCAGTCCAAACACCTCAGCTGTTTCGTTTAAGGTCTGGATCCCCAGCTGCCTGATGGTGGACTGGAAATCCTTACCAAAGGGCCCGGGAAAATCAAGACCATAATGGAAATCGCTGCTGAGGATACGTGTCGACATGTAGCGTTTGATCTGAGTTTCTAGCACCACCTGGTCAACTTGATTCAACGCACTGCCCAAAATGATTTCAGCAAAGACCTGCTGCACCGTGGGCCAGGGGACTTCTACGCGCAACATGCCGCGACCCTTGTTCTCGTTTGCCTCTATGATCGACTGCATGAAATGAAATGACATCAGCAAATCGCTCCTGTGGAATTCGTGCTGCTCGCACCATGCGCTTTGGACAAACTCTTTGCGTGCTAGCATCCAAGAGTGAAGAAACGACATTGAGTACAACAGCGTTATCCAGTTGGACGTGGAGCTACTGTCAATCATATCCTGCTCGATCCAAGAGAGAGAGGAAATCATCTTAGCCTTCAGCCCGATAGCTGGCTCCGCATACTGCCGCAATGCAATTTCAAGCAGATTAGTCGGGAAGTTTGGCGCGGCCTCTGCTGTGATATACAGTCGGAAATGTTCGTCGGAATAGTGAATCTCCTCCATTGTACGTGGAATCGCGGCGAGATAAGGCAAATCCAGGTGCCCATTTTCCAAGACTAACCAGATGCCCTGTCCTGGCGCTGTGAGCATCATCTTCTGTGCAACTTCACGTTGTCCGTTGGTGCCAAGCGCGATCGGGTGGCACCTAATCACTTTGGTCTTTGCGACATCTATAATGATCTTGGCGACATTCACATTTTTACAAGTAATTATGACAATGGGAGTGTTGCTGTCGCTTTTAGTGTAGGCCTGGTGTATGTTCATCCCAGCTGGCTGTCTCAAAGCGGGCTCCAAATATTGATTGACATATTTCCGTACAACGGGAGCAAATCGATCTGTATCATTGTATGTTAGGAGACAAATTTGGATATGATGCGCACGCACACACAAGCGCACACTACGAAGATCGACATAGGTCTGTGACCTGGTCTCAGGAATCGCAAAAGCACAAGTCGGTGAAACGGCGTGAATCCTTGTGGATTACGAGTATCAAAAAATGGGATTTGCTCATTTTCAGGCTCTGGACACGTCAGCAAAAACTTCCATTCCTGCGCATTTGACATAAAGTACACCACAACGAAAACAACAAAAATGGGTTCAATAGTCATAATCGAGAATCGCACCACACAAGAGCGGCAGAAGCCAGAAACACACACAGGTCAGAAGGTTGCACCTGTGGTTCATTCAGAATCAAAACGACGAGCCTACCGTCGCCGAAGGGCGCCCAAAGTTTCTGCAGGTGGAAAATACCTAAAACATTATGCAGGCCGTCAGTGAAATATGTGCTCATTAGACCAGAAGGCTACAAGATGGTACCTTGCATCTGACGGGAGGTGATCCACGGGTGCTGCGACATACTGAATTCCAATCTCTGAAACTCCATCGACTGAGGAGTCGTTCGCAAGATTAGTCCGGTCTTCTCACATTCGCGTAGGGACACATTGGGGACATACAGCAATAATAAATAGAACATTCGAGATGACTCGTCACGCAGACACAGCTCACCTGTGCACGCATCATGATGGCGTAGTTGCTGTCGTCCTCAGGTTTGATGACTTGCGATAACTCCTCAAGGCCAACATATTGAGGCTCGCCAATGAGAAGCTTCAAGTCAAAATCTGACAGTATGTCTTTACTTTTGCCTGCCGTCAGGAAGCGAGGCAGAAATCACGTCAGAACGGTGCCAGATTCTAGCGAATGGAAACTAGGAGGCGGGGAGCCGATGTTCAAGGAGGCGGAGAGCCGATGTTTAGCACATACCTGTGGCTTGCAAGGCAAGCAGCAGCGACCAGACCAATTTATGCTCAGGAACGAGACCGGCCGACACTTGCGAGTTAATTGACACGCGAAGCTGCTCTACGAAATATCTCAATCTGTCCACCTCTACAATCTTTTGCGGAATTTCGTGCCAAATTTTCTCCATAGTTTTTATAAACATTTTGACAGACACTAGGTATGTGGATTTCAGCAGACTGATTGAAAACATAGTATCCAGCAGTCTTCGGCACTGATCAGCTACCTGCGAAGACACATGCTCTAGGTCAGTCAGATATGCTTGCATGAGGGAGATGGAGAGGTCGAAAACTGGGGGAGAGAGCAAGCAGTCAAGGCCCCTCAACATGAATCACCTCAACATGCTGAGCAATATCCTTCATCATCTTCTCACGTTCTTTGTGTAGGCTTTCTTTGATGTTTTTGGTATGACCCACTTCTTCGCGAAGGCCTTTGATCTCGTTCAATGCGCTGACAGACTCTACAACATTGCCTTGAATCTCACAGAGCGCGTCGATAAGACGGTCTTGATTGCGCTTAACTTGGACTTGAAGGTCGAGCTCTCGCTGAAACAAGTCAATGCGACTTAGTGCCCGCTCGCTGTCTGCCATATCCAGCAAGTGTGCGGTGAGACGTAGTTCAAGAACATGGGCTGAAGATCCAAAGTTAACCACGGAAATGCGAGAAACGAAAATATCACTATACTGCGGGATTTTCTGTTGTGTGCTGAAGTACAATTGGAATGATGAGTTGAAAGGTACTGCTTCGCCATTCAGTGTGACAGTGCTGGGGGGAGTCTTGCCGCGGAAATTTTCGTCGTATAGATCTCCCAGATCGTGAAGAAAGTCCGTGTCTACACCCTTAATGAAAAGGGCAATGCCAAAGGAAATGCATTGCTGCACTATTGATATAATCTTATCTTCGTTTGAGTGGATGAATTTTGCGTCATCAGAAGCCGCTTTATGATGCCTTTCTATCCAAGTCTGTGCAACACCGTAAGGATCGATGATGAGCGGCCACGAGCTTGTTCTTTTGACCAAGCAGGCGTTTTCGGCACATATGTCATCGGGTACTAGCCCTTGGCGCCTCCATTCGGCGATTTCAACATCGCTGGATAAGAATGACATATTATCGATGGGCAGATTAAGCACGACACTGGATTCCTTACATATATCCATCAGCACTTCATGCACAGCCTTGTAGCGAAAGCTCGAGTCAAGGGCACCGCAATATGTCAGGAAAGCCGCTGCTATTGAGGAGTTACCAGCGAGCTTCCCTACTTCATTCAGGTACTCTGTATATGCTTGCGACCAACGAGCTTGCTGCACGCGAAGACCCACAATCAGGTCGGCGGCAGTAGCAATAGCGTGTTCCCGCATTTTCTTGGTCTCCAGCTCAGCTTGCTTTCTGCCAACGGCCTCGTCATATTGAGAGCGCAGCAATTCAACATCAGCTTGTCGACCTTTGGCCTGGTCGGTGAGCTCAGCAACTTTAACCTGAAGTTTGTCTCTTGCTTTTGAGATTTCCTTGTAATTCAGCGTGATCCGCAGGCTCTCCTGAGCAGTATGGAAGTACTGGACTACGGCATGAATCCACGGCACTAGTGGTGCAGCTAATCCATTGGAGATCTGCTGCATTCTGTCATGGCTAAGCTCCTCAGACGTGATGTACGGCTGGATGAGTTCCAGGTGCTCGGCATTGATGGAGTCTACATCAAAATTTTGCAGGGTTGAACAAAATTCAGTTGGTCGCTTCAGCAGGTTCACTGCATGCATCCAGGAATCCTTGATGGAGGTCCGAACGTTTGTCTCAATCATTCGGATCGGGTTCAATTTGTGACCCAAAAAGATCAACAGAACATCGAACAATTGTGCGATACTTACTGGGACTGGCGCCAGCCTCACAATCTCACTTACAGTGTCAGGCGAAAAGAATTGCAAATTCCGCACAACCTTCTCTTGTTCACGTTCGCGCAACTCGATCCCCTGCTGATGTTGTTCTTCAATGTCTTCGAGCGCGTCTTGCGCACCGATTAGCTGACTTTCCATGTCAGCAAGTAATATTTTCACCTTCTCGAGAGCAGAAGTTTGCTGCTTGATAGTTCCCATAATCTCCTCACAGATGCTCACCTTGTCATCCCTCAGCGACGTTTGTTCCTCGACAAGTAGATTTTGCGCCTTTGACAGGTCAGTCTCGCAGCGTGCTACAGTCTTGACCGCAAATTTCAACTTCGACCGTCGATCGTATTGCTTTTCAAATTGCCGCATGAATATGTCCAGAAAACTTCTGCAGAAACCTCGGAATGAGACATCTGACAAGTAGCGGCTGTGTCCGGTGTCTGCACTGAACTCTTGGTTGACCTTCTCTAACCCAATGTGTGTCATGGCCATCTGTCGAGGCATGGTGAGGCGAATACGTTGCTTGATTTGATGACGGAGCTCCCTTTGGATCCTCAGCGCTTCTGCCACAACCTTCTCTTCCTCTTCTGCATCATATTCTTCGTCCATCATCTGAAAGCTCATTCCTGGATTTTCTAGCGCGCTTTGTTCTTTTTCTTCCCTCATATCTTCCAACACCTGTGTCCTCACCTCAGGAACTACAAACGTTTCGGTGTGCTGATCGATCCGCTCCTCGAGAAGAATGAGCGTTTCCTGCGCAATGAATTCGAGAGAATCTTGCTGGTATGGCAGCCACAAGTCGATCATGCATTCACCTGGTATAGTTAGCTGCAAATCCGAAAATTCCTTTAGTGACATGGAAAAAGAGAGCACGAAGTGTACATTCCTGAGCACACGCGCCCGAAACACCTCCCGAGGGTCAACAGCTTCAGGATCTCCTTTTTTGACAGCATCTTCGATCTCCTTTTTTATGCTCACTTGAAATTCGTCGCTATTCAATAGTCGTTCAAAATCATCCTGCGAAGCTAATAGCTTCATATCGGCATTTCGTATTGCGCAGGATATTGCGTCGAAACATGCTGAATCTGTTCGTGGATCAATCGACACGGCAAAAATTACTTCTTCCGACTTCAATCCTGCAGCTGTAAACCCCCGGCGAAGAGTGTCCTGAACGACTTTGATATTTTCAGACGCGTTGGATGGTAATATCATCAATTCCACCTGAAAGCATGCACAACTCTTCTCAAGAGGCAGCGCGTGAACGTTTCGGCCCATCTGGACCTTATTGACCAGAAGAATACAAAACAATTGACAACAATCACACAGACAACAATCAAGACAAGAGAGAAGCAGACCTGGATAAGATATGCCGCGAGACGTACGATTGACTTTTTGCCACACCGAGCTGCTCCAATGAGAGCAGCGTGCCCGCGTTCCATTCTCAAAACTCTTGAGAGCCGCAACAGATGTTTCACAAAATCTGGAAACAGAATCAGATCCATGGCAACTGTCTCTGGCTCCCTTCCATGACAATTATTGAACATGTCCAGGAATGTTGAGGCCGTGGCATGGAATTTTTCTAGGCTTTCTACGGGCTTCAACTCGCCAGCCACTGCAACATTTGCAACTGGACTGTTCACAGAAGTGTCGATGTTCTGAGGATTTTTCAGGTGTGTCCAAATGACCTTTGCATACTTTGGTTTGGTTTTGCGCAACGACCGTATATCGACTTTCAGGTACAATTTGCATGAATCCTCGACCATGTGCTGAAACCGCTCCTTCAGCTCCTCAGGAAGTTGGTCACATAATTCACGCTCGCACTCGTGGCAGAAAAAAGATGCAAATAACTTATCGGACGAAATTTCTCGGGCATCAGGTTGCATTGCCAGGAATGCCTGGCATAATCTTGCGGTATTGTGCAATGTCAAATCCCAGTGGTGATAGCGTCTGCACGGCATTAATTCCTGGCCCAACGAAATTATCAGCTTTATGCAACCTTCGTATGCATGTACAAATGCATCTTGGACCTCGTATGCAACTGATGGAAACAGATTGTTCCTGCGCTGTACAATTTGCTCAAATATGCCCGTTTGTTCGTCAAAGCCTGGATTGGGGACGAATGCTACGAGACACCGAGATAAAAGGCGCTCTGGAAGGCAGATGGTGCCGCTGCAACGCATGTTTGAAGACGCAACAAACGTTACGTCTTCAAAAATCTTGTGTTCGCCAGGCTTTTGCAGACTGCACATACTACCAGATTCCAGAAGGTATCGCATAGCCTCGGCGCACGGTTCATCTCCCCACGGATCTTTGTGGGGCAAATTCAGATCCTCCACCAAAACCAGCAGCGATTTTCCATGAGCAGGCCCGTAGGTAACACCTTGCCGCTTGATCACACATCTCTCGATCATGTCCTGCAGAGCACGTTGCAAGATAGAGTCAAATGGGCGAAGAAACAGACACGCTCAGCCAAAAAGAGCAGGAAGATACTCCAAGATATCACAAAATAAGGAAAGGGTAACAAATCCAAGAGCTCTGCAACAGAGACCTGAAACTGACTGTTTGTTGATCGCCTGGAGAGAGTCACACGAGCAGTGACCTTGTTCTTGCCCCGATTTTCGTCGAGCACGGCAGTGCAAATAGTCGACTTTCCTGTGCCACGCGCACCCATCACCAACGTGGCAATCCTAGAGTGCGTCATCCACTTGACGATATATGCTGTAGCTACGGCCCTTGGTGTGGGAACTATGAACTTGGGCACTCTGCCCACCCTACGAGAAATGGAGTCAGCACTTTGACCATCCAAAGGGTATGACCATTGACAAAACTTCTTAGCTGGGGTCCAAATTTGTGATTCACCTCCATCCGTGTCAGATAGAATATAATCGATGAGGGTACTGCCTTTGTGGTTATCCGGCATATTTGACGTGACTGTTCGAAGCTTAGCCTCTATCTTTCTCCGGTCTCCTAAGTCCAGCAGCCCAGTATATGCCCAACCGGCAGATATCAGAACATATCTCTCTAATACACCACGCAGGGGAAGTTCTTCTGCAATAACACTGTCTGCAAGAAAAGATCCCATCAGTACCAAAAATTGCTGAGTTAGCGCTTCGACGTTAATCGGCACCACAGGTGCTCTTACGTCCTCCTGCAACATTTCAACTATTGGCTCCACAAATCTTTCAAAGAGAATCGAAAGTGCACCCTGTTCGTCGGTTCGTCGTTTTGCTAACCAGGCTGTCAAGAGATCCTTGTGGTCTATGCTACTTTTCGAGAAATGCACTATTCCTGTTCGAGAGATTGTTGCTGGCGAAACGGCTGTGAGCTTGTCGACTTCGAAGATAAGCTTGTTGTCCTTCTTCGTTGCAATTCTGTCCCCGTTTGCCAATGTAAACATTTGTGAATCATCGATGGATGTATTCAAATATTCAATCCACATGGGATTGATCGGGCCATCGAGGATCACCCAAGTTCCGATACTCTCTAATCTTGCAGCTCGTCTCCATATTGCTGAGAAGGTGCCGTCCATCCATTCATTAGACTTCGTGTCATACCACCCGAACAAATGTTTTGGCCCAAGAGCAACGGGATTTATATGTACTGATTTGAATGTGAGCTGAATATCCATAGACAAGGCCAGCAAGAGGCTCCGGCAGCACAGAGTCTTTCCTGTGAAGCTTTCACCCAAGAAGGTTAGTCCGCTTCGGATACGAGACAACTCATAAGCCTGTAGGCACTTTTCAAGCAAAATCGGAGAATTTGCTCTGGACTTGATGAGAACATGCTCAATCTTCACCGGCAATGGCGAGTCTGAATTGGCCTCCATGGCTGCTTTCATAGCCCCGCCTGGGCTCGTCGGTCCTAAATTTCCCGAGTCTTTTCTGTTTTGGAATACACCAAATACATCTTTCAGGACTAGCTCAAGCATTGGGATATCCTGTCCCTCTAATTGAGGCTCATTGTAGTCACGAATGGTCTTGGCAGCAAATAAAAGCTCTTCTTCTCTTGCCAGCTTGGTATGCTGCTGATGCTCGACCATGAGATTGACAACAGCTAGCGCATTTCGAAAATCCAGCTTGTATTCTTTCTTGTAAGAAAGCATCACAGCACATGTCTTGTAGACGAATCGGATTTTGGACGCAAGAAGTGCCGCCTGCCAGAAGGAAGCCAACGAAAGTTTGACGAATGCCACCACTTCAACGTCGGGTTCCATGAGTGCAAGTACCCTGACGCGAGACCGCAAGTTATCAGGCAGACGAGCTCGCTCAGTTGCAAGCTCCAAGTTGGTTGAACAAAAAATGCCCGAAGCGTATGTTGTTGGTACGATACTGTTGTCCTGAGCAGTATCTCGTGAGTTTTTACGCGCTCCTTTGCCGCTGACGCCAAAGCGGATAAAATCTAGGACAGACGATATCTGCTGAGCCATGACGGACAACAGCCCTGGAGGCAGCCGGCTAATTTCGTCAAAATTCACCCAAGACGATCCCGTCTTAGTGAGTCCTAAGATAATGTTGTTTATGGATGTAAATCCGACCTCCGCCGAGCATGTAAATTGCAGCACAAATCGGCCCAACAGGCGGCCAAGCTCCTGGAATGTTTCTGATTTTCCGCACCCCGAAGACCCGGAAAGACAGGCGCATGCTGAAGTTGCGACGGCCTGGAGCATAAAGAGATAGCACTTGTTGGTCTGTGGAGTACAAACCAGCCGCTTTTTGCAGCCGATAAATTCGTAGGTGTATGGGCTTTTGTATACAGTGGCTTCCAGGAATATCGATCCCGGTTCTCCATCGGTACCGAACTTCAACTGTCGCTGCCACTCCCACGAATCTTTTTTCCTGACGACATTTTGCACTAGGTGCGCTACAATATCCTGATGCATGATGTTTATCGTGCACAGAGACTCAAATTTGGAGCGAATTGAACGTGTCAGAGGCCCTCGCAATTGCGCTGATAGCTGAGTTGTGAGTATTGTAAGTTTTCGCGACACTTCCTTCATATCATTCATCTCGTCAATGAGCCTGAAAGCAGACTCGCACATGTTTGCAAACCAGCACTGCGATGCTAAGATGCATGTCTGGCAGGGATAGTCGCATGAAACAACTTGAATATCGAGACTGGCCAGATTGGGTACCATGTTTCTAATGGCACCCTGCGTCAGCTTCTTCAACGAGTTCTGGATCTCACATTCCAGGTCGGTCAAGAAAATCTCCACGCTGCTTTCTTTCACCGGAGTGCTAAACTCTAGTAGTTCAGCCTCTTGCGATTGAACTGACTCAATAATCTGCTTCCCCGCCTGGCGTGCTTGCGACAGTATCAATTTGCTAATGTTGCTGAAGAGTGATAGCACCCCAGCGTCCTCGATGGAATCGAGTCCCGAAGTCTGTGATAGAGCCTCTAGCAGCACCTTGTCTGAGATATAGTAGAGTCTTGGGAACGAGTCGCGCTTGGAGTCCAGGTAGCCTGCAAGATGCTTTTCGCAATATTCAAGGTCCTCCATCACCATTGCCAGCGTATTTCGGAACTCCTCGCTCTTTTCGTGCAGGACAGGCACGTAGCGAAGGCTAAAGGCCTGCTGCATCAGGTCCAAATAGACCCGATTGACCTTTAAAAAACGCTGTGCCTCCTGGGGAAGCTGCTTACTAACCTCATCCGATGAGAATACAACATTTACATACCACCACACGTGCTGCACGCCGAACCAAATATCCATCAGGTCCCGAAATTCTGCAAAGGTCTTGAGGTGTTCCTCGATCGTTTCTTTAAAGGGCAACCCATGCCTGGATGCTGAGAGACTCTGTAGTAAAACCACTGTTTCCTCGAATGCTTCTAGGAGTGCATGCAGAGCCGGGACATCGAAAAGCACAGGACCACAAGTCTTGTAATTCTTAAATGTAGCAGACGCAGAGTGCCACTGCCGTGCAATTGTCTCCAACTTCTCCTCGACTGTAAGCTCCTCATCGGCATTCATGCATATTTCTTGGACCTTGAACCTATATTTATGGAAACCAGCGGCGATGATATCTTTGAAGCAGAAATTACGTGATTTGACATCCACAACAGTCTGAGTAACCACCGCAATTTCACGCCAATGTCGATCTCGGAGACTTGGTTTCACCATGTCTTCAACGACTGGAATGTTTTCCCACACTTCGCGAATAGCCGACTTCATGTCAGAATAGGCGACGTAAAGCATAACATCTTTATCAAGTTTGTCAGACTTTTCGGAGTAGATCCTGAGCTCCTCTGTTATTCTCGCACAATTGGCGCCCAAGTCCTTGAACGCTGTATTCTTGTAGTCGCCTATCGACTTCATGCAACTGGTATACAGGGTATATAATTGGCTCACAAGCACAAGATCCCTTTTGATCCTTTCCAGTTCGATATAGCTCTTCTTGGGCAGCCCAAACAAATCTTCTCCCTGCTGAAATGCGCCGACCTTTCGAGCCTTCTCTTCATACAATTTTTGGTATTTTGTCATTCGCTTGATGCCTTCTGCGGGATCGAGCCTTTCAAACATTGGCCCATTGTGGGTAAAATCCTTGTTAAAAATCTGAACCTCATCGGTAAAGCTCGTAAGAGCGCGCAGCAAATCCTTCTTGAAGTTTTCTTGAGTACGAAACAAGCGATCTCCAGCGATCGCTGCGAGCTTCTGCAGAGTCATCCACTCACCTCGAACCTTGAGTGTCATCTGCTCTTCACTTGGCGACAAGGGATGGCCAAATTCCTTTGCCACCTGGCAATAATTGTCGATCAGATTGAATGTTTGCTCGACATCCGTCTCCAGCAGAACAATCTGCTGCAGGGTTTCAGAGATGGTGCGCACTTCGTCAAGATCACGGACCTTTGAATCCAGCCGCTTCTTCATGTCCTTGATGAAATCGTTTGTTGCCTTCACTTGCAACTCTGCATCCTTTATCAGCTCTGTGGTGTATGCATGTTTCCACGCGTCCACCTGCGCCTTCAGTGAGAACTTGATGAGCTCGTTCGAAAGACATATTGGCCCCATGTACGTGATGTTGGGGATCTCGAAAATTTCCTTGATCATCTCCTCATATTCCCCGAATATATGAATGTAGTCTGTGAGCAATGGACGCGTTTCTAGAAAAGCGTCAACTTGCACTTTCTTGTCAAGAGTCCAGAGAAATTTGTAGGCATAGAATTGCTGAATATGTTGCATCACCTTTTTCCGTGTACCTTCTATACTGCCTGTCAACATTAGCACACCACGCACGACCTCAATACTGCTGAGCACTTTGTCAGATATGTCAAAGATCCTTTCGAGTGACTTCTCTGTCAATGAACGCCATGGAGCAACTTTCATTGCGCCAAGAATTGCCTTAGCAGTCCGATTCACTGCTTGTTGCACATCGTCAATACTGGGACTAGCCTTCACCTGCGGAGGTAGCAGTTCAATATCAACTTTGAAAAATGACTGAGCCACCGTCAAGAGGCCAGATGCAAGCGAAGTCTTGATGCGTGTTTTCAGCTTTTCAAAAGAGATGTTGAAGCAGGACAGCACCGCTGAATATAGCTTGTTCCAGACCGTCACCAACACATCCTGACCTCCCTGTTCTAGAATTGCTATTGCACGTGGGCTCTGGTTAGATTTGATCACCAACGCAATGATATCGCACACAGCACTTTCAATCTCAATGCCCTTTTGATTCAAGGTGAAATTCCCTGCCTTAATAGTCTCCGCCTGCACCGAAATAAAATTGGCGGTCGTGACAAGCTTTTCAGGTAAGCGCACCAGGTTCATTTTGCAGATAAATGACAAGTTGCTCACAACCCGGTTCTCGTATAGGTCGCGGGACCGTTCAATAATGGCTCGGGCTTTCGACATTTCTTCAAACAAGTGCTCAATAAATTCGTCGAGTTTGATACTGCTCCATGTTATTGTTCTCAGCCCTGGCCCGAGAGCTTTCTCTAAAGATTCGAGCATAAGGACGAATAAGGGCATTAAATCTGGCACAATCCGCTGCTTCACGTCTTGGTAATCTTCCAGAAGAAACTTGAGGCGAGCTGCATGGTTTTTGATCGTGGCCTCACGGCTCATCATGTCTACAACCAAATCCGGGATCTCCACACCCAAGGGCCGCATGCACTTAGCTTCTCGCATGACCTGAAGCAAAGCCGAATCGAAATTGACGTACAGATTCCCATCTTCTGGATGGACAACCAGCAATGTAGCATTGATGCTCACTTTGGCTGCTTGTACTGCTTTCTGCCAAGCTTTCCCCCATAGAACCTCATATGCCACAAATGCCTGCGCTATCTGATTGTACTTTTTGATAATGAACTTGGAATCTCTACTAATCATTAGTGCAGTGTGCTCGCTGAACTTGTGCATGGGAATTTCAATCATCTTCAGCAGGTGGCGCACCCAGACGATGCGTCCGGCGACAGGTGGCGAATCTCTCGGCATAGGAGGATTGTCCTTTTGAGTCTCATAAATATTTGACACTACATCCAAGTCGTGCGAAAAGTTGTTGAAGACATTGAGGTATTTTGCACTAAGATATGGCTTCAGGCTGTCGCGCTGCATCAGAGCATGCAGACCTGAAAGCAATTCTAGCGCCTGTGCTGTGCTCTCAATGTGCTTGAAATTTTCATGTATATAGTCTTGTAACTGCTGCTCCAGCTCGGCCACCACCAGCTGAACATTTTCGAACTCAGCATCGAAGGTTGTAGCGGTCATGTCCAACACGTCGTAGGAACGCCCCTTGATCACCTCGACTATCTTGAAAAACGTGGCACAGATTGATTGCAGCACGGCATCATGCTGCTCGCGGAGGAGCGCAAATAGCTTATACGCCTTGAAAAATTCCTGCAACTTTTCAAGACGCTTCTCAAAATGCACAAATTTTGCGAAGATCTGGCTCTCATCGAATGCAAAGGGCGTGTCTTTGACATGGAACGACGCATCGTTTTTCACCTCACGGTATCTCAGTTGGCACACATGATTCAACTTTATGCACTCCTCGAGTCTGTTGAGAAGCAAATCAGTGTCTTGACTCCATATATCGTTTTCCAGCGCACTTATTTTCGCCTCCTGTTCCTTTGAATCATTGACTTGTATCACTTTAACTGCACTGGCCAACGAACTTGATCTGCTGAAGGCTTCCTGTACTCGAGACGCCACCGAAGCTGTTCGGCTAAAAATCCCAGAGGGCGCACGGGCGACTGCAGTGTTCATCTGCAAGCTTTTTGCATCTTCCTCTTCTTCCCCCCCTGCTTCTGCTGCTGGCCCCTCATCCACTAAGTCTTTGTTTTTAAGGTACTGCTTACATCTGATGATAATCTGGTTTACAATTTTTACCAGCAATCCGGTCATGCATTCATCTCTTTGCAAGTACTTTGACATGTAGCGCTGAATCTTCACTTTTGAAAAAATAGTGAGCAGCTCTTCGCTGATTTTGTTAGGCGTACCGTTGTAGAGCACCTGAAAATACTTGTGCAAACCTGTAAGCGCCTTCACATTGTCATTCGCTTCTTGCGTCCCTTCTCTGAGCCGCTTCTCGAGAGCGTACCAAGCTTTGGCTTTTTCAGGCAGCTGAAGCTCCCAGATGTTTACCACGTCGCGTGTCTCTTTGCTTTCCAAGTGCTCATTCAACGAATTAAGATGCGCCAAACGCTCGCGCCAGTAAGTGAGGGGCGCCTCCGGGCTCAAATCGTCTATAGAATGCAGAGTATCATCCTTGAAGTCTAGTTCCCTCTCAACTGCCGGCAACCATTGTCCAGCGACCTCCACTTCGAGATGGTGCAGGTCCTGCTCCGATAAATTTCCCTCACTACGATCCCGCACATTCTGCATTAGAAGAAGCTTGCTGCCGCGTTCCAAGACACCAGGATTCACCCTTGTGAAGTTTACCCTGCAATCTATTGTCTGCACAACATCGACCATAGTCATGGAGAATTTGGAGAGCTCTGAGAAGAATGCATGCTTGTCGTCTTCTGAAAAGTCATCTGGGAAGGTCATCTTCGGTAGCATCGGTCCGTAGATGTGATCCAGCATGAGGCAGAAACTCTTTATGGCATGGGACGCAAACTGCCCGATGATTACATCTTTAGCTATGTTTTGCGACACTGAGGCCTCTTCGTTGTTGATGCGCACGAAGTAGAGGACCTAGTTGAGAGAGCGCAAGAGTGAGCGAGAGCGCGAATGCATGAAACGCCACGCCCACAGAGTGAAGAGCACTAGGACAGTTCAGCACATTGCAGCCATGCAGTTTCTCACACCTTTTTGACTGGCCAATCCTTCACCTCCGATGGATCAAATACAAGGCGCAGCTCCTCGGGGAAGCCTGCAGAATTTGCAAAATAAATCAGCCACCGCCACGTGCATGCCATCGTTCGCGCATGATGCATGGGAGCACAAGCACGGCCATAGCCGCACGATAAGATCGCGCAGCCACTCAGCCTGCTGGCAGTCGCTCACCTGCGCCAATAAGACAAAAGAGCCCGCGCGGTCCGTGCGGCGCCAGGAAGCGGTTAATGCGCTCAAGTGGGATGCCCGATGACACGATGCGCTCGATCTGTGTCGAAAAGTCACCCTCGGTGACATTGAGAGTCTGAGTAATGCATTTGGAGATCCACATGTGGCGCTCATCTATCAAGTGCTGAGCCGCCGTCGTGTGGCGCTCATCTATCAAGTGCTGAGCCGCCGTCGCGAGATTCATCAAGCCCGTTGGCGTCGGACCGTCCTCCACAGCATCCCCATCCGCTGGGAGGGACACTGCAGTCGCGTCCAGAGACGCGTGTGGTGGATCCATACCCTACACGCTCGCGCGTGTGGCCGATGCTGCGCCATGGGTTCTTGGCCGAGGCTGTCTGGGCAATCGCGGCATGATACCGCCTCCGTCGCTTGGCCCCGAAGGATCTTAGTATATGTATGCGTACGAGGCCAGCAACAGCGCAGGCTGCGCTCCTGCTGGTGTTTCCCCGTGCCCGGCCTGCATGCACTTATTCCCTTTCATTCCTCTTCCGCCCCGACCCGACGAAGAGCAACTGTTTTTGTGCACAGAGATCAGGAGCGGTATAGACTCCTTTTTCACGGCTACAGAACAACACGGATTTCGCTGTTTTTCAGGTAAAAATACACCATAAAAACCATCTGAATAGTGAGTAAATCGCTCTAAGGAGGCTCGTGGTCCCGAAGAGGAAGGTGGGTAGAGCGCCGCGCCGCACCTGCTGCCGGCGACAGAACATACAGCCTGGCTCGGCGCACACGTCCCTGGAGCCCTTCAGCCGCGCGCTTCTGGGACAACGGGAGCGGCGGCGCCTTCATCACGCGGGCCTAGGCGCAGGCTCGCGAATGACATGCGCGGTTCCAGGCATGTCCGGCCGCTTGCGGGGCGGTTCCCAAGTGACCGGGCCTCCTCGCCCGGCGTCTGCCCGAAGCGGGCAGCACGCGGCCGCCCCAGCGTCCTCGCCAAGCGGCGCAGGCCGCTCCGTGACTGGGTCAGATGTCGGGGTTTGGAGTTCGCTGGTGCTAAGGACAGCATCTCATTAATGAAAATTGAGCAGGAGAGGAGGGGCAGACCACGCACAAGAGTGCAGCCATAGATGCTCAGCAATGAGTATGGCATGCTGGCCTGTGGCTGGCCTGTTTAGCACATGTGTGCGATCGTGACTGACCATCTTTTTTATTGCGATCGGCAGCCAGCTGGAGAAAGAAAGGCACGTGAGCAGCAGCGGCAGGCAGATGAGCACTCGTGTGATAGGAGGAGAAGGAGGAGCAGCAGCACCACCACCACCACCCATCAGCTACGAGGCACAGCAGCAGCAGCAGCAGCAGCAGCAGCAGCAGCAGCGAACAAGAGCCCGATAACTGCCACGGCGAGGATGCGCAGGAAGACGACGACGAGGAGGAGGAGGAGGAGGAGGAGCAGCAGCAGCAGCAGCACAATGGTCATGGGGGCGATGGAGGATTTGTACCGAACCCCGCTAAGAAACAGAGGCAACAGTACAGGGCAACTGAGTCAGCAAAAAAGC
>Ga0315899_10003452_pt1 | contig 17226 bp, 12 predicted proteins | sample LakEriMetagenome_2_FD_203518 | JGI IMG/M metagenome (GOLD analysis project Ga0315899, IMG submission 203518) | Freshwater fungal communities from buoy surface, Lake Erie, Ohio, United States - Buoy 4 MA112 | ecosystem: Environmental > Aquatic > Freshwater > Lake | place: USA: Lake Erie, Ohio... | reverse complement strand
TCCTTCTTGGGGCGCGGACGGCTCACCTTCACCGGCTTGCCGGGACCTACGAGGCGCCCCGCGTAGCCGATGTATTCCTGACGCAGTCGCGTGAACTCCTGTGACTGCCGGATGTACTCCCGGTGCATCTGACACACCGATTGTTCACGGTCCCCCCGGTAGCTGTCCTCGGCTGTGGCCTCGAACTGCTTGACGATCCCGCGGAGCTGCACCGTCTGTGTACGGAAGAAACTCCGCTGCAGCTTCTTCGCGTCCCCGCGCACGAACTCCTGCGCATAGCCGTCGTCGAGCTTCAGCTGGAGATCTTCGCCGTCGGTATCGAGCAGGAAGATGCCGCTGTCGGCGTAGATCGTCTGGCGCTCCGGTCCCTTGCGCAGGTCGTAGATCGTGACGTCGTACAGGCGGTTGGTCCGCGCATCGGTCCGCGCGACCCGCAGGAAGAATTGCTCGGTGATGGGATTCATCACCTGTTCGCGCAGCGCCAGCGTGGGCTTGGTCTTCGCGATGTCGTTGTTCAGGATGCGCAGGGCATGGTTGGTGCGAGGCAGCAGCTGGTCGTTGAACCAGACCATGAAGAGCGAGAGCAGAAACGCGCAGAAGAGCACCGGCGCCATGAGCGAGCGCACGCGCACGCCACTGGCTTTGAACGCGGTGATCTCATGCTCCGCCGCCATGCGGCCGAAGGCGTAGAGCGTGGCGACCAGCACCGCCATGGGGAGCGTCATGGCGATGGTGAAGGGGAGCGACAGCACGAAGAACTTGCCGATCGCCGCCCAAGGCAGTCCCTTGCCGGCCAGATTGGCCAGCTGGCGCGCCACGTACTGCAGCATGAGCAGTGACGTCAGCGCCGAAAGGGCGAACACGAGAGGGCCCGCGTGCTCGCGGATGACATAGCGGGTAAGGAGCTTCACGACGTAAATTCCCCGGAGACCACCCGTATAAGCAAGGGCGCGTCGCCTTGGATGTTGGCCAGGCGCGCCCGTCGTTCGAGACCGTACCGCGGTCCCTCGGGCAAACGCCCGGCGGCACGCCGCTGGTACCCCACGATCGGAGTTCGGTGCGCAGGCTGTTTCACGCGGTCGTAGTGGCCGCGGCGCTCGTCTGGGGCCCCGAGTCCCTGACCGCCCAAGAGGCGCCGGCCCGGGCCCCCGTCCCCCTGCCGCCTGCCGCCAGGCTCCTGCGCGACTCCCTCGTGCTGCGGACCCGCGCCCGGCCCGGAGCGATCGACCGCTCCCCCGCCGTCCGTCCTGACCCGCAAGGGGTCGCGGAGCGCGCGGCGCAGGCGGCGATCCGCCTCCGCCAGCAGCGCCTGGCCGCCCGCTGGACGCGGACCGTCATGCGCGGGACCCCCAGCGATTCCGCCGCCGACACGGCGCCGGACGCCTCGGCGGTCGCCCGGCTCGCCCGCCCCGACAGCGGCCCCACCCCCGGGGCGTTGGTGCCGCTGGCCCCCGCGCGCCGTGCCGAGGCCACCCCCCTCGGGGCTGCCCGTGGGGCCGAATTCCTCGACGATCTCGGAGGCCTCGGCATCTCCCTCAACTCGCGCCTCGAGTCCAAGGTCCAGCGCAGCCGCAATGAACGCTGCACCACGGCCCAACTCACCATCGTCGGCAACAACTGCTCCGGCATCTTTCAGCCGGCCTTCGACTTCCAGTTCAACGTACGCTCCGGTGGCGTCGTGGCCGATCGGGTCTTCGTGAATGTGGACTACGACTCCCAGCGCGAATTCGACGCCTCGAACAACATCTCCGTCCGCTATCAGGGCAAGACCGACGAGATCCTCCAGACGTTGGAGGTGGGCAATGTGACCTTCCAGCCCCCCAACTCGCGCTTCCTCACGTCGGGCATTCCGTCGGGGAACTACGGCGTGCAGGCCACCGGGCAGTTCGGTCCCATGCGCTTCACGTCGATCGTGGCGCAGCAGAAGGGCAATGTGTCCAAGGACAACGTCTTCACGGTCGGCGAGCGCACGCAGCAGCAGGTCGATCGCGTGATCGAAGACATCCAGATCGAAACGCGGCGCTTCTTCTTCACGATCGATCCCCGGCAGCTCCCGGGCTATCCCAATGTGGACCTGCTGAACCGTCAGCAGATGCGCCAGCTTGCTTCGGCGCTCCCCGACTCCATCCGCCCGGTGCGCCTCTACGTGTACCGGCAGCTGCTCGGCGCCGCCAATCAGAACCCGCGCGGGCCCCAGTTCTCCGTACGTGGCGCGCGCAATCCATCGCGCCAGATCTACGAAGTGCTGCGCGAGAACGTGGACTACTATGTGGATCCGTCCATGCTCTGGATCGCGCTCGTGCGGCCACTCAATATCAACAACGAGCGTCTCGCGGTGGCCTATGAGGTCAACGTGAACGGGCAGCCCGGGCGCAACATCAACACCGGTGGAACCCCCGACATCGAGTTCACCACCGCCCCACAGTTCGCCAACCTGCTCTGGGAGCCGGAGCTGCAGCCGAACAACCCGGGGTACTTCTTCCGCGAGATCAAGTCGGTCTATCGTCTCGGGGGGGAAGACCTCCTGCGCAACTCGATCTCGGTGAAGCTCGTCACGGGCACGTCGGGCGATCAGGAAAAGCCCCTCGATCCGTCGCGTGGCGAAACGTACCTGCAGCTCTTCGGGCTGTCGCAGGCCACCAACTCGGCCACATTCGACGTGGAGAACCGCGTCTGGCCACGCCCGAACGACCCCAACTTTCGGGCCAATTTCTCGGGGACGGGACAGCAGAAGCTGATCCCCGACTACTTCGTCTTCTACCCGTCGTTGCAGCCGTTCGCGCGTGCGGGGCTCGCCCAGCCGGCGGCCAATCCCGCCAACGATACCCTCTATCGGTATCCCAACGAGTACATCTATTCGGCCCAGCGGCCACAGGCCATCTATCGGATGGCCGTAAGCTTCCTCTCCGAAGGCGGTGGGGAGAGCCAGTCCATCAAGCTCTCCACCATTCAGGTCCGTCCCAATTCGGAACGCGTGTCGGTCGAAGGGCGTGTGCTCGAGAAGGACAAGGACTACACGATCGACTACGATCTCGGCATCATCAACTTCACGCGCCCCGACACGCTCTTTGCCAGGCCCCGGCAGGTGGGGGTGCGCTATGAGGAGAATCCGCTGTTCGCGGCGGCGCCCACCACCATTCTCGGATTCGCCTCGCAGTTTCCGCTCGAGAACGGGCAGATCGCCTTCACCGCCATTTCGCAGCAGCAGCGCTCGAGTCTCAACCGACCGCCCCTCGGCTTCGAGCCGGTGGGCTCGCTCGTAGCCGGACTGACCGCCAACATGCAGTGGGACGCCACCGCCTTGTCGTCGCTGGTGTCCAAGTTGCCGCTGCCAACAAGCACCACGCGCTCGCGGATCGCGCTCCAGGGCGAGTTCGCGATGAGCAAGCCGCAGCCCAATGCGGCCGGGCAGGCGTACGTGGAGAGCTTCGAGGGAGAGGCGGAGCGGCAGATCCCCCTCGCCGAAGGCGCCTGGTATTTCGGCGCACGCCCCGCCCTCGGAAATTCGCTCGCCTCGGTGGGCAACAGTGTCTTCTCGCTCAATCGCGCGGCAACGCTGGCCTTCCAGAACAATGGCGTGGACGCGGCCGGCAACTTGGCGCAATTCAACATCCAGCAGATCGACCCTGCGGTTCGCATCGTGGGCAGTGGCGTGCAGCCGTCGGAACAGCTGCTCTGGATGACGCTCTATCCGCTGAAAACCGGCGGCGTCTTCGATTTCGTGCCGGGGACGGGCACCCGACGCTTCGCCTGGACGATTGGCGACAACAGCCTTGTCGGGGCCACGCCGTCGGGGCGTCGCTGGCGCTCCCTGCGTACGGTCCTCAGCCCGAGCGGCGCGGATCTTTCGCGCATCGAAAACATCGAGTTCTTCGTGCTCCTTCGCTCGGAAGAGTCGAAGCTGCGTCGCAATCCCACGCTCGTCTTCGACTTCGGTGATCTGAGCGAGAACAGTGTGGCGTTCGCGCCGGAAACCCTCACGGTGAATGCGCCGGTGCGCGCCGGTCTCCCCGTCGACACGACCTTCCGCGGGAAGCGTCTGGTGGGGTACAACCGCCTTGACTCCGAACGTGACCCGCTCTCTCGTGCTTTCAACGCGGTGGAGAACGATCGGGGTATCGCCGGTGACATCGCCGATACGCTCGTGGTGGTGAACCGGACCGGGGCCACCCCCGTGGTGACGGTCGAGAACCGTGTGCCGCTGTGCACGCAGTCACTTCAGGTGGTGCAGGTGCTCGGCGACAGCCGAGCCAATTGCACAGCGCGCAACAATCGTCTCGACGAAGAGGACATCGACCTCGATGGTCAGCTCAACTTCGACGATCCCAGCGGCGCGCAGGAGCAGCTGAAGCGGTTCGTCGTGGACCTCGGTGACCGGAAGAACTGGACGCGGGTGGGACGCTGCTATCAGCAGCGCGACTCGTCCTCGGCCGGCGTCACCACGGATTCGCTGTGCTGGGTGCAGGTACGCCTCAACTGGCGTGCGTCCACCGAGGAGCTCAACAATCCCAACGATCGGCGCATGCGCGCCATGCGCCTCACGATGGTCTCGAGCGCCGAGACCCGCGATGACGACTTCACGCGCATCGCTCTGGCGCGCCTGCGCCTCGTGGGAGCGCCATGGCTCAAGCGCGGTCCGGAGCCGCTGACTGGGATGGCCGGCGACTCCACCGGAACGCTCGGTGGCTATGTGATCGCCAGCGTGGTGGGCACCTTGGACTCCACCGCCGCCCTGCCGTACACCGCGCCGCCTGGTGTCGCGGAAACACCAGAGAACCGGCAGTCCGGCTATGAGAACCAGCGCATCCAGGTCAACGAGCGCGCACTGCGCTTGCAGGCCGGCTTACCCGGGCGGCAATTCCGCCCGTTCGATCGTGCCGAGGCGTTCTTCCGCTTCCCCGAAGGCACCAAGACGTTCATGGGGTACCGCACGCTGCGCCTCTGGATGCGTGGTCGCGGCAACGGCTGGGGAGAGCAGGGAGAGCTCAACGGCTACGTGAAGATCGGCCGTGATGAGCACAACTTCTACATGTATCGCACGCCGGTGAACTCTGGGCCTGGCCAAAGTTCGTGGCTCCCCGAGGTGCGCGTGGACCTCACGCGCTTCCAGATGCTGCGCGCCCGCCTGGAGAATGCCTTCCTGTCCGGCAGCGCCGATTCCGTGCAGTGCAGTGGGGCCGATCTCGAGCTCATTCGGCGCTCGGGCAAGCCTCGTGGTCTTCAGGTGCGCCGCTACGCCGTATGTGAAGACGGCTACATCGTCTACAGCGCCGATCCTGCCGTCACGCCGCCAAATCTTGCCGGTGTGCAGGAGCTTTCGGTGGGCATGGTGCGCGTGGACAGTATCGCGCGCGGCGGCTCGGGGATCATGAATGGCGACACGCTCGAACTCTGGGTCAACGATCTTCGTCTCACCGACGTGGTCGATGACATCGGGTTCGCTGGCGAAGTGGGTGTCAGTATGAACGCTGGTGATCTTGCTGATTTCAGGGTGAATGTGAGCCGCCGGGATCCCAACTTCCGTCAGCTCAACGAAACGCCCTCGTTCCTCACCACGAGCGGCGTCAGCGTGGGCACCACGCTGCATCTCGACCGCATGCTGCCGGCACGACTCGGCATTTCTATGCCGTTCACCGTCGACTACGCGTCGAGTGGGGTGCAGCAGCTGTTCATCAACCGGTCCGACGTGCGCGCGGAGGGGATCGACGGGCTGCGTAACCCGCGCGACCGGCGGGTGAACTACAGTCTGTCGTTACGGCGGGCTGCGCCTCTCGAGAAGGGATGGTACGCCCCCCTCGTGAACGGCTTGGCGCTCAACGGCATCTGGAGTACCTCGGGCTCCCAGAGCGCCTTCCAGGAACTCAGCACCAGCAACTACGCCCTCTCGGGGGGGCTCAATCTGTCGGGTGAGTCCCGCGACAGCCGATTGCCCGGGTTCGTCGATGCGCTCTTCCGCCTGTTGCCGCGGCGCCTGCGGGAATCGCAGGGGATCCGCACCTTCCGCGACCAGCGCATCCGGTGGGCGCCCACCGCCTTCCGTCTGGGCAGCTCGTTGGCGCGCAACGCGAATTCTACCACGTCGTTCACGAAGTCGGCGGCGTCACTCACGGACACGGGTCAGGTCACCAACGGGTTGACCCACTTCTGGCAGAACACGGCCTCCCTCGAGTTCCGGCCGATCACCACGCTCAATGCGACGGTGAATGCGCGGCAGCTGCTCGATCTGCGTGACTATCGTGGCCTCCCAGGTCAGCCCGACAGCACCGACCGTGGGCAGGCGGCATTCGCCGAGCGCCTCTCGCTGTTGGGCAGCAATCTGGGGCTCGAGCGCGAGCGGTCGCTCACGTCATCGCTCAACTTTTCGCCGACGATCTCGGCGTGGCTGCGCCCGCGCGTGGACTTTACGAGCAACTTCACGCTCAACAAGGATCCCAACGCGCGTGCCCTGCTGCGTGAGCAGGACACGACCGGTGCCTTCCGCCTGCCCACGCGGTTGGGGGCGGCGCAGTCGCTCAACCTCGGGACCACCATTGATCTTGGGCGCTTCATCACGACGCGGACGGCCGAGCGCACCCTCCTACGGCGCGTGGGGAGCCTCTTTGCTCCGGTGGATGTCCAGTGGCAACAGAGCCTCACGTCCAACTACGACAACACCGCGTTCATTCCGGGGTTCGGCTATCAGTTCGGTCTCGGCGGTGTGGACCTGTATCGCGGGGTCACTTCGAACCTCGCCACCACGGCAGGACGGTTGCGCCGCGGCACCATTGCCGGGTCGCTCAACCTGCCGTTTTCACTCACGCTGCAGTCGCGGGTGGAAAGCGGGACCACGGATACCTGGACGCGCCGGACGCTTGATGGCTTCCAGGCGGTCATCACGAGCACCCAGCTCACGCGTCCCGACCTCACCGTACGCTGGAGCTGGCGCCCCCAGCGACTTCGCCGGATCATCTCCCTGCTCAGCGTAAACGGCCGCTACGTGATTTCGGAGCAGGAGACGACCATCCCCAACGAAACCGGTGGTCTCGCCGATCGCAGTCGCACGATTGCGCGTAGCCAACCGCTCTCGGGGACCATCACGTGGACATTCCTTGGGAATCTCAGTACCAACGGCTCCTACGATCATCAGCGACGCGAGGACCTGCGCCCCGGCGCAGTGACCAACGGCGACACGCGCCGGATGTCGTTCGATGTGGCCCGCTCGTTCCGCCTGCCGAAGAAGTGGAACACCCGAAACGGCCTCATGCGCACGTCGGTGTCGTACCAGAGCGAAGAGACGTCGAGCATCGTGAACGGCACGAGCGTGGCCACCGGTACGGCGGCCGCCACGACCGCGACGAGCGTGCTGACCAACAATGGACGGCGCGCGTTCAATCTCAACGCGAACACCGATTTGTCGGAGCTGGTGAGCTTTACGCTCACCGGCAGCCGCGTGCTCAACTTCGATCGCAACTTCAACCGCCAGACGTCCAATATCATCTTCTCGGCGGTCCTCCAGCTGCGGTTCTTTGCGGGGGAGATGCGCTGAGCGGCGGTCGGTGATCTTCGCCGGTGACGGACCGTAGAATCGATCCAAGGCTCGTTCTTGCGATGACACACCGACGGCGACAGTGAGCTAGGGTGGCCCCATGGCCACTGCCGACGAACGCCGCGCTCTCGCCTTCCTGGTGACCCTCGCCCTGGTGGCGGGGGGCGTGCGCTACGTGGGCGTGCAGCGCTTCGAGCGCGAGGTCCGGGCGGCAGCCGGCGGGAGCCCGCGCCCCGATCTGTCGGGCCGGGCACTCGCTGCCCAGATCGCGGCCGTCGATTCTGCACAACGGGCGCCGAAGAAACGAAAAACCAGAGTGCGAAGTGCTTCGTTAAGCCGAAAGCCGGCCGCGCCGACACTCGCTGCTAATGACGCGCCCCTACCGCAGCGGGTCGATGTGAACGCGGCCACAGCCGAGGAGCTCGAGCGACTTCCGCGGGTCGGACCGGCGCTCGCCAGTCGAATCGTGGCGTGGCGGCTCCGTAATGGCCCCTTCCGGCAATCGGAGGACCTCCGTCACGTCCGTGGCATCGGCCCCTCCACGGTTCGCTTGCTGGATACGCTGGTGACGTTTTCCGGACGGCCCCGTCCATGAAATGGTGAGCACAGGCCCTCGCCCACATGCCACGTCCCATCGGCTTCCAGACGGAACTCAGAGACATATGGCTGCACCCGCCGCTCCCCTCTCCGGTCGAGCCACCGAACGCCTCGGGGATCTCCTCGTACGCGAGGGGCTGCTGTCGAAGGACAATCTGGCCAAGGCACTGCAGGAGCAGTCCAACAACCCCGGGCAGCGCCTCGGCCTGACGGTGGTCAAAATGGGCCTCGTTCCCGAGACGGAGGTCGTCCGCATGTTGGCTCGGCAGTTCCGCATGCCGGCCGTCGACCTCTCGCGGTTCGAAGTGGATACCCGCCTGCTCAAGCTCATCCCGGCCGAGTTGGCCTCCAAACACACCGTACTGCCACTCAAGCGAGACGGGCGGCAGCTCACGGTGGCCATCGCCGACCCCACCGCGATGTCGGTGGTCGACGATCTCAAGTTCATCACGCGGTACGACATCGTCCCGGTGCTGGCGGGCGAGTACTCCATGCGCGCGGCCATCGAGAAGCATTACGAGGCCAGCGAGATTCACATGCAGTCGCTCCTGCAGGACATCGCCGCCGAGGACGACGACAATGTGGAAGTGCTGGAGAACCTGGAAGACAGCCTCGACGCCACAGTACTTGCAGCGCAAGTCGACGAGGCACCGGTCGTCAAGCTGATCAATGCCCTGCTGGTCGACGCCGTGAACAAGGGCGCCTCCGACATCCATTTCGAATGCTTCGAGCACGAACTGCGGGTGCGCTACCGCGTGGATGGTGCCCTGCAGGAAGTCATGAAGCCCCCCCTGAAGATGCGTGCGGCGCTGATCTCACGCTTCAAGATCATGGCCTCACTCAACATCGCCGAGCGCCGCGTGCCGCAGGATGGCCGCATCAAGCTCAAGGTGGGAAAGAAGGTCATCGACTTCCGGGTGAGCACGCTCCCCACGCTCTTCGGCGAAAAGGTCGTGCTGCGCATTCTCGACAAGGGCAACCTCACGCTCGAACTCGAGACGTTCGGGATTGAGCCCCGCGCGGAGCGGGAGCTCATGGAGGCGATCGCCAATCCGTACGGCATGGTACTGGTGACCGGTCCCACGGGATCAGGCAAGACCACCACGCTCTATTCAGCGCTCTCCAAGATCAACACCGGCGATACCAACATCATGACCGCCGAGGATCCCGTGGAGTACAACCTCTACGGCATCAATCAGGTGCTGGTGCGCACCGAAATCGGTATGACGTTTGCCGCAGCGCTGAGGGCGTTCCTTCGTCAGGACCCCAACGTCATCATGCTCGGTGAAATCCGTGACCTCGAGACCGGCGGCATCGCCATCAAGGCCGCCCTCACGGGGCACATGGTGCTCAGCACCCTGCACACCAACTCGGCACCCGAGACGATCGTTCGGCTCCTCGACATGGGGCTCGAACCGTTCAACGTGGCCTCGGCGCTCAATCTGATCCTCGCGCAGCGTCTCGTGCGTCGCATCTGCAGCAAGTGCAAGGTGAAGTACACCCCCGACATCGCGGAGCTCACCGGTGCCAAGGTGAAGCCCACGACCACGCTCGGTGAGCTGCGCTTTACTGAGGAGGCCCTCAACAACGCCCGCGCCAAGGCCAGTCCTGAGGCGCTTCCGCATCTTGGCACCCTTTCGCTCAGCACGCGCATCGGGGACATCCCCTTCTTCAAGGGCCACGGCTGTGACGCCTGCGGCGGCACGGGCCTCAAGGGTCGCCAGGGGTTGTACGAGGTGATGTTCATGACCCCCGCTCTCAAGAAGCTCGTGATGCAAAACGCCGACGTGCAGGTCATCCGCGATGCGGCAATTACCGAGGGCATGCTCACCCTGCGCATGGACGGCTGGCTTAAGGTGCTCAAGGGCGTGACGACCCTCGAACAGGTCATTCGCGAAACGTCAGCCTGAGGATCTGTGATACCGCCGTTTCCCCGAAGCGGCCCACTCGTCCAGTATCGGGAACGACAAGGCGCTCCCGGCCCCCCCATGTGACCCGATGACCGTTCCCGCCCCGTCTCCCGTCTCTCTCCGCCTTCTGCTCGACGAAATGATCGAGCGGGATGCCTCCGACCTGCATGTGACGGCCGGTGATCGGCCGAAGCTGCGTGTGGACGGCGACATCGTGAATTCGTCGGTGGAGCAGGTGCTCACGCCGCGTGACACGCTGCAGTTGGCCTACTCGGTGCTGACGGAAAACCAGAAGAAGCGCTTCGAAATGGAGGACGAGCTCGATTTCTCGTTCGGCATTGCGAACCTGTCGCGTTTCCGCGGCAACGTGTTCAAGCAGCGGGGCTGTGTGACCATGGTCATTCGCTGCATCCCGTTCCAGATCAAGACCTTCGCCGAGCTGCAGTTGCCGGCGGTGATTGCCAGCTTCGCCGAACGTCCCCGTGGGCTGGTGCTCGTGACCGGTCCGACCGGCTCTGGCAAGAGCACCACGCTGGCCTCCATGATCGACAAGATCAACACCGAGCGTCGCGGCCACATCATCACGGTGGAGGATCCCATCGAGTTCATTCACCGGCATCGCAACTGCATCATCAACCAGCGCGAGGTGGGGGCCGACACCAGGAGCTTCGCCTCGGCACTCAAGTACGCACTTCGTGAGGATCCCGACGTGATTCTCATCGGTGAAATGCGCGATCTGGAGACCATCCAGGCCGCCCTCACCATCGCCGAAACCGGCCATCTCGTGTTCGCCACGCTGCACACCAATAGCGCGGCCGAGGCGATCAATCGCATCATCGATGTGTTCCCCAGCCATCAGCAAAGCCAGGTGCGGGCGCAGCTGGCGTTCGTGCTGGAGGGGATCATCACCCAGGTGCTGCTCCCAAAGCTCACGGGGCGTGGTCGCGCCATGGCAGCAGAGGTCTTGGTGGTCACGCCGGCCATCCGCGCGCTCATCCGCGACGACAAGGTGCACCAGATCTATTCGCTCATGCAGTCCGGCAAGAAGTTCGGCATGCAGACCATGAACGATGCGCTGTACCAGCTCTACGTGAACCGTCTGGTGAGCGCCGACGAGTGCACGCGGTCGTCAGGGGACCCCAATGAGTTTCTGCGCATGATTGGCAAAGGCCCCATGGATGACGGCGGCTCCGGCAGTTTGCCCCACCCCACGGGGAACCGGGGCACCGACCGACCGCCCAACAGCGGACTGCGCCGATAGGCCCCTCTGCACGGTCGCCCCCCCCCCGTCCTGCGTCCCGCGTTCTGCGTCCCGCGTCCCGCTCCCCGCAACCCGAGGCTGCTATGCCGACGTTCACCTACACCGCGCGCACTCAGTCCGGCGACCTCCGGTCGTCCACGATCGACGCGCCCAGTCGTGATGATGCCGTGGCACAGCTGCGCCGACAGCGACTGAGTATCGTCAAAGTGGATGAGTCCAAGTCCACGCCCACCAGGAGCGGCGGTTCGATCTCGATGCGCGACATCGTGATCTTCACCCGACAGTTCTCTACGATGATCAACGCGGGCCTGCCGCTTGTGCAGGCGCTCGATATTCTGGCCCGCCAGAGCGAGAATAAGGCGTTGAGTGCCGTGGTGCGCGAGGTGGTGTTCGACGTGGAGTCTGGCAACACGGTGGCCGACGCGATGCGGAAGCATCCGAAAGCATTTTCGGACCTCTATACCAACATGGTGGCTGCCGGTGAGGCGGGTGGTATCCTCGACACCATCCTCAATCGCCTGGCGATCTTCATGGAGAAGAACGACGCCCTCCTTCGCAAGGTAAAGGGCGCCATGATCTATCCCACGGTCATCCTCTGCGTGGCCGCACTCTGCGTGATCATCCTGCTGTGGAAGGTCATCCCCGTGTTCGCCAATATGTTTGGCAGCGTGGGGATGGAGCTTCCGCTTCCCACGCAGGTCGTCATCGGGTTGTCCAACTTCCTCAACAGCTACTGGTGGATGATCCTGGGCGGCGCTGCCGGCGGCGCCTTCGCGATCAAGCAGGTCTACGGGACCCCAAGGGGCCGGCTGGGCATCGACAAGATGCTTCTCAAGGTGCCGGTGCTCGGCGACGTGCTCCGCAAGTCGGCCGTATCGCGCTTCACCCGCACGTTGGGCACGCTCATTTCGTCAGGCGTCAGCATCCTGGATGGTCTCGAGATCACCGCGCGCACGTCGGGCAATCGCGTGGTGCAGGACGCCATTATGGGAAGCCGTGCCAGCATCGCTGGCGGTGACACGATCGCCGGCCCGCTGCAGAAGAGTGACGTGTTTCCCCCCATGGTGATCAGCATGATCGCGGTGGGCGAGCAGACCGGCGGACTCGATGAAATGCTTACCAAGATTGCCGACTTCTACGACGATGAAGTGGACGCTGCCGTGAGCGCGCTGCTCAGCCTCCTCGAGCCGGTGATGATCGTGTTCCTCGGCGTGGTGGTGGGTGGCATGATCGTGGCGATGTACCTGCCGATCTTCGATATGGTGAATGCGGTGAAGTAGAGCGGATGGCTGTGGGCGCAAAGGAGACCGCACCGACCTCGTCCGAGCGCAAGGCGGCAGTGCCAAACATGGCCTGCCGCCTATCGTGTTCTTGACGTATCAAAAAACATTGATATATATCCGGATGCCAATGGCCCATACCCTCGATCTCACCCGCTCTGCCCAGCTCTTCCATGCGCTCTCCGACGAGACGCGCCTGGCCGTGCTCGACATGCTGCGCGAGGGTGAGCGGTGCGTGTGTGATTTGCAGGAGGTCCTCGGCGCCGCCCAGTCTCGCCTGTCGTTCCACCTCAAGGTCCTGCGCGACGCGGGACTGGTGACCGACCGCAGGGAAGGGCGCTGGTCCTACTATCGCCTGAGTCCCGATGTGCTCGAGGAGGTGCACAACCTCGTGCGTGACCTCGGCACGGACCCTCGAAGTCCCAAGCGCGCGCGTACGGTGTTCGGTCGCTGCTGCGACTAGCGGTGTACGCTTCACTACAATCCGGAGCAAGCATGGCGAGCACCACCCCCGACGTCACCACTATCGTTCGCGAGAAGTACGGAGAGGCTGCGCGGCGCGTCCTCGACGTGGCTGAACCCGCGGCCGCCGACTGCTGCAGCCCGGTCAACGCCTGCTGCGGCGGTGCCGCCTTCAACGGTACCGTCGATCCCATCACGTCGAATCTCTACGTGAACGGGGAGACCGACGTGCTCCCGAATGCCGCCGTCCTCGCCTCTCTCGGCTGTGGTAACCCCACCGCGCTCGCCGAACTGGGCGAAGGCGACGTGGTACTCGACTTGGGCTCCGGTGGCGGTATCGACGTCCTGCTGTCGGCACGACGTGTGGGGGCCACGGGAAAGGCGTATGGTCTCGACATGACCGACGACATGCTGACCCTTGCGAGACGAAACGCCGCCGAGGCAGGGGTGACCAACGTGGAATTCCTGCGTGGCCGCATCGAGGCCATTCCGCTGCCGTCCAACTCGGTCGACGTGATCATCTCCAACTGCGTGATCAACCTCTCTGGCGACAAGCGACAGGTCCTAGCGGAAGCCTTCCGTGTGCTGAAGCCGGGCGGACGGTTCGCCGTGAGCGATGTCGTGGTGCGCGGCACCGTCCCCGCCGACGTGCGCCGCTCCATGGAGTTGTGGGTGGGGTGCGTGGCCGGCGCGCTGGAAGAGCAGGAGTTTCGCACGTTGCTCGCGGAAAACGGCTTCACCGCCATCGACATCGAACCCACACGCATCTACAAGAGTGAGGATGCCCGTACCTTCCTGCAGGAATCGGGGGTGAACGTGGACGAACACCTTGCGAATATCGACGGCAAGTTCATGGCCGCCTTCGTGCGCGCCACCAAGCCACGGGTCCCCGCATGAAGGCCGGACACCCCTTCCGCGTGTTGGTCCTGTGCACCGGCAACTCGGCGCGCAGTCAGATTGGCGAGGCCTTGTTCGCCGTGCGCGGCGCCACCCGCTTCGCCAGGACGGTCGAGGCCGAAAGCGCGGGGTCGCACCCGGCGTCGCGCGTGAATCCCTACGCCGTGGAGACGCTGGCGCATCACGACATCCGGTGGGACGGTCGCACGCCCAAGTCCATCGCGGAGGTGGAGGGGCGCCCGTTCGATCTGGTCATCACAGTGTGCGGTAACGCCCGCGAGGCGTGCCCGTACTTCCCGGGCGCCACGGCGCAGGTGCACTGGGGGCTCCCCGATCCCGCCGACGCCGCCACCCCCGACGCGGCGCGTGAGGCGTTCGCCCGCACCTATGATGCGCTCAGTGAGCGGGTGGACGCGCTGCTCGCGCTCCCCCTCGAAGCGATGGACGCTGGTCAGTTGAGCGCCGCGGCGTCGCGCATTCACGACACGCGGCCTGTGCCGGTCTTCTGACGCGGGGGCTGCCGTTTCCTGGTCTGCTCAGCGAGCTTCGATCGTATGACCTTACGCCGTCTCCTTGCCGCCGTAGCCCTGCTGATCGCGGTATGCACCGCGCTCCCCGCGCAGCGTCGTCCCGGGGTCGGCATGGGCTTCTACACCACCACGGGGCTGCTCACGGGCGATATCGAGGGCGGCTCGGTGACCTCGTCGGCATCGGTAGCGCTCGCCCCGACCTTCGCGCTCTCCGGACTGGTAACGGCCCCCTTCCGCGCGAGGCGCAAGCACGCGTGGATCGGGGGCCTCCGCGTCACCGCGCTCTCGTTGGGGAACCGGCGGAGCTGCATCGTGGAGGGCGGCCCCGGCTGCCGAAGCCGCCGCTTCGAGGAGCGCGGCGCGCTGCTCACCGGCGGGGCCTTCGACGTGCGTGCAGCGGTTTTGCGCGCCATGGTCGGCACGTCGCTCTACGACGTGGCAGGGCAGGGGGCACGCTTGGGTACCGCCGTGCGCGTGGATTTCTCTGCCCCGCAATTGCGCGGGTCCTCGCCCACGCTGTTCGTCACCCGGACCTTCCTTGGTAGTGAACGCGGCGAACCCGTGGGCATGACCACGCTGGGTGCCGGCTTTCGCTGGGTGCGGAAGCGCTGAGCCGCTGTCGCGTGGCTTCGCGGCTCAGCGTGCTCGCTCGCTAGGGAACCAGCTCCAGACGGCTCACCGCCACGTCGGCCTCGAACGCCTGCTTGCCGGCGACGATGCCAATCCGTTGCAGCTGCGTCACGGCGAGCGGAGTGCTGAGCGACACCGGAGTGAAGGCATGCCACGGCAGGTAGACGTCGCGCCACACGTCCTGCACGTTGAGCGTCGCGCCGTAATACTGCCACGGGGCCCTCGTATCGATCGTGCGCAGGTGCACGAAATACCTGCCGGGCGTCCCGCACACGCGCAACTGGAGGCCGCTGAACGTCGAGGCATTCATCCCGCCATCGGACAGTTGGCGCGCCATCTGGATGAAGCCGCCGTTCCGCTCGAGCGACACGTGTCCGGTCAGGCGAAGCGCACGCTCCCCCTGCACGTCGACGAGCGCGGCCCTGGCCACGCTCACGCCTCCCATCACACGGTCGCTGAATACGCTCCACTCCCGCGCAACGGTCGCGCCATCGTGGAAGTCGTCGAGTACCAGCATCACGCCACGTTCACCTGAAGACTGCGATCTCGTCGAGCGCTTTTCGCGACAGCGCCGGCACCTGCGCATCAGCAGCGGGGTAGCCCACCGGCATCACCAAAAACGCTTTCTCGTTCGCCGGACGGGCCAGCAGGTCCCCCAGAAAGCCCATGGGGCTTGGTGTGTGCGTGAGCGTGACCAGCCCCATGGTGTGCACGGCCGCGATGAACATCCCGGCCGCAATGCCGCAGCTCTCCTGCGTGTAGTAGTAGGTGCGCCGACTCCCGTCGTCGTGGTGGCCGTACGCTTGCCGGAACAGCACCACGACCCACGGCGCATCGGTCAGGTGCGTCTTCACCGAGTCCGTGCCGAGGGGGGCGAGCGCCGCGCGCCACTCCGGCGTGATGCGCTCGGCGTAGAAACGACGTTCCTCTTCCTCGGCCGCGTCGCGCATGCGCTGCTTGAGCGACGGATCGGACACAGCCACGAAGGTCCACGGCTGCTGATGTGCACCACTGGGCGCGGTCCCTGCTGCGCGGATGGCCTGCTCGATCCACTCGCGCGGCACCGCGTCGGTCGAGAAGTGCCGCGTGGTGCGCCGCGCATCGAGGTGCGCCGTGAACGCCTCGCCACGACGGGCCGACTCCTGCGGGGCGAGGCGCTCGTGCTGCAGTGGAACGAACGGAGGCATGTCGTGGTGGTACCGGCGCCGGTCGATCAGATCGAATCGTAGATCTTCACCTGCTTCCAGAGCGGCTTGCAGCCACTCACGAACGCCTGGTGTGCAGGGTCGACCTGATAGGCATCGTGGGCCGCCATGTCGTCAAACGCGAGCACGAGCGCCCACGTGTAGCTCCGATCGATCACGGGACGGTCCGTCTCGGCCGGCTGGCCGATCCAGCAATGCGTCGCGCTGGGGATGCCCTGCAGGGAACGCAGGGTGGTCTCGAAGAAGGCGCGCTCGTCGGCCGTAAGGTCGTCGCGCAGCCAGAAGTAGACAGCGTGAACCAGCATGGGGGCGTGGTGAGGAAGTGAGGTCCGGCAGCAGATGGCAACCGATCCAACTTAGCGATTCGTCGGCCTGTTCGTGGGAACGACCGGCATGGTGCTCGCCACCGATCAGCGCAACGTCTTCAGCAGCTCCGCGCCCTCACGTTTCCGGAGCTCATCGCCTGGTTCCTGATTGGCCAGCGACGGCAGTTGTTGCAGTAGTGCGCGCGCCTCGGACGATCGGTCGTTGGCCAACAGCGCACGCGCATAGTCCAGCTGGAACATCACGAAGCCGGGGCGCAGTTCGGTGGCGCGCTTGAGCTGTACCGCCGCCTCGGTGGCGTTGCCGAAGCCCAGCCCCAATGGCATGCGCAGCGGGCGTGGCGTTTCCGACAGCTTGAGGTGCGTGCGGCCGAGGATGTAGTGCGCCGAGGCGAGCGTGGTCGGTGGCACTCCGCGCATCGCGATCACCTTGTCGGCGTCCTCCTTGGCCTGCAGTACGTAATCGGCCGCATCGAGCACGCCCGAGAAGAGCGCCACCTTCCCGTTCGCCGCCGCACGGCGGAGGTAACCGTCAGGGGCAGCGCTATTGGCCTTGATGGCGCGTTCGGCCAGCGAGAGGGCATCGCGGTACAGCTTGTCCTGTGC
>Ga0315899_10003451_pt1 | contig 17227 bp, 9 predicted proteins | sample LakEriMetagenome_2_FD_203518 | JGI IMG/M metagenome (GOLD analysis project Ga0315899, IMG submission 203518) | Freshwater fungal communities from buoy surface, Lake Erie, Ohio, United States - Buoy 4 MA112 | ecosystem: Environmental > Aquatic > Freshwater > Lake | place: USA: Lake Erie, Ohio... | reverse complement strand
CACTTGATTAACACTGCCGTGAGACTCCTTCAAAAAGCTTGCTAGAGTAGCAATCGGCTTATCAGGATTGGAAAGTGGCAGTACACCGGTGCTACTGGATGTAATAGGTTGTGATAGAGAACCAATAAAGTAATACAGATTGTCTTTATCCCAGTGAGCGAAAGCCACTGGCCCTTTTCCGGGTCGCATCTTTTTAAAGTCTGGCAGACTATGTAACGTTGGAATCTTCATCGATCTGATCAATCTATTCGCTTTCGCCGACGAATTCTTTGAGACTAAAGCCGGCGTCCCAGGTGTGCCAGGTTTTGAGTTCTCTTGGTCGGGCGGGAGTCTGGGAACCATCGATCGTCACCGTGCATCGATATACCGAGGATGTTTGATCGCGAAACCCTAGGACTTGTGTCGTGTAAACATCACTGCGAGCCGTTAGGTAGGGCTCCCATTTTTGCAATGTTTGTAGGTCTGTAATTCTGCGCTGTAGTAGCCAAGCAATCGTGCCGGCCGATTGTTGTCTAGCTGTTTCATCCTGTCGTGCTGAGACGATCCGACTAGCTGTCCCTTCGTCCATCTCTGGAATCGACATTAGCACTTCTATCGGCGCATCCCAAACATCGATTTTTCCCTCCAAGAACTTTCGGCGGTCCGTCGTGCAATCATCTAACAACCTTATAAGGTAGTTCGATCCTTCCGCACTTCTACTCGAAAATGGGCTGACGACCGATTTGTTCTGCGACGATTGAGAATTTGAAGCGGATGGTAGCGTCAACCTGGAATCGACAAGCTCGAGTAAACTGCGTATCTGATACCTACCCGCTACACTCCAGTCGATTGCGGAAACACTGGAATCTGTCGCAGCGGGTGACATCGCGGCGTCAGATGGGGGCCCTCCGCGTCGGCCTCGTCGTGATGCGATCGTAGGGCCATATTGACGAGCCAAAATCACATAATCGGCAAGCGGCTGCGGCCAAACACTCATAAGCTTTCGATGCAATGCTTTCAAATCCTCGTCGTTCACGTAAATGCGTTCAGACCCGTCGAATCGCTCATTGCGACAACCACTATATCGAGTGATATATCGTTGAAGTGCGATCGATTCTTCTTGGGTCGACAATGAAGAACGAGCTGAGACGCCTGTTCCCGTTTGCGACTGCCTTTCCAACCAGATCTTCTCTAATGGATCGAGTCGATAGTTTTGGTTTAAGTCGCCACCGCTCCAATAGCTCGCGTGCATTTGTTCCGACGAAGACTCGTCCGAATTTCGATTGCTACCGGAGTCGATACCATTGGTGATTGTGATACCGGCGCTGTCTCGAGTTGGGTTGTCGTCCGTGTTGCTGGCGCGTTCCATTGAGCTTGATGGTCCCCCAATTCGCCTGCTTGGCCTAAGCACGCCCTCTGCAATTAACCAAGGCTCGATGACCTCAGGTTTGACACCAGGCAGTCTTGCCAAAACACTTTTGGCGTGCCCTGGCTTGGTTCTCTCCCACTCTCTAAGTGCTTGGATGGGAATCTTTGCGGATTCGTTGTCCAATCCCCATCTCCATACCTCGCCACTTCCTGACATCGAATCAGTGGCAACTCCGAAATCTTCAAGGCTACTCGCCACCGATGCGCGACGTGGAGAGATTAACGCATATTTCCATGCTTCGTTAGTGCCACTTGTAGAAGACTGACTTTCGTTCGAGCGAATCAGCTCTCCCTGAAACAGGTTACTTTTCTCTACAGATGGTTCTTCTTGTTGCACCGATAAAATAGGACGGGACGATAAAGGTTTGTCTAACAACACACTGGCATGCTCAATCCCACTCCACGCAGCTTGCCTCGCATCAACTTGCTCCTCATAGAGCTTTGCTAGTCGATACTCGGACTGCATTACAAAAGAAAAACGATAGGCAGCCAGGGTGATCAGCATGACCATCACGAAAACGACCACGAGTGCGATTCCGCGACGTTTATTCCGTCGGTTGGGCCGTATCATGGCGATCTCCTCGACGAGTTGCTCTTGGTGGATCGCGTGTTGTCTCTGCTAAACTGCTCTGATTCCTCGTGTGTCGGTTTTGGTGCACGAAAATGAGTTGCGACAATAATCGTCATTTCTGCGCTCGATGTTGCAATAAGATACTCTTGATTATCCCGTGTTTCAGCTTGTGCCGTTGGTTGCTGACTGAGCAACGTATCAATTGAGCCAAAAGATTGTTCGGAACTAACCTTTGCTTGGTCAGATTCGTTTGCTTCCATTTTTCGTTGGGCTTTATCTTTTCTCGCTCTGGATCGACTTGGGAAATCGAACTGAACCGCCACCGCAACTGGAAATCCATTCTGTTTGCGACTATCCCAATCGGAGTTCCATGCTGTACCATCAAAATACTGAAACTGCGCATTTTGGATCCCCTCAAGAGATTTTTCTCTAAGCGCCGGCCCTCGTGTGTCGCGTGTTTCATCGGTTTGTCGATACAAATCTCGAATGGTAAGTTGTCGATCCGCAGCTGGAACTGAATTGTTCGGAGCATTGGAACCACTTAGGGAGGATCCTCTTTCAGGCGATGATGACTGCGAGACTGTAGTTGGCAAACGTTCGCGTCGCACAAGCTTATAGACAAAATCTTCGGATGACACCGTTGCCATGTTTTGCAGAACCATCGGTTGAGGCTCTAACGTGTAATCGATGCTAATCTTCTCTAATGCCCATGGTGATCTCCGTGCTGCACGAACCTGGCGATCTTGATCGGTATCATAAACCGAGGCTAACTCTGTTTCATCTTCCCGTTCTTGCATCGCGGGAGAATCCCCCTTGGAAGCAGGCGATTCGAACGCATCTTGCAAAAAGGGAAGCGGATCTAACGAGGGGCTAATCGTCGCCACAAATCCTGTTGAGTCTCCAACAAAATAGAGATCACCACTGGAAGCCTTGCCATCACTGGGATTGTTGAGCGGAAATACCAACTGATCGAGATCTTCGGCTAACCATGTTCTGATTTGACGCAAAACCTGTACCCGATTGGCGAGCCCCTCGCTCCGCTCCTCTGCCTTTTGAAGATTGTCAAACAGGGACCATGCTACAAGCAATAGCATTGCCAAAAGCCCTAGTGCCACCATGAGCTCTAGCAACGTGACCCCGCGCCTCTGAGTCCGCAGGGCTATTGGTAACGCCTCGATTGATCGATGAGAGTCGATCCGTTCTCGCGTGATACCCAGGGGTGGGAAACCTATTTCTGACGAGTCCTTTCGCATGAGTACAATCCTCACGGAACAGGACCTCTTCGTGTTACTTGGGTCAAGTGAACTATTGGTTTCGATGATTGTCGATCAGTTTGTCCACTACCATCGAAAAGCAATACTTCGATTTGAACTAAGCTAGATTGGTCATCGATCGCTTTGGATCGATTCGACATGCCTGCTTTTGTATCACGCGCACCGGCGGTGTTTTGCAATTCTTGCTCTGGCAAATCACGAATGACAACTTCAAACGACCGAGGTGTCGCTCCTGGTATTTCACCAGAGTATTCCTCGGGCGCATTACCAGCGGCTATTCGAGCTAATGTTTCATCCAGCACCGAGTGCGCTTGTACCATCGCTGTGATTCGGCTCTCAGCTCGATTGCCAAACCGAGCTCCGGTCCCAATGATCGATGATAAAACGATAGCGCTACCAGCGAGTATTCCCGTGGCAATCATTACTTCAAGTAACGAAAGTCCAGATCTAGCAGGAATACGGTGGCTCATTATCGCGAAATCTCCAGTCCACCAGTCGTTGAAGAGTAAGAAACGTGAATCGTCTTCTTCGTGGATTTATCCAGCAAGGTAATCTTGGCATTGCTACCAACTCCCATGGCATTAAGAGGTACCCACCACTCTTGCTCGCTACCATCCAAGTCCGATTCAACCGAAAAGTCTTCAGGTGCAACGTATGGTTCCTCTGCTTCACTTCGAGATGCTCTAAAACCCGAATTTGTATTCTGAGATTCGGCGGAATCTTGCATTGGGCCAGATGCATATCGAGTGTCATCTGAGGTCGGAACGTCGTCGATACGCTCGACATTAACCACGACAACATCGTCTGGTAGCTTCCATACGTGCGGTTCGGATTCCGTTACAAGGTCGCCGCTTGCGGATTTGCTTTGAGTATCGCTAACAGGTCTAGAGGTGGCTCCTGTTTGGTTTTCCATCTGTTCCGCAAACGAATCAATGCTACCGGACTGAACCTCTGTAGCCCCTTTTCGGAGCCGGATCAGAATCGATTGGTTTTGACGAATGGCTTGATGACGGCTTTCGTCGATTGCTTCTCGTAGTGTCTGAGATGCCTCGTCCAATTTGACTCGTCCTAAGGGCTTTTGGAGATTCGGCCATGCGATGGCCAAGGCTCCAACCATAATCACGAGGACGATAATCAACTCGATGAGCGTGAAACCTCTCGAAACCGCTATGCGGTGATTTACTTTCATTTGACTTCAATCGGTGGTTGCGTAACCAAATGGGAGGGATTTGCGATGCGGAGTTAGTCCGGTGCAAACGTTGGTTACATGGTTGGTAAAGAATTCAAAGGTGGGAAGTGGGGTCGGGTGGGATTAACTGCCGCTGGTTGTGGATTCGGTTTCTGACTCGTCCTTCTTGGAAGTGTTGCCAACATCGTCACTAGTGTCTCGCTTGCGATCGGGGCCTATCGAAAAAATAAGTGGAACGGTCTCTGTGCCTGTCTTAGCTTCGGTACCTTCTTCTGTGGACTCAGTCTCATACTCGTATTCGAAATCACTCCCCCATGGATCTTTAGGAAGCTTGCCACCTTCGATGTAGGGACCATCCCAGTTCTTGGCAAGTGCTTCGTCCTCGGGTGCTTCGACGAGCAGCTTCAGACCTTCTTCGGTCGTTGGAAAGGTCTTCATGTCGACGGCAAACATTTTCAAGGCGGATTCTAGATTTCCGATTTGAGCTTGCGCTGTTCGGATGTCAGCCTTCTTTTGGGTTCCCAATACACGAGGACCAACCAAAGCGATGATACCAACCAAAATGACCAATACGATCATGAGTTCAAGCAGAGTTAAACCTCGCCGCAGACTACTGTTTCGTTTCATTTTCATTCTCCTACTTTTCTTACTTTCGTTTAAAGTACAAATATTTGATGTTTAGCTTGTTTCGTGTTACCCAACGGAGGAATTCAAGTCTAGTACAGGCATTAAAACTCCTACGATGACGAACATCACCATGCAACCAATGAATACGAGCATAAGTGGTTCGATCATTCGAACAAGCACATCGAGTTTGCGTTCAATACGACCATCAATACGATCTGATATCTTTACTAAAACGTCGTCGAGAGTATTGGATTCCTCGGCAACTCGAATCATGGCCATGACCTGTGGTGGGATCAATCCGCTGGCCAACAATGGCTTGGAGAGTGAATCACCTGCTGTGACATTATCCGCCGACTTCAAGATGGCATCTGCCAATAAAACGTTTCCGGTCGACTCACTGCTAATTCGCAATGCTCTTAATAGGGGAACACCATTGTGCAGCATGGTTCCTAGAACTCTGCAAGTTCTCGAGACTGCCGCATCGTGAAAGATAGAGCCCAATAAAGGCAAGTGTAATTTGATTTGGTCGGTCAATCTGCGACCAGTGCTTGTTTTCATCCATCGAAACAAACCGAATACACCCATCGCTGCGATGGCAATAACGAAAACGCCATAGGACATCATGGTGTTGCTGGCCCCCAGCAATATCACCGTAATGGTTGGCAGCTCGCTCCCCGTTTGTTCCAGCCGATCAAAGAGAGGCTGGAACTTGGGAACCAAAAACACCACCATCAATGCCACAATTGTTGTTCCGACTATTCCCAATATTGAGGGATAGGTTAATGCACCAATAATCTTGCTCCGCATTTCATCTTGTTTGCGAAGAAAGTGAGCCGTCCGTTGTAGGGCATCTTCGAGGAATGCGCCTTCTTGGCCAGCTCGAATCATGCTAAGGGTAAGCTCGGAGAAAATGCCGTTCTCCTTTGCCATCGCGGAATCCAAAGTATCGCCTTGAGATACGGAATCATGAATCCGCAGAACCGCTTCTCGCAAACGTGGATTCTCGGTCGCCTCTGCCAGAATCTGAATCGACTCCAACATGGGAACACCATTGGTCAGCAAATCTGCCAATTGTGAACAGAGGTCTGCTACCTGCTCCTTCTTAATTCGCTTGGGAAGCGAAAATCCGGCACCTGCTTTGGCAACTTGTTTGCCAGTCACCGTCAATGGAAACAGGGACTGAGCGCGCAGCTTTTGCAACGCGTCGGATTTGGTTTCCGCTGCGATGGTACCTGAACGCCTTTCGCCGTTCAAAGACTTCGCGGTGTAAGCAAACTCAGTCATAGTTTTCCCTGTGCGAGGATTTATTTCCGTGGCCTCTAGTCGGCTTTGGTGACTCGCAGTACCTCATCAATAGTGGTGATGCCGGCCAGAACTTTGCTCCAACCATCATCTCGTAATGTTTCCATGCCGTTTCGAATCGCCGCTTGTTTGATCACGTCAGACGTGCATGCCTGGGTGACCAAATGCCTGATCTCTTCGTTAGTAACAAGCAGTTCGTAAATCCCCATTCGACCTCGATAACCTGTGTTGCGACAACACTCACAGCCAGTCGGTCGATACAAAAGTGGAACTTCGGATAAACGATCCTTGGGAAAATCTTCGGGTAGCTCTTCTTCGCTTGGCTTGTAAGGTTCTTTGCAGTCTTTGCAGAGAACTCGAACCAATCGTTGTGCCATGACTCCTTCGACTGTACTGGCAACCAAAAAGGGCTCGACCCCCATGTCGCCTAAACGCATAAACGCACCTGCCGAGTCGTTGGTGTGCAACGTACTAAACACCATGTGACCAGTTAACGACGCTTGTGTAGCGTTCTCTGCGGTTTCCAAGTCCCGGATTTCCCCGACCAGAATGACGTCAGGGTCGTGTCGCAAGATAGCTCGCAAACAGGCTGCGAAATTGAGCCCTACTTTCGCGTGAACTTGAATCTGATTGATCCCCTCAAGCTGGTACTCGATGGGGTCCTCGGTCGTGACGATTTTTATGTCTTCTGATTTGATTTCGCTCAGAGCAGAGTAAAGTGTCGTGGTCTTTCCTGATCCTGTTGGGCCGGTCACCAATACGATTCCGTGGGGCAGACGAATCAACTTCTGGAACTTTTGATACACCGACTCGGGCATACCGATGCCTCGCAACGAGAAGCTCAAATTGGATTTGTCGAGCACCCGCATGACGACGCTTTCACCGTGCAACATCGGAATAACCGATACCCGAATGTCAATCTCACGCCCCTTAACTCGAAGCTTGATCCGCCCATCCTGAGGAACTCGCTTTTCGGCGATATTCATTTTGGCCATGATCTTGAGGCGACTAAGGATGGCCGCTCGAAATTGATTCATCTCAGGTGGAGTTGACTGTTTCTGCAGTACACCGTCGATGCGATGTCGAATCTTGAGCCCTGCTTCTTGGGACTCGATGTGAATATCACTCGCGCGTGCTTCAATCGCTTCGCTCAATATTTCGTTAACCAGTCGAACCACCGAAGCTTGTTGAGCCTCTTCGGCATCTTCCAAATTATCGAGATCGAGTCCTTCGACCATCTCAATCTCGTCTCCTTTGAGACGCTGCAACGCGATCAGACCATCGATGGTTTCGGAGCCGACCCCAAGATACCTCTTAATCAGGCGCTGAATCATCTCCGACGATGCCATAACCGGGCGCACTTCGACTTGAATCGCCGAAGCCACCGAATCGATGGCAGCGAAATCAAATGGATTGCTAACTGCTAATCGTAGCCAGCCCTCCCCCTTTTCTATGGGAAAGACCGAGAACCGATAAATCAATCGAGCTGGGAATCCTTGAAGCGTTTCTTCAGGATTTTCGATGGCGTCGTTCTCTAGCCACTCCATCTTCATAGAGCGAGCACTGGTCGCAAGCAACTCTTGCGAACTTTCAAAACTCCAACGATGAGTCAACTCCTCGAGCGCACCCGCATCCGCAAAGGCGCGAGCTAGTTCACGAAGTTGTTCCGGTTCAAGCAAAGAACGCGTTCCATTTGGGCTGGAAATCATGGTTTGGTCCTATGTCTGAAAGAAACACTCAATCCGCAAGTGTTGTTAGGTGGGTGGGTAGGCGAGTGGGGGGGTTAGGCAGGTTTTAGGCGAAATCTCGCCGGCAACTGGAGATATGAATCCCGCAGTTAGTTCCTTCGTGTTTCCCAATATCTGGACAATCCGTATCCTGGAATTCACGATGCTATTCGGGCACTAAGAGCTAGGGAACTCCCGGCAGCAGTTTCGTGCCCGATCGTTCATGCTCCCATCTGTTTTATTCAGCCGTTTCAACCCGCTATGGTGATACGTTTTCGCTATTTTGTCAATATTGCAAACGGGCTTGCATTAGTTTGTTTTATTTTGTATTACTTGGTGTATAGCAGTTTAAGGGCTTTTTCCAAGTTCGCGGCATTGGTGGATTCCAATCTTAATACTTGGATTTTCTGGGCTGGAGCGTCTTCCGACTGCTTTTCTAATTTGTTGATGAACTCCGTAACTTCCTCGGTCAGTTCTCCCGGTCCACGCAGCACAAGCGAATTGGAGGTTGGGTCGATGGCGATCGTTAGCAACGGGCCAGATGCTGCGGCGTTAAGCTGCTGAAAAATCGTAGCTACCTCAGTGGAAACTCCTTCGGGAATAGGAAGCGGCTTTCTGCCGGCACCCGCAGACAATTGAGACTTGTAAATGTCCTCAAGAACGTCCAAGACATTCTTTGCATTCGCTGTACTGAGAGTCACGATCTTTGGTGTGATCTGCTGTAGCCGATCGATGAGTTCTTCCGAATCGATAACTCCTAGCAGTTCTTCAGCGGTCTTTCGTTCGGCGAGATTTCCTCCGATGACCAAAGCATTGATACGAGGATCCGCTACGATTTTGAGCCTTTGCATCGAACTACCAAACACCGATCGTTGGCTCGATAACCCAAAAAGATCCACGAGCAAATCTCGTACCTCGGTGGCATCGGCATGACGCAGTATGTAAACCGCAAAGTTACCGGCCTTGGCGTAGGGCTGTACACTCGGATTCAAGAGCGTCTCTAGCAAGGACTCGAACTGGTTCAACGCTTCCTCATCTTCGGATGCGATGGTCCATTGCTCGTCCCCAGTGATCAAAACGACCGGCGGCGAACTTGCGTTGGTACCGTCTTGAAAGGATACGAACCGCTCTTTGCTGACACCTTTATCGTTCTCGGACCCCATCCTAGAGCCATTACTAGACTGACGATCGTCAGGGGCGATCCGTTGAATCTTCTTAGGATCTATGACTTGGATTGGATTGGATCGTATCTTGGGCCATAGCTTCTCGACATTCTCAAGCAACGATTGTGGATCGCGATTCACAGGTACAAATCGAACCCCCTCGCGCTTGCTAACTTTAGTGGTTGTAGCTCCCGCGTTCATTCGTTCGATGAGCTGCTCAATTCGCGTTAGCTGGTCTTTGGTTCCATGAACCAACGCCTGTTGCAAACTGCTGTCTACATTGATCGTGGGTGGATTGTTGCCAGGCTCTTGCTCAAAGAGAGCATCGGCCGCAGTCCGGAAGGTAAAGGGATCGATCGCCTGTAGTTGGAAAATCTCAAAGTCTCGCTTCGGTGCATCGAATTTGCTTAAAGCTTCTTTGATCTTGGCAATCTGCTCCTTGGTACCAGCGGCCAGCAACTGCCCATTCAAGGCATCGTATTTGATGTCGGCTGGCTCGCCACTGCCTGCTACAAGTTTCGTAAGAGATGAGACAAGCGAAGTCCCATCAACTCCCTTGAGAGGAAAGGACTCGAACTGTCGATTGTCGTCAAATTTCTCAGGTGTATCGAGCTGCTGAACCAATTGTTCAAAGGTCCGTAACTCTGCTTGGCTACCGACGGCGAACAAAGATTGGGTCTCTTTGTGAGCACTTACCACCAAACGCGCACGAGGACCCAAGGCAGTGGTGATCGTTTTAGCCAGAGACTCTGGGTTGGTATGCTGAAGAGGCATAACTTTCATATTAGTGCTACCTGTTGGCAGCTCATTCAAATCGTCAACAAGCTTACTAATTGCCGCATGCTCCTCCGTGGTCGCGGCGACGAATAGGGCGCCGTTGGTTGCGTCCGCAGTGATCGTGGCTTTCGGGTAGCTAATTGTAAGCGCGCGAGCCAGCGCTGTTGGCTCAGCGGTTAACAGATTGTAGGTTTGAGTCTTCTTGAACTGATCCTCCGACTTTTCTACTTCGCGAACCGCTTTTTCAATCCGCTCCATCTGACCAGCCGGGGCGGTTACGATCAAACTGTTGGTTGCTGTATCCGCTGTGATCGTGATACGGGGATTGCTACCTGCTAACGCGGTTCTGAGTGATAGAGGATCTGCCTTAGTCAACGTGAACACTTGAGTTTCCAAATCATTCGCCCCTTGGTCATACCCCTGCACGATGGACGCAATCTTCTCATGCTGAGTCGGCGTCGCTGTTACAACCAATGTTCCGTTTACTGGATCGCCATAAGAAGTCACGTCTTTGTACAACGTCGTGATAATCGTATTGATACCGGTCGCGCTAGTCGCTGGTGCGAACTGGAGTTTGTAAACCTGGGTTGTACCGATGTTCGCAAGCGGCATCTGCTGTTCGAGCATCTCTATCTTGGTTTTGACTTCGTTCAAATCGGCTTCGGTGCCAATAGCGAGTATCGTCGAACTGCGAACGTTGGCCTCTATCGTTATATGAGTTGGAATGAGGGGTTTCAGATGTGTGGATAACGCGAGAACATCGTACTTCTCTGAATCGACTTGAAAGACTTTGGCTGTCTTCTCACCCGTATCGAGTCCTTGCTCCAAAGATTGGATCGATGCCGCGATTCGTTCTTTTTGTTGCTCGTCAGCAATCGCCATGATTCGATTCGCCGCGGCATCAAAGGTCATTGTCACGCCAGGGTAGAGTGCTTTAAGTGAGGCTAAAACAGAAGCACTGCTTCGAGGTTTCAAATCAAAGAACGTAGGAGAGCGGGGTAAGTCGTACCCTTTCAAGAACTCATCAACCTTGGCATGCTCCTCTTCGTTGGCCGTGACCACAAAGGTCTTTTGTACAAGATCTGGGACAACGGTTATCGTTGGGAAAGCCGAGCGGAAAACAGCAAGCAGAGTTGTGCTATCCGACGTATTGATTGGATACTGCTTGACGACTTTGGATGGTGGAGCGGGGATCTGAGACTTGAGCTCCTCAATCTTCTTTTCTACAGACTCGACTTCTTCGGAGGTACCGATCACCATAATGGTTCGATTGATCACGTTGGATTCCACCTTGACCGTTGTGGGGATCGTCCCTTGCAAAGCCGTTGCCAGGGAAACTTGATCCACTTTTTCAGGATCAATTTTCATGACTCGGACCGTTCGGTTGGATTGGTCTAGTTCTTTGGAAAGCATCTCGATAATCTCAGACACCTTTTGTTGCTGGGCTTCGGAGCCCACGACGATAAGCTGACCTGTCGTTCCGATTACTGCTGCACTGACGTTGGGCACTAGGGCTTGGATGGCCACCTGGATCGGTGCAGCGTGTGTTGGGCTGACGCGGTAGGTCATCGGCGTTTTAGCACTCTGTGCGACTTTGGATATCTGCTCAATCGCTTGAGAGACTCGCACATGCTGTTCTTCGTTAGCCCAAACCGTAATCGTACGCGACGTCACGTCGGGACTAAGCAACGCTTGCGGTGCGATTTGTCCCAAGATGACAGGCAACGTGACCATGTCTCCAGAGGCGATTGTATAGGTTTTCACCGTTTGCATGTTTCCATCTGGCGAAGCGATCAAACGATCCATAGCGGCGGTAACAGCATCTAGCTGTCGGACATTTCCGGAAGCGATCACTCGATTGTTGGCGGGGTCTGCTGAGAACTCCACGTCGGGCCAAAGCTTTTGCAGTACTGGTAACAAGTACGCTGAGGACACCTTCTTCGTATCAAATGTTCGTATCTGTTTATCGGTTGTTCCGAGGGACTGGCGATCCATTTGCGTTACCATTGTCTTGACGAGAGCATGATCTTCGATGGTACCAGTGATAACTACTTGCTTGAGGATGTCATCGGCGACCGCTTGAACTCCTAGCCCGAGTTGATCGATCACCAATTTTACTTGCGTCGCTTTGGCGTAATCGATCGGGTAGACGATGGCCACTTTCTGCGTACCGGGTGTGGCGGAATCGCTTAACGCAGTAATGAGCTTGGCGATTTCAGCATGAGTCTCTTCATCTACGGTTACTAAAAGCCGAGCATTTTTGGAATCGACGTTCACTCGTGCTTTAGTGAGCAAGGGAGCGAGTGTTGTTTGCAACACTTCCGCCGTCATCCCCTTTACGGTGTAATTTTCGAGTCGCGTTGGAGATTTTCTCGGGAAGTTCTCTTGGAAGAGTTCGAGTCGTGCTGCGAGCTTGGTGTGTGTGGGCTCTTCCGCAACAACGGTGAGTATCTTGCCTTCGGTATCGAGGGTTATTGTTGCATCTGCGAATTCGGCCGTCAGTATTTGCTGAACGAGTGTTACATTCTGGAAATCCACTTTGTACGTTTTGGGTAGTTTTGGGTCTAGAGTTGGCAAAGGCGTATCGAGACCTTCTAGGAGTTTGCTAAACTCATCATGCTGTTCTGCGGTTCCCCATACGTAAAGCTCTCGTTTGTCAGGGCTGTCGAGTAGTTTCACCGTGCTGAGCTTTTGAGGTAGTTCGCTTAGCATGGAACGGCGATTAACTTGCGATTTGGATAGCGTATAAATGCGAAGCAAACGATCCACTGGTTTGGGAATCTGCTCAATCAAGGATGCTAGGTTGGTCTCAAGCTTTTGTAGATCTTCGGGGGAACTCAATACTGTTAGCTTGCGGCCCTCTTCATCAAGCCATGTGGTGGCACTAGGAGCGATCTTGGCCACTAAGGTCAACCAAGCGGCCGTCGCTGGCCGATCGAGTGGGAACGAACGTAGCTTTACATTCCCGTTCGACCATGCGAGTTTCCAACTATCGATGATTTCAGTGACGAGTTGCAGTTCATCTGCAGAGCCTCGAACGATAAGGCTGCCGGCGGTCGCATTAGCTGCGATTTGAATGTTGGGCATAATGGTCTTGAGCGAGGGCTCTACGGTCGTAAGCATCTTCGGATCAAGTTCAAAGAACTTCATGCTCTTACCCGTTTCTTCTACCGGATAGATATCGAGCTTGGCCAAATCATCGCGAACGATCTGCTGTTGTTCAGGCGATGCGGAGACGAGAATTCGGTCAGAAACAGGTAGGACAGAGGCCTCTGGTACGAGAGCTTGGACGTGTTTGACGATTTCCAGAATGGCCGTCGGCGGAACTCGATAGGCCATGGCCCGATTGTCTGGCAATTGCGAGTGACTAGCGATCATTTGATCAAGAGCCGATTTGATCGCAGCTTGCTGCGTTGGGATAACAAAGGCACTTAAGACATTGGTCTTAGCATCGACTGTGATCTGGTTGCTGGGTACGAGAGCTTGAATGGTTTTCAGCGTTGCAGCCGCGTCGAGTCCTGCGATAGGGTACGATGCGAAAACGGGTTGAGGAGGTTGTGGTGGTGGTTCAGGTTTTGGGGGGCGTGGCGGTACAGGAACGGAAGCAATAAGTTCGTTTATCGTTTTCATCTTACCGGCGTTCTCGACGACCAGCAGCTGTCCACCTTGTGCGAGCGGAATAGCTCGTCCAAAGTCACTCAAGTAAGGTTTGACTTCGTTAAGGACGGACTCGATTGGTCGGCCACCTAGAGGGAAGATAACACTGACCAATTCGAATTTTCCTCGCTCGATCAGTTTGTCTTGCGTGACTCGAGGAATAAGTTCGAGCGGAATGGAGTCCCCAAGCTCCATGACAACGAGCATCTTTTCGCGACGTACTAACGCGAATCGACGGGTCATGAGGACACTGTTGAGAAGATCGATTCCTTCGCTAGGCGTGTACTCTCTGACATCCATGTAAGTGAACGAACCAGGAGGGATACGATCCATGACCAGCGTAAGATCTTGTTGTTCGGCGAACCATGAGAGAACCTCATCCCACTTCATGTCGCGAAACTGAAATTTGAGCTTTTTAAGGGGCTCGAGATTGGCGAATAAAGCTCGTTGTTCATCGGTAAGTTGGGCCAAGGTTTTTTGGTCGAACTCGGATGCGATTTTCGCTTTTTCTGTTGGTTCGGTTGCAGCCGCTACAGCTGTAGTCTTGTCCTGAATTTTTTTTTGAATTTCGGCTCGCTGGGCGTCGGTCAAGCTGAGTTTGTCTGCTACGTCAGGGTGAATCAGTCTGGTGATGTCGTTGGTTTGGCCGTTTGCTGGTACTGTCACCAAAGACACGCAAACTATCATGGCTAGAATCCGAAGTGATGCAAATATCCGAAGTTGCATGCGAAAACGGAAGTTGAGGTTGGACCAGGAAGGAAGCTGACTCATTGCAGAAAATTCTTAGCGGAGAGTGGCAGAATGGGGTGCGCCACGAGGTGGGATTGGACGCAACGATTCGTCACGCACCCCGCATTATAGTCGGTCCAAGACGTCCGTTGTGCCAAAAAAAGGAAATTCACCGCACGAAGTAAGCCGTAACAAATTTGTAGGCCGCAACAAAATTGTAGGCCGTAACAAGGCTCAAAGAGCCGCAGTTACGGCATGGCACGCCGGGGGGGAATGGCTAGTCGGATGGGGCCATGGGTTTCGGGGCGGGGCTGCCGTAACTGCGCTGGCGCTTGTTACGGCCTACAAGAGCGTTAGCTACTGGCTTTTTCTTTGGCCATTTGTTGGAGGCCGCGCAAGTCGAGTTTGCCAGTCCCCAAAATCGGGATCGCTTCTACTTTGATGAAACAGTCTTCGGCTGGTATGAAGAGATTGGGTAGTCCCATCTCTCGAAGCTTCTTCGTGATCTCTGATGGTGTTGCACTGATCTCGGTATGCAACACGATCAATCGTTCCCCCTTCTTTTCATCAGGCACGCTTGATACGGCGACCGATAGGGCACCATCATTATCTCCCACGATCTGTGTTATGGCCTCTTCAACTTGTATGTGAGGAACCATTTCTCCACCAATCTTGGAAAAACGGCTCAATCGACCTGTGATGAATACGAAGCCATCATCGTCGATGTGCCCAACGTCTCCTGTCGTATACCAGCCATCTTTCAAGACCTTGGCTGTGAGCTCTGGTTGCTGGAGATAGCCACTCATGATGTTCGGACCACTGATTTGCACCATGCCCGTTTCATTGGTATTGATCACTGATCCATCATCGAGCGACACAACTCGTACACTAACACCAGGAATCGGTTTTCCAACAGATCCTTCACGCAAGCCCGATTTGGGATCCGCTGTCGTTGCTCGGCTGGGGGGCAGATTCACGCAAGCCACCGGACTGGTCTCTGTTGCTCCATACCCTTCGACGGGACGTACACCAAAGCGTTCCTCGAAGATATCGAACAAATCGAGTGGCATCTTCTCTGCACCGACAACAACAACTTGGATCGATTTAAATTGCTCGGGCTCAATCCGCCTTGCATAAGATCTAACAAAGGTAGGAGTCCCCAAGAGCACTGTCGATTGGTTCGTTTCCACCAGCTTGGCAATTTGGCGAGGTTCAAGCGGATTGAAGTGATAAGCTGCCGAGGATGGTAATGTCAGCGCACCCCATAAAGTCACGGTGAAGCCGAAAGAGTGAAAGAACGGTAACACACCAAGAAAGTTATCGCTATCCAGAACGCGAATGTACTCGTTGAAGCCTTGAACGTTAGAGGCAACGTTATTAAATGTTAACGGAACTCCTTTTGGGTTACCGGTCGACCCAGAAGTGAAAATGATCGTTATTAGATCGTCGGGCTTGCAATCGTTAAGCCCCAACATTCGATGCAGCAGGAATTGAGGAACAAATTTCGCGTTTATCAAACTCACGACTTTATCCAGCTGTGTCGCTTTATCTTTCATCTCCTCCAAATAAACCAATTTGGCGTTCGGTTTGAGACCAAACTTCTCCATCGCCTTAGAACTGGTGATGATCTTCTTAATGCCAGCTTGTTCGATGCACGCGTTAACGATTTGATCGGAGACGGTGTAGTTCAAATTGATCGCCACCCGTTTGCCAAGCGACAATGCGATGTTCGTGACAGCGGCAGGTACCGTAGGGGGAAGCAATACCCCAACGTGTTTATCATCCGCATCGAGCACATCCCTTTCGAAGATCCGCCTGAGCACGAGCGACTTGAGCAATAGATCGGTACCACTAAGCGATGCCCCCGTCGAATCTGCTACCTTCTTCTTAGCCCCTTTTTCCCTACAACGTCGAATCACGAGCTTGAGAAGATTCCAGTCCCACTGGTTTGCATAAGGGGTGGTGGAGATGGCTGGCTTAGGCATAGTTTGCGATTTATAGAAATGGAAGGATGGAAGAGGATCGTTACTCGTAGTGGCCGAGGCTAGGAGGCCCTTGGCTTTGTAGTGGCCGAGGCTAGGAGGCCCTTGGCTTTGTAGTGGCCGAGGCTAGGAGGCCCTTGCACTGCAGTCCGCCTGCCGATTCTAAATGCGGTCATCGAATAGCATTTGTGCCAAGCGGCCGGGACTCGTTGCCTCGTCCACTACCATGCGGGACTCGTTGCCTCGTCCACTACCTTGCGGGACTCGTTGCCTCGTCCACTACCATGCGGGACTCGTTGCCTCGTCCACTACCTTGCGGGGACTCGTTGCCTCGTCCACTACACAGAGCAATATAGCAACTGCAGTGGCAAAGGCGTAGATGGGGAACGAGGCGGCCAATCTCTGGCGAGGTCGGTTACGCGACGAACTGGGGTGCGGCCGCAACGGCAAAGAAACTGTTGCTGATCGCCTCGCCGATGTCATTCAACTGGCCTTGCAAATCGTCGATAAATTCATGCAATCCGGTATCCATGACTTCGTCGATATGGAGATAATCCAGCTCGCTTCTTAGCCGACCTAACAATTGCTCTGGTGGATTATTGAAATTGCCCGTCGTTCCACCCGTAATATTGAGAAGTGACTGTTCTGCTCGATTGATGCAGAATCGAATGGCTCGGGGGAAATTTCGATCCAACAGCAAAAATTGCGCAACGTGTTTTGGCAGCAACCGCCCAAACTGCTTGCGATACATCTCGAGCGCACTCGCACTCTTTAGCAACGTCCCCCACTGACCAATATCGAGCGGTGTCCCGATGTCTTCCA
>Ga0315899_10003450_pt1:5000-17230 | contig 17230 bp, 18 predicted proteins | sample LakEriMetagenome_2_FD_203518 | JGI IMG/M metagenome (GOLD analysis project Ga0315899, IMG submission 203518) | Freshwater fungal communities from buoy surface, Lake Erie, Ohio, United States - Buoy 4 MA112 | ecosystem: Environmental > Aquatic > Freshwater > Lake | place: USA: Lake... | reverse complement strand
ACACACACACACACACAAACACACACACACACACACACACACACACACACACACACACACACACACACACACACTCCCTCCCTCTCACATATGCATATTTATATGTATGTATGTATGTATATGTATGACCAGAAATTTCGGCAGGCAGGCGCTTGTCCTCTTCACAGCCTCACCTCCATGAGGAATTCTTGATTTTCCATTCGCTGGCGCGAAAAAGCAACCACGTTGGTGTGCGCGGCGAGCCTCTTGTGCTCCGCAGCCACCTGTTGTTGGTTCATTTCTATATTATTAGACCGAATATTTTGAAAAATACAAAACATTAGACCCTAATATATTAAACGATACAAATGACGCTTTCTGAGAAGCCCCGATGTCCCAGCTTCCAGTTGTCTGTAAAGGTTGGTGGCGGTGAGGTAATGGGGCGGGCGGTGGATGTGGTTGCGGGTCGCATTCGCAGGGTAAATCTGCGCGTGTGCGCGTGCGCGTGCCTGGGGGTTTATGCCGCTGGTCTGTGTGCGCGCAAACATTTCAGTCATGCGCGCGTTGAGCTCCAAGGCATGTCTGTCGCTCTCGATTGCGCTGTGTGCTACCACTGCGGCGGCATTGCTGGGCGCATTCGTGTACGCGGAGACTGCCTGTCAAGGGCCAGGCGTCACTAGCTCCCGCAAGCGTTCACATTGACGAAAGACGACGGAAAGCGCGCGCACACACACGCAAGCACTCGCTGATGAATTGTGCACGCCGCAGACGCCGTATAATGCGGCCGCGCACAAGCACACATGCACACACGCAAACACGCATGCATCGTTACAATGACACCGGCAGCCCCAATAGGGCGCACCTGCTGGATTGCCAGGGCACGAGAGGCGTCGGCCTGCAGAAACCACGCTTCCGAGGAGAAAGAGCGCGGGCGCGGCGACGACACACTGTGTGTTCTGAGTGTGTTCCTGCGCAAGAGCGCTGCCGACCGCAGGCACCAGCTGCACCCACGCAATGCCCTCAAGGGCATTTCTCAAAGGATACCAAGTTCGTGTATCAAGATGAATGCTCAGAGCGGTGCCGTGGATCAAGGAGAGGACGCGGGGGGTACTCCAACTGCCAACACTCCAACTACCAAGCCAGCTGCCGCGGCGTCTGCTCGGCCCTGGGAGACGCAGGGCATCAAGAACGCGTCGGCTGGCTGCGTGAGAAAGGCCGCCCTAGCCACCGCCGCACTCGGTGCGCTGGCTGCGATCGTGTGCATCGCCTTGGCAGCCACGGGCAAGTTTGAATCTGGCGTCTCTAGCAGCAGCAGCAGCAGCAGCAGCAGCAGCAGCAGCAGCAGCAGCAGCAGCAGCAGCAGCAGCGCCTCGCCCGCACCAGCAGCGTCAAGCAACCTGACAAGAACATGCTTAGATTCGAGCCAACCCTGCACCCTCGCCGAATATGCAAGAGGACCGTTTGGGGACGTGCTTTTCATGCGCCACGCGCTCGCGCCGGGCGGCGGAGATCCAGATGGATTCAACTTGAACGACTGTAAAACTCAGCGCAACCTCGATGCGCAAGGCCGGCAGCAGGCAATAGATGTTGGGAACGCAATAGCTGCGGCCTTCCTGGCGAATGGGGTGGTGATCAATGCTGACATTTTCACAAGTCAATGGTGTCGTTGCTTGGACACTGCCAATCTGGTATCCTCGGCGCTCAAGAATTCAAACCTCGCAACCGCTGGGGCGTCTGCGTCGTTTCGCGTGGTGCAAGAGTGGGGCCTGAATTCCTTCTACGAACCAGAACACGGGTTTACACAGGACATGTGTATAGAGCGGCTTGAGAGCGCGATACTGACGCCCTTGTCGCGATCTCAACAAGTCAGACCAGACAAGCTCGTCCAGACACTCCTAGTCACACACTACGTCACTGTAAATGCCGTGACTGGCAATACAGTTTCGAGCGGCGGGATTCGGGCGTACGACACTCGAACAAGACAATCTCGCGAAATAATTCTGCCGTCAGGTTGAATGGGGGCAGGAGTCGAAGTCAAAGGAGTTACCGCTGGCGGTCAGCTCGTTCCGCAGCGGCGGTCAGCTGATTCCACAAATCATTAAGGGTGAACTTCCTTGTCAACGAGAAATGGGAACCCAATTTAGAAATGTGTATTTTTATAAATGTGTATTCACTAGCTCTCCTTTGGAAAATTTCTAAAAGAAAATCCCCAAATCCCCACGCGCACGGCTTTGTACTGTAAACACAGGTAACACGGCTTAAACAACAACTAAACCAACACAACTCACATTGGGCAATAAACCTAACAGTAATAACAACGATAAACATCATCACACTCTGACTCGGCTCGGATGCCACACACCGCCGAGGCTGCTCAAAATTGGTGGACAGGTGAGCACTGTGTGGCGGTGACGCCAACGCTTCGCAGGGGAACTTGAACCTCTGTGGTTCACCGCGCTCCTCTTCAGAGTCCTCATCTGGCAGAATGACAAAACGTCCAAAGAGGCCTTTGAACGTTTCGTCATTCTGCCAGATGAGCATGCGAGCTGACCGCGCTACCAGACCTCAGGTGCCAGGTGCGGAGTTGGGGTTGCCACAGTGAGATGGAGGCTTGCGCTGACCTCGGGGGTCCAAGCAGGCCCGGAGCATCATCATGAGAGAGAGAGGGAGCATGATGCGCATGCGCGCGCAGACGAGAGAGAGTATCTTGAGTGCAGTGAGTGCGGGGCGGGAGCATCTACTGCTCATCTGCCCGCGCCAGCGCCAAAGGCCAGAGGAGTACACTGCACGCAGTGAGCGTTGGGGCATGAGTGTCAAAGGGAGCATCTACCCACCAGCGCCCGAGGAGCACATGCAAGGAATGCGGTGGCGGGGACATTAGCGCACAAGGAACAAATGCAAAAAGGACGAGAACATGCGTTTGTACTTTCGCCCCCAACCCCTGTCTCTCTCAGGCTCTTGCTCCGACTATGCGTCTCGACAAACTGAGTCTAATAGAGCGAGAGAGAATGAGAGGTGGGGGGGAGAGTGAATGAATAAAAAAGAATAACTTGACGAAACGATTGGAGGATCTGCGGCCTGTGTCGCAACCTCGCCGCGCGGTTGGGCCTCCATACATACTCACTCTCTCATCGTCCCTCCTCTCCCCCTTCATCAGGGCGCGATTTGCCCTTGATTCGAGCGCTCGGGCGTCCCCACTTTGCCATCATCTTACCCTTCTATCCTTCTTCCTCCGCGCATAAAAGCTGCGTTCGTGCCAAAGGGGGGCACAGGGGAGCCTTTCTCATCGGCACACATCTTGATGCCGCGCTGCTGCTCAAAGTGCTGGCACCTGTTGCACCAGTTTAGTTTGGTTACGTTACGAAGGAGGAGACGCAGGTGATGAGGAGACGGATTGATCGGAGTCGTTTTTGTGCCTTGGCTTTCAGTGTCGAGTTTCAGGACGATGATGTACTTCATAGTTTAGTTTAGATCAGGCTTTCAGTATCGGGTTTTGTGTTCACGCACCCGTCCTCAAACCACACGTCGTCGGGGCGCGCGGGCGTGTACTCGTCACCCACCGGCTCCGAGGCGAGCGGCCACTCGTCGAGACGCGTCTCGACGGCAGCGAGATGCAAATTTCCCCACCGTCCTTGCTGCTCACAACCCGCACTATCACGCCTCAACCCCCTCAGCGGCTTCGGTTGTGCAGGCCAGGCGCGCTGAGGGTGGCCAGCGTTCCGGGCGCCGCTCGATGCATAATCAGTTTGCAAATGTCAAGCGAGGCCGCCCAGCGTGCCTGTCTTCACCCACTGTTACATCATCTTCTCTCCCATGCATCACCTGTACAACGAGGAGGAGCGCGGCCAGCGCCGCCAGCGTGAGAGCCAGACCGGCGTGTCGTCGCCCTGCTTTCATCCAAGGGTGTGAACCGTCACTTTTTGGCAAAAAAGCCATGCGCATGGATTCCCCGACTGTACCCCCCCATGCGTCTGTTTCCAAGACTCATGCTGCGTTTCGCTCAGGCCAGGTACGAGCAGCACGCGGGGGGGGACGGGCATGGGCGTGCCGGCGAGGCACGCGGCGGTGCGCGCGATTGTGGCGCGCTTGCCGCGGCGTGGCACATATGGCACCCGGGTGTGCCGCCCTGTCTCCTGTCCCGATCCGGCGTGCCAAGTGTTGGGGCGCAGCAAGCCCCTTCCCATGCCCCCCACGAGCGGGAGCGACATGCAGGCGAGAGTGGCGTTCAGACGGGTCTGGGGGTGAACGCTCATACCAGATGTGTGCCAGCAACTTTGCCCGGCAAGCGAGGGCCACCGCTCCGAGGGGTCATGCGCTGCGCTGCATGTGCCCCATGACCGTGGTGGTGGCCGGCGCCGGGCGCGAGTGGGGCTCAGAAGCGCCCTGTGTGTATGCGCGTTTGTGATTAAGGTGTGGGTGATGTGCGGGTGATGTGCGGGCTCATCTCCCACAGGGTTCTGGGCAAATTTGCCGCAGCCGCCACTGCTGGCGGTGCTGCCCTTGTCCTCACCGCACAGACTGCGCACGCGGATAGCGATGTCCTCCACCCCACCGTCTACCCGTGGTCGCACACCGGCGCCATGGCGGCCTACGACGCGGCGTCCATCCGCCGCGGCCACCAGGTGTACGCCGAGGTGTGCGCTGCTTGCCACGGCCTGAAGCGCATCGCCTACCGCAACCTGGTCGGTGTGTGCTACACCGAGGAGGAGGCCAAGCAGATGGCGGCAGATAAGGAGTACCAGGACGGTCCCGATGACACTGGTGAGCTGGCAGACGCACTCACGCATGCACGCACCGCACAGGATTCCCGCATGCATGCTCTTAGTCACGCATACAACTTGCGCTCGCGTCTGCTTCTCGTCCCGAGGACACCTCCATCGGAAATGGTGGCTGCAACATCCTCTCTCTCTGTTGCGTGAGCTGTATTTTTTCGATTGCGGTTGCGGGCTGCTGGGCACGGAAGACGATCGGAGGAGCTTCTGGGCAAATATCCGGATGGTCAACACAATGGATGGTGAAGACAGTTGGGCGCGCAGCAGGCAACAAGGAACAATCCCATGGGCAACCCCTAGACACTGCTGAAGCCCTCCCCGCGTGTGGTCGGTGACAAAAAGCGGCATTCGTCTGCGTTGGCTATCAGATCTTCCAATCTGTGGACTACTTTTTTTCTTTCTTTTTTCTCGCTCCTGTCACGCCCTCACTCTTCCCATGGTCGGCTGGGCTCTGGTTTGAGTGGTTTCGTGTGTTCCGAGAACTGTTAGAAATTCTGGAACGTCAGTGCTTCGTGGTCCGCTGGTCACTGGTTCTGGGAGGGGATCCGAGGGGGAGTGTGCGGTGAAGGAAGGGTGCAATGGTGAGGGTGCGCGCGTTACTTTACTTGAGGTGGTTGCTCCAGGGGTTGTTGTCAACGGATGCAGAAAGGATTCTGCATCTCGCTCTCTCTCATTCTCTCTCTCTCTCTTTCTCGCTCTCTCTCTCTCGCGCGCGCGTTCTCTCTCTCTCTCGCTCTCTCTGTACGCCCACACACGATGGCGCCTCACTCGCATCCGTGGATAGGCGGCACCATGTGTGTCAACTGAAACATCATGTGTATGTCAACTGAAACACGCGCACATGCTATGCGCGCACATGCTTTGCGACGTGTGCGGATGACCGTGTGTCAACTGAAACACAATTGACACACTCATGATATGTCAACTGAAACTATCGTGTGTGTGTCAACTGAAACACACGCACATCGATCGTGTGTGTGTCAACTGAAACACACGCACATCGATCGTGTGTGTGTCAACTGAAACACACGCACATGCGGTCATGCGCACACGTCGCAAAGCATGTGTAACCACCATCTCGCTCACATGTGTCTATGTTTCTCCTCCTCTTGTGTCCCTCCCCCATGGGGGACAGGCGCCATGTTTGAGCGTCCTGGGAAACTCTCAGACTACATCAAGAGCCCCTACGTGGTAAGTTTTTATCCTTCTTTCCCTCTCTTGGATGCATGGCGTATCCGTCGATACTACGTGTGTCTTTCGTGTATTTATAGATACAGATACACTTGCGTGGGCACTTGGCACATAGACCCCAGATGTATTGTGTGTGGTGCATAGACCCCATTCTGTCTAACTTTAGTCCCGAAATAGAACGAGAACGAGGCGCGCTATGCCAACAACGGCGGTCTTCCCCCAGATCTCTCTCTCATCATCAAGGGCCGCCACGGAGGTGCCATGTGTGTCTGTCTTTGTCTTGTGTCTGTGTCTGTGTCTGTGTCTGTGTCTGTGTCTGTGTCTCTGTAAGTGTCTGTGTCAAGAAGGTCCCTCCCTGTGTGTCAGTCTGCGTCTTGGAGGTGCCACGTGTGTGTGTGTGCACTGTGTCCTCGTCTGCAAGCCTCAACGTCTGGGGGTGTCCCTGTGGGTACTTGGTACTGCTTTACTACTAACGTAAGGGGAACATTCATTCAAATGCCCGAGGGGTGTGCCTGTATGTTATATGTCTGCACTGTCGCGCTTTGAGACAGCACATTTGTACGAGCCTTTGACCAAACCCCTAATCTAAAGAGCCTTTGACCAAACCCCTAATCTAAAGTCCCCGGCCGCAGGAGCGGTGGAGCACTTTCTCTCTTTCCTTGCAGCACTTTCTTTCTTTCCTTTTGCCCCAAACCGTAACCCTTACCAAAACCCTATTCAAACCCCACCTAAACCCTACCCAAAGCTGATCTAAAGCCTACCTAAACCTTATCCACATCCTTCCCAAACCCTACCCACACGCAATCTAAACCCTACCTAAACCCTACTTGAACCTCATCTAAAACCCTACCGAACCCCTGACCACAGGTGCCGATTACATATTTGCCCTCCTCACCGGCTACCGTGAGCCCCCGGCGGGAGTGACAGGCATGCATAAATGTCAAAAGAGACCTAGCAGTAGACCTATTAAGGAGCAAAAGAGACCTATTAACATGGGCATACCTGACAGTGGCTGAGGGCCAGCACTTCAACCCGTACTTCCCTGGCCTCAAGATCCAGGTTCTTAAACCTAAAACCTAATCCCCAGCCGCTCAAGCCTAAGCCTAAAGCCAAGAAACAAACTTCACAGAACATGTGTGTGTTGGGGGGGGGGGGGGGCGGTATGCTTCGACAGATGCCGCAGCCCCTCACATTTTTATTTTGGCTTGGCTGTATAGTCTGTGTGTCTGTTTATGTATGTGACATTTATATTCTGTGTGTCTGTATATGGATGTGGGTTGACAGATGCCGAAGCCCCTCATGGACGGCAGCATCGAGTACGAGGATGGTACCGAGGCGACCATGTCGCAGATGGCAGCTATTCTCAGAAGTCCTTTATGTAGCGAGTTTTGTATAGCAAAATGTGCCAAGGTACTGACTTTCGAGAATCTGTGTCAGGCCAAGGACGTTACGACGTTCCTGTGCTGGGCGTCAGAGCCCGAGCATGATGGTAAGAGAGAGCGAGCGAGGGCAAGAGGGAGAGAGAAGAGAGAGAGCGAGGGCGAGAGGGAGAGAGAAGAGAGAGAGGAGAGCGAGAGCGAGAGTGCAGAGAGAGGTATCAGGCAGACAGAAGAGAGAATGAGAGAGAGAGAGAAGCCATGCAAGCAGACGACAAAGAAAAAGCTATGTCTGCTTACACGGCGACGAGTGTGTGCAATCATGCCTGCCGTGTGAGCAAGGGCTAGTGTGTGTGTGTGTTTCTTTGTTTTATGTAATCGACACTGGTTCAATAAGGCCCCGGGCCCGGATCCTAGGGGGACCGAGATGGAGGTTACCTATCTACCCTCCGCTTTTAGCTAGTGCTTTAAGGCTAGTGCTGTGCTGCAAGGCTTTACTAGTAAAGCTTTACTGGTAAAGTAAAAGCTTTACTAGTGAAGCCTCGTTCGTGGCCCTCTTGACACTCGCACTGTGTTTACCTGTGCGGTAGGGAGTAAGGGGGGGGGAGAGAGAGAGGTACATCGAGGTAGACAAAGTTTTTCACCCAGTCTCTAATCGCTTATGTCACCCCCACCCACCCCCTCTCAACTCGCGCGCGCCTGACGGCAGAGCGCAAGAAGAGTGGCGTGAAGCTCATCGCCGGTCTGACCCTTTGCGCGATCGCGGCGGGCTGGTACAAGCGCTTCCTCTGGTCGCCGCTCAAGTCGCGCAAGATCTCCTTCCACTAATAATATCGAGCTGCGCACTTACCGTTGGAGACTGGCGGCCGTTGTGTGACGCACAGATGATTCGAGAGAGCTGAGAGACTTCTGTGTGACCCCCAGATGGTTCGTGAGACATCTGTGTGTCTGACGTGGCGTGTCCAGCAACAAATGAAACAGGGTGAGGGTAATGGGGGGGGGGGTGATCGCTGGGCGGGTCGTGCTTGAGTGTAAGTGTAGATGGAGGTGCTAAGGTGCTGGAAACGGCTTGGCTACTCACGCTGAGAGTTGCGCTCTACCGAGTGTGTGTTGAGTGTGTTGAGTGTGTTGAGTGGGAGTCTCATTTCTCACCTGGAACAGAGGAAAGCTAGGGAAAGAGTGTGGTAATTTTACGGCGTTGTTCCAGATTCAGCAGTAATAAAGACTCGCCGCTCACTTCTAAGCCTCTCGACACCTCTTTCGTTGTCGCAGGCACCGCACTATCACATTACATTTGTGTGTGGCTGTGTGTGTGTGTGTGTGTGAGGGCGTGCGTGCGTGTACACTGGTGTGTGAGAGTTCATTCCTTACATACGGTATCACACTGCAAGTGTGGGAGTGTAAAAGCTGTACAAGAATGCAAATTAGAATGGAGGCCAGAGAGCGCGCGCGAAAGAGAGCGAGAGAGCGAGAGACCAACCAGCACGCCGCTCAGACAAACAGACACAGATCGAGTACTCCGGTTTGTATTAGAATAAAATATGAAACACCTCTAAAAACAGCTTAGATCTTGTTGGCCTTGGCCCATTCGAAGCCCTTGTCGGCCTGGGAGATGAGGTCGGGGAGCATGTCATCGATAAGCTTCTTCTCGTAGGCGTTGACGGTGCCGTAGCCGTGGATGGTGTCAACACCGTCCTTGCCGAGGGTGACGGGCGAGGAGAAGAACTTGGCGGCAGTCACGGTCGACTCGACGAAGGTGCACTCGGTGACACCCTTCTTGCCATCAAGGGCAGACATGATGCTGTCCGCGAACTCAGCGCCGGCGTAAGCCATGGAGAGGGTGGCCGAGCCGCCGCCAGCCTTCGCCTTGACCACCTCGTCACCGCCGAACATGATGCGCTGGGTGAGGGCATCGCGCTCTGCGTCGGTGAACTTGGGCGAGCCCGAAGCCTGGGAGATGAGGGGCACAATGGTGGTGCCGGCGTGGCCGCCGATGACGGGGACCGTCTGCTTGTTCACGTCCACGCCCTTGGCCGCGGCAATGAAGGTGCGCGCGCGGACAACGTCGAGGGTGGTCACACCGAAGAGGCGCTTGGGGTCATAGACCTTCTTCTGCTTGAGCACCTGCCACCATCACCACCCATCACCCCCGGTCATCTCCCCGCATATCATGTCAATCCACTTCCATGCCACTGGACCTTTCGCCTTGTCCCCTTCGCCTTCTCTATCTTTCTCTTTCTCTCTATCTCTCTCTCCGGGCGGCGAAGCACTGGATTTAGTACACACACACACACACATTTCGCGCCTCTCTCGCTTTGCCCCGCTGTCTCAACCATAACCCTAAGCTGCTATCTGCCCCTACTACACCTACATTACACCAGGGCATACTAGTGATCAGCCCTTACTACACCTCTCTCCCTTACTACACCTCCCTCACCCCAGGGCATTCAATGTGCAATGCGCGTCACGAACTTGCTCTCTCTATGCACAAGTCTTGTCAAACATACAAACAACTATACATCCGACTTACACACATCTATACATCCATATGCCATGTGCAATGCGCCTCACGAACTTGCGCTCTCTATGCCAAGTCTCATCCGACCCAGACACGCTTGCGTATGCGCCTAGAGCCCACCAAGGAAAGAGACCTACTATTGAGGCCAAGAGAGACTACTGCTAAAGAGGCAAAAGAGACCTACTATACTTGCGTATGCGCCTAGAGCCCACCTAGGGCGCGTCCTTGTGAATATACGTAAGTAGTACCGAGGTACGTCTTTGTGTAAACATTTATGCAACCACCGAGGTACGTCTTTGTATGTGCAAGAAGTACCGAGGACGTACGCGTCTTTGTATATATATGTACACGCAACTAGTACCGAGGTCCATTCGCTAGTGTGCAAAGAGATCTACCACATGAGTAAAAGAGACCTACTACTAAGCACGCGTCTTTGTATATATACGCACGTAGTACCGAGGTACTAGAGGAGAAGCAGTACGTCTCTTTTACTCACAGGTCTCTTTGTACATTTACGCAAGTGGTACTGAGGAGGCCGAGTCTCGCGACATCCTGTCGTATATACTTTAGTAGAATCTGGCGCCATGCTCTCTGTATGTAGTATACTCGTAGTAGGTCTCTTTTACCCATGTAGTAGGTCTCTTTTACTCATGCATTGGTAGAATCTGGCGCCATGCTCGCTACCACTCACGCAGGCGTCCTTGTATATGAATCAGGACGCGTCCTTGTACATCCACGCCTTGCGTCATATCATACTCCCTCTCTCTCGGTCTCTCTCTCGCACTCAGTGCTTCTGCAGTCACTACGCCTCCTCCATTCACTGTTGTGCACAGAGACTTGCTACATGAGTAAAAGAGGCCTAATACATGAGTAAAAGAGACCTACTACTTCGCCGTTCACTGCACCTCACTGTATTCACGGAAATCGACCTGTAACTAACGCAGCGCTTGATTCTACCTCTAAGAGACCTAGTAGTAGGTCTCTTTTACTCATGTATTAGGCCTCTTTTACTGTAACTTAACGCAGCGCTTGATTCTACCTCTAAGAGACCTAGTAGTAGGTCTCTTTTACTCATGTATTAGGCCTCTTTTACTGTAACTTAACGCAGCGCTTGATTCTACCTCTAAGAGACCTAGTAGTAGGTCTCTTTTACTCCGGCACGCCGACATGCGTCCCTCGCGCGCGCGCGCGCGCTCTCTCTCTATCTGTCTCTTTGCTCTCTCGCGCTCGCTGGCAAGGCCAGCTCCTCGCGCAGCCCGTAGCACCGCACGACACGCGCTTTTTGTTGGGGTCAAAGGTTTTGGACCACGCGTGTGTGTGTATGTATTTGTGGGGTGTGTATGTACCTGTTGTGTGTGTGCCTGTTGTGTGTGTGTGCTTATCTGTATGTGTGTATGTATGTGTGTATGTATGTATGTTCTATGTTTGTGTGTCTGGCGTGTGTGTTTATGTGTATGTGTGTATGTATGTGCACGTGTGTGCGTACACTATTGCAGCACACGACACGTGTGCGCACGTGTGTGTGCGCACACTGTTGTATCACCCGACACACGTCTACGTCTACGGCAGTAGTACTACGTGGACTAGTCTTTGCTAGATCTTACCTTGCTACAACACACACACACACACACAACACACACACACACACACACACACACGCACACACACACACACGACACACATCTACGGCAGTCGTACTACGTAGACCTGTCTTGGTCTTTGCTAGTTCTTACCTTGCTTTTGTACACGCCTTTCCTTACTCATGTACACACACACACACACACACACACACACACACACACACACACACACACGCTCTCTCTCTCTCTCTCTCTCTCTCTCATGCACATCGCAAACTACATATAAACATGCATACCTCAGCCGCGATGGGGACGGTGGAGTTGACGGGGTTGGAGATGATGCAGAGGATCGCTTTGGGGCACGCCTCAGCGCAAGCGGCCACCAGGTTGCGCACGATGGAGCCGTTGGTGTTGAACAGGTCGTCACTGGTCCAAGAAGAAAATTTTGAAGGTCAGTGCCCTAGTATATTTACTGGATGAAGCCACTGAGCTTTTGACTTTTGAGAATTTGTTTTTGTACCGCGTCATGCCGGGCTTGCGCGGCACGCCCGCAGGGATCACCACAACCTGTGTGTGTGTGGAGTGTGTTTGGTTAATAATAATAGTGTGTGTTCTCTTTACAGATCTCTATAGCACCACAACCTGTGTCCTAAGTGTCCCCTGTGTGTGTCCTCTGTGTCCCTGTGTGGGTTGCCTACGTGGCAGGCATTGCTCTTGAGCTTATCTCCAGTGTAGGGTTTAGGGTTTCTCACGTGGCAGTCCTTGACGGCCTTCTTGAGGTCATCACCGGTGTAGCCGAAGCACTTGGAGTTGG
>Ga0315899_10003447_pt1 | contig 17240 bp, 14 predicted proteins | sample LakEriMetagenome_2_FD_203518 | JGI IMG/M metagenome (GOLD analysis project Ga0315899, IMG submission 203518) | Freshwater fungal communities from buoy surface, Lake Erie, Ohio, United States - Buoy 4 MA112 | ecosystem: Environmental > Aquatic > Freshwater > Lake | place: USA: Lake Erie, Ohio... | reverse complement strand
TATTCAGGTGCAATTTTTACAGCCGTATGCATACGAGAGGTAGTAGCACCTCCAATCATTAGTGGAATCGTCATGCCTCTACGTTTCATTTCTTTAGCGATGTATACCATCTCATCTAAAGAAGGGGTAATAAGTCCACTCAGTCCAATAATATCTACATCGTGCTTTTGTGCTTCTGTTAAAATTTTATCAGCAGCAACCATCACCCCTAAATCAATAATTTCATAACCATTACAGCCGAGTACCACACCCACAATATTTTTTCCAATATCATGCACATCGCCTTTTACGGTGGCTAATAATATTTTAGCAGGTCCCTTGCTTGCACCATTCGGATTAATAGAAGCTAATTTTTTTCTTTCTTTTTCAGCTTCAATATACGGCGTTAACACCGCCACACTTTTTTTCATCACCCTAGCACTTTTTACCACCTGTGGTAAAAACATTTTTCCTGCACCAAATAAATCACCCACTTGATTCATGCCCGCCATGAGGGGTCCTTCTATCACTTCCAAAGGTTCGCTGTATTGCAATCTTGCTTCTTCTGTATCTGCATCAATAAAATCGGTAATACCATTGATTAAAGAATGCGCTAATCTTTCTTCTACGGTGCCTTCTCTCCATGCGGCACTTTTTACTTCCACCTTGCCTTTTGCTTTTACAGTATCGGCATATTGAATTAAGGCTTCTGTAGCTTCGTTGTTGTCGTTATTTCTATTTAAAATAACATCCTCACATAAATTTCTTAAAGTTGGTTCAATCTCATCGTACACTTCTAGTTGACCTGCATTCACAATACCCATATCCATTCCCGCTTTCACTGCATGAAATAAGAATACTGCATGAATGGCTTCACGCACTGCATCGTTTCCTCTAAAAGAAAAAGAAACGTTGGAAACACCACCACTAACTTTCGCAAGTGGCATCATTTGTTTAATAACGCGGGTAGCTTCAATAAAATCGACGGCATAATTATTATGCTCTTCAATACCTGTAGCTACTGCAAAAATATTGGGATCGAAAATAATATCTTGAGGATCAAATCCTACTTGTTCTACCAGTATTTTATAAGCGCGGGCACAAATTTCTATTTTACGATCCTTTGTATCGGCTTGTCCTACTTCATCAAAAGCCATTACAATCACTGCAGCGCCAAAGGCTTTACATATATAGGCTTGTTCAATAAATTTAGCTTCTCCTTCCTTCATGGAAATAGAGTTCACGATACATTTTCCTTGCACACATTTTAAGCCTGCTTCAATAATTTCGAATTTAGAACTATCAATCATGATAGGTATCTTGGCAATATCTGGTTCGCTTTGTACTAAGTTTAAAAAAGTAGTCATGGCAAGTACGCCTTCTAATAAGGCATCATCCATATTCACATCAATAATTTGTGCACCACTTTCCACTTGGCTTCTTGCAACTGATAAAGCTTCCTCGTATTTATTTTCTTTAATAAGTCTTGCAAATTTTTTAGAACCTGTTACATTGGTTCTTTCCCCTACGTTCACAAAATTAGTTTCAGGACGAATAATTAAAGGTTCTAGTCCTGCTAATTTTAAATAAGGTTTAATATGTATTATTTCTTCACTCATAATTTAAATAGTTGGGTCTAGAATAGGAAGTGAACGGGGAGTCAAATTTTTTACATTGTCGGCTATATGTTTGATATGGTCTGGGGTAGTGCCGCAACAGCCACCTACAATGTTTACAAATTTATTTTTAGCCCACTCTTCAATAAAATGTGCTGTTTGATGAGGTTCTTCATCATATTCGCCCATGGCATTCGGCAGTCCTGCATTGGGATAGGCCGATGTATAACAAGAAGCAATTTGGGATAGCTCTTCAATATGACTTCTCATTTCTTGCGCGCCTAAAGCACAGTTTAAACCTACACTTAAAGGTTTGGCATGTGCAATAGAAGTATAGAAGGCCGATAAGGTTTGACCACTTAAGGTTCTTCCCGAGGCATCGGTGATGGTACCACTAATCATCATAGGTAATTCAGGCTTACCTTCTTTTCTAAAATATTCTTTCACTGCAAATATGGCGGCCTTCGCATTTAAAGTATCAAAAATGGTTTCTATTAAAATCACATCTACGCCACCATCAACAAGCCCGCGTATTTGTTCGGTATAGGCTATTACTACTTCATCAAATGTAACGGCGCGAAAACCAGGATTATTTACATCGGGCGATAAGCTTAATGTTTTATTTAAGGGACCAATTGCACCTGCAATATATTTTTCTGTGGTGTTAGGATGTTTTGATTTGTATTGCTTAATAGCTTCTTGCCCACATTTAGCGGCAGCCACATTTAATTCATAAGCCAATGATTGCATATCATAATCGGCCATGGCAATAGAAGTACTACTGAAAGTATTGGTTTCAATAATATCGGCACCTGCTTCTAAATATTGTAAATGAATACCTGTAACAATAGCAGGTTGAGTAATGCATAATAAGTCGTTATTGCCTTTAAGATCAGAAGGCCAATCGGCAAATCTTGTACCGCGGTAATCCGCTTCCGTTAATTTATGGCGCTGAATCATGGTACCCATGGCACCATCAATAACCAATATTCTTTTTTTGAGTGTCTCTTGAATTGACATAAATAAATTTTTATGCATGTATCCAAAAGAAAATAGAGCAACTAATAATACTATTAAAAAAGTGGGGGGTGTCAATAGTATCGTTTATTAGTTCTTTTTTTTCCTTTCGGAAAGCAGGTTGAACAATAAACAAATCCGCCTGCAATGCGTTGCAAAGTTAATACACTATTGCTTTCCAGCCAAATTATGGCCTTATTATACAATAAAGCTTAGTTATGCGGAATTATTGGTAGGTGGCTTTAATGTCGATATTGATTTTATCAGCAACCATTTTAATGAGAATGCCTCCGATTTTAAAGTCTTTTAAAGTGACTGTAAATTGGGCTGTAGCGGTAGGGATACCATTTTTAATTTCAAGCATACCGCTTGTTTGTATGGCTTTATTGACACCATGTACTTGCATGGAACCAGCCACTGTGATAGGGTACTTGCCATCCTTGGCAAAATTGACGCTTGAAAAATTGGTGATTTTTCCATTAAAAAAAGCACGAGGAAATTGATCGCTTTCTAAATATTCTTCATTGAAATGTTTTTGCATGCTTTCCATTTCAAATATAAAATCTTTGATGAGCATGATGAAACTCATATCACCATTGGCTTGTAGACGACTCACTGCATTTTTATTCACTGCATCAATATCGCTATCGTCCACTGCTATAAAATGAACTTCTGCGTTAGTGGTGCTGTAATTTTTTTGTGCCCAGCTTGGGTTAGCTACTATAATGGCGAATAATAAAATGAATATTGTTTTCATACTTAATGTTTGAACATCAAAATTATAGATTTCTACTGAATTAGCCTATTTTATGTACTGGTGAATAGGTTGGCGGTTGGAAATACTCTTGCCTAGGGTCATTTCATCGGCATATTCTAATTCTCCTCCAAAGGCAATACCTCTTGCAATAGTGGTAATCATACAAGTACTAGGTCCCAGCTTTTTTTGAATGTAATATATGGTGGTATCGCCTTGAATATTGGGATTCAATGCAAAAACCAACTCTGTTACTTTATCTTTTTTGACTCTATCAATAAGCGCTTCAATAGTGAGTTGCTCGGGGCCAATACCATCTAAAGGAGAGATAATACCTCCTAATACATGGTAGGTTCCATTAAATTGTTGGGTATTTTCTATGGCTATTACATCTCTAATATTTTCCACCACGCAAATGGTATTTTTTTGTCTGCCTGAATTCGCGCATATAGAACAAATAGTTCCATCGCTGATGTTATAGCACTTCTGACAGAATTGAATTTCCTTGCGCATTTTTTTGAGCACCTCGCTAAAGTTATTCGTTACGTCCTGTTCTTGTTTTAATAAATGCAATACCAATCGTAGTGCTGTTTTTTTACCAATGCCTGGTAGCTTGGCAAATTCAGCCACTGCGTTTTCTAATAAAGTAGAAGGTAATTGCATATTGTAATAGGGGCTATAAAATTACTTATTTAAAATCAAACTTATTTCATTCTCCCAATTGGCTCTAATATTTAGAGGAGTAGGAAACCATTTTACTATTTCTGGCTGCCTTTTTTGTTTGCCATAAAAAGCGCCTGTATCCCATTTGCCGTTATTATTATTGTCTAATAATATACTAAGGGTATATTCTCCAAGAGGTAATTGTTTAATAGAGAGGAGCGCTGAAACAATAGGGTAGCTAAATTTTACTTTATCGGCCTGGCTTAATTGCAGTATTGGATTTTTTAAATTTTCAAAACCTTTGATGCGAATGACAGCATTTTCATAAGCCTCTTCGTTTTTTGTAATAAAGGCAAGTGTATCTGTTTTTACTAGAATATTATTTAAAGAATCTTTAATGGAGGCTTGTGGAATAATTAATCGGTACTTGGTGGCAGGTTTCCAAGGATAAGCAACAATAATAGTTTCAGGGTGGGCGGTATCAATACTTATACTAGCGCCTTCTAATTTTTTATTGAAAGTATCACAGAGTACAATAGAGAAGCTATCATTAAAATGAATAGGCGTTTCGAAGCTTAAATGTAAGGGGTGTAAAATATCTTGTTCGCTTCCGTCAAAGTCCTTACTGTATTTTAAAATAGGCCCTGTTAATTTATTTGTTTTTACAGGGGTACTCGACTTTCTTTTTTCTGGTTTTTTGGCTCCTTGAAAAGCGTAGAGTTGAAGAGAGTCTTTGGTGGTTTCAATACGAATAGCGCTATCTAAAAAAGCAAATAATTTTGTGCTGTCGTCGTATTTTTTGGTATAATCGTTAGGGAGTACAAAAATATTGTAGGCGCCCTTTGGTAAAAAATTAAAACCGAATTGCCCTTTGCCATTTAGTTTGGTATAATAATTAGGACGCTCTTTAAAAATAGCAGAATCTTTAGCTGCAGGCTGTAAGATGACCACAAAACTACTATCCACTTTGCCGCTTTCGGCAAGCATTACTTTGCCATTTATTTTTCCGGTATCTAAACTTGCCCCGGTGCTAAACACATAAGTAAAGTCTTTTAAGATATTCCCTTCATTTACATCTTTAATAGCATTTCCAAATTGAATGCTATAAGTAGTATTATTTAATAAAGTATCCGCAATTCGAATTCTAATACTATTTAGACGCGCATCAATCAGCGGTATATTTTTTAAAGTAGGAGAGATGATCAAGTTTTCTTGAATAGAACTAGTGGTAATATATTCGTTAAAGCCTACTAGAATTTCTTTTGGAAATACATTCAGTGCAGAATCAATGGGCCTTGCTGCAATTAAGTAAGGAGGCAGGCTATCTTTAGGGCCTCCACTAGGGGGCACAATATTGGCGCAGCCTTCTAATTGCAGGATGCTTGAAAGCGCCCATCCAGCCAAGACCAAAAATTTCAGCATTGAAAACTTCCTCATAGAATGCAAACTTAATTGATTTATTCCTCCTCTGATTCAGCGGCCGCTTTTATTTCATGAAGGGCTACTGCTAATTCGTTTGTTTTAACAAAATTACACCAATGGCAATCTTCCTTCCCACAGCCGGTGTAAAAATCCTTGGCTTGTATTTTACTCCAAACCATTTGAACTTGTTGGCTCACGGTGGTAATATCGGCGTCTGTAATAGGCACTACAATTTTTTCAAATTCTTTTTTCTTGTTGGGCTCTATGAAATCAAATTCGGCAGTAGTCACTTCCCAATTTTTTGGGTGATGGTTCAGTAGTATTTTATAAAATACGGCCTGTCTCCAATAATCTCCTCCTAAAGGATTTTTTTCATTCGGCCCTTTTAATTTTTCTCTTGCATTTTCTATATTGCCTGTTTTGTAATCTACCACCACCACTTGCTTGCCGTTAAATTCAATTTTATCAATAGTACCTTTTAAAGGAATCTCTTTCACCACTATATTATTAATTCTGAATTCTGTAGACACTACTTTATTCCATTCATCTATATACCTATCATAATATTTGATAAGCACGGTTTCACCCAATTCGGTTTTATCCTTAAACTCTTGTTGTGTAAAGGCTTCTCGATGCCTATTCATGTAGTAGTTAAAATCTTGAATGAGCGTTTGTGTATCGGGGAATTTATTATTGCCCGCTTCTTGCATTTTTTTAAATAGTTTATTCAAAGCATCATGTATGGCTGAACCAAATGTAGTGGCCTCCGATTTACCAGCAGGCACACGAATTAAACTATTATAGTAAAAATGTAATGGGCATTTTAAATAATTATTAAGTGCCGTTACATTCATTGAAAACTTTTCTAGTTTAGGATTGATAAAATCATCTTCTAATTGTTGAATTTCTGGCATCGGCGCCGATTGCAAACGAAGTAGCTTATAAGATGTTTTAATATCCTCTGACAATTCTATTTTCTGAATGCTCGCTTCTTTGCCTTCTAAGACTTCAATAATAAATTGGCTAGGTTCTGCTTCTTTGCCATCTGCTTTATACTGACTATAGGAAATAGTTAAAAATTGTTTGGCCCTGGTAATGGCTACATAAAATAATCTTCTTAATTCTTCTTTATCATCGGCATGTTCTAAGCTACTTAAAACCGTATCGGGTAGGGTATAGCCCGCGCTGGCCGTTCTTCTTTTCTTTTCCCAATACTGGGCATTGGTGCCTGCTAAAAATACATATTGAAATTCCAAACCTTTGCTGCCATGGGTGGTTAATAAATTCACGCCGGCTTCACTGCCCGTAGTAATAGGAAGGGGTAAACGAATATCTTCTCTTCGCATTAGTTTCAGCATGTCTACCAAACTATTTAAATGTAGGGTTGGATGACGATGGGTTTCTTCTTTGATAAAATCAAAAAAGCTACTTACTAAGTTTAGTTCATGGCTTTTATGAGGGCCTGTTAAAACATTTTGAATGATACCTGTTTTTTGTAAAACCTGTTCTACTAAATTCACTAAGGTTACATTGGCCACCTGACCCATTAAGTCTTCTAATACTTGCATAGCCTTGGCAACTTCACTCATGCCCCCTTCACTAAATAAAGCGGTTTGCACCTCCTTGGTTTTATCAATTAATACTTTTCTAAAAGTATTTTCTGGATGCGCATATTTTAATTGATTCGCTTCTACGGTGAGTGTAGCAATGGTGATAGGAGAAATTTTCCACCAAGAGAAATGTAAAATTTCAAATAATATATTAGCGCCTTCATTGGGTTGGTCCCATTCGCAGGCGAGGTAGTCCAATATTCTAATAATTTGCTGAATGAGTACTTGATCAAATAAATTAGCCGTTCTTTTACTAAATAAAGGAATGTTTTTTTGTTGTAAAAAATGTGCAATCTCTTCTCCGTATTTATTTTCTTTATACAATACCGCAATATCTTTTGGAGCCGTACCTGCTTTTATGAGTTGATTAATTTTTTCTGCAATGCCTATCATTTCCTCTTGAGGATCGTTATATGCATATATAGAAGGAAGGATTTCAATATTTTTATTTTCTGGTAAAGAAGCAATTAAATTTTTGGAGAGCCCATCCATTTTATTAATAAGCCTTTCTTGGTTATTATTAATTAATAAAGTAGAAGCATTTAAAATAGGTTGCGTAGACCTATAATTATTTTCAAGTACAATGGTGGTAATGTCATGATGGTACTGCTTTTGATAGTGCAACATGTTTTCTACATTGGCACCTTGGAACCTGAATATACTTTGGTCGTCATCGCCCACCACAAATAAATTGGGTTGCTCCCAATAGTTCACGAGTAATTGTACCAGTTCATTTTGCGTTCCACTGGTATCTTGGTATTCATCTACTAATATGTATAAATATTTTTCTTGATACTGGGAGAGTAAGTTTTTATTTTCTTTAAAAGCGGCAATCACCCAATTAATCATATCATCAAAATCATACCTGCTATGTGATTTCATCAGTGCTTGGTAAGCATCAAAAGCAAGTACGGCCGCTTTTAATTTTTCCATTTTTTCCATAGCAGCGTCCACGAGTCCTTGTTTCAGACTACCTGCTTCAAACTGTTTGTACTTTCTTCTATATACAAATTCATCTCTAGTAGGAATCTCTGTGATGTAGCTGTTAATTTGCTCTACTAAATAAGTACTTGTCCAACCTTCTTTTTTCATGGCGCTAAATAACCTGCTCAGGTTATTCATTTCATAATACACATCGCCACGGTATCTTTTTAGAGGATTGTTTTTATCAAATTGATCGATTAGTTTTTTAAGCAGTTCAATTTTTTCTAATTCAGAAATGGGATCTAGGCTGGGCTTTTCAAATAAGTATAAATTATCTTGAATAATATCATTGCAAAAAGAATGAAAAGTAGCAATATTCACTTTATAAGCACTGGCTCCAATAAAACCTACTAATCTTTTGCGCATGGCAATGGCGCCAGCATCGGTATAGGTAAGACATAATATATTTTCAGGAGCAGTATCGGTTTCTAAAAGTATTTTACCAATGCGGGCGCCCAGTATTTGCGTCTTGCCCGTACCAGGTCCTGCAATGACCATCACTGGACCATCAATGGTATCCACGGCCAGCTTTTGTTGGGCATTCAAGTGCTCGTAAACGGTTTCAAATGCCTTTAATTGGGCGGCCTTAGTTATCATAGGATAAAATTAATGGCTTTAGGGTGAATTATTACAACAAAAACAAGACTTAGTTGTTGTTATAGTATGTCAAAAGTTTATAGCCTCCATACCGAGCAGTTTATTCCTATTACCCTTCAAGAAGCCTGGGACTTTTTTAGTAGCCCAGCCAACCTTGCTAAAATTACCCCTGAAAAAATGGGCTTTAATATAATTAGCAAGCACCATGGTACTAAAATGTACCCTGGTCAAATTATAGAATACACCGTAAAACCCCTTTTGGGCATACCACTTTATTGGATGACAGAAATTACCCATGTGAAGGAAGGCGCCTATTTTGTAGACGAACAGCGCTTTGGTCCTTATTCCATGTGGCACCATCAGCACCATTTTACCGAGGTAAAGGGTGGGGTGAAAATGGAAGATATTGTGCATTATAAAATTCCCTTGGGCTTTTTAGGGGACATTGCCCAGGTGGTCATGGTCAAAAAGCAGCTTCAAGGAATTTTTGATTTTCGTTTCAAAGCAGTGGAAGCAAAATGGGGTATTTACAAGCCTTTATAAAAATAAATGACAGTATTTTTAAAATAGTTAGTCCAATTAGCTGTTTCTAATTATTATTTTTATAAACTTTGTCCTCAATTTACTCTCATCCATGGTACAATCATCTGGCGGGCAACATGCACACAAACTTTCTGTTGCAGGTTTAATCGTAACACTCGGCATTATTTATGGTGATATCGGAACCTCCCCATTGTATGTATTTAAAACCATCGTTCATAATAAAATTATTACTGAGCAGTTAGTATATGGTGCTATCTCTTGTGTTTTTTGGACTTTAACATTACAGACTACTTTTAAATATGTATTATTAACGCTGCGCGCAGACAACCGAGGTGAGGGTGGAATTTTTTCTTTGTTTGCTTTAATTCGTCGTTATGTAAAATGGATTTATGTTCCTGCCATCTTTGGCGCTGGATTATTATTAGCAGAGGGAATGATCACACCCCCACTTTCTGTTTCATCTGCTATTGAAGCTTTAAAAGATGTAAAAGGGCTAGAAACCATTTTTGTACCTGGTAATAATTTAACGGTTGGAATTGTTTTTGGTATTATCTCACTTTTATTTTTCTTTCAAAGATTCGGTACCAAAATTGTAGGTTTTGCATTTGGACCTATCATGTTAATTTGGTTTTCGATGATTTTGATTCTTGGTCTTATTCCTGTTTTAGGAAATATAGAAATTTTAAAATCATTGAATCCTTATTATGCTTATGACTTGCTTGCAAATTATCCGAAAGGCTTTTGGTTATTAGGCGCTGTGTTCTTGTGTACTACTGGGGCGGAGGCTTTGTATAGTGATTTAGGACATTGTGGGCGTATCAATATTCAAGTAAGTTGGATTTTTGTAAAGATAGCCTTGGTATTTAGTTATATGGGGCAAGGAGTATGGCTAATGCAACATATGGGCCAGACCATTGGTGAAATGAATCCTTTTTATGAATTAATGCCGCATTGGTTTTTATTAATTGGTATTGGTATTGCTACTTTTGCAACCATCATTGCAAGCCAAGCTTTAATTAGTGGCTCCTTTGCTTTAATTAATGAGGCCATTAGTATGAACTTTTGGCCAAGGGTGACTGTAAAATTTCCAACGGATCAAAAAGGACAAATTTATATTCCAAGTTTTAATTTAATATTATGGTTTGGATGTATTTCAATGCTATTCTTCTTTAGAGATAGTGAAAGTATGCTAAACGCTTATGGCTTTTCGGTTATTTTAACTATGATGATGACTACGGTTTTAATAAATTTTTACTTGTTGAATGTTAGAAGATGGAATCAAACGCAGGTGGCTATAGTCATCTTAATTTTTAGCACAGTGGAGATTTCCTTTTTTTTAGCGAATGTTATTAAAATTAAACATGCTTATATCACTTTAGGCTTCTCATTCAGCATCATTTTCATAATGTTAATTTGGCATAGAGCAAGAAAAATTACCAATCGTTATTTGGACTTTGTAAAGTTGAAAGATTATCTTGAACCATTGGCCGAATTAAGTGCTGACAAGGATATGCCAAAGTATGCTACGCACTTGGTGTATTTGACCAAGGCGAATAATTACCGTGAAATTGAACATCGTATTATTGATTCTATATTAAATAGAAAACCAAAACGCGCCGATATATATTGGTTTTTACATATTGACAGAACCGATTCTCCTTATGGAATGGAGTATTCAATTCGAGAATTAGTAGATGACAAAGTCATGCGTGTCGATTTTAAATTAGGCTTCAGAATTCAACCCCGTGTGAACCTATGTTTTAAAAAGGTAATGCAGGAATTAAATGAATCTCAGGAATTAGGTATTTATAGTAAATATGAATCCTTGAAAAGCAAGGACTTTCATACCGATATTACTTATGTAATTATAGAAAGCTTCTTCTCTATTGAAAATGAATTATCTATAAGAGAGGACTTTATCATGGATGTATACTTTAATATTAAGCAATTAGCGCAAACCGATCAAAAGGCCTTTGGACTAGACAACGACATGACGGTAGTGGAACATGTTCCATTAATTATTAAAGCCAATGAACAGTCTTTGTTAAAGCGTGTCTACGATTAGTATAGCCCTATCTACATTTGCCTAGCATTATGTAGCATTAGTTAAGTGCTACTAAACTACTTAATTGATTTTGTTTTCCTATAGCTACTAGCCAGTACTGAGCGTTTGTTTTTTTCTGAATACCTAAAGTATTTAAATTAATTACTTTAGTATCGGGCATTAGAATAGCAGCTACCGAAAATTGCTTATTCGTAGTTTCTAAAATAGCATACTGCTTTATGCTGCTTGCCAATTTCACTTGAATTTGATAGCTATTTACACTTTGCTTATTTACAATAGGCGCTTCTACTTTATACTGCACTAGCCAAGGCATGGAAGGAATGAGGGCTGGCTTTTGATAATAGTTTTGCTGCAAGCTATCGTTCCAATTATTTATATTGTTTTTAAAGCTAGTACTACTGTAATAGGCGCTACCACTAGTATTCTTTAAACCGCGGACTCTTTTTATTTGATAAGGCAGTTCATTTTTATCTCTCCAAGCAGTATTCGTACCTGCTTTATAAATGCCATGACCAATGTATAAATTTTTACCATAACTATTTTGATTCCACCAATCAATAATGGTATCGTAATTGGCTAAAGGGTGTCCGTGCTCCCAATAAATTTGAGGCGCTATATAATCAACCCAGCCTTTTTCTAGCCATAATAAAATATCTGCGTATAAGTCATCGTAATTGGTTTGACCTCCCTTGGTGTTACTGCCTCTTGGATCTTTTGATTTATTGCGCCAAATTCCAAAGGGGCTAATACCAAACTGAACTCCTGGTTTTATTTGGTGTATGGTGGCGTATAATTGTTTAACAATGGTATCGCAATTACTTCTTCTCCAATCTTCTTTGGATAAACCTCTTTTATTTTGTTGGTAGGCTTTTTCATCGGGGAATTCTTTACCTGCAATACGGTAAGGATAAAAATAATCGTCCATATGAATGGCATCAATATCATACCTGCTCACTAAGTCTCTTACAATACGATTGGTATGTTGCCATACTTGCGGAAGTCCTGGGTTAAAATATTTTTTATCTCCATAGGTTAAAAACCATTCTGGATGTATTTTAGAAATATGACTAGGGGCCACACTTGATCTTTTTACATTGAATACTGCGCGGTAAGGATTTATCCATGCATGAAACTCCATGCCTCTTTTATGCGTTTCATGAATCATGAATTCCAAGGGGTCATAAAAGGGGCTAGGAGGTAGGCCCTGCGTACCCATTAGATATTCGCTCCAAGGCTCTAAGGTAGAGGGATAAAAGGCATCACCTGAAGGGCGCACTTGCATAATAATAGCGTTCATGCCATTTTTTTGATGCCTATCTAGTATAGCTATAAATTCTTCTTTCTGTATTTGATTGGATAAACCTCTTTTACTAGGCCAGTCTATATTTTCAACAGTGGCTACCCATACCCCTCTAAATTCAAAAACATTTTTATCATTTAATGCGGGTTGTGCTTTTGTAAAAATAAAAAATCCTATAAATAGGATACTCAATGTAAAACGCATATTTGCTTATTTAATTTATATAGTATTGCTATGTTCTCTAAGTTTATCTAAAATCTGATTCATTGCTTGGGCCTCTTTTTCAGTCACCCCTTTTAATATAGAATCAATATGTTCATTCAGGCTGTCTAATTTTTCTAATAATTGTAAACCTTTTTTAGAAATAGTGATATCTACTAATCTTTTATCTTTTAAACAGGCCGTTTTTTCTACTAGGCCCTTTACTATTAAGCGGTCTACAATTCTACTGGTGTCGCTCATCTTGTCTAGCATGCGCTCTCTAATTTTTAAAGTACTCAATGGACATTCGCTACCGCGTAGAATTCTTAAAATATTAAATTGTTGTTGGGTAATATCTTCTGTAGCTAAAATTTGACCCATCTTTTCATTTAACCAATTAGCTGTATAAATGATATTGATACTCATTTTTTGAAATTCATTTCTGAAATTCGTTTGTTGTATATCTTTTTCAATACCCATTTATATTAATTTCGCTTTTGGTTGTATAAACTGCTTCACCCTATTAAAAAAAGGCAGGGCTAGTAAGGCACCTAAGGCATCTGCTAACATATCACCTACTTCAAAACCTCTTGAAGGCACAATATACTTTTGATAAAATTCCATGCCTATTCCAAATACAATACAAACTATTAATGACAATGCCTTTGTTCTTGTTGACTGAAATGAAATATTTGAATACTGTTCAAAATGGGAGAATATTGACAAGGCTAAGCTTCCAAATAATCCTACATGAATTATTTTATCTGCAAAAGGTAATTGCAATAAGTATGAAATCCAATCGTCGCCAGGTGTATTGCCTGCAGGCATACTTAATAAAATAAATATGAGTACAAATTCAAAAATGACCCAAACTAAAGTTTTAAATGAATTTGTCATAATGGATTAATGAACCAACTGACTATAGGCATCACTGGTTAATAAAGCTTCTACATCAGCTACATTAACAACAGTTACTTTCACCATCCAACCTGCACCATAAGGATCGGTGTTGACTAATTCTGGTTGAGCAGTTAATGCTGGGTTTACTTCTAAGATAGTACCCGAAACTGGTAAAAATAAATCACTTACGGTTTTTACGGCTTCTACTGTTCCGAATACGGCTTCAGCGGAAAGCATTTTTCCTACTGTATTAATATCAATGTATACAATATCCCCCAGTTCGCTTTGAGCGAAATCGGTAATACCAATTGTGGCAGTATTGCCTTCTAATTTAATCCATTCGTGGTCCTTTGTGTAACGTAAGTCGGCTGGAAATTGCATAGTTTATTTTTTATTGTTGCAAAGATTCATAAAAAACACTAAAAAAACAATGAGCTAGAAGCTATTGTTTTCAAAATAGAGTAATATATGGTCTTTTAAAAATCCTTCTTGTTCTATGAGGTCCATCGTAGGTAGGCCCTTTAATTGCTTAAAATGAGGCCAGCCCTCTTCGTCCAGGCCTTCTAATATATAATAGCCACTGCTAGAAAGGATCTTACAGATAGCCACATGCATAAGGTCCTGCTTCTGTTCCTTGCTTATTTTTTCTATTAAAAAGCCTGTTTCTTGTAGCCCAATGAGAAATAAGATAGATTCCACATCGGGTTTCTTGCCGAAGCGGTCCATCAGTTTTTTCTCTAAATCCCACCACCTGGTCTGAAAGTCGTCATTTATAGAGGCCATATCCTTTTTTCAATTTATGAAGCAAAGGTAGGGGATATCTAGGCGTAGTACAATGCTTTGATTATCTTTGCTAAAATTTGACCCGATGTTACAAGTGAGTTTTTTACGCCAAAACAAAGAAATAGCTAAGCAGAAATTGGCTATTAAGCATTTTGCTAATTTGGATTTGGTGGATACCGTTATAGCCATGGACGATGAAAGAAAGCAGTTGCAAGCTTCTTTTGATGTAATGCAGGCCAAGGTGAATGTGGCTTCCAAAGAAATTGGGGGGCTGATGGCCAAGGGTGAAAAAGAGCAGGCTGAAAACTTAAAAAACGAAGTAGCAGGTTTAAAGACACAATTAGATCCCCTTAAAATAAAGATGGCCGAGGTGGAATTACAATTACAAAATACCATTGTACAATTTCCTAATCTGCCGCATGACTTAGTACCCAAAGGAAAAACGCCTGAAGAGAATGAACTAGTGAAGCAAGCAGGGGAAACGCCCAAATTACATGCAGGGGCTCAGGCGCATTGGGATTTAATTAGCAAATACAATTTAGTCGATTTTGAAACCGGTTCTAAAATTACCGGTAGTGGTTTTCCTTTATATATTGGCAAGGGTGCAAAATTTCAAAGAGCCTTGGTACAATATTTTTTAGATTTTAATATTGCTGCAGGTTATACAGAATATTTACCTCCTTTTATGGTGAATGAAGCCTCTGCTTTCGCTACTGGTCAACTACCTGATAAAGAAGGGCAGATGTACCATGCTACTGCAGATAACTTTTATTTAATTCCAACAGCAGAAGTCCCTGTTACCAATATTTATAGAGACGTGGTTATAAAAGAAGCCGAGCTCCCGCTACAAATGACAGCATACTCTCCTTGCTTTAGAAGAGAGGCAGGCAGTTTTGGAAAAGATGTGCGCGGATTAAATAGAGTGCATCAATTTGAGAAAGTTGAAATTATACAAATTGTACATCCCGATAAAAGTGATGAAGTATTAAATGAAATGGTCGCACACGTTGAAAAATTATTAGTAAGCCTAGGTTTGCAATATCGTATTCTAAGATTATGCGGAGGAGATATGGGATTTGCTTCTGCTATTACTTATGATTTTGAAGTCTACAGTGCTGCGCAGCAGAGATGGCTAGAAGTAAGTAGCGTTTCTAATTTCCAATCTTATCAAACCTATAGAATGAAATGTCGTTTTAAGGACGCGGCTGGAAAAATTCAGTTTGCGCATTCTTTAAACGGAAGTTCATTGGCCCTGCCTAGAATTTTTGCAGCCATTGTTGAAAACTACCAAACCGAAGCGGGTATTGCCCTTCCGAAGGTATTGCAGCCTTATTTTGGTGCTGAAAATTTAGTATAAAATTTATAAGACTTAAATAATTTACTTATCTAATTATATTTATAATTAAAAAGCCCCTCGATGTATCGGGGGGCTTTTTTGTTCACCAAAAATCAACAAAACCAAATCAACGAGTTTTTATAGGGGAAACTATTTTTTAAAAATTGCTAAATCTTAAACCAAGTGCATAAGGGAATAAAGAAAAACGACTTTGGTTTTGATCAAATAAATTAATAGAACCATAAGAACCATAAAGTCTAATGCCTCCAATGCCTAATTCACCAATGGTGGCAAATCGTAAATTATTTAATTCAAAAGTACCATCATATTTTTGCTTGCCTCTTTCAGGACTAATTTGTTTGTTTCTAGAGTCAACTAAATAACCAGCACTTAAACCTATACTTGCATAAAAACCTTTGCGGCTATAGGGGTTAGGTTGAAAGTTTAATTGAACAGGCACCGTTAAGTATTTAGTGAATAGTTTATTTTTTGTAAAATTAACATCATCTATGAACACTGTTTTACCTGGTTCATTTCTAAAACTTACGGGTTGTTCAAATCTGAAATTGAACATTTCAAAACCTACACCGTATTTTAAATTTATTTTATGCTGGTAGAGATTTAATTTTTGTTGTACAATCCAAATATTAAAATTACTCGCTTTTCTATTATCTAATTTTAAACTACTTGAATTTACAAAATACTTACTATAAGGTTGACCCGGATAAATCATTGAAGCTACCATTTGCGGCGACTCGTCTCTATAATTTGCATAGCCTAAATCAAAAGAGAACCAATTGGTGGTTACATTTTTTAATTTTTTAGGCGCACGCTCAATACTAATACGGGTATTATCAAAATCGCCATCCTCTATCATTGATTCCCAGTCTTTTTTATGGTTACTGTCTTGTGATTTAATAATATTCAATCTACCTAGTCTTACAGTGTCATCATTCACAGACAAGAAAGTATCTTTTTTTATTCTGCCATTGGTGATATTTAAACTAGTACCATAAAGCCTATTTCTTTTTCTATTATTATAATTATTCCAATTTCTCCCCCCTCTATAATTACTATTATTATCATAGTTATTATTGCGACCGCCTTGCTTTTTGATAATAATCATATCGCCAATTTTAATAGTATCACTATCTAATACTATTTTAGAATTAGTTCTTGAACTATCATTTTGTGCCAAACTTGAAAGGCTGAAGATCATTAAGAAGCAAGCTGTTAATGTTGTAATTGTTTTTTTCATATTTATTTTTCTTTATCTATTTTATTTCTTTTCAGTAAGGCTGAAAATTTTCTAGTAATTCCTCTGAAAGCAGCACCGTCAATTTCAATCATGCCAATATTAATGGTTCTGTCATCTTCTTCTGTATCAATTTCTTTAAAGGCAGTTGGGTTGACTGAAATTATTTTATCTTCTTCAGTAGCCATTGTTTCCATTGAACTTGAACTTATCTG
>Ga0315899_10003445_pt1 | contig 17247 bp, 28 predicted proteins | sample LakEriMetagenome_2_FD_203518 | JGI IMG/M metagenome (GOLD analysis project Ga0315899, IMG submission 203518) | Freshwater fungal communities from buoy surface, Lake Erie, Ohio, United States - Buoy 4 MA112 | ecosystem: Environmental > Aquatic > Freshwater > Lake | place: USA: Lake Erie, Ohio... | reverse complement strand
GAGGTCCGAGCCGAGGGGCACGTTCGCCGTGATCGCCCTGGATGCGTTCTACCGGCTGATCCCCAAAGGTACCGACGAGAACGCCAACGGCGACATGGTGCAGATCTACAACCACCTCGACCGGATCGCCGCGGCGTCGGGGGCCTCCATCATCAACGTGCACCATGCGTCCAAGGGCGACCAGTCCCAGAAGGGCACCACGGACGTGGGATCGGGCGCCGGCGCGATCTCGCGGGCGGTCGACACCCACATCGTCTACCTGCGCCACGCAGAGGAGGGGTGCGTCACCATGCGGGCGGTCTGCCGCAGCTTCCCGCCGCCCAAGGCGACCGTACTGCGCGTTGCGCCGCCCGACGTGACCGTCGAGGCTGACCTTGACCCCGATGACCTCTGGACGCCCAAGAAGGCCGCCAAGGGCGCCCAGCGCGAATGGACGCCTGAGGAGTTCGCCGCCACGTTCATCGACGGCAAGGCGTCCAAGGGCGAGGTGATCGACCGAGCGGTCGGGTACGGCATCTCGCGCACCAAGGCTCGTGAGATCCTCAAGGGGGCTCTCGACATGGATCTCGCCGAGGCTGTTGTCTCCAAAGACACGAGCGCAGGGCGTCCGAAACAGGTCCTGCGAAGGTGCTAAGATGGGGGGGGAATTAATTACCGCGCCCCTATAAAGAGATGGCAGAAAATAATTCCCGCTCACAAGCTCGCGGGATTATTGTTCTGCCTGACAGCTCGGCGGAAAGGGAGGGACCATGTCAGGGATGCAACGACGGAAAGGTGCAGTCGGCGAGCGTGAGGTGGTCGCGGAGTTCGACCGTCACGGGATGCTGGCGCATCGCACAGCCCAGAGGATGGGCAAGGCGGGCGACGCGGCCGACGTACAGGTTGCAGGGCTCGACGTGCACATCGAGGTCAAGCGAACCGAGAACCTTGCCTGGCGCAAGACCATCGCCCAGGCGACCAACGACGCCCAGGGCGGACCGTGGATCGTGCTCCACCGGGTGAACGGCGGCAAGTGGATGGTCATACAGCCCCTCGACCAGTGGGTCGCCGACAGCGTGGCTGCCCATTGCGCCATCGCCCATCGCAGGGACATCATGGAGAGGGCGGCCGATTAGGGTGTTTAAGCACACCATTCCCTCCATGGGCAAGGTGAAGCAGCCTCTACCGGAAGGCAAGCGCCTCACTGGGTGCAGGTGGACCATCCTGCGCAACAGGTTCATCCGAGCCAACCCCATGTGCGCACGATGTGGTAAGGTGGCCGAGCAGGTGCACCACGTGATCCCCAGGGCACAACGGCCTGACCTCACGTACGTCTGGGACAACCTCATGTCCATCTGCACTGATTGCCACATGAAAGAGCATAATCTGACCGAAAAACCGCGTTTTTGAGCCACCAACGCGGTTTTTGCGTCAGGTGCAAAAAATGCTCAAAAAATGAGGGTGGGGGGGGTAAATTTTGCCCAAAAAGGGGTCCCTAAGGTGCCGCCTGTAAACTCGGAAGCGAAAACACACACGAAAACGGTCGTTCTTGAGTACAACCGTCGCGTACTGTCGGGATCTGCGCCGAACTCGAAATGGATCTTCGCCGCGGCGCAGCGTTTCGAGCGCGATCTCGCGCGAACCGACCTGCGGATGAACTGGGACAGGGTGCAGGAGATCGCCGAGTTCTGCGAGACCCTGCCACTGGTGGGCGACTACGCCGGCGAGCCGTTCGTCCTGCACCCGTGGCAGGTCTGGACCACCGCCCAGCTGCTCGGGTGGGAGTGGCAGGACGGCACCCGGCGCACCAAGACCGCCATCCTGCAGGTCGCCAGAGGCAACGGCAAGACCACCTACGCCGCCGCGCTGGCGCTCTGGGAGTTCCTGAGCGGCCCCGGCAGGCGCGTGCACGTGATCGCCAACAAGGAAGCGCAGGCGCTTCTATGCGTCGACACGGCCCGCCAGATGCTCCGCGGGCGCGAGGCCGACGGCGTCAAGGTGCTCTACAACCGCATCGAGGACCGCGAGCGGGACTGCGTCCTGTCGGCGCTCAAGACCTCGCCGACAAGCCTGGACGGTCTGACGCCATCCATGTGGATCGGCGATGAGGTGGCCGAGTTCGCCGATCGGGACATCCTGGCGAAGCTGGAAACCACCGCCGGCAAGCGTCGGAACAGTCTCGGGCTCATCATCTCGACACCCGCAGCCGACGCCGAGGGCCTCTTCGCCGAGAAGGTGGCGGCGGGGCAGCGACTTCTAAGCGGCGAGGATGAGGATGACTCCACCATGCCGCTGCTGTTCGGGATCGACAAGGAGGATGATCTCGGCGATGACGCCTGCTGGGCGAAGGCGAACCCGGGCATGGAGCACGGGCAACCGAACGTCCGTGACCTGAAGACAATGTGGAACGCGAAGAAGGGCAGCGCCATCGGGCGCGCCGAGTTCTCGCGCTACATCTGCGCCAGGACGGGCGAGGAGACGGGCAATTGGTTAGACATGGCCATCGCCTGGACGCCGACCGAGATCGACTGGGCGGCCCTGCGCGGGCGGCGGGCGTGGGTCGGACTCGATCTAAGCAAGAGCCTCGACCTGTCGGCGCTGGTGGTGGCGGTTCCCCTGGACGATGGGCGGGTGGCGCTCCGCGGGAACTACTGGTGGCCGTCCGAGGACGTGCGGCAACGGGAGCTGGACTACCGCCTACCCGTCAGGAACTGGGCGGCCAAGGGGCACGTGGAACTGACCGTCGGCCGCGAGATCGACTACACGCGGATCATGGCCACGCTTGAGGCGCTCGCCGGCGAGTTCCAGATAGCGAGCGTGGCCTACGACAAGTGGGGCGCGAAGATGTTCGCCGAGCAGGCGGTCAGCAAGGGCCTGCCGCTGGAGACCTACTCGCAGGGCATCGCCACCATGGGTCCGGGCTGCCAGCTCTTCCAGCAGCTCTGGGTAGGCCGCAAGTTCGTCGTGGGCGATGACCCGATCCTGCGGAACGCCTGCGCGGTGGCGGTCCCGATCCGCGACACGAACGGCAACATAAAGGTCAACAAGTCTAAGCGCACCCACATCATCGACCCGTTGGTCGCCGCCATCATGGCCGTGCACGCCTGGGGCGGCGAGACCGCGTCGAGCTGGGAGTTCCTGCGGAACGCCGATATCTGACCTTCGGTGATTAGGACAGGGGCACGCTCTTGCGCAGCACGGATGATCCGTGCGTGGCGCTCGCTGACCTCATCGCCAACTTGTTCCGTCGGAACTACTCGACCACGCTGCTGACCGGCAGCGCGATGTCGGTGCCGACGGTTGGCCCGCTGTCGGCCCTGCGCTACACGCCCGTCTACCGCGCGGTCACGCTCATCTCGGGCGACATCGCGCGGCTCGACTGCGAGCTGTCGGCGCCCGTCGCGGACACCCTGTGGCGCAACCCATCGACCTGGTGGAACGCGTTCGAGTTCCGCCGGGCGCTGATGATGAACGCGCTGCTCTACGGGAACGGCTTCGCGCTCATCAACCGCACGAAGGGCGGCGAGCTGCTGGAGCTGTTCCTGCTCGACAACGACAACGTGTCGCTCGACGTGACGCGCGGGACGCCGACGTACACCATCCGCGGTTACCCAGACATCCCCGCGTCGGACGTGCTGCACGTGCGCGCGCCGTCTACAAGCGGCCTGTGGGGCGAGTCGCCCATCAACCTGTGCCGCACGTCCATCCAGATCCTGGCGAGCCAGGAGGCGATGGCGCTGACCGCGTACCAGAACGCCGGCAACCCCAAGATCGCCATCATCCATCAGCGCCAGATTGACGAGGCGCTGATGCAGAAGGTGGAGAACTACTACATGAAGCGCCACGGCGGCGCCGAGAACGCGGGCAAGCCCGTGGTGCTCGGCGACGGCGTGAAGATCGAGCGCATCTCGTCGACCGTGGATGACACGGGCCTTGAAGCCGCGCGGCGCTACTCGATCGGCGACGTGTCGCGCCTGTACGGCGTGCCGGCGTCCTACCTCTCCGAGAACGTCGGCAGTTCGTACGGCTCGATGGAGTGGCTGTCCAGGATGTACGTGGACGGATGCCTGCAGGCGTGGATGTCGGCGCTCGCGTCCGAGCTGCGCTCGAAGCTGATGTCGCCGTTTGATTCGGTCGTGTGGGACACGGACGCGCTGATCCGCCCAGGCATCGCCGAGCAGATGGCGGCGCTCCGCACGGGCGTCGAGGGCGGATTCCTCACGCGAAACGAAGCGCGCGCTCGGCTCGACCTCGAGCCCCTCGAGGGCCTCGACGAGCCCACGCTCGCGCTCAACGTCGGCACGGGCGGCGGCAGCACGAACATCGGCGAGGACACGTCCGAGTCGGAGGGCACCCCGAATGATTTCTAGGCGCGCGATGGGGGAGCTGGAGCAGGGCGAAGGGCGGCAGCTCGTCGGCATCGCCGTGCCCTACAACCGCTGGTCCAACGAGATCACCGAGCCAGGCGTCCGCGGCACGTTCCAGGAGCGCATCGCGCCCGGAGCGTTTGGCGACCTCGCCGACGCCGACATCAAGCTGCTTTGGAACCACGAGCCCGGCGCGCTGCTCGCGCGCACGAAGAGCGGAACCCTCAGGATCAAGGACACGGCGAAGGGCCTGCGGTTCGAAGCGGACCTTCCCGAGACCACGCTCGGCAACGACGTGCGCGCGCTGATGGCGCGCGGCGACCTTACGGGCGAGATGAGCTTCGGCTTCTACGCCGAGGCCGACGAGTGGAACGACAAGCGCACGCTGCGCACGGTCACGAAGGCACGGCTCGTCGAGCTGTCCGTGGTCGTGGACGCGGCGTACGGAGACCGCACAAGTTCGTCGCTACGGAGCGTTTCCGAGCGCGACAGGATGGCACGCGCGCTTCGATTGCGCGAACTGAAAGGACTGGCAAGATGGATCTGAAGACGAAGATGGAGGAGCGTAAGAAGCTCCTGACCGACATGCAGGCGCTCAACGACCGCAAGGATTTCGGCGGGCTTGAGCGCGAGCAGTGGGACAAGATGGACGCCCGCTACACCGAGCTCGACCGCGAGATCGAGACGGCCCAGCGCGCCGCGCGCATCGACTCCGAAATGCGCAAGCCGGTGCACGAGATCGCGCCGCTCGCCGTGCGCGCCGCCGAGAAGGCGGTCGCCGCGGACTTCTCCGCGTCGGCTGAGTACCGCACGGCGTTCGGCAAGGCGCTCCGCACGGGCGACATGGCCGAGATCCGCGCGCTGAACACGGGCAGCGCCAACGCCCCGATGCCCGTCGATATGCAGCGGCGCATCTGGGAGCTCATGATGAAGGAGACCCCGCTCCGCGGTCTCGCGCGCGTGTTCAACGTGGCGACCGACCAGCAGATCACCGTGGAGACCGCGATTCCCACCGGCTACCTGGTCGACGAGTCGACTTCGGCTGTCGAAGCCTACGCGGCTCCAACCAACACCGTCACCGAGTCCACCGGCACCTTCGGCCGCAAGACCATCGGCGACTTCACCTACGCCGTCCGCTCGAAGGTCACGTACCAGGCGTACAACGACTACATTAACGGCGGCAGCTACCTCGCCAACAAGGTGGCCCAGGCGCTCGCGCAGACCGAAGAGGGGTACCTCATGACCGGCGACGGCTCGGCCAGCGCGACGGGCAACCCCGCGCAGCCGAACGGCGTGGTCACGCAGATCAACGCCGCCGACAACAAGTTCACGTTCACCGGCGGCACGACCGGCCAGGGATGGACGGGCCTCACCGCGGACGCCGTGATCGACACCGCGCACCTCGTCAGCCCGCAGTACCGCCGCGGCGGTTCGCTGCGCTGGATCATGGGCGACACGGCCGCCAAGGAGATCCGCAAGCTCAAGGACGGCTCGAACCGTTACCTCTGGCAGGTGTCGGACAACGTCGCCGAGGGCCTGACCAACGGCATCAACGGCAGCCTGTACGGCATTCCCGTCGTGGTCTCGCAGTTCATGCCGACCGCCACCACCGCCCAGTCGGTCGCGTTCATCGTGGGCGACTTCTCGAACGTCGAGATCTACGACCGCGGCCCGGTCGAGTTCATGCTCGACCAGTACACCGAACTTGCGAAGCTCAACGTGTTCCTCCAGACCTGGAAGCGCAGCGACCTGACCGTCATGGTCGGCGCGTCGGGCTACCGCCCGTTCGCCCACGCTGAGTTCAAGTGAGCGCATCTTTCCCCGTGGGGTTTGCCGCCGAAAGGCGGCCGACCCTTTTCCATGTCGATCCCCCTGAGCACAATCAAGACCGCGCTGAAGATCGACTACAGCGACGATGACGCCGACCTGATCAGGCTCAGGGAGACGGCGACTGTGTTCGTCGAGAAGCGCACGGGCCTCGCGCTGCAGCCGCGAACCGAGGCCCTGTACCTCGCCTACTGGACGGACAGCCTGATCCCCGTGGCGCCCTACACGGGCATTACGCACGTCCGTTACCAGAACAGCACGAACACCCAGACCACCGTTCCAGCCGGCGACTACTGGATCGACCAGACCGACGGGCCGCTGAACCAGATCAGGTTCCTTGAGCGCCCCGAGATCTACGAAGGCACCGCGATCATCGTGACCTATACCGTCGGCTACGGCAACATCCCCGACCCTCTGGTGCACGCGATGATCGCGCTGGTCGGGCACTGGTACAACAATCCCGAGGCGGCGCAGCCCATCGGCCTGCAGACGGTGCCGATGTCGGTCGAGGCCATCCTCGATATGTACTCGATCAGGAGCCAGCTCCGATGATCTCGGGCGGCGTCCTGTCCCACGTGGCGACCCGTCTCGCCGCCAGCGATGCGCAGGATGCGCTAGGCATGCGCACGGACGTATGGACGGAGTCTGGCACCTTCCGGTGCGACCTGCGGAACGATTCGACCACCGAGCAGCAGTACGCCGACGGCGTGGTCGTGGTGCGTTCCTGCGAGGTCCGCGCGCGCTGGCAGGCGGTGCAGAAGGTCGGGCTCACGGAACTTGATCGGCTGTCGCTGCGCGGGCGCACCCTGCGCGTCCAGTCAATCCGCAACCTCGATGAAGCCGACCGTGTCGCGGTCATTCTCTGCGAGGAGATCAACTGATGGCGTCGATCGAGTCCGCCATCCGCGCCATGCTGATCCGCTCGACGCTGCTGTCGAGCACATCGCCCATCGACGTGCCCGACGCGCGCGTGACGCACGGCTACCGCCTGCAGTCGAGCGAGCTTCCTGCAGTGACCTTCGAGGTCGCCACGACCGTGCCGGCGACCATCGGCGTGGTCCGTGAATCGGAACTGACGATCACCTGCATCTGCGACACGACCGTCGACGCGAGCAGCCTGGTGGACTACATCGAGGCCAGCGTGCTCGCCACGGGCACGTACGACACCGTCGACATTCATGCGCTCGTCGTGAAGTCGAAGACCGTCGCGGCACCGACCGCCGGACTCGGCGACGAGCAGGAACCCGCCACCGCCACCCTCACCGTCACCGTTCACTGGGAGCCCTGATATGGCCGTCTTCAACACATCCGGGTGCTCGCTCTCCGTCGGCGGCACCGCCCTCATTAACCTCATCGACGCCACCGTCGAGCTCTCCATCGAGACCATCGACACCACCGAGATCGGCAACCTCGACCGGAAGTTCATCTCGGGCATCCGCACCGGCACCATCTCGGGCAACCTGTACTACGACCAGAACAACGCGCAGATCGCCGCGCTGGAGGCTGCGGTGAAGTCGGGGGCAACGGTCGCATTCGTCTTCACGCTGCACGCCAGCGCCACCTACTCGGCGAACGCGATCATAACCAGCTTCTCGCCGAGCGCCGCGGTGGCCGATGTGGTCCGCGTTGCCTTCTCCGCGCAGATCACGGGCGAGGTCACGATTGCCTGATATCCGCGCCATCCTGAGCCTGCAGCCCATCGCGGCCGAGTGGAACGGGTGCCGTTTCCAGATCTCGCGGCCGACGCTCGCGGATCTCGTCGAGGCGGTCGACGTGAACGCGAAGAGCCCCGAGAACGCGCGCGCGTGGTGCCTGTACCGGCACTGCCAGGACACGGACGGCAAGCCGCTGTTCGCCGACGTGGCCGACGCCATGGCGGCGCCGGCGGGATTCGCGGCGAAGGTGGTCCCGCAGATCGAGGCGTTGTACAACGAAGGCGTGGACTAGGTCGGGACGCGCGCGCGCTGCTCGCGCGCGTCCTGAAGAACAGGCGAGCAGCCCCGTGGGAGCGTTCGGTACTGGAGCTGATAATCGAGCTCGACGTGCCGGACTACAAGGCGATCAGAAGGAGGCTTGATGAGCTCGGCAAATCTCAAGGTCTCCGTGGATCCGCGGGACCTGGGCGACATCAAGAAGGCGCTGAACTACTTCACGATCGCCGTCCAGGACCGCATCGCCAAGACGGCGCTGAGGCGTTTCGCCAATGACGAGATCGCCAAGATCCGCAGCATCAACAGCGCGGTGCTCACGCCGTCGCACCTCAAGCAGAAAATCCGCGTGTTCCGCAGCGGCATCATCTGGCTCGGCGTCGGCTACAACGACCCGCCGGGATCGGTGCCGAAGACCGCCGGCGCAGGGCGCGCGCGCCGCCGTGCCTACGACTCAATGGGCGTCGGATGGCGCAGCCATTTCCAGGAGCTCGGTTTTCACAGCTGGGCCAAGGGAATGCCGCATCCCGGCAAGCAGCTCGGGCAGCTCTACCGCGGGCGCGGGTGGAAACGGAAGCTTCGGCATCGCGGTCGCGGCACCTACCACCGCGGCTCGCGCGCGTCCGAACTGGTGCACAAGGTGATGGCGCCGAAGGTGCTGTCGTACCTGTGGGTTGAGATCAAGTTCGCCATCGACAAGGCGAGCAGTGGCAAGCGGGCGCGGCGCATGGCCGTGGGGACCTTCGGATGAAACTACCTACCCTCAACGTCGACGTAGCGGTCAACACGTCCACCCTCAAGAAGGACGTGGAGCGTGCCAACAAGCAGCTCTCCGGCATCGGCGGGAAGGGCCTTGCGTTCGCCGGCGGCCAGTTCGGCAAGGTCGGATCGCTCGCGGGCTTAGGCGGCGGCGCTGGCGCCGCGGCCGTCGGCGTGGGCGGCATCGGCCTTGCCATCGCCGCGCCCATCGCGGCCGCCAGCAAGATCGTCGACGCTTTCCGCACGACCATGCAGGATGCCGACAAGGCGCTCATGGAGTTCGCCAAGACCGGCGCGACCGCGTCGGGCATGACGGCCGCACAGGCGGCGCTCCTCCGCGAGAAGGGCATCGAGTCAGGCGTGGGGACGCGCCAGGGCATGGGCATCTGGGAGAGTCTCAAGGCCGGGTTCTTCTCGACTGGTGGCGGGCAGGCGGTCGCCCAGTGGGGTGAGAACACGATGAAGGGCGCGAGCTGGCTCGCCAGCGCCATCGGCGGCGGTGTGGGCGCCATCGGTGGCGGCACCAGTGTCAGCGACATCATGCGGCAAGCCGACCTCAGCATCGCCGGCAGCGAGCAGGAGGCGCGGCAGTTGTTCACCCGCGACGAACTGAAGGAACTGGACAGCACCATGCGGAACTTCGCACGGCAGCAGCGGGAGGCAACCACATGATTGAATCCGACGACTACCGCGCATACCTCAAGGGCGTCACGGCCAACCAAGGCGACATCTGGGACGTGCACACGATCACCGAGCGCTGGCAGGTCGAGAAGACGGCGCTCAACGCCAGCAACGTGGTCGAGGTCGGACCGCTAGAGCCCCACGCGATCATCTACGACGCCACCCAGGGTGGCCCCGTCATCAAGAACATCGGCGAGCAGTACGGCGCGGGCACCGATTGGATGTCGGGCGCACTGGTGCGGCGGCTGAGCTGGGGTTTGCCCGAAGGCAACAAGATCACGGTGGACGTAGAGTACTCCACGCGCTACTTCGAGAGCAAGTTCGCCATGGGCATGGGCCCGACGGAAGAGTCGATCGAGAACGCCGCGGCGCTGGCGCAGGGCCTCTTCCTGCCGTGCATGGTCATCCCGACTTTCCGCACGCGGTCGATGAAGATGTACCGCGACAACCCCGGCATGACGGGGCCGAACGCCACCAACAACCTAAGCACGACCGACATCGGCGGCATCCAGAAGGTGCGCGACATCGACGTGCGGCAGACCGCGCTACGGCTGCGGTTCGTGGTCGACGTGAACAGTGGCGGCATCGACTACCTGACGGGCGTCCTGCAGGCGTACGTAGGCAAGAAGAACTCGGACGCCTTCCTCGGCTACGGCGCGCAGAACCTCATCTGCGACGGCGCCGCGATCAACCACCTTGAGCACGAGTTCTACGAAGTGGTGATCGACTACCTGTACGACGAATACTTCCACCATTCGCAGATCCTGCAGATGGACAACGATGGCAAGCCCCGGATGAACGGCGACGACTACGCCGACGTGCGGTGGGCGCGCGAGGAGCGCACGGCGGTCGCGTTCAACGACATCTGGCCGACGGGCGATCTCGGCGAAAGCATGAAGTATCAGGCGTTCGTGGGGGTCTGGTACTGATGTACCGCAACCAGTACACCTTCCGCCGCGAGAAGGACCTCGACCGCGCCGCGCGGTTCCGCGAGGAACCTGCCGGCATCGAGACGCAGCTGATGAAGGTGACGTCGGCGACCGCGCTGGCTTCAGGCGGCCCGTTCCGGTTCCTCTACACGCTGTACTTCGCCGAGATCGCCGGCAGCCCGAACTACCTGCCGCAGCTCAGGGCGAACACCTATCCGAACATCGGTTTTAGCGTGTCGGAACTGTCGAACACGGGCAGCTACTACAGCTACGGCGTGGCGAACGGCAACATCCCCGCGGGCTTCCAACCGCGTCAGATCCCGCTCAACACCTACGTCCTGGCGGTGCCGCATCGCGCGCAGACGGGCACGCTGTACTGGCTGATCGTCAACACGCAGGCCATCGACGGTACGTGTGAGGCGCCCCTTGTGGGCGACACGGACTACGGTACGCTTTTGATGCCGACGGCCCTGGATGACGAGTACGGCACGTTCGACGCGCCCGAGGGCGACACGGACTACGGCACGATAAACCTGAGCGACTTCGGTACGTTCGCCAACCCTGCAAACGACGGCGACTACCAGACGATCACGAACCCATACACCAATACGGTCGACTACGGAGCCATCATCTAATGCCACTCAAGCTACGCAGAGGAACCAACGCCGACCGTGTGGGCATCACGCCCGCCGAGGGCGAGCCGATCTACACCACCGACACCAAGAAGCTCTACGTGGGCGACGGCACGACCGCCGGCGGAACGGAGATCGGCGGCGGCGGCACCCTCACCGTGAATACGCAGGACTTCACGGCGAGCGGGACTTGGACGAAGCCGGCGAACGCGATTTGGGTCGAGGTCACGATGTGCGGTGCGGGACAGGCTGGGTCCGCCGGATCAACAGTTTCCGCAGGAAACGGAGGCAGCGCAGGCAGAGTAGGAAACAAGACTTTCCTCGCGTCCGCGCTCGGCTCGACGGTTTCAGTGACTTGCGGAGCAAGTCAGTCGTTTGGAGTTGTCAGCAGCGCAGCCAATTCGAGTTTCGGAACACATCTCTACGCCGGCGGTCCTGGAAGCGGACCAAATGACGAACTGGGTGGCAGCAGCCCCGAGGCAGGCGCGATCTCGTCGAGCAGCAACTACCTATTTCTGTTTGGGCAGGGCGGTGGAGGCGACATGAACTTTTACATTGGAAGGCACGGCAGCGCCTTCCAAGGCGGTGGCGGCGGCGCAGGCGGCGACCTGACTGGATTCGGCCAATCGGCAGGATTTGCAGGCGGAAAGGCAGCCACGAACCAATCGGATGGCATCAAAGTGGCGGAAGGCGGCGGCGGCGCAGGCGGCGCGAGCGGTGCTACGGGTGTCGCCGGCACCGCAGGCGGTTTCGATTCCATCACGGGATTTGGCAACGGCGCGGGCGGCGGCGGTGAAGGCACTGCAGGCGCAGGCGGCGCGGGTGGCGCGGCTGTCCGTGGCGGCGGTGGCGGCGGCGGTGGCATGGGCACGACCGCGGGCGGCGCGGGCGGCGCTGGCGGCGCGGGCTTCGTCCGCGTGAGAACCCTCTGTTTCGGATGATCCAATGGCACACCCAAGCGACGAACCACAGCGCGACATCATCATCCAGGCGGGCAGCACGTTCACAATGGTCGTGACCTGGACGGGCAACGTCTCGGGCCAATCCTTCGTGATGCAGGGCCGCCCGTCCCACGGCAGCAGCACCATCGTCTTCGAGCTGTCGACGCTCGACGGCGAGATCACCGCCACGCACAGCGGCGGCGAATCCACGATCACCGTGACGATCGCCGCGACCGCTACCGCAGGCTTCACCGCGCCCCAGTACGGCGTCTACGACCTCGAGGGCACCACCGGCGGCGTAACGACGCGCTTCGCCGAGGGCACCTTCTACATCACCCCCAACGCAACCCGCTAATGGCCAAAGAACCAACGCCAACAGGAGGAACAGTGGCACGCTCATCTCTCATCGGAAACATCGCGGCACCAATCAGCACGGGCAGCTTCGCGCAGGTGTCGGCATCCAACGTCGCCGGCGGTGGCACGCTCTACATGGCGGCGACGGCCAACGTGGTCATCCGCTTCTCCACGGATGGCGGAACCACCTCCTCCGAAATGACGTACCTGTCATCGTGGGGGCCCATCCCGCTTGGCGACATCGACCCGCGCTACATCTACGTGCGCAGCGCCGGCGCCGCGACCACCGCACACTTCTGGTACGCCTGAGATGGACGTGGGCACGCTCGCCGGCGCCCTGGGCATCATCGCGTCCGTGGTCACCACGACGATGGTTGTCGTTGGAAAGCTCACGCGCGTCGAGGTGATGCTTGCCGAGCTGCGCGCGACAATGGCCCACTACGAAAGCCGCATTGCGGCACTGGAGCGGAAACAGCATGAAAGGCAACCGTAAGACAACCGCCGCGGGAATCGCGGCCATCCTGACCGCCGCCGCGGGCGTCATCAACGGGTGGCCCGACGCCGTCGACTGGACGGCGGCCATCTCCGCGATCATCGCTGGCGTCGGCCTCATCATGGCGAAGGACGCCAGCAAGGGTGATTGAACGTGTCCTCACCAACATCGCCATCGCCATCCTCGCGCACTACGCGCGACGGCCGCGAGCCGTGGATGCCGACCCTGATCCTCGCCGCGCTCGCGCTGCTGTGGCTGTGCGCGAGTGGCTGCGGCGAAACGGTTCTAGTGAATAGAGGCTCTCCCGTACGCATCGCGGAGCCCGTGTACGTGTTTCAGCTGGAGGGTGGCGAGTGGGTGCGCTCGGCGAACCGTGTCGACGTGCGCGGGTGGTACGCCGTGAGCCCCGAGGAGGTCGAGTGAGCACGTCGCGGTGCTGCTGCCAGGGCGGTCCTCCGACGCCAATCTGCTGCCCATCGGGCGGATACCAGTGGGCGGCGAGCGACTGCAGTTTGCGTTTCGATGGCGCTGTTCCCAACCAGACCAATTCGGAGATATCGACGGGAAACTACATTCTCGGCACTGTGGGTACGGTGTCGGTGAATCCAGCTTTGCTGACATCGCGCACGATGGTCAAAATCGGACTGACAAATGCCACTGTCCCACAGTGTGCATATGCCACCAGATTCCCAGAGCCCAATTTGTGCCAGCCGAGTTTTTACGCCGTTGGAAATCCGTTTCTGAATGGAACCGCCTACCAGTATCAAGGTACTGACCGCGTTCCCGTCACCGAGTACCTCATCTACTACTGGGTCACGCCGTGGGTTGAAGCCGGCATTGCGAAATGGGAACTGGGACTCACGATCAAATTGCGGTTCGTGAATCCCTTATCGACTTCGTTCGTGACTACGGCCACCATTTCAAACGGTGCAGTAAGCGGCACTGTCCTCGCTGGCAATTCGTGTCCGACGGGTCTCACGCTCGTCAATACGGTCGCCTGCGGACGGACTACGCAAACACTTCAGCGCGGTCACGCGCGCAACCACATCGACATCTTCAACTACTGCACGCCGCCAAACAACAGCTTGCCTGGGTTCCACCCGTTCAACAACACGAATTTCTTCTGTCCAGTTTCTTCTAGTTTCGTGGGAACTGTCACGTGAGCTGCAAGCGTCTGGTGGATGGTGCGTGCATCGACGCAATCGCGCGCACGGAGCATGGCACCGACCGCCCGACCGAATTCATGTGCCGGGCGTGCTGGCGCTACGACGGCCCCGCGCGCGGGCTCGGCGACATCGTCCACACGGTCGCCCAGGTGACGGGCCTGGCGGCCGTGGTCGATGCCGTGGCGCCCGACTGCGGGTGCCAGAAGCGCCGCGAGGCGCTCAACGAAAGATTTCCTAAAGCCCCTTGACGCATCTGGCCGATGCTTATACCGTCCCGCGCCATGAAACGCCGCGCAGTATCGGTCGACGAGAACACGTACCAGACACTCGCGGCGCTCAGCAAGGGACTCGGTAGGCCCGTCCGACGAATCGTCATGGAGGCGATCGCGGGCTACTCGGTCATGATGGACCTCGCGCAGACCGCGAGGCCTCGGAAGGAAACGCGCACATGGGAATCTTTCTCGGCATCTGTGCCATCGCCATCGCGGCCGTGGCAACCCTCTGGCCCCTCTTCGACGATCGGAGCATCCGATGAGGAGCCACACGTACACGGACGATCTCGAGCGGCAGGGCGACCTTCAGCCGGGCATGAGCCGCCACCATCGGGAGTGGAACGCCGAGAACGGCGTCCGCGAGCCCGCCGCGGATCTCAGCCGGATGGCTGAAGACGTTCGGAACAGGCTCATCGACCGAGTCGAGGCGACCGCTGCCGGCGACCGCGCGACGGCTCGGACGATGCTTGAGGCGGTCCAGGTCATCAAGGTCCTGCACGATGCCCTTGAGGCGGAACGGAGGCGCGATGAACGATGACATCGTGGCGCGGCTGCGGATCGTCTGGACAAGTTGCTCTCAGAGAATCAATGACGAGCGTAACGCCGCAGCCGACGAGATCGAACGGCTGCGGGGGCAAGTCGCCGAGCCGATCGTCGCGGAGCTTGACATCGTTGATCGGCTGAGAATGTGGTCGCGAGGTTCCGGAATGGACGAAGCAGTAACGGACATGCGTGACGCTTGCGACGAGATCGAGCGGCTGCGTGATCTCATCGACAAGTGGACGGATTTGTGCATTGGGAATATCCACGAGATGAATCGGCTACGCGACCAACTTGCCGCGCGTTGCGGCGACGCTCGGCCCGGTGCACCGACCGCCGGGCCGAGCGAAACCTTCATCCCGGAGGCCCTGTGAGCCACGAGATCACCGTGCGCCGCAAGGCACCCGTTGAGCAGGTCGACGCGCAGCTCGCGCCGATGATGCTGTTGCGGGACACCCTGTCGGTGATCGGTCCCCGCATCATCCGCGAACATTCCTCGCGGATCGGCGACCGGCAGTACGTTCATGTGGCAGGGGCCACCCTCATCGCCGCGATGTTCGGGCACCATGTCCGCGAGGTCGGCGCCAGGCGCATCGACATCGACGGCGTCGGCGCTTGGGAAGCGACGGTTGAGATCATCCGCGCAGCCGACGGCATGGTCGTGGGCGGCGGCTCGGCCATCTGCTGCGACGATGAGAAGATGTGGGCCTCGCGTCCGCAGTACGCCCGCCGCGCGATGGCGTCGACCCGCGCGGCCGGCAGGGCGCTTCGGCTGTTCTTTGGTCACGCATTCACCATGCTCGGCGACAACGTCGCCACAGTCACCCTTGAAGAGATGCCGGAGGAAAGCAAGTGAGACCGAAGGTAATTCAGATTGCAATTCGTTCTGGTTTTGATGGTCCGAATGGTTGCGACGATGGAGCCGTTTACCTGTTGTATGACAACGGCGAGGTGTACTTCCGATACAACGATTGCGAATCCCCTTGGCACCGTCTTGGTCTTCCACTCCTTGACGAGGAAGGAAATGTCGAATGAATAGTGCAGCACTGATCGCGCGCCTGCGGGCGCTCGCCGACGAGATCGAGAAGGGCGGCAAGCACGTGCCCGCGCCCGCGCCGGCGGCAGAGCCGCCGTCCCAGTTCGGAGCCCGTACCGTCGAATGCGAGGTCGGCTACTGGAAGGTGGGCCCGACCAAGACCGGCAAGACGATGGGCAGCCTGAGCCCGCGTAGCGCCGACGGGGAGGCGGTCTACTGGAGGTGCTTCGATGAGAACGTGCTCGCCAAGGTGGACCCGCTCAACAAGGGCGAGCGGGTCCGCGTGACGCTGGTGCCGTGGAACGACACGCACCGCATCGTCGAGATCGTGCGCCTGTCGGCCGCCGCTGCACCCGAGCGGCGGGCGACGGGGATCACGGTGGACGAGATCCCGTTCTAAACACCGCCCATTCGCGTTGGGGCCCGTGCAGCCGTCGGAAGCTGTGCGGGCCCTTTCCCTTTTTACGGAGGCACAACCATGCTTAGACGCGCAGCGCAGCGAATGGCCGAATTGATTCGGGAGGGTGTCGCACCGGGAGCCGCCGCGGACATCGCGGCCGAGGAAGCCGGACTGGAGGCGGGCAAGGTGGGCGCCGAGTGCGCCGCCATCCGCGCGGAGATCGAGGCCCAGAGGCGGCACGAACTGGGCCAGCTCACCGATGAGCAGGCCCGCGACCATCTGCGAGAGCACCTCGCCACCCGCACGGACATCGACCGAGACATACGCCGGGTGGCCGGCAAGGTGTTCTACGACGTGATGCGCGCGGGCCGAGGCGCCGCGAACATCTCGGAGGCGTTCCTAGAGCACGCCGACCACCTCGACCCCGAGCACAGCGTGCAGGTCCAGTACCTCATCCTCCAGCTCTGGCAGAGCCTGCCGCCTGGCTACGACCCGAGGACGCCGAGGCACACGCCGATCTCGCGCGGTTCGTTCATGTGGCGGGAGCTCGAGATGTCGGCGTTCTACAGGTGGATCCCCAATGGATGAATATCCGATCATCCTCACGCCGCCCGATCTCGCCAAGGGGCCGCCGACGCTTCGGCCGCCCGTGGTCGACGGGCTCTTCCGACGCGGCGAGGTGGTCAACTGGATTGCGTCTCCGAAGGTCGGCAAGACGTGGATGCTGTACAGGCTCCTCCTCGCCATCTGCACGGGCTCCGAATGGCTCGGCAGGAAGGTCACCAAGGGGCGCGTGCTGCTCATCGACAACGAGCTCCACCCAGAGACGGGCCTCCAGAGGCTCCACAAGGTCGCTACAGGCGTCGGAGCGGATCTGGGGGCCGTGGATGCCTCCATGAGGTGCGCGTGGCTCAGAGGGGCATCTGCTGGCCTAGAACAGATC